>WNGH01019879.1_pt1 | contig 15653 bp, 13 predicted proteins | sample 5400631 | NCBI WGS metagenome assembly WNGH01 (sample SAMN13153373, study PRJNA577476) | soil metagenome | isolation source: 115 cm soil or saprolite under Garry oak tree replicate 1 | place: USA:California | collected 2016-06-15
ACCTGTCCGGGCTGGCGGTCCAGAACGCCGACCTCGCCACGGTGGCCCGGCTGATCGCCGAGCAGACGGACGCCACGGTGGCGATCGTCAGCCCGACGATGGACATCCTGACCGCGGCGGCGCCCGGTGAGACCGGCGAGCGGGCCGCACGGGACGTCCGCGAGCTCGTCGTCCACCCGCGGCTCGGCGAGGTGCTCGCCGCCGCCAGCCGGGCTCGCCGCGCGCTGCGCCTGCCCGGCGCGGGCATCGCCGCCTCTGTGATCGTCGCGCCGGTCCTGGTCGGCGACGACGTGCCCGCCCACCTGCTGACCCTGGACACCAGCGGGGCCGGTGCCGGAGAGGACACCAGCCTGCTGCTCACCGAACACGCGGCGACCATCTGCGGGGTCATCATGGGCCGGGAGCGGGTGGTGGCCAGCGCCGCCAGCCGGGTGCGGGACGACCTGGTCGAGGGCCTGCTGTCCGGCCGCGGCCAGGATCAGGCGGAGACCGGCCGGTGGGCCAGGCACCTGGGGTACGACCCGGCCCGTACCCACCATGTGCTGTCGGTCGCGCTCGACGCGGCCCTGCCCGGCACCGCCACCGGGCCGGAACTGCTCAGGCGCGCGGCGCTGACCGCCGAGGGCCTGCTCACCACCCGGGCACCGGACGCGATCATCTCGGTGCGCGGCGCCGAGGTGGCCATGGTGCTGCCCGAGCACGGCCAGCCGGGCGAGGCTGGCCAGGACGGCCCGGCGGCCCGGGCGGTGCGCCTGGGCACCTTGTGCGCGGCCCGCCTCGGCGAGCTGTTCCCCGAGGTGACCGTGACGGTCGGCATCGGCGGGCCCTGCCATGGCCCGGAGCAGATCAGGCGCTCCTATGCGCAGGCCAGGCGCACCGTGCAGACGGTACGCCGGATGGGCCGCCCCGGCCGCGTGGTTGCCTTCGGCGACCTGGGCATTCACCGCCTCCTGCTGCAGGTGCCCGACCTGGCCGAGCTGCGCGGTTTCGCCGACGACGTGCTCGGCAAGCTCGGCGCTGACGGCAACGGGCAGTCCCACCAGGCCTACCTGGCCACGCTGGCCTGCTACTTCCGGGAGAACTCCAGCCCGCAGCGCGCGGCGCAGCTGCTCCACGTCCACCCCAACACCGTCAGCTACCGGATTCACCGGGTCGAGGAGATCACCGGCCTGGACCTGGGCAGCTACCGGGAACGGCTGATGGCCCAGGTGGCACTGGAGATCCTGGACGCGGTCGGGGAGGCGCCGTGACCGGCTTCGCCACCGCACTGCGCGGGGGCGTCCTGGTCTGCGACGGCGCCATGGGCACCATGCTCCACGCCGCGGGCAACTCCCTGGACCGGGCGCTGCCCGAGCTGAACCTCAGCAACGCCGAACTGGTCAGCACGGTTCACGAGAGTTACCTGGCCGCCGGCGTGGATGTCATCCAGACCAACACGTTCGGCGCCAGCGCGCTGCGCCTGGCCGAGCACGGCTCGGCCGGGCCGGTCGCGGAGATCAACCTCGCCGGGGTGCGGATCGCCCGCGAGGCGCAGGCCAGGGCCGGCCGCCGGGTCTTCGTGGCCGGGTCGGTCTCCCCCGCGGTGACCGCGCGCCAGCGGCCCGAGGTCACCCCGGCCCAGCGGGTCGCCGCGATCCGCGAACAGGTCACCGCGCTCGCCGAGGGCGGCGTGGACCTGCTCATCCTGGAAACCTTCGGCTACCTCGAGGAACTCGCCGAGGCGGTGCTCACCGCGGCGGAACTGACCAGCATGCCGCTCGTCGCCCAGGCCACCTTCACCCCGGACGGCCGCACGCTGGGCGGCGAGACCCCGCGCGAGGTGGCAGCCACCCTGTCCCGGCTGCCGGTCGCGGCCCTGGGCACCAACTGCACGCTCGGGCCACAGCACACCCTCACGGTGGCCGCCGAGCTGATCAGGCACACGTCCCTGCCGGTGAGCGCGCAGCCCAACGCCGGGCTGCCCAGGCGGGCCGCCGGGCGGCGCTTCGAGTACCCCATCGATGGGGGGTATTTCGCCAGGTACGCGCGCCGGTACGCGGACGCGGGGGTAGCCCTGATCGGCGGCTGCTGCGGTACCACGCCGACGCACCTCAAGGCGGCCGTGGCGGCGATCGCCGGGCAGCGCCGGGCGGCCCGGCGGCGCGCCGCGCGAACCGCCGCCCCGGCCGCCGGGCCCGCCGTGGCGCCCGCGGAGCCGGACGGGCTGGCGGAACGGCTGGCCGCCGGGCGGTTCGTGGTCGCCGCTGAGATCGCGCCGCCGGCCGGCGACGCCGGCGAGGACGCGGTCGGCGCCGTCGCGGCGCTGCGCGAGCGGGGCATCGGCACCTTCCTCGTCTCACCGCGGCAGACCGCGCGGGAGCACCTCAGCCCGCTGAACCTGGCGCTGCACCTGCGCCAGCGGCTCGGCACGGACGCGATCGCGACGATGACCACCTGGGACAAGACGATCATGGCGCTGCAGGCCGACCTGCTCGGCGCGCACGCGCTGGGCCTGCGCGCCGTGGTCTGCGCCACCGGCAACCCGCCGCTGCGCGGCGACTACCCGAACGTGGACGGCATCTGGGAGGTCGACTCCGTGGGGCTGGCCGGGCTGCTGCACGGCCTGAACCAGGGCCGGGACAGCAACGGGCTGACGCTGGCGACCAGGACCTCGTTCCACGTCGGGGCGCGGTTCAACCCCGGCGCCCCGAACGCGGCGGCCGAGGTGGCCAGGACCAGGGCCAAGCTGCGCGCGGGCGCCCAGTTCCTGATCACCCGCCCGGTGTATGAGCTGGACTCCTTCCGCCGGATGGCGGACAAGCTGGCGGCCGAGGTGCCGGTGCTGCTGGCGCTGGCCCCGCTGCGCGGTTTCGACGAAGCGGAGTTCCTCGCCCACGAGGTCCCCGGGGTGACGATCCCGGAGGGGACGCTGCGCGCCCTGGAGCGGGCCGGCCGCGATGCCGCCGCCGTCGGTCTTGACCTGGCCGCCGGCCTGGCCGCCCAGGCCGCCGCGCTGGCCCAGGGCGTGGTGCTGCGCTACGACGGCGACCTCGCCGCCATGGAGCGGTTGTGCGCGGCGCTGTGACACCTTTGTGATAGGACACAAACACCGCGGCCCAAGATTGTGCCCGTACTTGGTGCCCGGTACCGGGCTCGCGTTGCACACTCGGAAAAATGATCCCAGGGATATGACACGCGGGCGGTGACAGGGAGGCCGGATGGAATCCGACGTCGGTGCGCTGCCGCGCGGCACGGCGCCAAGGGCGGCGCGGCGCGGGCCCGACGAGCGCTATGCCGATGTCGGCCGCCTGGTGATCACCTGCCCGGACCGGCCGGGCATCGTCGCCGCCGTGTCCGAGTTCCTGTTCGAGGCCGGCGCGAACATCACCGAGTCCCAGCAGTACTCCACCGACCCGTTCGGCGGCACGTTCTTCCTGCGCGTCGAGTTCCACCTCGGCCGCCTCGACCGCCGGGCCGGGGAGCTGGCGGAGCGGTTCGCCGCGATGGCCGACCGGTTCTCCATGCGCTGGCACCTGACCAGGGCCGCCGAACTGAAGCGCGTGGCGATCATGGTGTCCCGGACCGACCATGCCCTCCAGGAGATCCTCTGGCGGGCGCAGAGCGGTGAGCTGCGCGCCGACATCAGGATGATCATCTCCAACCATCGGGACGCGGGGGAGGCCGCGGCCTGGTGGGGCCTGCCTTTCCACCACGTCCCGGTCACGCCGGAGGGCAAGGAAACCGCGGAGACGGCACAGCTCGGCCTGCTGGCCGGCGAGGCCGACCTGGTCATCCTGGCCAGGTACATGCAGATCCTGTCGCCGCGCTTCCTGTCCGAGTTCACCGCGCCGATCATCAACATCCACCACAGCTTCCTGCCGGCGTTCCCGGGCGCCGACCCCTACCGCAGGGCGGCCGCACGGGGCGTGAAGCTCATCGGCGCGACCGCCCACTACGTGACCGCGGAGCTGGACGCGGGCCCGATCATCGAGCAGGACATCGTCCGGGTGGACCACCGGTGCTCGCCCGATGACCTGCGCCGGCTCGGGCGGCACGTGGAACGTGCCGTGCTCGCCCGCGCCGTCGGCTGGCACCTGGAGGACCGGGTCATTGTCCACCAGAACTCCACGATCGTCTTCTCCTGACGCCGTGCCCGGCGCCCCGGCCTGGCCGCGCCCGGCCCGGCCGCGGCTGCCCGCCCGGCTGGCCTACCGGCTCCAGCGGGCCGTGGCGCCCAACCCCGCCTACCGCTGGCTCGCTGGCGTGCTTGGCCGGTCCCCGGCCGCCTACCGGGCCTTCACCGCGGCCGAACGTGCGGCCAAGGGGGCGGTGTTCGGCTGCCGGATGTGCGGGCAGTGCACGCTGCCGGTCACCGGGTACGCCTGCCCGGCGACCTGCCCGAAGCAACTGCGCAACGGCCCCTGCGGCGGGGTCGGCGCCGACGGCTCCTGCGAGGTGTTCCCGGATACCCGGTGCGTGTGGGTGACCGCCTACGAGCGGGCGGAGCGCGAGGGGCACGTGGCCGACCTGCTCCTGCTGCAGCGGCCGGTGGACCACCGCCGCGCCGGGCAGAGCGCCTGGGTCAGCTACTGGCGCGGCGAGGACGAGGGCCTGTGGGCCCCGGCCGGCCCGGCCGGCGCCCGGCCGCCCGCGACGAAGGCCAGGACATGAGTGGCACCGGCCTGCGGGCCCGCCTGGACGCGGGCGGGTTCGCGGTGACCGCGGAACTCGGCCCGCCGCGCGGTGCGGACCCCGGCGCGCTGCTGCGCAAGCTGGCGCCGCTGCGGGGCTGGGTGGACGCGGTCAACATCACCGACAACGCCGGGGCGCAGGTACGAATGGCGAGCTGGGCGGGCAGCCTGCTGGCCGCCCAGGCGGGGATCGAGCCGGTCATGCAGCTCACCTGCCGCGACCGCAACCGGCTCGCGCTGCAGTCCGACCTGCTCGCGGCCGCCGCGATGGGCATCCCCAACGTGCTGCTGATGACCGGCGACCACCCGAGGTTCGGCGACCACCCGGACGGCAAGCCCGTGTTCGACCTGGACAGTGTCCAGCTCCTGTGGGCCGCCAGGACGATGCGCGACGAGGGACGGCTGCTGTCGGGGCGGGCGCTCACCACCCGGCCCGGCTGGCTGATCGGCGCGGTCGAGAACCCGTTCGCCCCGCCGGCCGGCTACCGTGCCGCGCGCCTGCAGAAGAAGGCGGTGGCGGGCGCCGAGTTCGTCCAGACCCAGTTCGTCTTCGACGTGGCCGCGTTCGCGCGCTGGATGGCCGAGGTGACCGGCCTCGGGCTGGACGGGCGCTGCCGGATCCTCGCCGGCGTGGGGCCGGTGCGCTCGCTGCGCGCCCTCGACCACATGCGCACCGGCGTGCCCGGCCTGCACATCCCCGACGAGGTGGGCCGGCGGCTGCGGGCGGTGCCGGAGGACCAGGTCGCGGAGGAGGGCGTGCGGATCTGCGTGGAGATCATCGAGCAGATACGGGAGATCCCCGGGGTCAGCGGCGTGCACGTGATGGCGCCCGGATACGAGCAGGGGATCCCGGAAATCCTGGAACGGGCCGGCCTGGCAGGCCGGGATCTGCGCCCGGCCGCGCCCACGCTCGGGGGTGCCGATGCTCATTGACGTGCGGCCGGTGGCGAAGCTGACCGGCCCGGAACCGGTGGACGTGGCGGCCGTGCTGGCACCGGTGTTCGGCGCGCTGAGCTCGGCGGCGGTGGACCTGGCCAGCCTGCGTGTGGTCTGTGACTGGATCCAGTACCGGCACAACTTCTACGAGCCGGTCGAGGTCCGGCCGGTGCTGGCGGACCGCCCGCGCGCCCCGGAGCCGACCAGCGGGGGACCGGCAGAGTCCCGCCCGGCCCGCAGCGGCCTGGAGATCGCCGTCGACATGCGCCGCTGCGGCGAGGGTGACCTGGCCGCCCGGATCACCAAGGCCCTCGCCGAGCAGGCCGGTCCTGGCGACGCCGGGCACGTCCTGCTCGAGCCCTGGCAGCCCGCCGGCGAAAGCTGCATGTGGCGGTTCAACACCCTGTACTGGCAGGCGCTGTCCCGGTGGGAGGAGGCAACCGGGCGGGAGTACGAGCAGGCGCTGCCGGGCGGGCGGAGCGAGGCCCGCGACACCGGCGTGGCCGGGGACCTCGGCTGCACGGGCGCGACTACTACCGCCGGCTGCACTACCTGATGGGCGACTACTCCGCGCACGTGCTCGACCGGGCCAGGAAGGCGGTGGCCCACCACGGGGACAAGGTCAGCACGCTGGTCCTGGACGCGACCCGGCCACAGCAGACTCTGGGATTCCTCCGCGGCAAGGCGTTCTGCGTCTACATCTCCAACGTCTACGACAACCTGCCGACCGACGACGTGGCCAGCATCCGCGGCCACCCCTACCTGGTGGAGGTGCGGGCCTGCCTGCGCCGGGCGGACGCGGCCAAGATCGCGCGCCGCTACCACACCCGGCCCGGCGAACTGGCCGCGCTCATCCACCGGCTGCTCCGGCTGGGCCCCGACCTGCTCGCCGAGGCGGCGCCCGGCCGGTTTCCGGCCGCCCGCGACGCCGTGGCGTTCTGGCAGGAAACCTGGTCGGCGCTGCGGCTGCAGGAACGTTACGTGCCGCTGGACGGCCTGGACGCCTACCAGGTGACACCGGCCATCACCGGCGAGATCCTGCGGCCGCTCCTGGAAGGCTGCGGCGACGTGCGGATGCACGTCAGCAACGGCGCCCTGGCCAGCTTCGCGGGCACGCTGCCGCTGCTGCACCCGTTCGGCCGGGTGCAGTGCCACGACCTGTTCCTCACCGGGCCCGGCGCCTACCTCACCGGATTCCACGGGCCGGGCAAGTACGACGGCTCGGTGGTGAACTGGGTCAACGGGCCCTTGCTCGCGCTGGCCGGCAACCGGCGCGGTTTCGACGTGCAGATCGCGCCGTCCCGCCGGCCGGGCGCGAACGTCAAGACGCTGACCGCCCAGGTGCGTGACTGATGGCCGGGGACGCACCGGGGCAGGCGGCGGGCGGCGCGGCGGCGGCCGCCTTGCGGCCCGCGCCGCTGGCCACGACGGTGGTCGGCTCGTACTCGGTGCCGGAGTGGCTCGGCCGCCTGAAGACCGACTACTACCAGCGCCGGATCAGCGCGCGCCGCCTGAACGAGATCCACGACGTGGCGATCAAGGCGGCGCTGAAGGACCAGGAACTCGCCGGCGTGGACATCGTCTCCGACGGCGAGCTGCGCCGCGACAACGACATCGACTACCTGCTCACCCGCATCCCCGGGGTGGTGATCACGGACCGGTCCAAGACCGACTACTACGACTACTACGACGCGGAGGTGCGCGCGCCGCTGCCGGAGGCCGCCCTGGTGAGCCCCGGGCTCGCCGCCGATTTCGCGTTCACCAGGGAGCAGACGAGCCGTCCCATCAAGTTCTCCTTCACCGGGCCGTTCTCGCTGTCGCGCCGGATCCGGGACACCGGTTACGCCGACCCGGCCGGCCTGGTCCGGGCGCTGGCGCGCCAGCTCAACGGGCAGGCCAGGGAGCTGGCCGCGGCCGGCGCCGGCCTGCTGCAGATCGATGAGCCGTTCCTGGCCGGCTACCCCGAGCAGGTGGACCTGGCGATCGAGGCGGTCAACATCGTCACCTCCGGGGTGGACACCACCTGGGCGCTGCACGTCTGCTACGGCAACCGCTACGCCAGGCCGCTGTGGGAAGGGCACTACGACTTCCTGTTCCCCGCGGTGAACTCGGCGCGCGTGGACGCGCTCGTGCTGGAGTTCGCCCGCAAGGGGCTGGACGACCTGCGGCTGCTCAAGGAACACGCCTGGGACCGCCACCTGGGCCTGGGCGTGATCGACGTGAAGTCGGCCGAGGTGGAGGCGCCCGGCCTGGTGGCCGCGCACATCCGCCGCGCGCTGGAGTTCGTCCCGCCGGAGCGGCTGATGGTCAACCCCGACTGCGGCCTGCGCCACCTGCCGCCCGGGGTGGCCCGGGCGAAGCTGCGCGCCATGGTCGCCGGCGCCGCCGAGGTCCGCCAGGAACTGACCGCCGGGAGCCCGGGACCGGCCTGAGCTGGGGTCACCGGCTGACCCCGCCGGCGGGCACGCCCGGGCCGGTGTGCCGCGCGGCTATCCGGGGTGACTGGGTGCCGCTGGGCAACGCCGACGAGCAGAAGCCCGCGCAGGACGGGACGGTCGAGGCGTGGGGCCGGTCCCCGGGCAACCCGGTGGGCGGCTGGTATGGCCTGAAGAAGGGGCTGCGCGGCCGGTTCGGCAACTACGTGCCGCCGGTGCTGGAGGCGCTGGGGCTCGCCGAGGTCGAGCACAACGCCCGCAACAACCGGATGCGCGCCCGCTGACGCCACCGGGGGTCACCCGGGCGGCTCGCCGGGGGCGCCGGTGTAGGCGGCTACGGTCCGCTCGGCCATTCCGCGTGCCCCGGCTTCGTCATCGCCGCTGGCGATGTGGGCCTCGCACCAGCGGTCGCCGCTGAGCCTCATGAAACGCTTGCCCTCTTCGGACGCGGCCCATGCCGCGCTGTTCTGCGGATCCACCGCCGGGCGGCCGGACAGGTGGAGGCTCAGGCCCATGACCACCATGTCCCAGCCGATGCCTACCGCCCCGGGGCCGAACTCGGCCCACCGTTCGTCGTCGACGTGAGCGATGTGCTCGATTTCCATCCGCGTCCCGCCGGCCGCCTCGGCCGTCAGCCGGACTTCGATCCAGCTCACCTCGCCGCCGAACTCCCAGGTGGCGAAGGAGCTCTTCGGCGGGTCACACCGTTCGATCGTGCCGCCCGCGTTGCCTTCGAGCTGGTAATGGCCGCCGGGCCGCAGGTCCCCCGAGACCGGCAGGAACCATCGGGGGATGCGCTCGGCATTGGTGCACGCGTCCCAGACGTCCTCGATGGCGGCGCCGTACGTCCGGCTAATGGTGACTGTGCGTGCCTCGCCTGCCTCCAGGACCCGCGTGCCGACCTTGCGCCGTACGGCGTTGATCTGCTGCGTCACGTCGATCATGAAGCCTTTCCCTTCTCGGCCGGTCCTCCACCGCCCAGGCGGCGTTCACGCCTGCCCCGGGCCAGTTCAGTCGCCAGCGCCTCCAGGTGCGGAGCCCAGAAGCGCCGGAATCGATCGAGCCACGCGTCGAGCTCCTCCAGCGGCACGGAGTTCACCGTGTAGAGGCGCCGGGTTCCCTCGGGCCGTACGGTCGCCAGGCCGGCGTCACGGAGCACCTTGAGATGCTGCGAGACGGCCGGCTGGGAGATCCCGAACTCCTGCCGTACGGCCGCGCAGATCGCGCCGGAGGTCATCTCACCCTCGGCGAGCAGCTCGAGAATCCGGCGGCGCACCGGATCGCCGAGCACATCGAACGCATGCACGCCGGGAAAATATCAGGAGTTACTTATATAAGTCAAGCCTTAAATATGGAGACCGGGCCGGCCGGCGTGTCATCAGCGCGATCACGGCCTGCAAGATCCTCCAGGCACGACGCACCGCGATCCCCAGGGACGGCCGCGGTCAGGCCATCCCGCCCGGACCCGAATAATCAGGCACTCACTGAGCCTGGCCGCGGGTGCTCCGGGCCCGCGGGCATCGCCGTGAGTACCCCGGCGAGCGGCCGCATCACCCCGCCCATCAGGCCGAACGCGGCGTCGACCAGCGAGCGGAGCTGCTCGTCGGTCTCGTCGGTATGGGTGAAGAAGCGGGTCAGCACCTGGAGCAGCACCTCATAGGCCAGGTTGAAAGCCTCGGCGACCCGCCGGGTGCCCGGATCGGTGAGCAGCGGCTGCGGTTCGGCGATGTCGAAGGGCTGCCGGGTGAAGGCGGGGATGACCGGCCGGGCGGGCTCGAAGGCCGGGTCTTGCTCCCGCAGCCCCTGGTACTCCTGCCAGATGCCGAGGAACCTGCCGTAGTGCGCCGACTGCCAATTCCCGCGGGCTCCCTCGCCCTGCTCGATGATCTCGTCGATCGCCGCGCGCGCCGAAGCCAGGCCGGTCACCGCGATGAGCTGGGGCCAGTGGAACAGTTCCGGCGTGGCCTGCGCCCGCGCCGGGCCGGCGAACAGCACCCGCTCCCCCAGTCGCTCCGCGAGGCGCTCCAGCCCCTCCTCGATGCCCCGGTATAGATGCCCGACCGTGGCGAAGTCCTGCAGCCGGGGCATCAGTTCACCCGCGGCGACCGGGTCGGGCGGCGGCGTGCCCGGCACGAACCCCGCCGCGTCCGCGCGCTCCATGCCCTCGGGGCGCTCCAGGTACAGGAAGTGCGTCAGCGCGGCGTCGCCGAACGGCAGCAGCGCGAACTGCACGCCCGGCGGGAGGTATTCCGAACGGCGCGGGAAGTTCGGCCGGGTCAGGTTGGGCGCGGCCCCGATCGCGGTCATCACGTTCGCGACCAGCGCGAAATGCAGCATCTCCTCCACCGCGATCCCGGTGAGCACCTGGTGCCAGCGCGCGACCGCGTCCGCCTGCTCCGCCGTCAGGCCCTCATCCGGGCCGGTCTTCAGGCTGAAGCCCGCGTACAGGTACTGGCACATGATCAGGTGCTCGACCTGGCACGCCTGGACCAGCAGGTTCCACAGGTGCTCGCGGTGCTCGACGACAAGCTTCGTCTCCGCCATCAAGGCTCCCGGCAGGCTCGTCCGATCGGATAGGCGGAGCCATGATTACACAGTTACATATGACAGCTCGCCGCCGGAGGCCGCGGCCCCCCGGATCATTACACGTTGACCAGCTTTTTCAGGAACTGGCCGGTGTAGCTGGCCTGGCACTGCGCGATCTGCTCGGGGGTACCGGTCGCCACCACCGTGCCGCCACCGGAACCGCCGTCGGGACCGAGGTCGATCACCCAGTCCGCCGTCTTGATGACGTCCAGGTTGTGCTCGATCACGATGACGGTGTTGCCGCTTTCCACCAGCCGGCTGAGCACCCCGAGCAGCTTGCGGATGTCCTCGAAATGCAGCCCCGTGGTGGGCTCGTCCAGCACGTAGATGGTCCGCCCCGTGGAGCGGCGCTGCAGTTCGGACGCGAGCTTGACCCGCTGCGCCTCACCGCCGGACAGGGTCGGCGCCGGCTGGCCCAGCCGGACGTACCCGAGGCCGACGTCGGTGAGCGTCTTGAGGTGCCGGTGGATGGGCGGCACCGGCTCGAAGAACTCGGCCGCTTCCTCGATCGGCATGTCCAGCACGTCCGCGATCGTCTTGCCCTTGTAGTGCACGCCGAGGGTGTCGGTGTTGTACCGGGCGCCGTGGCAGACCTCGCACGGGACGTAGACGTCCGGGAGGAACTGCATCTCGATCTTGATGGTGCCATCCCCGGCGCAGGCCTCGCACCGGCCGCCCTTGACGTTGAAGGAGAACCGGCCCGGCTGGTACCCGCGGATCTTCGCCTCGGTGGTCTGCGAGAACAGCCGCCTGATGTGGTCGAACACGCCGGTGTAGGTGGCCGGGTTGGACCGCGGGGTGCGGCCGATCGGGCCCTGGTCGACGTGCACCACCTTGTCCAGGTGCCCGGTGCCGGTGACCCTGGTGTGCCGGCCCGCCACGGTGCGCGCGCCGTGCAGCTCCCTGGCCAGCGCGTTGTACAGGATGTCGTTGACCAGGGTGGACTTCCCCGAGCCTGATACCCCGGTGACCGCGATGAAGCAGCCGAGCGGGAAGGCCACGTCGACGCCGCGCAGGTTGTGCTCGCTGGCGCCCTTGACCACGATCTCCTTGCCCTTGGCAGGCTTGCGGCGGACGGCCGGCAACGGAATCGACTCCCGCCCGGTCAGGTACGCGCCGGTCAGCGAATCCTTGCTGGTCAGCAGGTCGTCCAGCGGCCCGGACACGACGATCTTCCCGCCGTGCTCGCCCGCGCCCGGGCCGATGTCCACGACCCAGTCCGCGGCGCGGATGGTGTCCTCGTCGTGCTCCACGACGATGAGGGTGTTCCCCAGGTCGCGCAGCCGCAGCAGGGTTTCCAGCAGCCGGTGGTTGTCCCGCTGGTGCAGCCCGATGGACGGCTCGTCGAGCACGTACAGCACGCCCACCAGCCCGGAGCCGATCTGCGTGGCCAGCCGGATCCGCTGGGCCTCACCGCCGGCCAGCGTGGCCGAGGCGCGGTCCAGCGTCAGGTAGTCCAGGCCGACGTCGAGCAGGAAGCCGAGCCGGGCGTTGACCTCCTTGAGGATGCGCCCGGCGATCTGGAAGTCCCGGTCGGACAGGCTCAGCGCCAGCAGCAGCTTGGCCAGTTCCCCGATCGGCAGCGCGCAGAAGTCCGCGATCGACTTGCCGTCCACGGTCACCGCCAGGGACACCGGCTTCAGCCGGGCGCCGTGGCAGGCCGGGCAGGGAACCTCGCGCATGTACCCGGCGAAGCGCTCGCGGCTGGTATCGCTCTCCGCCTCCGAGTGGCGCCGCTCGATGTACGGCACCACGCCCTCGAAGCTGGTGTAGTACGACCGCTCCCGGCCGTACCTGTTCTTGTAGCGGACGTGTACCTGCTCGTCGTAGCCGTACAGCAGCGCCTTCTTGGCCGCCGCGGACAGCCGCGACCAGGGCGTGTCGATGCCGAACCCCAGCGCCGCGCCCAGCGCCTCCTCCAGGCGCAGGAAGTAGTCGCTGACATGACCGGCGCTCCACGGGCCGATCGCGCCTTCGGCCAGCGTCAGCGCGGGGTCGGGAACGACCAGCTCGGGGTCCACCTCCATCCTGGTGCCCAGGCCCGTGCAGTCGGGACAGGCGCCCCAGGGGGAGTTGAAGGAGAACGAGCGCGGCTCCAGTTCTTCGAAGGACAGGTCGTCGTAGAGGCAGGCCAGGTGCTCGGAGTACATCCGCTCCCGGTGCGGGTCGCTGTCGGGCAGGTCGATGAAGTCGAGCACGACCACGCCGCCGGACAGGCCCAGCGCGGTCTCCACCGAGTCGGTCAGCCGCCGCCGCGCCGACTCCTTGACCGCCAGCCGGTCCACCACCACCTCGATGGTGTGCTTCTCGTACTTCTTCAGCGCGGGCGTCTGGCCGGCCCCCGCCTCGTCCAGGCGGACCACCACGCCGTCCACCCGGGCCCGGGAGAACCCCTTGATCTGGAGTTCGCGGAGCAGTTCTGTGTACTCGCCCTTGCGGCCGCGGACCACCGGGGCGAGCACCTGGAACCTGGTGCCCTCGTCGAGTTCGAGCACCCGGTCCACGATCTGCTGCGGCGTCTGCCTGGCGATCGGCCGGCCGCAGACCGGGCAGTGCGGCTTGCCCACCCGCGCGTACAGCAGCCGCATGTAGTCGTAGACCTCGGTGATGGTCCCGACGGTCGATCGCGGGTTCCGGCTGGCCGCCTTCTGGTCGATCGACACCGCCGGGGACAGCCCGTCGATGAAGTCCACGTCGGGCTTGTCCATCTGGCCGAGGAACTGCCGGGCATAAGCCGACAGCGACTCCACATACCGGCGCTGGCCCTCGGCGAAGATGGTATCGAACGCCAGGCTGGACTTGCCGGAACCGGACAGCCCCGTGAACACGATCAGGGCGTCCCTGGGCAGGTCGAGCGACACGTCCTTGAGGTTGTGCTCGCGCGCGCCGCGCACAACGAGACGATCAGCCACAGCGCTCTGCTCTCTTGGTGGATTCGGCCGAGGTCGAGGGGACACGTCATGGTATCCGGGGGGTCCGACAAACCGGGTTCTCGCAGCTACCCCGGGCTCATACCCACCGGGCTGCCCTCCCAGATTGTCATGCCATGCGCGAGGATTAGCCGCGATACCGGAAGGTGAAGCGCATGGATGAGGCCAGTCATTCCCTGGACCGGCTCGCGGCGGCGACCGAGCGGCTGCTCGGGTCCGCCGCCGCACTGAGTGACACCCAGGCGCGCGAGCCGTCGCTGCTGCCGGGCTGGACCCGCGGGCATGTGCTGACCCACATCGCGCGCAACGCGGACGGCATGGTCAACCTGCTGCACTGGGCGCGGACCGGTACGCAGACCCCGATGTACGCCAGCCCGGAGAGCCGCGCCGCGGACATCGAGGCGGGCGCCGGGCGGCCCGCGGCCGGCCTGGCCGCCGACGTGCGCGAGTCCGCGGCCGCGCTGCCGCCATGGCGGTAGGGCACCACGACCGCTCGTTTGGTAAGAAAATAAAGAGCGCGAAGCGTAAGGAGAGACTGTGGCTTACACCGGGGACGTGACCGTCGGGGGCCCGCCCGACGTGCGGGAGATCACCGGCCTGAAGGTGACCAAGCTCGCCGTGGGGCCCATGGACAACGATGCCTACCTGCTCGAGTGCGCGCAGACCGGCGAGCTGGTGCTGATCGACGCGGCCAACGAGGCACCGCGGCTGCTCGAACTGCTCGGCGGCCGGCCGCTGAGCCGGATCGTCACCACCCACCGGCACTGGGATCACTGGCAGGCGCTGGCCGAGGTGCAGGCCGCGACCGGCGCAACGGTGATCGCCCATCCCGACGACGCGGGCGAGCTTCCGGTGCCAGCCACCGGCCTGGTGAAGCACGGTGACACGATCCCGGTGGGGTCACGCGAGATCTCGGTGATCCACCTGCGCGGGCACACGCCGGGCAGCATCGCGCTGTGCTACGACGCGGGCGGCGAGCTCGCCGACACCCCGCACCTGTTCACCGGCGACTCGCTGTTCCCCGGCGGGCCGGGCAACACCGAACACGACCCGAAACGGTTCGGCCAGCTCATGGACGACCTGGAGGAGCGGGTGTTCGGGACGCTGCCCGACGGCGCCTGGGTGTACCCGGGCCACGGCAAGGACACCACGCTGGGCACCGAGCGCCCGCACATTCAGGAGTGGCGCGCCCGGGGATGGTGACCGTGCCGCCGGCCGTGGTGACGGTGCCGCGGCTGGTGCACGCTGATCTGGGTGGCGTAGACGACCACGTTGCCCAGGTAGGAGCCGGTCGCTGGGTCGAACGCGCCGCCGCACGTGATGAGGTGCAGTTCGGCGTCGGGGGCCGGCCCGTACACCCGCTCGGTGGGGAAATCCGCCTTGGCGTACATGTGCTCGGCGGACACTCGGAACACCGCCAGCGTGCCGTCCGCCCGCCGCACGTACACCAGGTTCCCCGGGCGGAGCAGGCGCAGCCGGAAGAAGACCCCGGGGCCCAGGGTCGAGTCGATGTGGCCGACGATGATCGACGAGCCGATCTCGCCAGGCCGCGGGCTCCCGGTGTACCAGCCCGCCACGGTCGTGCTGGTCGGCACCGCAAGCGTGCCCTGCGGGGTCCGGCCCAGCGTCTCCAGTGCGGTGCGCACCCGGATGGCCGGGATGGTCAGCGCCACCGGCCGGGCCGCCGGCTTGGCGGAGCGCGCCTGCGGCGGGGCGGCGAAGATCCCGTGCGGCGCCGGGGCGGGCTTGGCCGGCGGGCGCGCGACGTCGCCGGGGTGACCGTTCAGCCGGGTCAGCCCGACCGCGCCGCCGGCGACGGCGAGCAGCCCGGCCAGGACCACGGCGGTCGCCACCGGACGCCGCACCATACGGGCCCGGGACCCGCGGTGCTCGCCGTCCGGGCCGGCCTCAGCGCCGGCTTTGGCTTTTTCGGCTTTTTCTGCCTTTTCTGCTTTTTCTGCCTTACGGGTCTTACCGGGCTTGTCAGCTTTATCAGACTTGCCTAGCTTGCCTAGCCTGCCTAGCTTGCGGGCCTTGCCATCCGGGATTTCCTCGTCCCAGAAAAACCACGGTTCCAGGGGACGGCCGACTGGAGG
>WNGH01009828.1_pt1 | contig 15647 bp, 8 predicted proteins | sample 5400631 | NCBI WGS metagenome assembly WNGH01 (sample SAMN13153373, study PRJNA577476) | soil metagenome | isolation source: 115 cm soil or saprolite under Garry oak tree replicate 1 | place: USA:California | collected 2016-06-15
CGCCCCCTGCGAGTGTCCCGAATGGAGCGGGAGAGCAGGAGCATCGTCTCACTGGTCCTGGTGTCGGCAGACGAGCGACCCCTCGCGGCTGCCCTGCCTGGCCAGTTCGTGGTGCTGCGCCTCCGACCCAGGCCTGACGGGCCACCTATCTTACGCAACTACTCGCTCTCCGACACGCCAGGCGCCGGTCACTACCGGGTGAGCGTCAAGCAAGAGGTGAACGGCGAGGCCAGCACGTACGTACACAACCAGGTGCATGTTGGCGACGTGTTGGAGGTGAGTGCTCCACGGGGCACTTTCACGTTCCGGCAGAGCCTGCGCCCTGTCGTCCTGCTCAGTGCCGGCGTGGGGGCGACCCCGGTGCTGGCCATGCTGCATGCCCTGGCCACCGAGACATCGCCACGGGAAGTCTGGTGGCTGTTCGGAGCACGCAACCGCGACGAACACCCCTTCGTACAGGAATCCCGCCGCCTCCTCCAGACGCTGCCCCACAGCCGCAGCTACATCCTCTACAGCAGGCCTGGTCAAGAGGATCGGCCAGGACTGGATTTCGACGCCCTTGGACACCTCAGCGTGACGGTACTCAAGGAGATCGGCGTACCGCGCGAGGCGGACTTCTATCTGTGCGGCCCACCCGCGTTCCTGCGAGACCTGACCGGCGGACTGGCTGCCTGGGGTGTCAGCACGGAGCGGGTGCACACAGAGATCTTCGGGCCGACTCCATCCAGCACACCCGGTGTGGTGGACACACCTCGTCGGCCTCCGCACCTGCCTGCTGGATCTCCCGGCATAGGACCGCTGGTCTCGTTCGCTCGCAGCGGTCTCATTGTCCATTGGGATCCGGCGTTGCAGAGCCTGCTCGAACTCGCCGAGGCCTGCGATGTTGCGGTTAGGTGGTCGTGCCGGACGGGGGTCTGTCATACCTGTGAAAGCGGGCTGATTTCCGGCAGCGTCAGCTACCAGCCAGAGCCACTCGAACGACCTGCCGACGGCAACCTGTTGATTTGCTGCTCCCAACCTCGCGACGAGGTCATGCTTGACCTGTGATGCAGAAGTCGTGGATCTCGAGGCCGACGCACCCGTATTTCCTCTGAAAGTCTGACGGCTTTCAGAGGAAATACGGGTGCGTCGTTTGAATTTTGCATGTACACATATGGCTCAATCTTTCCGAACAGGGAGAGGGGGAAAATCTTTCGTCCGTGTCAGGCGAGGTGGTGCTCCATGGCATAGCGGGTGGCCGCACTGCGTGAGGTCACGTCCAGCTTGCTGTAGATAGAGCTGATATGGGCATGAACGGTGCGGGGACTGAGCACCAGCTTTTCGGCAATCTGCAGGTCGGTCAGACCATCCGCCAGCAGGCGCAGCACCTCCACCTCTCGTCCCGTCAGCCCAGCGGGATAGGTTGGTGGGGGCGCTGTCGTGGTCGATCTTGGGATCGGCTTTTGCCCCTTGGAGGCGAGCGCCTGCTCCAGCGTCATGGCTCGTCCCTGGGCCCACGCAGCAGCGAACGCTCGCTCTCCCAAATGGACACGCGCAGCCGAGAGCGAGCGCTCATAGTCAGCGAGTTCAACCGGCGGGATGGGTACACCAAGAGCGTCGCGTAAGGAATCCGCTGCCCCCCAGAGCTGTGCCGCCCAGGCTAACTGTCGCTGTGCCGCGACGACCTCGCCCAATCCCACCAGGCACGCGGCGATCACCCACTTCTCGCCCAACTCTCCAGAGATTGCCAGGCTCTCCTCATACAGCCTGCGCGCTGCTGCATACTCACCCTGAGTGGCAACCACCTTCCCTAAAACACCCAGGGACTCGGCCGTGCCAAACCGATGCCCCATTTCTTTGTAGAGTATGATACTCTCCTCCACTTGTGAGTGTGCTGTAACAAGGTCACCCTGACCAAGAGCCAACTGCCCCAAGAGGCACTGAGCTGCCGCAATCCCCTCCTTGAAGCCCACCTCTCTGGAGAGCGCGAGGCACTCATCGAGCAGAGAGCGCACTCTTGCCTGATCGCCTTGGGAAACAAAGAGTGCCTGCGCCAATTGCGAGAGTGTATGAGCGATGCCCCTCTTGTGCTCTATCTCCCTGAAGAGCGCCAGGCCCTCTTCGTACAGGGCGCACGCCCTGGCGTACTCACCCTGGCTGTTGGCCAGCAAGCCCAGGGAGAAGAGTGAGTAGGCGGCGTACTCCTTGTCGTCCACTTCTTTGAAGAGCGCCAAAGCTTCCTCTAGCAGGGAGCGTGCCTTTGCTGTATCGCTTCTTACCCAGGCGACGTTCCCCAGTTGATAGAGGGAGAGAGCGATACCTCTTTGGTCTCCGAGTTCCCGATACAGCGCCAGGCTCTCTGAGGAGAGAGCCTCTGCCCGCTCATAGTGGCTCTGAATGAAGGTCAGAGTTGCGGCGCTGAAGAGTGCCTTTGCTCGCACAGATGCCGCAACACCCGCCCTTGCTGCCAGTGCCCGCTCCAGGAAATTCCGCCCTTCACTCCAGTGACCACGTGTCCACCAGAACATATACATCGCCCCAGCCAAGCGCAAGGCTATCTCCCGGCGCTGCTGCGCCCCCTCATCTCCAGCTTGCTCTAAGGACCACTGCAACGCCGCTCGCAGGTTGTCATGTTCTCGCTCTAAGCGCTCCAACCACGCGCCTTGCTGTGGACCCCCGAGTTCTAGCTCCGCTTGCTCCACCAATGCCAGGTAGTACGCCGCATGCGCCTGCCGGCTACTCTCCATCTCCCCACTGGAAGCCAGGACCTCTAGCCCATACTCGCGGATGGTCGCCAGCATCAGCAGACGTGGTTCCTCACCCTCTGGCTCCACCTGACGCAGCAAACTCTTGTCCATGAGTGAGGCCACCCCGTCCAGCACATCTGCTGGCCTCTCACCGAGTGCGGTATAGAGACCCTCCACCGCTTCCAAGGTGCAGCCGCGGACAAAGACGGAGAGCCGCCTGAAGAGCCGTTGCTCCTCGGCATCGAGCAGATCGTAACTCCATACAAGCGTGTTGCGCAGGGTTTGCTGCCGGACGGGGGCATCGCGTGCTCCGCTCGTCAGCACCTGCAAGCGATGTCCCAAACGTGCCAGCAGCGCCTGTGGGGGAAGCAGTTTGATGCGTGCCGCTGCCAGTTCGATGGCCAGAGGCAACCCATCCAGGCGCACACAGATCTCGGCGATGGCATGGGCGTTGGCCAGAGTCAGCTGGAAGTCGGGCCTGACGGCCTTCGCTCGCTCCAGGAAGAGGGCTACTGCCGCATACTGGGAGAGCATTTCGCTCTCTGGCAGATGGGTGAGGTCGGGCAGCGCCAGTGGCGGGACGGGAAACTCGTGTTCACCACGGATGTGCAGCACGGCACGGCTGGTCACCAGGATCTTGAGCTGAGGGCAGCCGGCCAAGCAGACGCCATCGGCTAAGTCATCGAGCAGGTCAGTCGCCACCTGCAGACCCAGGCGTGTTTTGCCAACACCGCCGGGACCTGTGAGGGTGACGAGGCGCACCTCCGGGTGTCGCAGAAGGGCACACACTGCCTGTATTGCTTGTTCGCGTCCGATCAGCGGGGTGAGCGGCCGAGGCAGGTTATAGAACCGAACGTTCAATTGGTCCGATCTCTGTTCAGCTTCGGCTGAGTGTTTCTCAGGGGAATCCGAGGCAAGCACAGCGAGTGTCCGCCCAGACGACTCTGCCTTGCAGGCTTCTTCCAGGGCCATGGCGAAGGCCCGCACACTGGCAAAGCGTTCCTTCGGGTCTTTGGTCAATGCCTTCAACACTACGTGTTCCATCGCAGCTGGGATTGCCGGGACTCTCTCACACAATGGCGGAGGAGAAACAGACAGATGCTGGCTATACAGCTCGGCAAACGTTCCGTGAAAGGGGCGATCTCCACATAACCACTCATAGACGACGATTCCTAATGCGTACTGATCACTTGCCGGGCGGGGCTTGCCCCGAAGCTGCTCGGGTGCCATGTAGGCGATGGTTCCAGCCGTATCCTGGGGATGCTGGGAGCGTGAACTCTGGATCATGATGGCAATGCCGAAGTCGCTCAGCAAGACCTCGTTGTTGCGTCCCAGCAGCAGGTTCTCCGGCTTGATGTCGCGATGGATCAGCTTTTCCTGGTGCGCATACTGCAAGGCCTCCGCCACCTGCGTAACGTAGGAGATGATGGTGTCGAGCGGGATCAGTGTCCCTTTGGGGTGGTGCTGGCGCAGGTTTCCATTGGGCGCGTAGCCCATGACGAGAAAGGGAGTCGCGCCCTCAACCCCAAAGTCCAGGACCTGGATAATATGGGGATGCCGTAAGTGGGCAAGGGTACGTGCCTCGGTGAGAAAGCTTTCCACATCATGACTTGCCAGCTGTCCATAGAGCACTTTAATGGCGGCCTGGGTGTGCAGATGAATATGCTCGCCAAGGTAGACTTCAGAGAAGTTCCCCTGTCCTAGAAGCTGGATGAGGCGATAGTTGCCAAGTTGCTGTCCCACGTGTTCGGCCATGCTCGCACCTCCTGCTGGAAGCGGGCTGGCAAGTTCACCAACTCGCCGATACAAAACGAGTCCAGTAGACAAAAGGAGAGCTACTCTCAAAGGTAACGTTAATACTCTCTAGTGAATGCCGTCGCATTTACTATACGCTACTGTGGGCAGATTTACAACTCTGCAAATTGCTTGGCGAAATCGTGAGGGGAGGAGGTAGTATTAAGAAATATTTCTGAATTTAAACGGCGCACCCGTACTTCCTCTGAAAGCCGTCAGACTTTCAGAGGAAGTACGGGTGCGCCGGCCTCGAGATCCGCGACTTCTGTTTCACAGGTCAAGCATGACCTCATTCCGAGGTTGGGAGCAGCAAATCAACAGGTTGCCGTCGGCAGGTCGTTCAAGTGGTTCTGGCTGGTAACTGACGGTGCCGGCAATCAGCCCGCTTTCGCAGGTATGGCAGACCCCTGTCCGGCACGACCACCTCACCGGAACATCGCAGGCCTCGGCGAGTTCGAGCAAGCTCTGGAACACAGGGTCCCAGTGGACGATGAGACCACTGCGAGCGAACGAGACCAGCGGCCCCATGCCTGGAGACCTGGCAGGCAGGTGCGGTGGGAGGCTCGGTGCGTCCACCACGCCAGGTGTGCTGGATGCGCCAGGACCGAAGATCTCTGTGTGCACATGGTCTGTGGTGACGCCCCAGGCAGCGAGACCTGTGGTCAGATCTTGCAGGAATGCGGATGGTCCACACAGATAGAAGTCCGCCTCGCGCGGCACCCCGATCTCCTTGAGCACTGTTACATTGAGGTGTCCAGGAGCGTCGAAGTCCAGACCTGGCTGATCCTGGGAGCCTGGCCTGCTATAGAGGATGTAGCTGCGGCTGTGGAGCAGTGACTGAAGGCTGCGGCGTGATTCTTGCGCAAAGGGGTGTTCGTCGCGGTTACGTGCTCCGAACAGCCACCATACTTCCCGTGGCGATGCCTCGGCGGCGAGGGCATGCAGCATGGCCAGGACCGGGGTCGCCCCCACGCCTGCACTCAGCAAGACGACGGGGCTGAGGCCCTGCCGGAACGTGAAGGCGCCCCGTGGCGCACTCACATCTAACACATCGCCAACATGTACCTGGTTATGCACGTACGTGCTGGCTGCGCCGTTCACCTCGTGCTTGACGCTCACACGGTAGTGATCAGCCCTTGGCGTGTCGGAGAGCGAGTAGTTGCGTAAGAGCGGTGGCGCATCGGGCTTTGGTTGGAGGCGTAGCACCACGAACTGGCCAGGTAGGGCAACCGCGAGGGGTTGCTTGTCTGCCGACACGAGGACCAGTGAGACTATGCTTCTGCTCTCCTGCTCCATGTGGGACACCCTGAGAGGCCGGAACCCTTGCCATGCCGGGGGCGGGCCACTCGCCGGGGCGAGTCCAGGGTTTCCTCCTGCCGTATTCCCGGTCAGCGCCTGCTCAAGGAGCGCCTCGAAGGAAGTCTTCCACCCTGGACTTAAGGCGGGGATTCGTAGCGCGCGCTCCAGTTGCTCGCGGGAATGACCAGACAGGTAGAGCATCCCGTCGATCTCCGCGACGGTCATGCGTTCAGGACCATCAGCGACCTTTATGATCTCGTCGCCAGCCTCCACCTCGCCCTCTTGTAGCACGCGGAAATAAAAGCCCGGTTTCCTGTGTGAAACAAGTAGCGCTGCCATCTGGGGCTCGTTCATGCGGATGCCGACCCGGTAGCAGGTGACACGTGGCTGTGTGACCTCAAAGAGAGCGCTGCCGATACGGTACTGGTCGCCAACGCAGACCTCCTTATCGGACAAGCCATCGACGGTAAAATTCTCTCCGAACTGTCCGAACACGAAGTCGTTTCGGCCGAGCTGACGCTCCCAGTAGTGATAGGACTCCATCTGGTAGACGAAGACCGCCCGGTACTCACCTCCGTGCCCGGCCAGGTCTCCTTGCTTGTCGCCATCGATGTTGAGCCTCCGGACCATCCGCCGACCCTGAACAGGCTCCTTCCAGATGGCGGTGCGCACGGTCTCCCCACGCCATGCGATGTCGCGGGGCAGACCAACGTTCACTGAGAGCAGTCGTGGCATGCAGGACACCTTCCCTATTATCACATTTACACTCTAGATGAGGCCTGGTCATAAAGAGGAGGCCTTGCTGGGAGCTTGCTCCAACAAGGCATTGCTCCTTCATTGTGGTAGTCATACACTGCAAGGATGGGCAATTTGATCATTCCAGGTCATAACGCAACACCAGCATATCACGAAGCTGGATCCCGTGCTCCAGCACAGGTGGCTGAATATACGCAAGCCACATTTCTGGTAGAAGGCAATGTTCTCCAGTGCAGCATTCGCTGTCCCAACGAGCAGTGAACGCCCTCCATGTCCGGGCAATTCATCCTGCAAAGCTTGCATGATCTGCTTCCCATACCCACGGCCGCGCAAAGCAGCAGCCACCTCGATATACAAGATTTCACTGGGATCTTGTTCCTCCCAGCGCACGACAGCAGCTCCAACCAGCTGACCATCCAGCCAAGATGCATACGCGGTACAGGCTGGATCGAGGAGCGCAGCACGAATGCGCTCCTCACCCTCATCGGCATCCAGGAGCATTGGGAGCAAAAACATCGTCTCATGACTCGGAATCGGTTCAATTACCAAGGACATCGCGTCCTCCCTCTTCATTCAAGCAAAGAGAAACAGCGGATTTGACTTTTCACGCTGGAACATTATATTTATCGATGAAACCTTTCTCAAGGTGACTTGATGATTAATGACCAGGTCTCACTCTGATTATCTTATATTTACACTCTCGTGAAGTGCCCTGGCTCACGGATATCAACGAGGAATCCGCTGTGCGCTCCTCAGATGTGGCTGTACGAAGCGGCGTCTGTGAGCTACGTGAGGTGTCGCAGGAAGACATCCCGCCACGCTTCGGGCAACGCTTCCACCGCCACCGCTCGTCGCAGCAGATCCAGGTTGCGCCTGTCTTCCCGGTAGAGGCGTGTGATATCCGCCACCTTCACCTCGTATTCGTCACGATGCAGCAGCTTTATGTGGTCATTGGCAGCTACCTCGCCTTCCTCGAGCACCGCAAAGTAGAACCCTGTCAGCTTGCTTTTCAGGAACCGCTTGAGGATGTCGTCGCGCCCAAACTTGAGGTTGAGCTTATAGCACGGCAGCCTGGGCTGCGTCACCACCACGAGAGCGGATCCGACCTCAAAACGATCGCCAATATGCACGGTTTCGTCCAGTAGACCCGCGACTGTGAGGTTCTCGCCGAACATCCCCCAGGGGATTTCCATCTCAGGAAATTGCTCCCGCCAGAACGGGTAGTACTCCGCTGGATAGGCATAGATGGCCTTCTCCGGTCCACCGTGGACCGTGAGGTCGGCCTGGCGGTCCCCCTCAAGGTTGAGCCGCCTGACGGGGATGCGGCTCGCCACAGGCTCCTTAAAGATCCCAGTGGCGACCATGCGGCCTTTCCAGACCACTGCTCTGGGCTGTCCTACGTTCACCGAGAGCACTTGCGGCACAGACGATGATTGCATCCTCTTGCTCCTTTTGCCCTGGGCGCAGTGGCCACGGTGAAGTTCCCGTGCCATTACGCCCCTCTCGCTGTCTCGCGCATCCCATTCGAGAAGAGAAGCACTGACATGCCGACACGGGATGGGAGCGCTAGTCGGTCTCCCATAGCCCCATGTCGCTGGTCTGGTTAGCGTATACCAGCTACTCGTTGTTGATAGAAGCGCGCGATCAGGTCGGCAGCGACCTCTGCCTGATCTTCGAGTACAAAATGGCCTGAGTCCAGCAGGTGCAGATCCACATTCGTCAGATCCCGGAGATAGGCGGTACCTCCTTCCGGGGTAAAGAAGATATCCCCTTTCCCCCAGAGGATGAGCGTCGCGGGCTGCTGGTCCCGCAGAAAGGCTTGCCATTGGGGGTACAGGGCCACATTCTTGCGGTAATCGTAGAAGAGGTCAAGTTGAGCACGGTGAGCATACGGACGTGCAAGAAAGGCCAGGTCCATGTTCCAGGCATCCGGGCTAATCCGCTTGGGATCACGATGGCCGTGGAGATAAATGGTACGCACCCCCTCTGGAGCTAAAAATGCTTCAAGAGAGGCCTCGCTTTCCGGTGAACGATTGACCCAAAGCGCGTGCCGCAATCCCTCCCAGGCATCGGTGAATCCCTCTTCGTAGCTATTGGCGTTTTGAATAATGAGCCACTCCAGCCAGTCAGGATGTCGCCCGAGAATGCGGTTTCCAATGGGGCCGCCATAATCTTGCAGGTACCAGCCAGCGCGTGAAACCCCAAGCTCGCTCAGTAGTTGCTCAGTAATGGCAGCAAGATGATCGAACGTGTATGCGAAGGAGGCCGGATCGGGTAAATCGGTGTTGCCGAAACCTGGATAATCGGGTGCGATCAGATGAAAGCGATCTTGGAGCACCGGCATGAGCGTCCGGAACATGTGGGACGAGGAGGGAAATCCGCCCAGAAGGACCAGCGTGGGATGGCGCGGGTCGCCAGCCTCCCGATAGAAGACGGACAATCCCTCAATGCGTTGTGTTGCGTAGGTGATCATAGGATAAACCTCTTTCTAGTATGATTGTTATGTAAGCCGCCATTGCTGGCTGACCAAACTACGAATAACTGGTCAGCATATCATTGAGTACTTTGTGTAAGCTAAGACCTGGGGCGCTCTGGGGAGCCCCTTCAGAAGCTTCGACTTTAACCTTCGCTTCGCCTCACTCTTGGAGGGAGGTCTCCCGTTTTACCCGAAAAACACGCTCTTATGCTGTCCTTTCAGTGCCTGGACGGCTTCTCATCAGCTTCACGTACACAAAGCACGAAGGAATATGCTGACCCCAAAAACACCCAAGCCACTCTCTAGCTACCTGGGTGGAAACTGGGAGTTGGGGACGGGAGTGGTAAGATTGGCGGTCGGAGCCTTGTCAGTGAACCCGATGACCGCACAGTTGATGTCGACTCCTTGGGCGCCGTACGGAGCGCCACCGGGGCCAGTCAGCAGATCGGGCCGGGTGGCCGCCAGGTTGAAGACGACAACCTCATCGATCTGCCGCGTGTTGAATCCCTCGTCGATGGCCTTCTGGGTCCACTGGCCGAGCTGCGCGTCCCACAACGGGCTGTACGCGTCGGCATGCCTGGGGTCGCGCTCGGTGGGGAAATCCCCGAACACGTTGAGGAGATCGCCCCCATTGCGCAGGGCATTGATCAAGGCCGTGTTCCCGGCTGAGGCGTCCTCGCTCGCGTGCCCGTCGCGGACCAGGTGTACAAACCCCTGTGCCTGCGGGTTGGTGGCGCCCGTCTGCCCGTTGATGAAGCCGAAGAGCCGCTCGCGGGCGGACCCCAGAAAGTCATCACCGCCGTTGTACGATGCGTTGTTCAGCGCGGGCACGAAGGTTGCACGCTCCAACACCGCTGTCAGGGACTGACCGGCGTCCGTGCTGAGGTATACAATCGGCTGGCCGGCGTCGAAGCCCTTGACAAACAATAGGTCAGCCCAGGACTCCAGGAACTGTCCAGAAGGCGACGTTGCGGGCGCGATGTGGATGCCGAGCACGCGATCACCCGTGTTGGTGTGGTGGACGACGTCGAATGGACCATCGCCGATGGCCACGATGGGCGCGCTGTAGACGACTGGCGATCCCGCGATGTGGATGAACGGGCTGTATCCGGGACCGGCCACAGCACCAGGCTGGAACTTGGTGAGCGGAAAGCCGTTGGGGCCAGGCACCGCGATGCGGGTGGGACTGAAATCTGGCGCGCCCTGGAAGTGGACCAGCGCTTGCCCGAACGGATTCTGCGCGGGCGTTGGAGAGTCGAGGGTCACTGTCTGCACGCAGGCGGGGCAGCTGATCGCGAGATTGGCGAGCTTGGGCGCGTAGTTCACCCCCAGGTCATGCGCCAGCCCGGCGTCGGAGGCATCCAGCAAGAGGAACCAGGCGGTCTTGCCATACGCCTCCCCTTTATACAGCGGCAAGCGCACCGTCTCGGTGCTGAGATTGACCTGGATGGCGCTCTCCTCGGTCAGGTGGTCCCTGGGCAGCAGACCACTCAGCTGTCCCAGTCCCCCCGGCGGGTCCTCGGTGATAGCCGATGCCGACCGCACTCCGTGCCTGGTAAGACCGGGTACAACGGCAACAAGCGTTGCCACAAACAATACAGTGATCAGTGCGATCAGTACACGCTTGTTTGCGCGTCTCGATCTGAAGGGGTGATGCTCCATAACGTAAGTCTCCTTGTTCTGGTGGTACTTGTGTGGTATCAAAACAAAAGATGTAGCTCTCTGGCTCTCCTCGAACGCCAAACTCTGCGCCATTTTAGCAGTAAGGGACAAGAAACGATCCGGCTTATAGTTGTTCTCCCTGCACATTGCTTATGCTATAATAGACGAAGAGAGTTGAAGAGGTTGTCTGGGTTCTCAAACCACCGAAGACAGACAACCTCAGAGAGGCCTTGCCCAGCTTAGGGGATACCTTCTATTCACCAGTGTATAAGCATCTCGTGGGGAAGTCACTCTGCAATAGGTGGCACTATTACTTTCCCTTGCTTTGCATCGGGGTGCTCCTGTGGATCATACAAGGAGAACATGCTGATGAGTCCGCATACCTACGGAGAACGAGACTATGCCTTCGGTCAGGTTATGTTGACCCTGCGGACAGCGATGCACCTGACGCAAGTGGAACTGGCCCAGTTCCTCTATGTCTCCCGGCATGCGGTGCAAGGGTGGGAGGCGGGCGACAGTTATCCCAAAGCCGAGCATCTCAAACAATTCATTGCGCTTGCTGTGCAGCAGCAGGCTTTTCGTGCCGGGAGCGAGGCCGAGGAGATCCGCGCGCTGTGGCAAGCGGCGCACCAGAAGGTGCTGTTGGATGATTCATGGCTCTCTGCCCTGCTCGGCCAGGCGCCTCCATCACACACCTCCCTACCTCCTGAGCTAGCCGAGGGAACTAGCGCCAGTTCGCTTCCAGTGGCTCAGCCTCCTCTTAGACGGCGGTTGGAGTGGGGCGACGCGCTGGATGTGCCGACCTTCTATGGGCGACAGCCTGAGCTGGCCCTCCTTACACAGTGGGTGGGGCAGGAGCGCTGTCGCGTCGTGAGCATGCTGGGCATGGGGGGCATCGGCAAGACGGCGCTCGCAGTCAGCGTGATGCGTCGGGTGGCTGAGCACTTCGAGGTGGTCTTCTTTCGCTCCCTGCGCGATGCTCCCTCGTGCGAGGCCTTGCTGGACGATTGTCTGCAGGTGCTCTCACCCCAGGTCCCAACTGTAGACCCCCGATTTATCGTGGGGTCTGCCAGCCTCGAACGCCGCCTCAGCCTCCTGCTCGAACACTTGCGTGAGCGGCGTGTGCTTGTTGTGCTGGACAACCTGGAAGCCCTGCTGCAGGAAGGGGAGGTCACGGGACGTCTCCGCCCGGGCTACGAGGGCTACGTGCGCCTGCTGCGCCGGGTGGGCGAAACGGCGCACCAGAGTTGCCTGCTGATTACCAGCCGGGAGAGACCGGCTGATCTCATATCGCTGGAAGGCAATCTCTCTCCGGTGCGCGCTTTACACCTTTCCGGGCTGGATGTCGTCGCCTGCGAGCAGTTGTTGGCGGAGAAGGGGATGGTCGGCACCCCGCACGAATGGGCTCGGCTCGTCGAGGCGTACGCGGGCAACCCGCTTGCCTTGAAGGTCGTGTCACAGACCATCGTCGGCCTCTTCGGCGGCGCGATCGGCCAGTTCCTCTCCGGGGGCGAATTGTTCTTTGGCAGCATCCAGGACTTGCTCGCTGAGCAGTTCGCGCGGCTCTCCAAACTTGAGCAGAGCGTGCTACATTGGCTGGCGATAGTACGCGAGCCGGTCAGCATCGATGAGTTGCTCGCGGTACTGATCGCGCCACTGTCGCGGATGCAGTTGCTCGAAGCCCTGGATGGCTTGCAACGCCGTTCGCTCCTCGAGCGGGGCCAACGACCGGCTAGCTTTACGCTGCAATCGGTGGTGCTGGAGTATATGACGACGTTGCTGGTCTCGGAGGTGACGAGCGAGATCGAGCAGCGAAGGCTGGATCACCTGATCGAGCATGCACTTTCCCAGGCAGAAGCGAAGGAATATGTGCGGCGGACGCAAGAGCGGCTCATCGTGGCCCCGCTTCTGGCGCGCCTGCGGAGGACGTACACGGGGCGAGTGGAAGTGGAGGAGCAACTGCTCTGCCTGCTCACCCAACTACGCGCACAGGCAGAATATGCTCAGGGCTATGGACCGGCGAATCTGGTGGCGCTGCTGCGCGAGCACCGTGGGCACCTGCGCGGCCTCGATCTATCAGGGCTTGCCATTCGGGGGGCCTATCTGCAGGGGGTCGAGATGCAGGACGCCTCCCTTGCCGAGGCTGACCTCCGCGATACCGTCTTTACCGAGGCCTTCGATGCGATCTGGGGTGTGGCCGTCAGTGGGAACGGACAGTACTGGGCGGCAGGCAGCAGGCGCGGGGAAGTGCGTGTGTGGACCGAGGGAGGCAAGACCTTACATCTGGTCTGGAAGGCTCATACCGACACGGTAGTTGCCCTCGACTTCAGCCCGGATGCACAGACATTGGCAACCGGGAGCTGGGATGGCACGATCAAGCTGTGGGAGGTGGAGCGTGGCGCCCTGCTCTGGACTGGCTGGCAAACCGAGGGCATCGAAAGCGTGGCTTTTGGTCCCCATGGACACATGCTCGCCAGTGGCGGGAATGATGCGGTCGTTCAGCTCTGGGATGCGACATCCGGCACGAACGTGCAGACGCTGGCTTGCCAGGGCGGCGCTGTCTACTCGGTGGCCTGGAGCCCGGATGGGCGTCTGCTCGCAAGTGGTTGCTCCAATGGAGACATTGGGTTGTGGGAGATGCAGGGAACACAACCGGCCACCTGCGTGAAAACGCTCACAGGGCATACCAACTGGGTGGAGGGGCTGGCCTTCGCGCCCGATGGCACGCAGCTCATCAGTGCAAGCGTTGACCGGACGGTCAAACTGTGGGAGGTAACCAGCGGATGCTGTCTCCAAACTCTTGAGGGGCATACGGACCGGGTGTTTGCCGTGGCCTGGAGCCCGGATGGACGTACCGTAGCCAGCGCTGGCTTTGACAAAATGATCTGGCTCTGGGAGGTCGAGCGAGGCAACTATCGCATGGCGCTGCAAGGGCATACCGCCCGTATGTATAAAATTGCCTTCACTCATGACAGTCGCAGCCTGCTCGGTGGCAGTGAAGATAGCGCCTTACGGGTGTGGGACGTGGCAAGCGGGCAATGTGTGCGCATCATGCAGGGCTACTCAGTCTCCTTCTACGACATCGACTGGAGTCCCGATGGCACGCAACTGGTCAGTGGAGGCCCGGATGCGCTGGTGACCATTTGGGATCTGATCGGCGGGACACCGCCCAGGGCGCTGCACGGGCATAGCTGGGTCGTGCATGGAGTAGGATGGAATCCGCATGGAGGGTTACTGGCTAGTTGCGGGTGGGACAATGCCATCCGGCTGTGGGACACGGCCACGGGAGCCTGTGTCCATATCTTTCAGGGCCCCGATGACGTTGACACTGCCTACTATTGCATAGCGTGGAGTCCTGACGGGCAACTGCTGGCCAGTGGAAGCTATATGCGTGGAGTGCAGTTGTGGGATGTGACGGCACGCACCCGCCGCTGGGTCGGGCGTACGCAGCCGACCAAAATTCGTTGCGTGACGTGGAGTCCCGACGGTGCCCGGCTGGCCAGTGGTGGCGATGATGGTAGTATCCACCTGTGGCAGGCCGCCGATGGCACGCTGCTGCAGAGCCTACAAGGGCATCATGGCATGGTCGCGAGTGTAGTATGGAGTCCCGACGGAACCTGGCTAGCCAGTGGTGGCGGTGGGAGAAGTAATGGGGAGCTGTTCGTGTGGGATGCGCAGAGCGGGGAGCGCATGCGCGTTTTTGCGAGGCATCCCGGTGTTGTCTATACTGTGGCCTGGAGTCCCAGCGGAGATCTGCTGGTCAGCGGGGACAGCGATGGGACGATCCGTTGGTGGGATTTGCAAAGCGAGGGGTGCATGATGCAGCGCGAGGGGCATCATGGTGCGGTCCAGTCGCTCAGGATCAGCTCCAACAAGCAAACCCTCGCGAGTTGTGGAGAGGATGGGACCATCAAGGTGTGGGACGTGCATAGTGCCGAGTTGCTGCGAACGCTGCGACGTGACCGGCCCTACGAGCGGCTCAATATCACCGGCACGAGGGGATTGACCGAGGCGCAGAGAGCCACATTGCAAGCACTAGGAGCGATTGAAGAGGTCATACCTCCTCCCTAACAGAGCCACTCAGGATATCGGTGAGTTGATGGAGTCTGGGGGTTGAAGCAGAGAATGATTGTTCCATGCTCGTCCAATCGGTCGCAATTTCGAAGAGGGCGCCTCCCGGCTCGTGGAAGTAGATGGATGTTGGCTCGGTAGAGATTGGGGCAAACTGTATTATTATGGAAAATGCTGTCATACGTGGAACGCCTGCCTTTCCCACCCGCCTCGGCAATTTTGTCCTGGTAGGGCCTCGTACGTATTTGACAGGCTGTGATGTGGAAGAGAGCGTCTTTCTTGCCACTGGTGCGACGGTCTTTAATGGAGCGCACATTGGGACGAGAGCTGAGACCAGAACAACCATGTCACAAGACCTGGCGTTCTCCTGAATGTGTTTTGTTCTTCATATAACATGGTGACAACCTCGTAAAAGGGGGGTTTGTGGTCCTTCCAGTAGTAGAGAATCTGGTTGGACTGGCATGGCATGATGCCAGTCCAACCAGATTCTTGTTAGTCCCCTCTTTTTCGGGCAGTGCCTACTCTTCTGTATGATCAAGTTGATCCCACTGATGCAGGCTCGGTACAAGTTGTTTGCACTCGTTCAGCGCAATACAGCTTTCATGCTGGTAGAGGCATTTATAGAACCGCTGAACAGATCTTCGGCATTGCTAGCAATAGATGCAAGTAGCCAGCACACGAGTAGCAGTTCTAATACCCGTAACCACCACTCGTCGATCCGCCGCCTTGTACAGCCAGATTGGGTGTGGCCACGAACCACATGCCGGTAATGCCCTCACCATTTGTCTGACCAGGAGCACTGTCTCCTGAGAAGGTGTAGAGCGGATGACCATTATACTCGACCTGGTTCCCGTTTACATCCG
>WNGH01003208.1_pt1 | contig 15641 bp, 14 predicted proteins | sample 5400631 | NCBI WGS metagenome assembly WNGH01 (sample SAMN13153373, study PRJNA577476) | soil metagenome | isolation source: 115 cm soil or saprolite under Garry oak tree replicate 1 | place: USA:California | collected 2016-06-15
CCGGTCGAAGACGTCAACATGAGCCAGAGCACCAACGACGTCTACCCGACGGCCGTCAAGGTGGCGCTGCATTTCGCGATCGGCCGCCTCGGCGCAGCCATGCAGGAGCTCCGCCTTGCGTTCAGCGCCAAGGCGCAGGAGTTCACCGACGTGCTGAAGATGGGGCGCACGCAGCTCCAGGACGCCGTGCCGATGACGCTCGGCCAGGAATTCACCACGTACGCCGTGATGCTCGAGGAGGACGAAGAGCGCTTGAGGGAGGCGGCGCTGCTCATCACCGAGATCAACCTCGGCGCGACCGCAATCGGCACCGGCATCAACGCCCACCCCGCGTACGCGGCGCTGGTGTGCCAGCGGCTCGCCGATATCACGGGCATCCGGCTCGTGACGGCTCCGAATCTCGTCGAGGCGACGCAGGACGCGGGCGCCTACGTGCAGCTCTCCGGCGTGCTGAAACGGATCGCGGTGAAGCTCTCCAAGGTCTGCAACGACCTGCGGCTGCTGTCCTCGGGTCCCCGCGCCGGCCTCGGCGAGATCAACCTGCCGCCGGTCCAGGCGGGATCCTCCATCATGCCGGGCAAGGTCAACCCGGTCATCCCGGAGGTCGTCAACCAGATCGCGTTCGAGGTCATCGGCAACGACGTGACCGTGAGCTTTGCCGCGGAAGCGGGGCAGCTGCAGCTGAACGCCTTCGAGCCCGTCATCGCCCACAGCCTGTTCAAGAGCCTGATGCATCTTAGGAACGGGTGCGACACCCTGCGCGAGCGCTGCGTGACGGGAATCACCGCGAACCGGGAGCGCATGGCGCAAACGGTCCGGGAGTCGATCGGCCTCGTCACCGCGCTCAATCCCTATATCGGTTATTCCGCGGCGAGCGAGGTGGCGCGCGAGGCCCTTGCCACCCGCAGGACCGTATACGATCTGGTTTTGGAAAAAAACCTGCTCTCGAAGGAACGGCTCGACGAGATCCTGCAGCCGGAAATCCTGACGCGGCCGGGGCGCCAGGTGCCGCCCGAGCCGTCGGCGGGGAAGAAGCCGAAGCTCTAGGCTAGGCCGCGCGCTTAACCCTCTTTCCCAGCACATTGCGCAGGTACCGGCCGGTGAAGCTCGCCCCGGTAGCGGCGATGTCTTCCGGCGTGCCCTGCGCGAGGATGCGCCCGCCGCCGTCGCCGCCCTCGGGGCCGAGATCGACGATCCAGTCGGCGGTCTTGATCACATCCAGATTGTGCTCGATGACGACCACGGTATTGCCCGCGTCGCGCAGGCGGTGCAGCACCGAGAGCAGCAGGTCGATGTCCTTGAAGTGCAGGCCCGTGGTCGGCTCGTCGAGGATGTAGAGCGTGCGCCCGGTGTCGCGCTTGGAGAGCTCGAGCGAGAGCTTGACCCGCTGTGCCTCCCCGCCCGAGAGCGTGGTGGCGGGCTGGCCGAGCTGGATGTAGCCGAGGCCCACTTCGAGCAGGGTCTGGAGCTTCCTCTCCACCGCGGGGACCGTATTGAAGAACTCGTGCGCGGCTTGCACCGTCATCTGCAGGACGTCGTGGACGTTCTTTCCCTTGAACTGCACCTCCAGGGTCTCGCGGTTGTAGCGCTTGCCGTGGCAGACGTCGCATGGCACGTAGATGTCCGGCAGGAAATGCATTTCGACCTTGATGACGCCGTCGCCCTGACAGGCCTCGCAGCGCCCGCCTTTCACGTTGAAGGAGAAGCGCCCCGGACCGTAGCCGCGCTCGCGCGCCATGGGCACCCCCGCGAAAAGCTCGCGGATCGGCGTGAAGAGCGCCGTGTAGGTCGCTGGATTGGAACGCGGGGTGCGGCCGATCGGGCTCTGGTCGACGCTCACCGCCTTGTCGAAGAATTCCAGCCCCTTGATCGAATCGTGCGCCGCGGGCTCGTGCGTCGAGCCGTAGAGCTCGCGCGCCACTGCGTGATAGAGCGTGTCGTTGATGAGCGTCGATTTGCCCGAGCCTGAGACTCCCGTCACGCACACAAACAGGCCGACCGGAAGCGCGAAATCGATGTTCTTGAGGTTGTTCCCGCGCGCTCCCTTGAGCCTGAAGACCCGCGTCTTGTCGAAGCGGCGCCGGGACTCGGGCAGGGCGATCGCCAGCGCGCCCGAGAGATATTGACCGGTGAGGGAGGCGGGGTTCTTGCGGATGTGGTCGGGCGGGCCCTCCGCGACCACCTGGCCGCCGCGCTCGCCCGCTCCCGGTCCCATGTCGAGCACGTGATCGGCCGAGTTGATCGCCTCTTCGTCGTGCTCGACCACGATGACGGTGTTGCCGAGGTCGCGCAGGTGCTTGAGCGTGTCGAGGAGGCGAGCGTTGTCGCGCTGGTGCAGTCCGATCGAGGGCTCGTCGAGCACGTACATGACGCCGGTGAGCCCCGAGCCGATCTGGCTGGCAAGCCGGATCCGCTGGGCCTCGCCGCCCGAGAGCGTGTCCGCGGCGCGGTCGAGCGACAGATAGTCGAGGCCGACGTTGTTGAGGAAGTTGAGCCGCGCAATGATCTCGTTGACGATTTTCTCGGCGATGGCCTGCTTGCTGCCTTCGAGCCTGAGCTGACGGAAGAATTCGAGCGCCTGCTTCATGGGGAAAGCGCTCACCTCGTAAATCGCGCGGTCGGCTATCTTGACGTGCCGCGCTCCCGGGCGAAGCCGCGTCCCCCCGCAGGCGGGGCAGGCCTTGGTGTTCAGGTATTTCGCGAGCTCCTCGCGCACCACGAGCGAGTCTGTTTCCTTGTAGCGACGCTCGAGGCTGGGCAGGATCCCCTCGAAGGGGTGCTCCTTCACGACCGTGCGGCCGCGCTCGCTCAGGTACGAGAACGGGATTTTTTCCCGCGTGCCGTAGAGCACCAGCGTCTGGACCGGCTCGGGAAGTTTCTCGAACGGAGTTTCGACGTCGAACGCGAAATGCGCGGCGAGGCTCGTGAGCATCTGGAAATAGAACTGGTTGCGCCGGTCCCAGCCCCTGATCGCGCCGCTGGCCAGATTCAAGCTCGGATGCGCGACCACGCGCTTCGGATCGAAGAAGCTGATCGTGCCCAGGCCGTCGCACTCGGGGCAGGCGCCCATGGGGTTGTTGAAGGAGAACAAACGCGGCTCGAGCTCGGGCAGCGAATAGTCGCAGACGGGGCAGGCGTAGCGCGCCGAAAACAGGTGCTCGCGGCCGGAATCGAGCTCGAGCACCACGGCGCGGCCGTCTGCGTGCTTGAGCGCCGTTTCGAACGATTCCGCCAGGCGCTGCTTCGCGTCGGGGCGCACTTTCAGGCGGTCGACGACCACGTCCACCGAGTGCTTGATGTTCTTCGAGAGCCTGGGCACGGAGTCGATCTCGTGAACCTTGCCGTCCACGCGCAGCCGCGCGAACCCTTGCGCGCGCAGCTCGGCGACCAGCTCGTGCTGCTCGCCCTTGCGGCTCGCGACGATGGGGGCGAGGATCATGAGCTTGGTGTCCTCGGGGAGCGCAAGCGCGTGGTCGACCATCTGCGACACCGACTGGGCTTCCAGGGGCAGCTTGTGCACCGGGCAGTAGGGCGTGCCCACGCGCGCGTAGAGCAGCCGCAGGTAGTCGTGGATCTCGGTGACGGTGCCCACCGTGGAGCGCGGGTTGTGGCTCGCCGCCTTCTGTTCGATCGAGATCGCGGGTGAGAGGCCCTCGATCAGATCGACGTCGGGCTTTTCCATCATCTGCAGGAACTGGCGCGCGTAGGCAGAGAGCGACTCGACGTAGCGGCGCTGTCCTTCCGCGTAAAGCGTGTCGAAGGCGAGCGAAGACTTCCCCGAGCCGGAAAGCCCGGTGATCACGATCAGCCGGTTTCTCGGCAGATCGATGTTCAGGTTCTTGAGGTTGTGCGTGCGCGCGCCGCGGATGCGGATCTGGTCCATTGAGCGGTGGGTAAAGGCTAACCTGCTACTATACGAAATTTCGCAGTGTTCCCGCTAGCCCCCCATGACGTCCCCGGTTGAGACGGGCCGGATGTCCTCCCTGGAAATACGCGCGGGCCTCTCGCTCGCGTCCCTGTTCGCCCTGCGCATGCTGGGCCTCTTCTTGATCCTGCCGGTGTTCGCGGTGCACGCGCCGCAGCTTGCGGGCGGCAGCGACCGGACCCTGGTCGGCATGGCCCTGGGCGTCTACGGACTGACCCAGGGAATCCTGCAAATCCCCTACGGCATGGCCTCGGACCGCTACGGCAGGAAGCGCGTGATCGTCATCGGCTTGCTGCTTTTCGCCCTCGGGAGCTTTGTCGCCGCATGGGCTTCCGACATCCACACGGTCATTCTCGGGCGCGCGATCCAGGGAGCTGGCGCGATTGCCGCGCCGGTCACGGCGTTCCTCGCCGATATCACGCGCGAGGAGCATCGCACCAAGGCCATGGCCATGATCGGCGGGTCGATCGGATTGAGCTTCGCCGTGTCCCTTGCCGCCGCCCCGGCGCTCTATCACGGCATCGGGATGGAGGGAATCTTCGAGCTCACCGGCGCGTTGTCGCTTGCGGCGATCTGGATGACGCTCGCCGTGGTGCCTGCCGAGCCGCGAAGCGCCGGCGATCCCGTGCGGCGCCTCCGCGCCGGGGCGCTCGGCGAGGTCTTGCGCAACACCGAGCAGCTGCGGCTGAACCTCGGCATTTTCTCGCTCCACGTCGTGCAGATGGCGATTTTCGTCGTGATCCCCACGGCGCTCGTCCGCTACGGCGGACTTCCGGTCGACGAGCACTGGAAAATCTATCTGCCGGTGGTGATCGGGTCGTTCGTTCTCATGGTGCCGCCGCTGATTCACGCTGAGCGCCGCGGCCGGCTGAAGTTCCTCTTCCTGGCCGCCGTCGCACTGTTGCTTGCCGTCGAACTCGGATTGGCCGTGTGCTACACGAATTTCCGCATGGCGATCGCCCTGCTGCTCGCTTTCTTCGTCGCCTTTAACGTCCTGGAAGCGAGTCTGCCTTCGCTGGTGTCCAGGATCGCGCCGCCGGCTTCGCGCGGCACCGCGCTCGGGGTCTACAACACCACGCAGGCGCTGGGGCTGTTCGTCGGCGGGGCGCTCGGGGGCTGGCTCGCCGGGCGCTTCGGCGATTCCGCTGTGTTTGTATTCGGATTCGCGGTTATTGCGTTATGGCTTGGAGTGGCCTGGGGAATGCGGGTGCCCGGCGAATCCGCCGGACGGCTTTTCAGAAGGCATCGCCCGGCTGACGGTGTATCCTGAATCGTTCGACGAACGGACGAAGGAAATTATCGGAGGAGAGTGCTAAATGGCATCGGTCAACAAAGTGATTATCGTAGGCAACCTCGGGCGAGACCCGGAAACGCGCTACAACCCGGAAGGGGGCGCCATCACCAACATCTCGGTCGCGACCACCGAGACCTGGAAGGACAAGGCGAGCGGCGAAAAGCAGGAGCGCACCGAGTGGCACCGCGTGGTGTTCTTCAGCCGGCTCGCGGAGATCGCCGGGGAATACCTCAAAAAGGGCTCGCAGGTCTACGTCGAGGGGTCGCTGCGCACGCGCAAGTGGCAGGACAAGGAAGGCAAGGAGCGCTATACCACCGAGATCGTCGCCGACCGCATGCAGATGCTGGGCAGCCGGCAGGGCGCGGGCGACGCGGGCGCGCGCGAGCGGGGAGACGAGGCCAAGGAACCGGCAGTCGCGGGCGAAGGCAAGCCCGCGAAGAAACCGGCGGGCAAGTTCGACGACATGGACGACGATATCCCGTTCTAGTCGCAGTCTCCCGCTTGTAGCGAGTTTTACCCGACATCCCGGCGCGGGCGCGGGAGCCACGGTAGAATCGGGCATTCCCGATATCGAGATTTCCAAGGATCGTGGACAGCAAGCGGCGCGAAGTGTTGAAGACCGGCGGCGGCGTGCTCGCGCTGGCCGTTGCGGCCGGGCTGATTAAGCCCGACGAAGCGCTGGCGCAGGAATGGAACAAGGCGGCGTTCGAGACGAAGAGCGTCGCCGAGACGGTAAAGGCGCTGGGCGGCAGCGGCTCGACCCCGAGCAGCAGTGTCGAGATCACTGCCCCGGACATCGCGGAAAACGGCGCGGTCGTGCCGATCGCGGTGGAGAGCAAGCTCCCCCGGACTCAGGCCATCGCCATCCTGGTCGAAAAGAACCCGAACACCTTGTCCGCGGAATTCGAGATTCCCGCCGGTACCGACCCCTTCGTCAGCACCCGCGTCAAGATGGGGGAGACGTCGAATGTCTATGCGCTCGTGATGGCGGACGGCAAGTACTTCCATGCGGTGAAGGAAATCAAGGTCACCATCGGCGGGTGTGGAGGCTGATATGGCAGACGCCATGCGCATTCGCGCCAATATGGCCGGAGACAAGGTCGAAGTTAAGGTGCTGATGGCGCACGAGATGGAAACCGGGCTGCGCAAGGACGCGCAAGGCAAAATCATCGCGGCGCATTTCATCCGCAACGTCACCGTGACGCACGGCGGAAGGACCGTGCTTTCGGCGCAGTGGGGCACATCGGTGTCGCGCAATCCGTTCCTGCATTTCCGCTTCAAGGGCGGGAAGCCCGGCGAGAAGGTGACGATCAGCTGGGCCGACAATCGAGGCGACAAAAGGACCGACGAAGCCGTGATCGCCGGCGGCTGAACCGGCGCTCTCGCGGGCCGAAACTCACCGAGAGAACCCATGCGGATCCAATGCCTGCTCGCGGTAATGCTCGCGGCGATGTTGCCGTGTTCCGCCCCCGCGCAGCAGGACACCCTGAAGGAAATCGAGCGCTACCGGCAGCTCCTGCAGGAGAGTAATCCCGCCGAGCTGTACGAGGCGCGCGGCGCCGAGCACTGGAAACGCGAGCGCGGACCGAAGAACTCTTCGCTCGAGCCTTGCGACCTGGGCCTCGGACCCGGGGTTGTAAAAGGCGCCTACGTGCGGCTGCCGCGCTACTTTGCAGATACCGGCCGCGTGCAGGACCTCGAGTCGCGCCTCGTGACCTGCATGGTGACGCTGCAGGGGTTCACCCCCGAAGAAGCCAGGCGCAACCCCTTCTCCGGCACGGGCGCGCCAATGATTGCGACGGACCCCTATTCCGGCGTGGGCCAACGCTCGGTCATGACCGACCTGGTCGCCTGGATCGCCTCGGAATCGCGGGGGATGAAGATTGCGCCGCCGATGTCCCATCCGAAAGAACGCCTGGCCTACCAAGCGGGCGAAAAGCTCTTCTACTACCGCGCCGGACCGTATGACTTCGGCTGCGTCACCTGCCACGGCGAAGAAGGAAAGCGGATCCGGTTGCAGAATCTGCCGAAAATGACCAATGCCAAAGACGCGCAACGCGCATTCGGCACTTGGCCTGGATACCGCGTCTCGGAGGGCGAGTTGCGGTCCATGCAATGGCGAATGTGGGAGTGCATCCGTCAGATGCGCTTCCCGGAACTGGAGTTCGCGTCCGATGCGTCGATCGCGCTGATAATGTACCTGGCGAAGAAGGCCGAGGGCGGCACCCTCGACGCCCCGTCGATCAAGCGATAGGGGGCCAAATGAAGCCGAAAACAATTCTGGCGCTGGCGCTTTGCAGTATCTGGGCCGCAGGATGCGCGACCAGGCCCTCGGATTCGGAGGCGGAGCGCGCGATAGCCGAGATGATAAAGACCTCGTTCAAGACGCGCGGCCAGGCGACGGTCGATCGCCTGAGCCAGGATGACGCGCAGATGCTGTGCAGCAAGCATACCGGGGAATTGCCGAAAGACGTGAGCGACGGGATCGAAAAAGCGCAACAAGCGACCCTCCGCTACCCGAGCTCAGGAAAGCTCATGGGCGATTGGCGCGAGGGCCAGCGCATCGCGCAGAGCGGCGTCGGCAGGCAATTCACCGACGACCCGGCGCGGCCCGCGGGCGGCAGCTGCTACAACTGCCACCAGCTCGCGCCGCAGGAGCTTTCCTTCGGCACCATCGGCCCGAGCCTCTACCAGTTCGGCAAGCTGCGCGGCTCGAGCGAAGCGATCCAGAAATACGCTTACGGGAAGATCTACAATTCGGAAGCGTTCACCGCCTGCTCCAACATGCCGCGCTTCGGCCACAACGGCGTGCTGACCGAGGAGCAGATCACGCACCTCGTGGCGCTCCTGCTCGACCCGGACTCCCCAGTCAACAAGTGACGCTGTCGCGTCGCGAATTCCTGCAGGCGCTGGCCGCCGCGGCGGCTGCCGGGCTCCCGCTAGCTGCGCGTCCGCAGGACGAAACTTTCTACGACTTGCCGCCTTTCGGCAATGTTTCGCTCCTGCACTTCACCGACTGCCACGCGCAGCTGCTGCCGCTCAACTTCCGCGAGCCGGGCGTCAATCTCGGCGTCGCGGAAGGCGCGGATCGCCCCCCGCATCTGGTCGGCGAGGCCTTGCTCGGGCACTACGGGTTCAAGCCGGGCAGCCGCGAAGCGCACGCCTTTACCCACCTCGATTTCGTGCAGGCGGCCCGGAAATACGGAAGGATGGGCGGCTTCGCGCATCTCGCGACGCTCTTGAAGAAACTGCGCGCCGAGCGAAAAGCGAGCCTCTTGCTCGACGGCGGAGACACCTGGCAGGGTTCGGCCACCTCGCTGTGGACACGGGGGCAGGACATGATAGAGGCGCAGAAGCTCCTCGGCGTCGACATCATGACCGGGCACTGGGAGTTCACGTACGGCGCTGCGCGTGTCAAGGAAGTCATCGCGCGCGATTTCGCCGGGCGGATCGAGTTTCTCGCGCAGAACGTCGAAACGAACGACTTCGGCGACCCGGTATTCAGGCCCTACACCGTCCGCGAGCTCGGTGGCGCGCGCGTGGCGATCATCGGCCAGGCGTTTCCCTACACGCCGATCGCCCACCCGCGCCGCTTCGTCGCCGAATGGAGGTTCGGCATCCAGGAAGAACGGCTCCAGAAACGGGTGGACGAGACGCGCGGCAAAGGGGCGCAGGTAGTGGTGCTGCTCTCGCACAACGGCATGGACGTCGACCTGAAGCTCGCTTCCCGAGTCGCCGGCATCGACGTGATCCTGGGCGGCCACACCCACGACGGCGTGCCGGTCCCGGTCGTCGTGCCGAACGCGAAAGGCAAGACGCTCGTCACCAACGCCGGCTCGCACGGCAAGTTTCTCGCGGTACTCGACGTCGACGTCAAAAGCGGGCGCATCGCCGATTACCGCTATCGCCTCTTGCCCGTTTTCGCAAACCTGCTGCCCGCGGACCACGAAATGGCGCGATTGATTGCAGTGAGCCGCGCGCCCTACGTGGAGAAGCTCGCCGAGAAACTCGCCGTGAGCGAAGCGCTGCTGTACCGCCGCGGGAATTTCAACGGCACCATGGATCAATTGATCCTCGACGCGCTCATGGAAACGAAGGGCGCCGAGATCGCCTTCTCGCCCGGATTCCGCTGGGGAACGACTCTACTGCCCGGGGAAGCGATCACCTACGAGGAGGTCATGAGTCAGACCGCGATCACCTATCCGCATGTCGTCGTGACGGAAATGACGGGGGAAACGATCAAGGCGAACATGGAGGACATCTGCGACAACCTGTTCAATCCGGATCCGTACTATCGGCAGGGCGGCGACATGATGCGGATCGGCGGCATGGGCTACAGCTGCAACCCCCGCGCGAAGAGGGGCGCGCGCATCGGCGACATGCGCATCGGCGAGCGTCCGGTCGACCCGGGCAAGAACTACAAGGTCGCGAGCTGGGCGTCCGTGGCCGAGGGCGTTCGCGACGAAGGCGAGCCGGTGTGGGATCTGTTCGCCCGGTACCTGCGCGAGAAGAAGATCGTGGGGCCGCGCAAACTCAACGTGCCGCGCCTGATCGGCGTAAAAGGCAACCGCGGCGTCGCTTGAAAAACCGCAGGGGCGTCCTCACTTACTCAGAGGGAATTTCGGGTCTTCTCGTAGGGTATAATTCAGCGGCTCGTATGTGGAGGCGTCATGCCGATCTATGAATATCGTTGCTCGTCCTGCGGGTTCCAGAAGGAATACCTGCGGAAGCTCAGCGAGCCGGCTCTCACGGTTTGTCCGGAGTGCGGCAAGCAGACGTTCTCCAAGATGCTGAGCGCAGCGGGATTCCAGTTGAAGGGCAGCGGCTGGTACGCGACCGACTTCAGGAACAGCGGCGCCAAACCGGCGGCAAAACCGGATGCCAAGAGCACGACGGCCTCCGGCGGCAAGGACAAGGGCGATGCGAAGTCCGACACGAAACCCGATGCGAAGTCCGACACGAAACCCGACAAGAAGTCCGACACGAAACCCGACAAGAAGTCCGAAAGCAAGTCCGAGTCGAAATCCGAAGCCGTCGGCAGCGGGGCAGACGTTCGTCCGTAGCGTGGAACGCCGCCGAGGGGAGGGTGGCGCCCGATGAAAAAATACCTCATCACCGGGCTCCTGATCTGGATTCCGCTCGCAATCACGATCTGGGTGCTGGAGCTGATCGTGAGCACGATGGACCAGTCGCTGCTGCTCCTGCCGCCGCAATATCAGCCCCAGACCTTGCTCGGGTATCAGATCCCCGGCCTCGGCGCGCTGCTCACCGTAGTCGTGGTGTTCGTCACCGGCGTGCTCGCCTCCAACATCCTCGGCCAGCGCCTACTCTCGTTCTGGGAGAACGTGCTCGGCCGTATCCCTGTGGTCAAGACCATTTACAACGCGGTGAAGCAGGTGAGCGACACGCTGTTCGCCCCCGGCGGACAGGCGTTCAGCAAGGCGCTCCTCGTCCAGTATCCCCGCGAGGGCAGCTGGACGATCGCGTTTCTCACCGGACGGCCGGGCGGCGACGTCGCCAATCACCTGGACGGAGACTATGTGAGCATCTATGTCCCGACCACGCCGAACCCCACCTCGGGTTTCTTCCTGATGATGCCCAGGGCCGAGGTGATCGAGCTCGACATGAGCGTGGACGACGCGCTCAAGTACGTCATCTCGATGGGCGTAGCGGCGCCGGATCTGACGGCTCCGGGAAAGCAGTAGCAGCTCGCCGTCCGCCGAAATCGCGAGCGCCCGGCCCCTCCATGCGCACCCACTACTGCGGCAGGCTGAACGCGTCGCTCCTTGGGCAGACGGTGACGCTTGCCGGCTGGGCGCACCGCAGGCGCGACCACGGCGGGGTCATCTTCATCGACCTGCGCGACCGCGAAGGCCTCGCGCAGGTGGTGTCCGATCCCGACCGCAAGGAGACCTTCGCGACTGCCGAGCGCATCCGCAACGAGTTCGTGCTGAAGGTCACCGGCGTCGTGCGCCGCCGCCCCGAAGGCACGACCAACCCGAACATCGCGAGCGGAGAGGTGGAAGTGCTCGCGCACGGGATCGAGATCCTCAATCCCTCGCTCACCCCGCCTTTCCAGCTCGACGACGAGAATCTGTCGGAGACCGTGCGCCTCACGCACCGCGTCATCGACCTGCGCCGCGAGGCGATGCAGAAGAACTTGAAGCTGCGCTATCGCGTCGCCATGGCGGTGCGGAAATATCTCGATGCCCAAGGCTTCATCGACATCGAGACGCCGATGCTCACGCGCTCGACGCCCGAGGGGGCGCGCGACTACCTCGTGCCTTCGCGCGTGAACCCCGGCGAGTTCTTCGCGCTGCCGCAATCGCCGCAGCTCTTCAAGCAGCTCCTCATGATCGCGGGATACGACCGCTACTACCAGATCACCAGGTGCTTCCGCGACGAGGACCTGCGCGCGGACCGCCAGCCCGAGTTCACCCAGATCGACTGCGAGACTTCGTTCCTCGACGAGACGGAGATACGAGCCATTTTCGAAGGCATGATCCGCACCGTATTCAAGGAAGTGCTCGGGATCGCGTTGCCCGATCCCTTTCCGGTGATGAGCTACGCAGACGCCATGCGCGAATACGGCTCGGACAAGCCCGACCTGCGCGTGCCCCTCGAACTCACCGAGCTGACCGAGGTGATGAAATCGGTGGATTTCAAGGTGTTTTCGGGCCCGGCCAACACCGTGGGCCATCGCGTGGCGGGACTGCTCATCCCGAAAGGTGGCGAGCTCACGCGCGGCGAGATCGACGCCTACACCGAGTTCGTCGGCATCTATGGCGCGAAGGGCCTCGCCTGGATCAAGTTCAACGACACCGCCAAGGGCAGGGAGGGAATGCAGTCGCCGATCGTGAAGAACCTGTCGGATGCGGCGCTGAAAGCGCTCGTCGACCTGTCCGGCGCGAAAAACGGCGACCTCATGTTCTTCGGCGCGGGCAAGATCAAGGTGGTCAACGACGCGCTCGGCGTGCTGCGCGTGAAGATCGGCCACGAGAAGGGCTACGCGGGCAGCGGCTGGAAGCCGCTGTGGGTCGTGGACTTCCCGATGTTCGAATACGACGACGAGGAAAAGCACTGGAGCGCGATGCACCACCCGTTCACCGCTCCCAAGGACGGCCACGAAGACCGGCTCGCGCGCGATCCTGGCGCGGCGCTCGCCAAGGCCTACGACATGGTGCTGAACGGTTCGGAGATCGGCGGCGGCTCGGTGCGCATCCACCGCGAGGAAGTGCAGTCGAAGGTGTTCCGCGCGCTTTCGATCGGGCCCGATGAAGCGCAGCAGAAGTTCGGCTTTCTGCTCGAAGCGCTGCAATACGGCGCGCCGCCGCACGGAGGCATCGCCTTCGGCCTGGACCGCATCGTCGCCATGATGGCGGGTGCCGAGTCCATCCGCGACGTCATCGCGTTCCCGAAGACGCAGCGGGCGCAGGATCTGCTCACGCATGCCCCGTCGCCGGTGGACGAGAAGCAGCTGCGCGAGCTGCACATTCGCTTGCGCAAGACGGAGAATTGAACGCATGAATTCCGAATGGATCAAGGACGCGGCGAAGGCGGGCGTCTTCCAGCTCTCCGCCGACGCGCGCGAGCTCGCCCGCGCGGCGGCCGCGGCGGGGCTCATGGTGATCTACGTCGATATCCACCACGCGCACGACAAGGAGGATTTCCTCGCCGAGGTGTCGCGCGCGCTGCGCTTTCCCGAGAAGCTCACCGCCGACTGGAGCGCCTTTGCCGGCGGCCTGAAAGAACTGTCGTGGGTTTCCGCGAAAGGCTGGGTGGTGATTCTCGAGAAGAGCAAACACTTCTGCGGCGGGCACGGGCACGAGGCGACGGAAGCGCTCGATGCCATGGAAGCGGCCGCCGAGCACTGGCGCGGGCACGGCAAGCCCTTCTGGACTCTCATCGTCGGGCCTGACGGCTGGAAATCCGGCTGGCCTGACATGCCGGCGGCGTGAATCGCCTTCAGCCAGGTTCCGCTTCCAATCCCATCGCCCGCCGGAATTCGCGCCTGACTTCTTCGGGTTGTCCGTAGTGCCACCTGAAGTCCTGGAGCAGCTTGCTCCAGAACGGGTGCTCACGATACTGCGCCAGCGTCATGCCCTCGGTGTAGAGCTTCCTGCCGATGTTGGGCAGCTGGACGCGCCGGTTGAACCCGGGGTCGCGAATAAGGCCTTTGGGGTCCTTGCCGTCGGCGATCGCATCCAAATCCTTGAACAGCTGCTTGCGCAGCATTGAGATTCCGCGGTCGCTCGCGCCGAGGTTCTCTTTCGCGCGGTCGGCGATGCGCCCCTGGCCGACCCAGGCGACGATGTCCTGGTTGATGACGTGGCTGGTGATCCAGCGCCCGGTCTGCGGGTCCCTGATCGGTGCAGTCCACGCGGGGATGTTCTTCTGCTCGTAGGGCTCGGCTTCCTTGGGCACGCGGATGAATGACCAGGTCACCGAGAGCATGTTCTCGTCGTCCACCGGAACGCGCCACTCGAAGTGCTCGCCGAGAAAAAAAGCGTTCGGCCACAGGCACACGCGGCCCGTCGTCCACAGCGGATCGGCTTCGTCCGCGCCTTCGCGCACGCGCTTGTAGACGAATCCGTGCTCGAACTCGTCGAAGCCGATCTTCAGATGCGCGGGCGCGTAGGGGCCGGTGGCGCCCTTCAAGCGCAGGCTCCAGTTCTCGTGCATCCATTCGAAATGCACCGGGTCGATCGAGTTCTCCTGCGCCTGGAGCCAGTTGCACGGAACTTCCGCGAACACGATCTGCACGAAACCGTTCTTCCACGAGAACGGCTCCCAGTCGGGCAGGAGTGGAGCCGGCTGCGGGCCGAGATAGGCCCAGAGGAGGCCGGCCTTCTCCTGCACCGGATAGGCCGCAGTGCGGATCCTTTTCTTCAGCCGTCCTTGCGGATCGAATTTCTCCTCGAAAGGCTGCTCGATGCACTCGCCGCCCTCGTCGTACACCCAGCCATGGTAGTGGCAGCGCAGTCCGCATTTCTCGACGTAACCGTAGGCGAGGTCCGCGGCGCGGTGCCTGCAATGCCGCGCGATCAGGCCGTAGGTTCCCGAGAGATCCCTGTAGAGCACCAGGTCCTCGTCCATGATGCGCACGGGTTTGATCGCGCTCTTCGCGAATTCGCTCACCGCGGCGACCGGATGCCAGTAGCGGCGCAAGAGCTCGCCCATGGGCGTGTCCGTGCCGACCTGCGTCAGCGTCCGGGTTTTTTCCGCGCTCAGCACGGCTATTCGACCTTTGCTCCGGAAGCGCGGATCAGCGCCTCCCATCTCGGAAAATCCCGGCGGTAGTTCTCGGCGAATTCCTCGGGCGTGTTGCCGATCGGCAGCTGTCCCATCGCGATCAGGCGTTCCGACACTTCGGGCATTCTCAAGACTTCGACGATTTCGCGCGAGAGCCGCTCGACGATGGGCCTGGGCGTTCCCGCGGGCAGGTAAGCGCCGCCCCAGACCGGCATCTCGAATCCGGGAAAGCCCTGTTCGGCGAAGGTCTGAAGCTCGGGCCAGGCGACGAAGCGCTTCGGGCCGGTGATCCCGAGCGCGCGGACTTTCCCGGCGGACGCTAGGGGTTTCGCGATGAGGATGCTCACCCAGGCCACATCCAGCGCGCCGTTCATCACGTCCGTGGCGGCCTGCACCTCGCCCTTGTAGGGGACGTGGTTGAGCGGCACGCGGTACTCCTTCTCCAGGATCACGCCGAAGAGGTGCAGCGATGTCCCGACGCCGATCGAGCCGTAGCTCACCGGGCGCCCGAGTCTCTTCGCCCATTCCACGAATTCCTTCAGATCCCGGTAGGGCGCGCTCGCCGGCCCGACGAGGAGCACGTTGCCGGTGCTGATCTGCGTGACCGGCTCGAAGTCCTTCACCGGATCGTAGGGGAGATTCGCGCGCAGCACGCGGTTTCCCACCATCGAGCTCATGATGGTGATGAGGAAGGTGTGGCCGTCGGGCGGCGCTTTCGCCGCTTCGGCCGTGCCGAGCACCGTCGCCGCGCCCGGCTTGTTGTCCACCACCACCGGCTGTCCGAGCCGGACCGAGAGCTTCTCCGCGATGATGCGGCACATGACGTCGATGTTGCCGCCGGCGATCGAAGTCGAGATGAGGCGCACCGGACGCGACGGCCATTTGTCCCGGGCGTGGGCGGCGCCGGCGAGCGCGGCAGCGGCGACGGCGAGCGCGAGTCCTCGCGCGATCCTGCCCTTCATGGATTCCTCCTTTGCACTATTATTCCCGGCCCGCCGTCCCATGACTACTGTTTACAAAATTCCGCGCTCGGTGCTGGTGGTGATCCACACCCTGGATCTGCAGGTGCTGATGATGGAGCGCGCCGGCTGGCAGGGATTCTGGCAGTCGGTCACGGGCAGCCTCGCGCACGAGTCGGAGCCCCTTCGCGACGCGGCGATCCGCGAGGTG
>WNGH01011525.1_pt1 | contig 15634 bp, 19 predicted proteins | sample 5400631 | NCBI WGS metagenome assembly WNGH01 (sample SAMN13153373, study PRJNA577476) | soil metagenome | isolation source: 115 cm soil or saprolite under Garry oak tree replicate 1 | place: USA:California | collected 2016-06-15
CAACAAAAGGCGCGACCTTGATCGCCTCGAGCAGGTCAAGTCGTGGATCGAGCCCAACGGTGCGATCTGGGTCGTGCGCCCGAAAGGGGGGCGCAGCCCCCTGAGGGACACGGATCTCATCGACGCGGGGCTCGCGGCCGGCCTCGTCGACAACAAGATCGCGAGCTTCTCGGACACTCACGGCGCGATGCGGTTTGTCTTTCGCCTACGCGACCGACCGAGGTGACGATCGATATCAGGTTCGGCGCGCTGCGCGACGCGGCTCTGATCACGCAGCTGATAGGCGAGCTGGCGCGCTACGAAAAGCTGGAGCACGAACTGAGGGCCGACGAGGAGAAAATCGCCAGGGCGCTCTTCGGCAGACGCCCCTACGCCGAGACCTTGATCGCCGAGGACGATGGCGAACCGGTCGGCTTCGCCCTCTTCTTCCATAGCTTCTCGACGTTTCTGGCCCAGCCGGGGATCTATCTCGAGGACCTGTTCGTCAAGCCCGAAGCAAGGGGTCGCGGCGTCGGCCGTTTGCTGCTCGAACGGCTCGCGAAGATCGCCGTGGAGCGCGATTGTGGCCGGCTCGAGTGGGCCGTGCTGAACTGGAACAAGGACGCGATCCGCTTCTACGAGCGCCTGGGTGCGACGCCGAACGCGGACTGGACCATCTACCGGCTCACGGGCGAGCCGCTGCGGGCTCTTGCCGGACAATAAGGAGGCACGTGGGCGTCGACGTCACCCGTCCGAAACCGCTCGAAACGCATCCAGGCGACGAGATCGTCGCGTGGGCGCGCGGCCAGCTGGCGATCGCGCGCTCGATCCTCGACAACCCCGGCGGCGGCCTTTTGTTCGCGACCCAGACCATCGGCCAGGTCCGCTCGGGCCTGGTCGAGCGCGACGCCGCGCGCTGGAAGGACGTCGCGGCGCTGCTCGAGCGCGCCGAGGACGCGGGGGTGCACCGCGAGTTCGAGACCGCTCACAAGCTCCTGGACGAAGCTGCCGCCAAGCTAGGCTGAAGCCGCTGCCTCGAGGGTGGCCTCGAATCCTTTCGCCCCGTCGTGGCCGCCGAACGGGCCCACGCCCGGCAGCGTGACCCCGCTTTCCCGCAAGCGCTCGACCGCCGCCCGCACCTGTGAGGGGTCGCCGATCCCCGCCAGCTCGTCGGCGTCGAAACCGCCCGCCTCCATCGCCTTGCGGTAGTAGGGCAGCGCGGAGTAGCGGTCGAGGGTCTTGCGGTAGACCTCGAGCGCCGCCGTACGGTCTGAGGTCAGACAAGCGTCGAACGTGGCGACGATCTCGAAACCCTCGAGCGGCTTGCCGGCTTTCGCGCGTCCCGCCTCGAGCGCCGGGATCACCATTTCCTTGATATATCCCGGGCCGCACATGTAGAGGACGACCCCATCGGCCAGCTCACCGGCGAGCTCGAGCATCCGCGGATTCAGCGCCGAGACCATGATCGGCAGGTCGGCGCGCCGCGGCGCGGCGTAGGTCCAGCGCGCGGTGAAGAACCGCCCTTCGAAGGTGCACCCGCCGTCGCGGATGCTCGCGCGAACGATGGTGAGGTACTCGCGCATCGCTTCGACCGGATGCTCGAGCTGAAGGCCCCAGAACCCCTCGACGGTGACCTTGTGGCTGACGCCGACGCCGAGGATGAGACGTCCGCCTGACATCTCGTCGAGCGTCGCGGCCATCTGCACCATCGCGGTGGGGTGCCTGGTGTAGATGGGCAGCACGCCGGTGCCGAGCTTGATGCGCTCGGTCGCGGCCGAATACGCGGCGAGGACTAGCGAGGCATCGCGCGCCGGCGGCAGCTGCGTCGTCCATACCGATTCGTAGCCGAGACCTTCCGCCCTCCTGGCGCGGGCGACCGATTCGTCGAGTGTCCTGACGGCGGGGCTGAACGCGGCGAGCCGGTTCATTCCCAGACAATCTAGCCCGTGACGGTCGCGCAGGCATTGTTCATGGGCCTGCTGCAGGGCGCGAGCGAGCTCTTCCCCGTCTCTTCTCTCGGCCACGCCGTGCTCGTGCCGAGCCTCCTGCACTGGAGCTTCAAACAGTCCGACCCGTCCTTCGTCCCTTTCCTCGTCCTGCTGCACCTGGGCACCGCGGCTGCGCTCCTCGTGCTCTACCGAGAGGAGTGGGTCGAGATCATCCGCGGCTTCTTCAGCGCCGCGCTGCGCGGCCAGATGAAGACCGACTACGAGCGCCTCGCCATGCTTCTCCTGGCCGGCACCATCCCCGCGGCCATCCTCGGTGTGTTTCTCGAAAGCCGGATCAAAGTCCTGTTCGCCAGCCCGTACGAGGCCGCGGTTTTCCTGATCGTCAACGGCCTGCTGATGCTGAGCTTCGAGTTTCTGCGCCGCCGCGCGGAGCGGGGTGAATCGCGGACCGACCAGGAATCGCATTTCGCCGAGGCAGAGCGCATCAGCTTCCGCGCCGCCGCGCTGGTCGGCGCATGCCAGGCGTTCGCGTTCCTGCCGGGCATCTCGCGCTCGGGGATCACGATCGGCGGGGGACTGCTGGCCGGCCTCCGCCACCAGGAGGCGGCCCGCTTCTCTTTCCTGCTCGCGACGCCGGTGATCCTCGGCGCAGGCCTGGTCGAGGTGCCCGAGCTGTTCAAGGCCGGCGTTCCAATCATCGAGTACGTCGCCGCCGCGATTCTCTCCGGCATCGCCGCCTACGCGAGCGCGCGATTTCTCCTGCGCTACTTCCGCTCGGGCCGGCTGGACCCTTACGGCTGGTACTGCATCGCCGCCGGGCTCGTCGCCCTGGCTTTGTTACATTTCAGCCTGTAATGAGATCGAGCTCGATCGCGGTTGCGTTGGGGGTTGTGGGCGTCATCTTCATCATCGTGGCGGTGCTGTACGCACTGGGCGTGCTGCAGATCTTGACCTCGACGACCTCGGGGCCGCACTACAAGCACGCGATCCTTTTCATCGTGCTTGCGGTGGCCAGCTTCGTGGCCGCCAACTTCGCTCGCCCGAAGGTCGTCTAGCTAGACCTTAGCGGGGATTCGCTCCGGAACCTGCCGGCCGGTGAGGTCGCGCTCACCGAGCTTGATGTCTTCGTGGTAGACCGCGTCCGCGTTCACCTTCCAGGGGTCGAGCAGCGAACCCGCCGCGATGTTCCTCGCCACCAGCAGCGCGGTCATCATCGAGTGGTCCTGGTTGTTGTACTTGTGCATTCCGTTGCGTCCGGCCAGGTGCAGGTTGGATAGCGAGGTGGCGAGGTAGTCGCGCACCACGGTGACGTTTGCCTGGTAGCTGTCGTCGTAGACGGGGTATGCCTTCTGCTGGCGGACGACGACGCCGTCGAAGACCTCACTCTCGCCACAGATGCCGAGCCGCGCCAGCTCTTTCTTGGCGAGCGCGATCAGTTCAGCGTCCGGCATTGTCCACAGGCCGTCGCCCTCGAAGCAGAAGTACTCGAGGCCCAGGCAGGTCTTGCCCTGGTCCGGCACCATGTCGGGGCTCCAGTTCTTGAAGTTCTGGATGCGGCCGACCTTCACGGCCGGGTCGTGGATGTAGATCCAGTTGTCTGGGAACACCGACGGCTTGTCGATCATCAGCGCGATGCTGATGAAGTCCCGGTAGCCGAGGCTGTTGGCCGCCTTGCGCACGTTCTCCGGCGCGGGCGGCTCGAGCCGGTTGATCAGCTCACGGATCGGGATGCTGGAGATGAAGTCGGTCCCGGGATAGGTTCCGTCGTTGGTTTCCACCGCGGTCACGGCGCCGTCGCCGTGGTGGATGCGCGACACCGCGCGGCCCAGCTGGACGGGATGTCCCTTGTGCGCGGCGATCTCCGCGACGCGCTCCCACATCTGCCCGGGTCCGAGCCGCGGGTAGCGGAAGCGGTCGATGAGCGTGGTCACGATCTCTCCGCGCTTCCTGGGCTTGCGGTTGGGCAGGAGGGCGCTGCGGATGACGACCCAGAGGTCGAGGCTCTTGATCCGCTGGGCGGCCCAGTCGGCAGACAGCTCTTTGGTGCTGATGCCCCATACCTTTTCGGTGTAGGTCTTGAAGAAGATGCTGTACAGGCGCCAGCCGAACTGGTTGCGCACCCACTCCTCGAGCGTCCTCGGGTTCTTGATCGGGCGCAACCGAGCGCGGGCGTAGCTGGCCAGGCACAGGATCGCCTCCGCGGGGCCGAGGTTCCAGAGCGCGTTGAACGCCTGGATCGGGTAAGCGAAAAAGCGGCCGCGGTAGTAGATGCGGGAAAGCCGCCCGCGGGTCAGCATCTCGTCGCCGAGGATCTCGGTCCACAGCTCCTCGACCTCTTCGTTCTTGGAGAAGAACCGGTGGCCGCCGATGTCGAAGCGGTAGCCGTTGTGCTCGACGGTGCGGGCCAGGCCGCCCACCTGCCGGGCGTCCTTTTCCAGCACCGTGACGGGCACGTTTCGCTTCAGGAGCTCGTAGGCGGCGGTAAGGCCCGCCGGCCCCGCGCCCATGACGACGACGTGCTTCCGTCCGCCTTCGGCGATCAAAGTGGCCAAAAGTATCAACGGGACTAACCCGTTCCGCGGTCGATTACTGCGGATTTGGGCGCGGAAGAGGACTCTGTGCCCCTAGGTGACAGCTCGGGCTAGTTCAGCGGCCCCTTGCTGCGTGCTTCGTCCACCTTCACCAGCGCGTCCCGCAGTCCCTTGATCCAGTCGGCCTGGTGCATGCCGACCAGGCGGACGCACCACGCCAGCGCCTCGCTCCGGCTGCGCGCCACCCCGCCCGCCACCAGCGTGTCCAGGATCGACCGCTCGTTCATGCGCAGCCTGGTCATCACCGGCACGCTGAGCGTGGTGAAGATCCTGGACTCCGCGCCGCACCGCGCCCCCCAGGCCACCTTGCGCCGGAAGTGCCGCTCGGCATCGCGGGCGATCCGGATCCGGTCGTCGCGGGTCTCCTCGCGGAACCGGTCGATCCGGGCGATCCGGGCGGCCGCGCGGCCCTCCGCGGCGGTGCCGCCCGCCAGCTCGACATCCGGCAGGATGCCCATGACGAGGATCTCTTCCCCGTCGGCGGTCACGTCCGGCGGGCCCACGAACCAGCCGGACGGAACCCGCGATGCGAACCAGGCGCCGATGTCCTCGGCCATGCGATTACAAGATTACGTCCCAGGACTGCCGTCTGTCCCCGACCTAGGCGGCCTCCTCCGCGGGCTTGTGGCCCACGAACCTGACCTCCTCGACGACCACCTCGGTCCGGTAGCGCTTCTGGCCGGCGGCGTCGTCCCAGGAACTCGTGTGCAGCCTGCCCTCGACGTAGAGCGAACGGCCCTTCTTCAGGTACTGGCCCGCGAACTCCGCCGTCTTGCCGAACGCCACCAGGTTGTGGAACTCGGACTGCTCCTTGCGGTTCCCGCTCTCGTCCTTGCCCAGGTACTCGTTGGTGGCCAAACGCATCTTGGCCACGTACGTGCCCTTGGGAGTTGCCTTGACGTCAGGATCCGCCGTCAGATTGCCGACCAGGATGACTTTGTTGACCATCGCATCACCTCCGCGAAATTGAGCTCAGCCTAGGGTCGGCCCGCGCGGATTCCAACCCAGGTTGTTAAGACGCGAGAAACAGCGCCGGGTCCACCGGCACATCGTCGACGTCGACCTGCAGGTGGACGTGGGGACCCGTCGCCAGGCCTGTGGCGCCGACGTAGCCGATGACCTGGCCCGCGACGACGGCGTCGCCGGACCGCACGGCAAACACAGACAGGTGGCAGTAGATAACACGCACGTGCGCATCGAAAACGACCTCTACGAAGTTGCCCGCGCCGGCGGCGTCGAAACCGGTCAGCGCGGTCCCGGATGTCGCCGCGTGCACCTCCGTTCCTTGCGGTGCGGCGAGGTCGATGCCAGTGTGCGTGTGATGCGATGGGCACGAGGGATCGAACGGTTCCAGCTCGAGCGGCGTGCACCCGAAGGGTTGGGTGACGATCGAGCCCACCACCACCGTCGACACCGGCAGCCGGACCTGGCTCGGCACCTGGGTGGCGCCGACCAGGAACACGGCGACCGCGGCGCCGCCGACCGCCAGCGCGCGGATCATGCCTTGGCCATCGCGTGCGCGATCTCCTTGAACGCGGAGTGCACTGTCGACTGCACCTTGTGCGCGACCTTCTCACTGCCGCCTAGCGCGCCCGGCACCTTGAAGACGATCAGCAGCGACGCCACGGCGAACAGGTGATGAACCGGCGTGACGCCGTCGCGTTCCAGCGTGAACCCGATGGTGAGGACGAAGAGCTGCGCCGGCTGCATCACCAGGTTGGTCGTGAAGTGCGACGTCCACATCTTGGAGAGGTGGTTTGTCTCAGGGAGCATGAAGAGCAGCGCAGCCAGCGGCGCTGTGATCGCCAGGACGATGAGCACCGCGTACCGCACGAGGTAGGCGACCGCCAGCACGCCGTAGCCGCCTGCGAGGACAGCGGTCGTGACGATCTCCCACGTGCCCGTGCTCGAGTCGCCGCGTTTGAGCCCGGCGACGAACGTGGTCATGTCGTCCGTCACCGCGAACGACTGCACCGAGTGACTCACCGCGTTCGCCGCTGTCACGCCCATCTGGAACAGCGGCATCGCGAAGTTGATCAGCACCGCGGCCATGAACAGGCGCGGCAGCAGGATGCGCGCCGTGTACTGCGTGAAGAGGCCGTGCCCCCACATGATCCGGTACGAGGCCCAGACCGCGATCACAACCAGCCCCGCGTTGGCGATCAGCTGGACCTTCGGTTCGAAGGTCTGAATCGTGGAGCTGGCGACGAAGTCGCCGCCTGTCTCGAAGTCGGTGGTGCTGAGGATGAACTTGAACCAGACGTTGAGCAGCAGGCCGACGCTGTCGTTGAGAACCTTGGCGACGACCAGGTTCGGATGAACGATGGTGTTGAGGTACGCGTCGATGCGGCCGAGCTCTTCGTAGAGCCCCTGCCAGGGGAGTCCCATGAGCGGTGCCTAGTGGGTGGGGACGGAGCTCGTGAGGATGCCGACCAGTGAGCTCGCCACCTCGACGCCGATCGTGCCGACGACGATGCGCTGGATCCACTGCTTGGCCGCGAGCGCGGACTTGGTTTCGACCGCGGTGATCTTCCAGATGAAAGCGAAGATGAACGCCAGCGCGCCGATCGAGCCCACCAGAGCCTGGCCGATGTGGATCCAGGTGTTGATCAACTCGGTGATGGGTGCGATGTCCGGGTTTGCCGCGAGAAAAGCCATGTGCGCCTCCAGGTCTTTTCGCGGCACGCTACTGGTAAGAAGGTGCGCTGGGAACCCAGGCTGTTAAGACCGTGACGATGATCGAGCGCCTGTTAGAGGCGATGACCAAAGAGGATTCAGCGGACGCAACGGATCAGCAGCTCGACGCCGCCGGAGCGGCCGTCGGCTTCGAGCTACCCGAGGACTATGGAGCGGTCATGCGGCGCACGAACGCTTGTTTGGCAGCAACGGCGGCGGAGAAGGCTACGCGTGGGACCTGCGGCCGGAAAGACATTCTCTGTACCTGGTGGTCCCCTTCATCGTTCCGGAAGATGATGCAGTCATTCCTTGCGGAAACACGTTCGAGGAATTTCTGTCGGTTCTCCATGGCGGGATTCCTTTCAAGCCCGCAGGCGAATAGACGAGCTCCGATCGAACCGATCGAACCGACTCTCCTCGCGGCGCGCTACCGGCCCCGCACGCGAGCCTCGACGCCGTCGAGCAGGATGTCCAGCGCCGTCGCCGCCTTGCCCCTGGCCTCCGGCTCGGCGACCTTCTCCTCGATGGGCCGCGTCCTGGGCACGTAGCTGTCGAGCTTGAAGTCGACGGCTCCGCTGCTCACATCGAGCTCGTAGCGATCGCGGGCTGGCGTCGCGCTGTCATCGCTGTTCCAGTGCACGTCGAACACGGCCACCTTGGTCGAGAACTGTTCGAGCTTCAGCTTGACCGCGCCGGTGTGGACGTGAGCCACGACGCCGGCCTCCTTGGGCCGGTGCATCGCGACGTTGACGACGCCGCTCGACACGTGGATCGGCACCACGCCTCGCGGCTCGGGCAGAAAGCACTCTATGTTCGCCGCCCCGCTGTCGATCCAGATCTCGCGCACGTCGATGCCTCCGATGTCGAGCACCGTGTTCCACGTGGGCGCCTGGATCTTGAACTTCCACGGCCGCCGCGGATTGAGCTCGATCTCACCCCGGCCGACCCCGCGCAGGCGACGCACCACGACCTGCTCACCGCGGACGACCGCCGGCGCGGCGCCTGACTGGTCGGGCGGCACCCGGATGAGCCCTTGCATGTCCGGCGTGCCGGCGCGAAGGATGACGCCGCGCGATCCGGTGTCGATCCAGATGGAGGCGGGCTCGCCCGTGCTCTTCACGACCGGCTCGGCCGCGGCGACCGAGGGCGCCGCGACGACTTGGATCACGACCATCCCCGCGACGTCGGACGCCTCGACATCCCGAAGTCCCGCCGAACGGAAGGCCGACGCCAGATCGGTGTAAGCGTCGCTTCTAGTCAGCGCGCCTGGGACCTCCAGGAGGATGCGATTCCCGTCCTTATGAGCCGAAACCGCGCGGCCAAGGGCCCCGGAGATCGCCACCACGGTCTCCCGCCACGTCTCCCGAGGGCGGGTTCGCTGAACGCTCGCCAGGATCGCCTCGGCAAGCAGCTCGAGCACCTCGCCGCGGTCGCGGACGTGCCAGTAGAGCGACGCGGCCTTGACCTGCAACCGGTCGGCCAGGGCTCGCATCGAGAGCCCTTCCAGGCCTTCCTCGTCGATCAGCGCGAGCGCGGCCTCGACCAGGCGCTCGCGGGTGATCCCTCTCTGCTCCTCCGGGCTCAAAGTCTCCATCGTCGATTCTCCCCTAAAACTTGTAGTGGTGCTTGTATTCCTAACATCGTTAGGGGTAATCTTAGCACCGACATGCCTAACATCGTTAGAGAAACAGGAGAAGTGAGATGGAGATGACAGAGACAGGACGCTGGCGTTTCAAAGGCCCCGAGATGGAAGGCCCGGTCGCGCGGTGGTACGCGCGCGTGCGCGGGTCGGACAGCCAGCTCGAGGGGTACCGCCGTCAGGCTCGACAGCTCACCGAGGGCCTCGCCGAAGGCGCGCGGGTGCTCGAGGTGGCCCCTGGGCCGGGCTACCTGGCGATCGAGATGGCGCGCCTGGGCAAATTCGAGGTGACCGGGCTCGACATCAGCCGCAGTTTCGTCCAGATCGCGGGCGACAACGCGCGCCAGGCCGGGGTGAAGGTCGACTTCCGCCAGGGCGACGTGGCAGCCATGCCGTTCGAGGCCGGGACCTTCGATCTGATCGTGTGCCAGGCCGCGTTTAAGAACTTCACGCTGCCGCACACCGCGCTGGCCGAGATGCACCGTGTCCTAGGACCGGGGGGCACCGCGGTGATCCAGGACATGAGCCAGGACGCCACCCACGAGGACATCGCTCGTGAGGTCCAGGGCATGGGCCTCGGCCGATTCGCCTCCTTCACGACCACAGCGACGCTCGAGATGTTGAAGCGCCGCGCGTACTCACCAGGCCGATTCGCCAGCCTGGCCGCAACCAGCCCGTTCCGCACCGCGGCGATAGCCACCGAAGGAATCGGCCTCGAGGTGCGACTCGAAAAGGAGAAGGACCGGTGACCAGCGTCCGCGACCAACCCACGGTCGTCGCCCTGGCTGTCGTCGAGGAGCAGCAGGCCGTGGCCTAACCTTTTACTCGTGCCTACCAGGAAGCTCGCCGAGTACGAAGCGAAGCGGGACTTCAAGAAGACACCTGAACCTGGCGCCCGTCTGCCGAAAAAGGCAGCGCGGGCGCTTCGTTTTGTGGTCCAGGAGCACCACGCCCGCCGGCTGCACTGGGACTTCCGCCTGGAGAAGGATGGCGTCGGCGTGTCCTGGGCGGTGCCCAAGGGCATCCCGCCCGACCCCAAGAAGAACCACCTCGCGGTGCATGTCGAAGACCACCCGCTCGAGTACTTCAAGTTCGCCGGCGAGATCCCCAAGGGCGAGTACGGCGGAGGCCAGGTCATGATCTGGGACGAGGGCACCTACGAGCCGGTCAAGTGGTCCGACCGCGAGGTGATGATCGACCTCCACGGCAAGCGGCTGCAGGGCCGCTACGTCCTGTTTCAGACCCGCGGCAACGACTGGATGATCCACCGCATGGATCCGCCGCAGGATCCAGACCGCAAGCCGATGCCGACCGGCATCACGCCGATGATGGCCAGGCTCACGACCAGGCTGCCGGCGCCCGACACCGCGTGGGGCTTCGAGTTCAAGTGGGACGGCATCCGCGCTCTCGCCTACGTCGACGCCGGCCGCGTTCGCCTGCAGAGCCGGTCCGTCGAGGACATCACGCCGCGTTATCCCGAGATCCATCCGATGGGCCGCGCGCTGGGCTCGGCGGAAGTCATCCTCGACGGGGAGATCGTCGCCCTCGACGAGAAGGGGCGGCCGAGCTTCGAGGAGATCCAGCAGCGGATGGGTTTGACCGCCGAGAACGAGATCCGGCGAAAGATGAAAGAGGTGCCCGTCACGTACATGGCGTTCGACCTGCTCTGGCAGGACGGCCACTCGCTGATGGACAAGCCCTACCCCGACCGACGCGCCGCGCTCGCGCGGCTCAAGCTCTCCGGCGCGTCGTGGCAGACGCCGCCTTTCGAGAAGGGCGGCGGGCAGTCGATGAAGGACGCCAGCGCCAGGGCGGGGCTGGAAGGCGTGATGGCCAAACGCCTGGACTCGAAGTACGAGCCCGGCCGGCGCAGCGGCGTGTGGCAGAAGATCAAGAACCACAACCGCCAGGAGCTGGTCATCGGCGGCTGGCTCGAGGGCGAGGGCAAGCGCCGCGGCTACCCGGGCGCGCTGCTGGTCGGCTATCACCAGGACGGCAAGCTCGTCTACGCGGGCAAGGTCGGGACGGGCTTCACAGACAAGAACCTCGAGGAGCTGAACCAGAAGCTGAAGCCGCTGGCGATCGACACGAGCCCTTTCGAGGCCGGCGCGACTCCGGCGCGTGCGGCGCACTTCGTCAAACCGAAGATCGTCGCCGAGTTCGAGTTCGTGGAGTGGACCCGAGGCGGCCAGCTCCGCGCGCCCGCGTTCAAGGGCTTCCGCAACGACAAGCCGGCGAAAGATGTGGTGCGCGAAGGTGGCTAAGGAGACGTCGGTCGAGGTCACGATCGAGGGCCGGCGCTTGAAGCTGACCAACCTCGAGAAGGTGCTCTACGCAGACGTCGGCTTCACCAAGGCGCAGGTGATCGACTACTACACGCGGATCGCCCCGGTCCTGCTGCCGCACACGCGCGACCACCCGCTCACGCTGAAGCGCTTCCCGAATGGCGTCGACGGCGAGTACTTCTACGAGAAGAACTGCCCGAAGCACCGCCCGGAGTGGGTGGACACAGCCAAGGTCTGGAGCGGCGGCAACAACCGCGACATGTACTACTGCCTGGCGCAGGACCTGCCGACCCTGGTGTGGCTCGCCAACCTCGCCACGCTGGAGATGCACACTTCGCTGTCGCTGTGCAGCAAGCTGCCCGAGCCGCGCACCCTCGTCTTCGACCTCGACCCCGGGCCACCCGCGACCATCGTCGAGTGCTGCCGCATCGGGCTCATGCTGCGCGACCTCTTCGCCGACCACGGCCTCGAAAGCTGCGCCAAGACCTCGGGCTCGAAGGGCCTGCAGCTGTACGTGCCCCTGAACACCAAAGTCGACTACGACCAGACCAAGGTCGTCTCCAAGGGACTCGCCCAGTTTTTCGAGGAGAAACACCCGGACCTCGCGGTGCACAAGCAGCTGAAGGAGCTGCGTACCGGCCGCGTGCTGATCGACTGGAGCCAGAATGACCAGTACAAGACGACGGTCAACGTGTACTCGCTGCGGGCGCGTTCGCGGCCGACCGTCTCGACGCCCGTGTCGTGGGACGAGGTCGAGAAGTGCTTCAAGAAGAAGGACCCGTCCCTCCTGGTCTTCGACTCCGAGCAGGTGCTCAAGCGCGTCGAGAAGCTCGGCGACCTGTTCGAGCCGGTGGTCAAGAAAAAGCAGAAGCTCCCGAAGTCCTTGCTGGAAGCGACCGGCGGTTCGGTGGCGCTCGAGAAGATGGCCAACCGCCGGCACAGCGGGGGCCGAGGCCGCTACCCGCCGCAGAAGGGGCAGCGCAGACCACCCGAATGAACTCCCCACAAAGACGTCCCCGCGTCGTCATCGCGGGCGCCGGCTTTGGTGGCCTGACCTGCGCCCGGGCGCTCAAGCACGCGCCGGTTGACGTGCTGATGATCGACCGCAACAACTACCACCTCTTCACGCCGCTGCTGTACCAGGTTGCGTCGGCGCTGCTCGACCCCGGTGAGATCGCCCGCCCGGTCCGCCAGCTCATCCGCCCGCTGCATAACGCCGACTTCCTCCAGGCGTCGATCACCGGCGTCGATTTCGGCGGCCGCCGGCTGCTGACCGACCACGGACCCGTCGACTACGACTACCTGGTGCTCGCGACCGGCGCTCAGAGCGACTACTTCGGCAACGCCTCGATCGCCCAGCACAGCATCGGCCTCAAGGAGCTCGACGAAGGGCTCGCTGTCCGCAACCGAATCCTGTCTCAGTTCGAGGCTTCCCGCTGGACCGACGACCCCGTCCGGCTCCGCATGCTGCTCACCTTCGCCATCGTCGGTGGCGGGCCGACCGGGGTGGAGATGGCCGGCGCGCTGTCCGAGCTCATCCGGTTCGTGCTGCGCAAGGACTACCGCGGCCTCGACACAAACGAGGTCCGGGTGGTGCTTATTGAGGCGGCGCCCTATGTGCTTTCGGCTTTTGTGCCCTTCCTTCGCGAGGCGGCCCGCCGCTCGCTCGAGCGCAAGCGGGTCGAGGTGATGCTCAACGCCCGGGTCGAATCAGTCACGGACACGAGCCTGCGGCTGGCGAGCGGGGAGGAGATAGCAACCGGCCTCGTCGTCTGGACGGCCGGGGTGAAGGCGTCGGACCTCGGCAAGGCGAGCGGTGTGCAGCTCGCGCGCCAGGCGCGGATCAAGGTCGACCCGACGCTGCAGGTTCCCGGCCACCCGGTCGTGTTCGTCGTCGGCGACCTGGCCGGCGCACCGGCCGGCCTGGCGCATTTGCCGATGCTCATCCCGGTCGCGATGCAGGCGGGCAGGCACGTCGCCGGGTCGATCGCCGACATGGTCGGGGGCGGCGGCGCACGCGCCTTTCAGTACAGGGACCCGGGCATCATGGCGACGATCGGGCGCAACTCCGCGGTGGCGCAGATCCGCGGCCTTCAGTTCTCCGGCTTCATCGGCTGGTTCATCTGGCTGACCGTGCACCTCATCAACGTGGTCAGCTTCCGCAGCCGGCTCGTCGTCCTCGTGAACTGGGCCTGGGAGTACCTGTTCCTGGACCGGCCGATCCGCCTCATCGTGCGAGCGCGGGAATGATCCGGATCCTCGGTCTGGCGATGCTCGCGCTGGTCGCGTGCGGCGGCAACCCCCCGCCCGGCGACGCGGGCAAGATCCTGCGCGACAGCGCCAACGCGATGGCCAACGTGCGGACCGTCGGCGCGACTCTGAAGCTGACCAAGGGCGTCGTGAGCATCAAAGGCTTCACGCTGGTCAGCGCGAGGACCGCCGTCCGCATGCCCAACGACAGCGACACCGTCTACACCGTCAAGCAGCAGGACGTGTCGTTCGCGCTCGAGATCGTCATCGCCGGCGGCCACGTCTACGAGCACATCCCGTTCACGCCGTTCCGTGAGGTCACGGGCGCCGAGGCGAAGGCATTCCCAGACATGGCCAGGCTGTTCGACGCTACGACCGGGTTACCGGCGATCATTCCCGCGGGTACCGCCACGAAGTACGTTGCAGATGAGCAGCTGGACGGCAAGCAGGTCGACCACGTCTCGACCCAGTACACCCCCGACCAGGTGCGCGGCCTGCTCGCGTATCTGAGCTCGAGCGGGCCTGTGGCCGCCAACCTCTGGGTCCGAAGCTCGGACCACCTGATCCCGAAGGCGGTGCTCGAGGGCGCCTTCGGCGACGGAGGTAAGGTCGCCGCCGTCGAGGTGGACATCACCAACTTCAACGGAACGATAAGCATCACGTCGCCCAGTCCGTGAGCCGCCGACCTCTTTTTTTGGGCCTGGCCGGAGCCGGCCTGTTCGTGGCCGCGCTCGACGCCTACGTGGTCGTCACCCTCCTGCCCGCGATGACGGGCGATGTCGGCATCACGATCGAGAACTTCGAGCAGGCGACGCCGATCGTCACCGGCTTCCTGGCCGGCTACGTGGTGGCGATGCCGCTGCTGGGCGCGTACTCGGACGCGCGCGGCCGCATCCCCGTGTACGTCGCATGCCTGGCCGCGTTCGCGCTGGGCTCGATCGTGACCGCGACCTCGGGACTGTGGTCGTTCGCGCAGCTGCCCTGGCTGGTGGCCGGACGTTTCTTGCAAGGCCTCGGGGGCGGCGGGCTCGTGCCGCTGTCCCTGGCCCTGGCCGCGGACCTGTACCGCGGCCGGTCGCGCGCCGTCGCGCTCGGCTCGGTCGCGGGCCTGCAGGAGGCCGGCAGCGTGCTCGGACCGATCTACGGGGCGACGGTCACGGCGGCCGCGTCCGGGTTGGGCGGATGGCGCTTCGTCTTCTGGCTGAACATCCCCCTCTCGTTGCTGTGCGGCGCGGGCCTGCTCGCGGCGGGCCGCCGGCAGGATGTGCGCGCTCCCGCGACTTCCGCGATCGACTGGCCGAGCGCGCTCCTTCTCGGCCTGGGCCTGGGTGCGCTGGTCTTCGCCCTTTACCCCGACGATCCCGAGCACCGGGCGGTCAACGCGCTGTTCGTCCCCTTTGGCGCCGTCGCGGTCGTACTCCTGTGCGCCTACGCGTGGCGGCAGGTCCGCCAGCTCGAACCGCTGATCCCGCGCGACCTGCTGCGCAGCCCGGCGTTCCTCGGCGCGACCGCGGCCAACGTTCTGATCGGCGCCGCCCTCATCGTCACCCTGGTCGACGTTCCCATCGTCGGCCGCCTGGTCTATAACCTGGAGGCGCTCGACTCGGGACTCTTGCTGACCCAGTTTCTGATCGGCGTTCCGGTCGGCGCGCTCGCGGGCGGGCTCATCGCGTCGCGGATCGGCAACCGGATCACAGCGATCGCCGGCATGGCAGTCTCCGCCGCGGCTTTCCTCCAGATGTCGAGCTGGACCGCGAACGAGCTCGACCTGCACGCCGGCCCACTGAGGCAGGCGGACCTCGCGCTCGCGGTCTGCGGCCTCGGGTTCGGCCTGGTCATCGCGCCGCTGACGGCGGGCGTGCTGGCCTTGACGCGCGGACAGAGCCACGGACTGGCCACGAGCCTGGTCGTGCTCGCGCGCACGATGGGCATGCTCGTCGGACTGTCGACTCTCACCGCTTTCGGGCTCTACCGCTTCCATCAGATCCTCGGCACGCCGGTGCTGAACGACACTGACCTGCGCGAGCGCGTCAAGCACCTGGAGCGGCTGGTGGCCGCGGCGTTCCTTCAGGAGTACCGCGAGATCTTCGTCATCGCCGCCGCCCTCTGCGGGGCGGCGCTGCTGGTCATCGCCTTGTCGCTACGGCCAGCACGTACGAGTGGTGATACCTGAAGGCGTCGTCAGGGTCGCCCAGGCTCGCCATCGCCGCGTCGACCTCGGCCTCCAGCTCGTCGCGGTAGCGCGGGCCGAGCGCTCGGATCAAC
>WNGH01009173.1_pt1 | contig 15622 bp, 19 predicted proteins | sample 5400631 | NCBI WGS metagenome assembly WNGH01 (sample SAMN13153373, study PRJNA577476) | soil metagenome | isolation source: 115 cm soil or saprolite under Garry oak tree replicate 1 | place: USA:California | collected 2016-06-15
AACTTTGGGGCGTTGCACGAGAGCTGGCAGACCTCGAACTCGGTGCGCCGCGAAGACGGCCACACGCTCGCGTTCTTCAATCCGTATTTCCAGGTCTCGCTGCCGAGCCGATTCTACGATCCGGTCCTGGTGGGAATTACCGGACGGCCGATCGACGTGTGCTACGAAGTCACGCCGGCGGGGAACGCCGCGCGGGGTGGGGCCTGCGCGCGCTCCACCAGCAACGGGACCATCACGGGAATCACGTTCGACGATCCGCGCTCGGTGTTCGACGGCACGGACCGCGTGGTCGACGTCAATTCCAACTTCATCAGCAATGCGGGCGGCCCCGAGGTGTGGTATACCGACCCGTTCGGCAGGCATGGCCGCACGGCGCCGTTCGCCGGGTCGATTCGTCAATTCATCGCGCAGATCAACAATGATCGAGGGGGGCTCGAGCTGGCCGGGCCGGGGATTGGCGGCGACCGCGATTACGGGGGACCGCGAGTCCATGCTCCCAACTGATAGATCCGAATCGTAGGCTATTTCTTCCGAGAGACTGTTCCAATCGCGTTGATCAAATCGCCTAAATCGTAGGGTTTTGTGACCGACGGCTGACCGCAGTTCTCCAGGAACGACCGCGTCTCGCCGCGCGCCTGATCTCCGGTCACAAACACGAAGCGCTTCGCGACGAGCGGTCGGCTGTTGACCAGCTGCTCGTACATCGCGCGCCCGCCGAGCCGCGGCATCTGCAGGTCGGTGACGATGGCGTCGAACGTGTTGTCGCGGTCGCCGAGCCGCTCCATCGCCTCGAGCCCGTTCTCGACCGCGACGATCTGATGGCCTTCGCGCTCGAGCAGGAGCACCATCGCCTGCCGGTTCACCGCGTCGTCGTCCACGACGAGGATGCGCATGCGCGGCAGGCTTTCCGCCGGCGAGGGCAGCGGTGTCTGCGCGCCCAGCAGGCTGCGCGGCAAGGTCACGACCACTTCGGCGCCTGTGCTGCCGCCCCGCGGCCTGAGCCGCAGGTTGCCGCCCGCCGACTGCGCGAGGGCCCGGGCGAGCGCGAACTCCACCTCGCCACCGCCGCCCGACTGCGTGAAGCGAAACGGCGACGTCAGGCGCTGCTCCGCCTCGACGGCCAGGGGCTTGCCCGAATCCCATAACGAGACGACGACCGAGGGTCCGGTCGCGATCGTCTCCAGCCGCAGCTCGCGGGGCGGCTGGGCGGCACGCAAGCGGCGTAATGAGAAATCGAGCAGCTTCGTCAGCATTTCGCTGAGCTGCGCCATGGGGCACGCCACCATCGGCAGGTCGTCGGGGACCGCTCGCACGACTTTGACGCCGAGCTCGCGGAAGGTGGACTCGCGGTCCGCCAGCACCCCATTGATCACGACCGCCGCATCGCACGGCTCGGCGGCTCCCGCCGGGTGTGCCGCGAGCTCGAGAAAATGACTCGTGATTTCGGCGGCGCGCCGCACCTCGCCGTGCAGCAGCACCAGCGCGCGGGCGCGCTCGGGATCGAGGGGGCTGCCGTGCAGCAAATCGGCGAGCCCGCCGATCGCGGCGAGGCGGTTGTTCAGGGCATTGAGAACGTTGGCGGCGCCTTCATCGAGAACGACGTGCTTGACGTCGGGTGAAGCCGAGTTGGAAGATCGCGAGGATGGTGGAGGTTGCGAAGGGGGCGCAGGACGGGCGCGTGACGGCGCGGGGGCCTGCGTCTGCCGACCCAGTACATAGCCGATCAGCGCGCCGACTGCCGCACCGAACCCGAAGGCTACCCATAGCTCCATGTCGAAAAGCTATGCGCCGCGCGAGTTTGCGCGAGCAGCCAGCCGTCACACTGGGGACGAGACCCCCGTCACGCTATGCCCTGGCTCGGATTCGAACCGAGACGCCTTGCGGCACTGCCCCCTCAAGACAGCGTGTCTACCAGTTCCACCACCAGGGCGGGCCAGAAACATAGAAAAGTTCCGCCATGAAGTACAGGCGGGGTTTAGCCAAATCGTTTCGCGGCGCGTTCCCGCGCTTTGCGAGCCTCTTCTTCCCGGTTGCGGGGTGGCGCCTTGATCGTCAACGAATCGATCAACCGCCGGGCAATGTTCGTCACGTCATCCACCGCGCCGTTGAACACTGCCTCGTTTGCGTGCGAGGGGTGCGTCGTGCCGCTCAGCTTTCGGACGAACTGCAACGCCGAGGCACGAATCTCCTCGTCGCTCGCGGGGGGGGCGAAGTTCGCCAGCGTCTTGATGTTTCTGCACATACCGGCTCCTCTGGGATCGCAAGGGGTCGTGCCGAGTCTACCCCCTACGTAGGCCTACCACAATGGGATTAGCGCGTGTCGATTTCTCGGAGTCTCGTTCGACGCCTGAATGAACACAAGACGTCAAAAGAAACCTTTGCGCGAAAGCGAGATGGCAATGCGATTCCTGGTGATGGTGAAGGGCAACAAAGACTATGAGGCCGGCGCCATGCCGACCCAGCAGGAACTGACGGAGATGGGGAAGTTCAACGACGAATTGGTCAAGGCGGGCGTCATGCTGGCCGGCGAGGGGTTGCAGCCCTCCGCGAAGGGTGCGCGGATCAGCTATGCAGGCAGCAAGCGCACGGTGCGCGATGGGCCGTTCACCGAAGCCAAGGAACTGGTCGCCGGGTTCTGGATCTGGCAGGTGAAGTCGCGCGCGGAAGCCCTCGAGTGGGCGAAGCGGATCCCGTTCAAGGACGGTGACGTAGAAATCCGCCAGATCTTCGAATCCGAGGACTTCGGCGCGGAATTCACGCCCGAGCTGCGCAAGCAGGAGGAGCAGCAGCGGGCCGCGATCGCCAAAAACAAGCAACGCGCGGGGAAATAACCATGAAATTCATGACGATTGTGAAGACGCGCGAGACCGGCGCGCACCCGTCGCCGGCGCTCATCGAGAAGATCGTGAAGCTGGGTGCGGACGCGGCCCAGAAGGGCGTCATGGTTGGGATGGGTGGTCTGGCGCCGACGGCGATGGGCGCGCGCGCCCGGCTCAGCAACGGCAAGATCACCGTTACGGACGGGCCCTTCACCGAGGCGAAGGAAATCATCGGCGGCTACGCGATCTACGATGTCGCTTCGAAGCAGGACGCGATCGAGTGGACCCGGAAATTCCTGGAAGCGCACATCGGACTCTGGCCGCAGGATCTGGAAGTGGAAGTGCGCCAGATGATGGATGACCCGTCGAACGGCTGCTGAAGCCATCGATGCAGTCTGGCGGATCGAATCCGCCAGACTCATCGCGGGTCTGGCACGCGTCGTCGGCGACATCGGCGTCGCGGAGGATCTGGCGCAAGACGCGTTGGTCGCCGCGCTCGAGCAATGGCCCGAGTCCGGCGTGCCGGACAATCCGGGGGCCTGGCTCATGGCGACCGCCAAACATCGCGCGATCGATCACCTGCGACGCGGCAAGATGCAGGACAAAAAGCACGAGCATCTCGGCCGTGAGCTGGAGGAGCGCCAAATCAGTCCGGAGCACGACCTCGCCGCGGCGATTGACGATCAAGTGGGCGACGACTTGCTGAGCCTCATCTTCACCGCCTGTCACCCGGTCCTCACCACCGAGGCGCGCGTCGCGCTCACGCTGCGGCTGCTCGGCGGCTTGACGACCGAGGAGATCGCGCGTGCGTTCCTCGTTCCCAAGGCCACGATTCAACAGCGGATCGTTCGTGCCAAGCGCACCCTCGCCGCCGCGCGCGTGCCGTTCGAAGTCCCGCGCGGCGCCGAGCTGGGCCAGCGGCTCGAGTCGGTGCTCGAGGTCGTCTATCTCATTTTCAACGAGGGGTACTCGGCGACGGCCGGCGACGCGTGGGTGCGGCCGGCGCTCTGCGAAGACGCGCTTCGCCTGGGCCGTATTCTCGCCGAGCTGGCGCCCGCCGAGGCGGAGGTCCACGGACTCGTCGCGCTGATGGAGATCCAGGCGTCACGCCTGCGTGCGCGCACCGGCCCGACGGGGAAGGCGATACTGCTGCTCGATCAGGATCGCGGTCGGTGGGATCAGATCCTCATCGCCGAGGAGACCGACTGGACCCGCATCGTGGCGCTGTACGACGCCCTCGCCCAGTTGATGCCGTCGCCGATCGTCGAGCTCAACCGCGCGGTCGCCCTGGGCATGGTATTCGGGCCGGCGGCGGGACTCGAGGTGGTCGATTCGCTGACCACCGACCCCGCGCTCGCTGGTTATCATCTTTTGCCGAGTGTGCGCGGGGATCTGCTCGCCAAGCTCGGCCGCTTCGACGAGGCGCGCACCGAGTTCGCGCGGGCGGCCCAACTCACGCAGAATGTCCGGGAGCGGGAGCTGTTACACAAAAAACGGGAGGCTCTGTGAAAAAGGAGTGGGCACCGCAGCTACTGAGCGTTCTCCGGATCGTCGTTGCCTTCCTGTACTTCCAAGTGGGTTCGGCAAAGTTGTTCGCCTTCCCGGCCGCGATCATGCCGGGCGGCGGCACGGCGCCGGTGGGATCGCTGCCGTGGTTCGCCGGGGTCATCGAGGTCGTCGGGGGCACACTCTTTTTGTTGGGCCTGTTCACCCGTCCCGTGGCGTTCATTCTCTCCGGCGAAATGGCCTTCGCGTACTTCATCGGCCACGCCGGTCATGGCTTCTGGCCGGTCTTGAATCAAGGTGCGCCGGCCGTCTTCTACTGCTTCACCTTCCTCTATTACTCGGCAGCGGGAGCGGGGCCGTGGAGCCTCGACGCGCTGCTGGCTCGACGCCGCGGCACGCTTCCCGTCCTCTAGGTGGCAGCAGGGGAGACCGTCTCGCGCTACGATCGCTCGATCGTTGAGGGACCGCTTCGTGCCGCGGTCTGGAAAATCGCGTGGCCGACGATGTTCGCGAACATCATCAGCGGCATGCAGGGCATCGTCGACCACATCCTCGTCGGGAATCTGGTCGGCTATCAGGCGAACGCGGCGATCGGCGTAAGCTGGCAGATCCTGCTCGTCGTCATCGCGTTCATTTCATCGCTGTTCACCGGGATGAGCGTGCTGGTGGCGCGCTTCGCCGGGGCGGGAGATTCCGCCACGGTCGATCGCGTGGTCTACCAGGCGTTTCTCACGGCGCTCGGCCTGTTGCTGGGGATTCTCGCACCGGTGGGCTACGTCGCCGCGCCGTGGCTGCTCGATGCCGTGCACGCGCGGCCGGAGGTGCAGGTCGAGGCGCTGCCCTACTTGCGGATCATGTTCTGCTTCTCGAGCGGGATGATGTTGTTCTTCATGTTGGCCGGCGCGTTGCGCTCGGCCGGCGACGCGCGGACGCCGATGATCCTGGGGCTCGTGATGACCGGCTTGAACCTCCTGCTGAACATCGTGCTCATCCGCGGGCTCGGACCGATTCCGCCGTTCGGGACGCGCGGCTCGGCGATGGGCACATGCATCACCGGCGGACTCATAGCGATCTACGCGCTGTGGAAGCTCTGGAGGGGCGGGTGGGTGATCGCGTTTCCCCGCAGCCACGGGCTTGGGCTCGATTGGAAGATCATTCGCGAGCTGTTCCGCTTCGGTCTGCCGTCGGGATTTCAGGGGATCGCGATGAACATCGGCGGCGTCGTCATGCAGGCGTTCATCGGTTCGTTGGCGCAGAGCGCCGCGGCGCAGGCCGTGTTTGCCGTGTCGTACGGCGAACTGTTCGCGCTGATCACTTGGACGTCGGTGGGACTGATGGGTGCCGCGGCCGCCGTGGCCGGACAAAACCTGGGCGCCGGGCATCCGGATCGGGCCGATCAGGCGGTACGCATCGCCGCTCGGTACGGCCTGACTGTCGCGGCTGTCGTCGGGCTGATGTTCCTCTTCTTCCCGCGACCGCTGCTGGGCGTGTTCGGGATGCACGATGCGGTCGTGGTGGACATCGGCGTGCAGCTGTTGCGCGTGCTGAGTGTCTCGGGCCTGTTCATCACCGTCGCGCTGGCATATACCGGTGCGCTGCAGGGCACGGGCGACACGAAGAGCCCGCTCTACATTTCGATCATCTCGCAGATCCTCGTGCCGCTCGGTATTTGTTTCGTCATTCAGCAGACGGGGACGCTCGATCCGATCGATATCTGGCTGGCGATCCTGGCGGGCCATGCAACGCGGTGTGCGTTGAGCGTGCTGCGGTTCGGGCAGGGCCAGTGGCGGCACATTGCCGTCAATGTTCAATGATCATTCCAAACGGCCGGTCGTCCCGATGATGGCGCGCGCGTTGTCCACCTGGCCCCAGGTGTTCCACAGCAACACGCCGCGCACCTTGCCGTCCTTCAGATAGTAGACCACGCCTTCGCGGAACTCCTGCTTCCACCTGCTCTCGGTCTCGAGCCGCGGATCCAGCTCGCCCACGGCTTCATAGCCGAGCGAGAAGAGATCTGAGTAGAAGAAGGGCAGGTGGGTGTAGGGACTGCCCTTGCCGGCCATGGAACGGCCCGCCGCGGCGCCCATCGTGTTGGCATTGTCTTCGTGCTCGACGCGCAGCCGCGTGCCGAGGGCGGGATTGAAGAAGTTGGCGACGTCGCCGGCCGCGAAGACGTCGGGCGCGCTCGTCCGGAGCAGCTCGTCCACGACGATCCCGTTCTCGACGCGCAATCCGGCCTGCTCGGCCAGCTCCACGTTGGGCTGAATACCCAGACCGGCCACGATGACGTCGGCGGGGATCTCCTTGCCGTGGGTCGTGCGCACTACGACCTTGCCGGCGCTTTGCTGCAGACCGGCCAGGCCTTCTCCGGTACGAACGTCCACGCCCTGCTCGCGATAGTACTGGACGAGGAAGCTTGACAGATCGGCGGGGAAGACCCGCGCGCCGATCCCGTCTTCGGGAACGAGCATCGTGACATCGCGGCCCACGATGCGGAGCGCGGCCGCAATCTCCGACCCGATGAATCCTCCGCCCAGCACGAGGAAGCGTAGTTTCTCATTGGCGAGCGCGCGCAGTCTGAGGTAGTCGTCAAACGTGCGGTAGTAGATGATCTGGGCTGTCTGCAGCGAGAGCCGGCGCGGCGTCCCACCCGTGGCAAGCAAGAGCTTGTCGAACGTGACGACATCGCCGCGGTCATCGGTGATGGTTTTTTGCTTCGGATTGACCGCGGTCGCGCGCCGGCGCATGCGCAGCTCGACGCCGATCTTCTCGGTGCCGCGCCACACCACCTTTTCGGGATCCTCGCCCTTCCAAAGTCCCTTCGACAACGGCGGGCGGTTGTACGGCGGGTGTGGGTCGTCCGAGATGATGCCGATGCTGCCGTGCGGATCGCCTTCGCGGATGGCACGCGCGGCGGCATCGGCCGTCATGCCTCCGCCCACGATCAGATATTGAACGCTCTTCATTCCGTCGCGAGGGTGAAACCGCAGCGCGGGCGCGCGCCGCGCTCGCAGCACTCCGTCACGGGCGCCCCGACCACCTCTTCGACGAGCGCTTTCCCGAGCTCGCACATCTCCGGGTGCCCAGCCGTCACCGCAGACAGGGGGCATCCGGAGGCCTGCACGCGCCATCCTTCCGAGGTCTGGTCCACCTGCGCGTCTGAGCCGAGGGTGCGAAACACGGCGGCCGCGGCGTCGAGGCGCTGCTGCGGATTGGAAGCCGTGCGGGCACCGCCCGCTGCACCGGCGGCTTGCGCGCCGACCGCACGCAGCAGCTCGACGGCGCGCGCTCGTCCCTGAGTGCGGACGATCTCCTCGACGAGTTTGCCGAGCACCAGGGCGTACGCCTTCGGGTAAAGCTCCTCGCCCTCGCGTGTGAGACCGTACAGCCGCGCTGGTTTGCCGCCCGTATCGCGCTGGGTGCCGACGTCCTCGACGATGCCGTCGCGCCGCAGCGCGGCGACGTGCAGCCGCACGGCGTTATCGGTCAGACCCAGCGCTTTTGCCAGACTCGTGATCGTCTGGCGCGAGCGGCGCAGCAGGCCGAGCAGGCGAGCCTGGGTTTCTCCGGTGAGTCGTTCCAGCCAGTTGGTCACGCCTCAGAATACCCGTATATCATTGATTTGTCTAGTAATCGCAGTAAATACTTGACAAATGGTGATTAGTGTGGTCAGTTGGGTTTGAGGGCGCTGCATGCTGCGCCCCTACCCACATCACGAACCCCTTTTTGGAGGTCTCGAATGCTCCCGCTCGCCGTTACACTCGCGATGACCGCTGTCCTGCAAGCTCAGAGTCCCACACCGGCCCCGGCGCCCGATCTCACCGATCCTGAAGTCGCTCATGTCGCCGTCACCGCCAACAGCATCGACATCGAAATGGCGAAACTCGTACCGTCGCACACCAGGAACGCCGCCGTCAGCAAGTTCGCCACAACGATGATCACCGATCACTCTGCTGTAAACGGCCAGGCCGTGGCACTCGCGACGAAACTCGGCGTCACGCCGAAGGACAACGCCGTGAGCCAGTCACTCCAGAGCGGCGCGGCGCAGGCGCGCGCCGCGCTCGAGCCGCTGCACGGTGCCGCGTTCGATCGCGCCTACATGGATCGCGAAGTCGCCTATCACCAGGCGGTACTCGACGCGATCGACAAGGTCTTGATCCCGACGACGGAGAATGCGGAGCTGCGGAAGCTGCTCGTCGATGTGCGCCCGGCCATCGCCATGCACCTGGAGCTTGCCAAGCAGATCCGCAGCCAGCTCAGCGCCCCGGCCAGGACAGGCCAGTGATCGTGTGGTTGTTGTTGCTTTTCACAGGCTTAACAGCACCACCACGGACACACACCGTCGAGATCCGCGGGATGGAATTCCATCCCGCGGTTCTCACCGTGGCCGTAGGGGACACGGTCGTCTGGATCAATCGTGATATCGTTCCGCACACGGCGACCGCCAAGGGCACGACGAAATGGGATACGGGACAGCTGGGGCAGGGGCAGACGGGGCGCTACGTCGTGAGCCGCGCCGGCGTGTCCCACTACGCCTGCACGTTCCATCCCACCATGCACGGCAAGCTGATCATTCGTTAGGCCGCTTACGGAATCCCCAGCAGCTTGTGCGTCTGGAGACTGAGTCGCCATTGCGGATGTGTCAGGCAATAGCGCACCGCCAGCTCCGTGTGACGGGCGCGGTGCGGTCCGTCCAGCGGTTGGAGCGAGAAGTGTCGAAAGGCGAGGTCCGCGAAACGTTCCGGCGGCGCGCCCTCCTGTGGGTACACGAGCTTGAGCTCGTCACCGGAGCGTAGCTCGAGCGGCGCATGTGCCTTCGGGCTTACACAAATCCAATCGATGCCGGGTGGCGGAAGCCGCGTGCCGTTCGTTTCGATTGCGACTTCGAACCCGACATCGTGCAGCGCTGCGACGAGCGGCACATCGAGCTGCAACAACGGCTCGCCTCCCGTACACACGACGAACGGGCGTATGTGCGAGCCCGAGGAGTCGGGCCATGCTGCGGCGACCGCTTCGGCCAGGTCAGGCGCGGTACCGAAGCGTCCACCGCCCGGACCATCCGTACCGACAAAGTCGGTATCGCAGAATCCGCAGATCGCGCTTGCGCGATCGGCTTCGCGGCCGGTCCAGAGGTTGCACCCCGCGAATCGCAGGAACACCGCCGGCCGTCCCGCTTGCGCGCCCTCGCCCTGCAACGTGTAGTACAGCTCCTTCACGGCGTAACTCACCGCGCCGCCTTCTCGATCCGCTGGTAGCGAATGGGATCCTCGCTGCCGGCTTCCGCAAATCCTTTGAGACGCAGGAGGCACGCATCGCAACGGCCGCACGCCGCGCCGCGCTTTGCCGGATCGTAGCAACTCACCGTGAGCCCGTAGTCGACGCCGAGCGACAGCCCCGTCGCGATGATGTCCTTCTTGGAAAGCTGGATGAGAGGCGTATGGATCTGCAGTCGTCTCCTTCCCCGTCTCTCGACGCCCGCGCGTGTCGCGAGATCGGCCAGCTGCTGAAACGCGGCGATGTACTCGGGGCGGCAGTCCGGGTACCCGCTGTAGTCCAGCGCGTTGACGCCGATGAAGATGTCGTACGCGCCCAATGTCTCGGCCCAGGCGAGCGCGAACGACAAGAAGATCGTATTCCGCGCCGGCACATACGTCACGGGTATGTCCGCTCCCATCTCGCTCGCCGTCCGGTCCTTCGGCACGGCGATATCGGCCGTGAGCGCCGAGCCCCCGAACCGGCGCAGGTCGAATTCGACGATTTCATGCCCGGCGACCTGGAACGCGCGGGCGATGCGTCGAGCGGCCTCGATCTCCTGTTCGTGCCGCTGGCCATAGCGAAACGTGAGTGCGTAGACCGCAAAACCGTCGCGGTGTGCCAGGGCGAGCGTGGTGGTCGAATCGATGCCGCCACTCAACAGGACGACGGCTCTCGGTTTAGTGTTATACATGCCTAAAAAGCTACCCTTGAGGAGAATCCCGCATGACCTCGCATGAGCTCCGCCTCCCTCGCACGGGGCCCCTCCCGCGGCCCAAAAACCCCGCCGAGGCCCGCGAGATGCTCAAGGCCGAGGCGTTTCCGGCGCCCGATGTGCAGTCCGTGACGCTCACGGCGACGGAGTTCACGGCGATCTGTCCGAAGACCGGCCAGCCCGATTTCGGGAGCGTGGTCATCGAGTACACTCCCGCCAAGAAGTGCCTCGAATCGAAAGCGCTGAAATTCTACCTGTGGTCCTACCGTGACGAGGGCGCCTTCTGCGAGAGCCTCGCGGCCCGCATCGCCGACGACATCGTCTATGCGATCGCGCCGAAGGCATTGACGGTGCAGGTCAATCAGAATGTGCGCGGCGGCATCGCGCTGTTCGCGATGGCCGTCCGAGCCTAATCCAGCCTAGTCCGTCAGAGGAATTCGCCGCGCCCGATCCCACAAGCCGGGCATGCCCAACTGCTGCGCGACGCGCTCGAATTCCGGCGCCGGCCCCCGCCACCTGAGGTCATCCACTGCTCCGACGGGCACGTCGGTCCGGAGTGTGGCCAACGTGCGAAACAACATCGCCAGCTCGCGATTCTCCTGCAGCACGGCGGCGAGCCGCGCGGCGCCGCGCACGGGGACTTCCCATTGCGCGTGACTCGCCGGGATTCGTTCGAGATGCGTATACCGGCCCAGGATCGCGGCCGACGCCTTCTCGCCCCATCCGGGGATGCCGGGGAAACCGTCCGCCGAGTCGCCGACCAGGGCGAGGTAGTCGGGAATCGAGGCGGGACCGACCCCGAAACGCGCGACGACGCCCCCCTCGTCGCGCAGCTCCCGCTTGCGGCGGTCGAGCTGCACGACACGCTGGCCCCTGACGCATTGACTGAGATCTTTGTCCGGCGTGCAGATGATCACCTGTTCGACTGCTGCTGACTCGGCGGCGAGCCGGGCGGCGGCGGCCAGCGCGTCATCGGCCTCGAATTCCTCCATCGCCCATACGACGACACCCATCGCGCGCAGGGCATCCTCGAGTGGATGGAATTGTGCCAGCAGCTCGGGCTCGATCCCTTCGCTCGTTTTGTATCCGGCCCAGAGATCGTTGCGGAACGATTCGATCACGTGATCGGTGGCGACGCCGAGGTGGGTGGAACCGCCTTCGAACATGCCGAGGACCGATCCCAGTACCCCGATCAGCGCAGCGGCTTCCTGACCGTTGCGGTCCGTCTGCCGCGGCATCGCATAGAAATGCCGGAACAGCTCGTACGTGCCGTCGAGGAGGTGAACTCTCAAGCCTTGAGGTGTCCGAACAGGTCGGCGCGTACCGCGGGATCGCGCAGCTTCCACACGACGCCATCGGTGAAGTAGTGGTGGATATTGAAGAAGGCGCTGATGGCGAATCCCACCACCTGCCCAGGCCGCGAGCCGAGCCAGTCCGTCACGACGGCCATGGCGCCGAGTGGCAGGAGAATCGACGCCACGATCGATCCGACGAGCAAGACGGTCAGATAGACCATGATCTGAAACGCGAAGAGCTGTGACGGACCGGCTCCGACGGCGCGCCGCGTGCGGTTCAGCTCGACGCGGAAGGGAAAGATCAGATACTGCAGTGCGTGGGCGATCTGCACGATGAACAGCGCGGGCAGGCCGACCCGCGCCATCGCCGCGTACCAGACGAAGATCGCGGTCCAGGGAATCCAGGCGCGCAGCGGTGCGATCCGGCCGGTGCGCCGCTTGTGCAGCGCGAATCCCGTGAGTCCCATCGCCAGCGCGACGGCGGTGAGGATGCTGAGCCCCACGTACAGCGGCGTCAGGTTGACGTAGCGGTCGTAGCCGAGGTAGAAGAACCAGACGACGTGCCACGCGGCGAGGATGTACAGCGATCCGCGCACGAGTTTGCGCTCGAGCGCGTTGAACGGATTCCCGTCGAGGAACGTGAACGTCGCGACCATGCCCCACGCCTGGCTGGTGTAGTGCCACGCCAGGTACGTGCTCGAAATCGTGAGCAGCGCCGAGACCGGGATGTCGGTCCAGCGGCTCGCGACGACGGCCGCGATGCAGCCGATCAGCAGCAGGATCGGAACGTAGATCGCCGCCCACGGGTGGGCACGAATGCTGTCCCGTGTCCGGTACACCATGCGATAGGAGGCAAGGAAGTGGGGCATGTTCACGAGCGCCCCAACCCAGGCCTGCACGCCGACACTCAACACCAGGACGTCGGTCCGGCCCATCACGAGCAGCGGCACCAGGACGAGGAGCGACAAGCCACCCGTGAAGAGCGCGTCCACGAACGGCGATACGATCGCCGGGGGATCGCGCGGGACGGCTGCCGCCCGCCCCGCCGCTGCTCTGCCCGCGGTCGCGAGCTGGTGCTTCATTTCCCCGTGGTCTGCTGGCGCCGCAGGTCGAGGGTGAGCTGATCGCGCAGTGCGCCGACTGCTCTGCCGCGAATGTTGAGGATGCCGCCTGGAAGGTTATCGAACCGATAGCGACGCAACACCACGAGGTAGATCCCGGGATCTCGCTCTACGACGGCCGTCAGGTCTATCGCCGCCTCGAAGTAATGGTTCGCGTAAATCTGTTTGGACGCGGCCAGCGTCATCCCGGGCAGCTCGGGCGGCGTGAAGACGACCAGGTGCGTGACGCTCAGAATCGGGCGCAAGCGGGGCATCACGTCTTCCGACCAGAAAAAGACCTCGGCGGCGCCGGCGGGGAGCGTACCGTGCGGATAGCTGGTGAAGTAGTTCCGCAGCGAGGGCACCGTCTGATAGATGTAGGGGGACTCGGCGAACTGCGCGGCAAATGCGTCACTCGCGCGCATGTTCATGTTGCCGCGATCGTCGTAGATCGCCATCGCCGAGTCGCCGCGCTGGCGGTAGTCGGTGACGTACTCGACGAGCCGCCGGCGCGCGTAGGCGTTCAGCTGCGCCTGGAGGTCCGACGGGGACGCCGACCAGTTCATCTCATCGTGGATCGCCGGGCTTGCAGCTCTTCATTTCGGCGACGTCGCGGCTGTTGATCGTCACCGCGGCGACGTCCGATTCCCTCGCGGGACTGCTGAAGATTCCGAGCTGGGTGCGGTTGGGGGTGCGCAACGACGTGGGAAAATCGCGCAGCGCGCGAAGGTACGGCTCGCGCCCTAGGGCCGAGGTGATGATCCCGAACAGGGCGACATCGCGGCGGTCCCGTGTCTCCAGCACCTTCACGACCGGCTCGCCGCGCTCGACCGCGGCGAGCTGCCGGGCATCGAACCCGATGCTCTGCTGGAGGAACGTCGTCAGTTGTGGTGGCGCGGTCGCCTGGAGCAGCAGGAGCAAGGGCAGCATACGTCTCCGCTAAATCAGCGAGTCGATGGGCAAGTGTGAGAAGAATTTCGCGCCGAGCGGGCGCCAAAAGCCAGCCTCCGGCTCATTGGTGTAGCCGCCGGTCCATTGCAACCGCCCGCTCGCGCTCGTCGTGACTTCGTAGGACAGCGCAGGGCTCGCCCAGTGATCGAACAGGCGGACCACCTCGGCGGCGAGCGCGGGGCTCTGCACCAGCACACCGACCTCGGTGTTCTGTTCGAGCGAGCGCGGATCGAGGTTGACCGAGCCGATGAAGACGGACGTGCCGTCGAACACGAACGTCTTGCCGTGCAGGCTCGCCTTGGATGAACCGATGCCTAAGCCCGAGCGGCGCGGGCCGTCTCCCCCTGCCGCCTCGGGCCGCAGCTCGTAGAGCCGCACGCCCTCGGCGAGAAGCGGCCGGCGGTACTTCATGTAGCCCGCGTGGACGAGCCAGACGTCGGTCGCGGCGAGCGAGTTGGTGAGCACGCGGACGTTCACGCCGCCCCGCCGCCGTTCGCCGAAGAACGCGACGCCTTCCTTGCCCGGTACGAAATACGGCGACACGACCAGGAGATCCGAGCGCGCGGCGCTCGCGTGAGGGGAGATCTGCGCGCCCAGAAACGTTGCGCTGCGCGTGCCAGCGGGCTGGGTGATCTTCTCCGGTGGGTCGGCGATGATCTGCGCGTCCGACCAATGCAAGTGCAGTGCGTGGGCCCGCAGGTCCGTCGCGAGATCCGACTCCGCCAGCGCGCGTGCATACGACGTGTCCCGCAGCTCTTCGCAGCGGTTGTGCAGCTTCTCCCGGGCGGCCGTGAACCCGGCTTCGTCCAGGCGCGCCGTCGTCAGGTCTGCAATCGGCACGGCGAACGGGCTGTTCCAGTACGCTGCAAAGCTGTCAGTCGATTGGCGAGTGATCGGGCCGAAGGCGACGACATCGACGTCCTGAAAGTCGAGCTCGCCACGGCTGAAATACTCGTCGCCGATGTTGCGCCCGCCGAGCACGACGGCGGTGCCGTCGGCGATGAGCTGCTTGTTGTGCATGCGCCGGTTGACGCGGGTGAAGCTCATGAGGAGCTCACCCACTCGTCCCAGGCCGGTGCGATGGCGGTAGGGATTGAAGACGCGGATGTCGACGTTGGGATGCGCATCGAGCGCGGCCACCGCGGCGTCCTTCTTTTCGAGCGTTCCCCAGTCGTCCAGCAGGATGCGGACGCGCACACCGCGATCGGCGGCAGCGATCAGGCGCTGTATGACGAGCGAGCCGGTATGGTCGGCGTGAAAGATGTAGTACTGCAGGTCGAGCGTGCGCTCGGCGAGCTCGATGAGGAGGCCGCGCGCGACGAAAGCGTCGAGGCCCGTGGGCAGCAGGCGAAATCCCGAGCGGCCGCCGCTCTCGGCGACGCGGGGCTCAATCCAGCGTTCGAGTCGAGTCAAGTCCCTCGGAAGGTAAGTGTGAGCGTCCCCACGTCCAGTTGCGGCCCGATCACTGTGGTCTCAGAATACCCCATGCGGAAACACCTGGTTTTGGCTGCCCTGCTGTTACTCGCCACGACGTCGCTCCTGTTGGCGCACGACCTCTTCCTGAAGCTCGAGAGCTATTTCGTGCCGCCGCGTACGCCCGTCCGGATCGCCGTCTTGAATGGCTCGTTCACGGCGAGTGAGGGCCCCGTCACGCCGGACCGGCTCCGTGATCTGAGCGTGGTGGGCAGCGCTGGCCGCGTTGCGCTGTCACATGAGGCGTGGCGCCCGCAAGGCGACACGACCTGGCTGACGCTGACGACCGGCGCGGCGGGCACCTACGTCGTCGGTGCGTCCCTGCTGCCACGCGAAATCGCGCTCGCGGCGAAGGATTTCAACGCGTATCTCGAGGAAGACGGCATTCCGGACGTCTTAGCGGCGCGCACGCGCGACGGCGAGCTCACCAAGAACGCGCGCGAGCGCTATCAGAAGCACGTCAAGGCAATTTTCCAGGTCGGCGACTTGCGGACCCGGGCGTTCGAAACC
>WNGH01003685.1_pt1 | contig 15617 bp, 16 predicted proteins | sample 5400631 | NCBI WGS metagenome assembly WNGH01 (sample SAMN13153373, study PRJNA577476) | soil metagenome | isolation source: 115 cm soil or saprolite under Garry oak tree replicate 1 | place: USA:California | collected 2016-06-15
CATGTCCAGCCAAAACCGCATAGCCGCGATCACACGATCGAGAACCGCCGGGTTGTCGAAATTCAAATCAGGCTGGTGAGAAAAGAAGCGATGCCAGTAGTACGCTTTGGCGACGGGATCCCAGGTCCAGTTCGATTTCTCCGTGTCCGTAAAGATGATGCGAGCCTCACTGTACTTCTTGTCCGTATCACTCCACACATAGAAGTCGCGCTCCGGCGAACCCGGCGGGGCTTCGCGTGCAAGCTGGAACCACGGGTGCTTATCGGATGTGTGATTGATGACCAGTTCGATGATGACCTGCAAATTCCGATCGTGCGCTGCTGCGAGAAAGCTCTTGAAGTCGTCCAGCGTTCCGTAGCTCGGATGCACATTTTCGTAATCCGCGATGTCGTATCCGTCGTCGCGCAACGGGGACGGGAAAAAAGGCAGGAGCCAGAGGCACGTGACGCCCAGATCCTGGAGGTAATCCAGCTTCGCGATCAGACCGGGAAAGTCGCCGATCCCGTCGCCGTTGCCGTCGAAGAAGGCCTTGACGTGGGTTTCATAAATGATTGCGTCCTTGTACCAGAGCGGATCCGCTGCACTCCCTGGAACCACCGGATTCTTCACAGCCTCGCGCAAGGTGGATTCTAATCGTAATATTCTGGTGATTTCTTCAGCTTGGCGTTAGCTGCTGCATCATGCTGGATCCACAGCTGCGCCTTGGCATTCTTAACGAATGCCTCGATCATCTCACGGCTCTTCGCAGTCTGTTCCTTATTGAAGTCAAAACCGGGAATAACCTTCAGTTTGAGCTCCTCGGGATAATGATAGAGATCGCCCGACAGAAGAACCGGTCCGGTTTTGGCGAGCTTCAGGAACAGAGATTGGTGTCCGGGTGTATGGCCCGGCGTGAATTTGATCACGACGGTGCCGTCGCCGAAGACGTCATGGTCCTGGCTGTTAAGCAGCGTGGTCTTGCTTTTTTCCAGGTCGCCAAAGAGCGCCGTGTTCGGAGCGTTTGAGCCTCTGGCTGTGCCGGCGTTTTTTGCGAACATTGCGTCGCGCTCGATCTTCTGCACAATCCACGTGGAGCCGGCGAACGCGTTGGCGTTCGCGACGTGATCGCCGTGATAGTGCGACAGCGCGAGATAAGTGATATTGGCGGGTGTGTAGCCGATCGCATCTCGCCGGTATCCCACATCAACGTTCCGCGGGGATGCGCGATCAGGTAGCACGGCGTAAACATTTCCGTGGTTGCAAGCTGTCCGGGCTGGAATCCAAAGGCAGTCTCACCGACTCCGGTGATTTTGCCGCAATCGAGAATATACAGCCGGACCGATTTTGGAGGCTGTGGGCGGCCCGTTTGCTGTGCGGTCGCCAACGGCACGGCGGCCAGCGTGGAAAGGGCTCCCGCAAACAAAACAAAGCGCAGGTTTCGAGTCAACATGCCCGCATATTACTGCGTGGGACTGATAGTAGTGAACTAATATCGGTGTCCGTTGCCTGGCGGCACACTTCCCGTCCACTCAGAAACCAAGCAGGTCATTCCTGTCAAGGCATTACGATCACAGGAGTAGTGGCAAATACCGTTCCGCCAGAGTTGTCATACCGAAGGGCTACGCCACTCACTGCGCCTCCAACGCTTACGACCTCAACGGTTCCCTCGAATTGATTGAAACCGGCCGGGAACAGTTCAGTGAAAAACTGCGCCATATGCTCAAAGGCCGCTAGCGTCCTCACCGTTGAATCGACAATCTGCCCTGAAGGGTCACGAAGGCGGAAGGTAACGCTTACGTTGGCGTTATTGGGATTGCAGATGGCAAGTCCGGATTGTGTGGAACCAAGGCTGTTGACTGGGGTCATAAAGTGAGAGGCAAGCGGTGACGATGAAACGCCTGCTTCCGCGGCGATTCTTCCATTGTTGACCGTCTGGAAGATAGCCGAGCCACCAATGGCGAACCAGGCAGCAACGGCGGTCTGAGTCACGCGGGCCCATCCGACTTTGATTGTTGGTGACGTACCATCGGTAACAATGTGCGCAACGCTTTTTGCGCCGAGCGAGACCGCTAAACTCGTTCGCGCAACGCCGCCGATAGGCAATGAAAGCGGTGTTCCATCATCCGCAAAGAACTCCATCGTCGCCGTTGTCGCAGTCGCCGCGGGGTTGACGAGGATGAAATTCGTCCGGTAGGTTGCACCATCGGCAACCTGAGGATAATAGAGCGTCCTGGTCTCGATTATCGGGTGGTTGGGTGGGCGGGATCGCCCCGCGTCACCTCATTTTGGTCCGGTACGTTCAGAATCACCGGGACTGTCGTGAAGACATCCTGAGAAGGGTTGTCATATCGGAGCGCCACCGCCCTGGCGTTGGGCGACTGTCGTCCGGCATCGAACTCGATCGTTCCTTCAAATCCGGGCCCGATGCTGGCCGGGAATCGCTGTGACGCTGTCTGGAAGAGGGCGATGCCATTCAGTTCTTCATCGCTTTTGAACGACGCATACCCGGATGCGACACTTCCTGCTGACGTGGCGTCGAGACGGATCGTCCCCATGGCAGCAACAGTCTTGGTAAAAGTGCTGGCCGTCGCATCGCTCACCGTTACCTGAAATGGCTCGGCGCATCCCTGGCCCGTGGACCCACACGGTGGTTTCGCCGCTTTCAGAAAGGAAATTTCAGCGTTCACACTCGTCGCTCCAGCGTTCACTCCGATGATGGATGTGCGATATCCGCCGCCGATCGCCACCTGCGGAAATACTGCTGAATACGTGAGCGACGGTCCACTGCCTAAAACTCGCATCCCTTTCGGAGCGCTCAATAAAAATGGTCCGCTAATATCGCAGTTGCCATAGCAGCCGCCGCGAGCCAGTTCGACCCAGCCATCACCTGCCATCGAGTTGATCCTGACGATGCGCTGGTTGGCGGTATCCGCAATATAGATTCTGCCGAGGTTGTCCACCGCGACATCATGAGGCAGGTAGAACTGGCCCGGTCCATGACCGTATGAACCGAAACTTACCCAGCCATCGCCTGCCATCGAGTTGATCCGAACGATGCGGTGGTTGCTCTCGTCTGGAATATAAATCCTGCCGAATGAGTCCATGTTCAATGCTTCGGGTTGATTGAACCTGCCAATGCCGTTCCCGTACGATCCGAAAGTCACGCAACCTGCGCCGGACATATCATTGATCCGCATGATCCGATGGTTGCCATTGTCAGACATGTAAATGCGGTTTTGCCGGTCGACCACGACGCCCTTACCTCCACTGAAACCGCACGAGGGATCATTGGAACTAAACGTAGTCCACCCGTCGCCATGCCTCAAGGCTTTTCCTGCCAAGTCCTGGTAGTCGGCTTTGCGTAGAAGTGCCAGCGGATCACGGGCGAGGAATGTTCCTTCCATTCCAACATTTATAGGAAAACTTATTGTTAGCTCTGATTGGTGGAGTTTTAGGCTTGCTGTTGGCGGTGGCGGCGAGTATCGAAACTCAAGTCCGAACACCTAATGCAATCCGCACGTGAGGTGTTTTCGCGCCCTGGTTCTGTAGGTTCGGGGTGACGCTTTTCCTCCTTACGCCCCTCCTTTTACTGTAAGAGAAACTACAAACAAGAAAAAGATTTCACGATTCATCGTGGCGGACGGGCTTGATCTGGGATTGCACCAGGAGCGTCAATCCGGCCCTGACCTTGGCCCCGACCCGCTCGATTGACGCGTGGCGGCGGCGGGAATCCGTTGGAGTAGTAGGACTGGTAGCGAAGCCCAATCCCGTTCTCATCGAGCCATCCTAATGACTGTTGAAACAGCCCGGGTTCCGGGTAACCCGCCGGCACGGTTCCTTCGATGATGTAGAGCTTATTTTCGTGCATGTAAATCCCGGCGAAAGTACGCGATTTATCGGCGTTGTTCGTGAGCTGCAACTGATGTCCCTCGACGAGATCGACGACGTTCCACACGAAGAGCGTCAGCTTGGCATCCCGTTGCATGAGTTGCCATGATGCATAGTCGGTTGCTCCCCGTATGTCAGCCTTCCAGTGCCCCTCATCGCCCGGTCCTCCCAGGCAGGGCTCGGCGCCCGCCGGGCAGGACTTCGCCTTCTCTGTGAGTATTCGTTGGGCCTGGGTGTAGTCGACTACCGTCACGGAGTAGCGGCTCTTGCCTTGCGTAGCGCTATAGATGCGCGCCGGCAAATCGGCTTCGTGTTGCGATCGGTAAGTGGTCTGGGTCACTGTCGGTTGGGTCGGGAAATTACACGTGAAGCGATCTTCCCGACTGGCAAATTCAATCCATTCCTGGGCGAACAAAGGCCCTGAAATGGAGAGCACCAGGGCTGTCGAAATCAACGGTGTGAGGCGCATGATCATTTCTCCTCCGGCGACGGCTGGCATCGAAGGGGCCCGCTTCCCTCGGTGCCGCCTTTGTCGCGGTAAACCTTATGGCAGTTTGCACAGGCGTCATTCCGTTTTTCGTCGCTGTACCGCTGCAATGAAACCAGGCGCATGATTGATTCCCCCAGCTTTGAAAGTCATCGTAATTTTCGCGCGTGAGGAATTTACAGCGGAGAGCATAGATGAAAACAAGCGAAGCGTGCAATTCTTTCAAACAACGACGCGCCCGGCCTGCGGCCACTCGCCGGTTTGCATAAGATTGCGACAGTATCGATAACTGCTAATGCGACGGAAATAATTGCTAACGTCACGAAGATTACCGCTAACGTCGTTATGATAACCGCTAAAATCGATCTCGCCGCTAATTATTTGAATCTTAAGGACTTGATGCCAACCAAAGAGACTTGACTTCGTGACGGAAATAATCGCTAACGCGATAAATCAAATCATCTCCGTGACAAATCGAATTGTCTCCGCGACAAATCCAATCTTCTGGACGACGAAGAAGATCTTCTCGCCTGCAAAGACAATCGTCTTCGCGACGGAGAGATGTTTCTCCAAGCCAAAGTCAATTGAGACGGGGACGGAAATAATCGCTTCCCTGGCCAATCCAATCATTTCCGTGACAAACCCAATCTTCTCAATGCCGAAGAAAATCTTATCGTCGACAAAGTCTATCTTCTTCACGATGGAGTGACGTTTCGCTCTTCAACTGGGCTAAGCGATGAGCCGCGCTTCCCGATCACCGCGTCCCTGGGATACAATCTCCCTTTTCGTTAACAAGAGGAGTTTTGTCTGTAATGATTCAAGCAACACAACTACGCCGGGGCAACACGATTCTGCTCAACGGGGAACTTTATCAGGTGGTGGATTACCAGCACATTACGCCAGGAAACTGGCGAGGGATGGTTCAAACCAAGTTACGCAAGCTCAGTACGGGAGCGATCATAGACCACCGGTTTCGTTCGGAAGATCGGGTCGAGCGTGCGGTCTTGGACGAACGCGAAATGGAATACCTCTACAACGACGGCGCCGATTATCACTTCATGGACACGGAGAACTACGAACAGATTCACTTCAACGAAGAAGTTCTCGGTAACGTTGTAAGCTATCTGGTTCCGAATTCCAAAATCAAAGTTGAGTTTTACGAAGGAAAACCGCTCGGCGTGGAACTGCCTGCAACGATGGATCTTCGTGTGGTGGAAACCGATCCCGGCATGCCTTCCGCTACAGTCAGCAACGTGCTGAAGCCTGCGAAGTTGGAGACTGGGCTGGTGGTGCAGGTCCCCCATTTCATCCAGGGGGGCGAGCTTATTCGAGTGGATACGGCGGAAGGAAAGTACATCGAGCGCGTTCGCAACTAAAGCATTCCGTGAACTATTTGCACCAGCTTATCTTCTTCACTCTGCAAAATTGTGCGGAAATCTAAAATCACGTTGCCCTCTTCAATCCTCACAATGACGGGCGGATTGGAACTGCGGAGTCGTCTTTCCAGTTCGACATCCGATAGTCCGGGGATTTTCAGGACAACACCCCACGACGGAAGGTAAGCTTCGGGAGCAGATCCTCCTCCAACCAGCGATTTTAGTTTGACCGGCTCGGCTAGCTGACCCGCACACCGCGCAAAAGCTTCTGCACGGGTTTGGAGCTCCGGTTCCGTTGCACGCAACATCCGCCAAATGGGGATGTCGTTAACTCGGTCTTGAAGATAGGCTCGCAGGACAGTTTCAAGTACGGAGATGGTCAACTTGTCGACGCGCAGAGCGCGAAACAGCGGGTTTTGCCGGACCTTGTCGACATAAAGCCTCTTCCCTGCAATGATCCCCGCTTGTGGTCCGCCCAAGAGCTTGTCGCCACTGAAGCTGATGATGTCCACGCCAGCCCTGATGCTTTCCGGCGCCATAGGCTCGTCGCGTACGCCAATGGACTGCAAGTCCACAACGCAGCCGCTGCCCAAATCCTCAAACGTGGGGATGCTCCGCCGTTTACCCAAATCGACAAACTCTTGGAGCGTCGGGCGTTCTGTAAAGCCGATTATCCGGAAGTTGCTCGGGTGAACTCGCATCAGGAGGCGCGTTTGCTCACTGATGGCCTTCTCATAATCCCTGATTCGCGTGCGGTTCGTTGTCCCGACCTCCCGCAGCAGCGCGCCACTCTTGGCCATGACTTCGGGAATTCGGAACGAACCTCCAATTTCAATCTGCTCACCGCGCGACGCGACGACCTCCCCGCCGTCCCCAAATGTGTTCAGCATGACCAAAACAGCCGCAGCATTGTTATTCACGACGATAGCGGCTTCGCAGCCGAGTAGCTGCTGAAGAGTGCGTTCAACATGCACGTCCCGCTTTCCGCGTGAGCCGTCTTGAAGGTCGAACTCGAGATTGGAATATCCGATCGAGACTTCACGAAGATGGTCGAGAGCCGCCTCCGGCAGCGGCGCCCGGCCCAAATTCGTATGGAGAACAACGCCGGAGGCATTGATGACACGTCGCAATGATGGTCGGAGGAAGTCTCGAAGGCGCCAGGCAAGCTCTGCTGCGATTCTGGAGGTCAGCTCGGAGCGGGGTATCATGGATTTCGATTGCGCCAGCTCACGCCGTGCATCGGAAAGAACCTCGTTGAGGATCGATCCCACGAACGGTTGGCCGAGGATGTCGCGAAATTCCGAGAGCTCTTCGGAACACAACACATCATTCACGGGGGGAATCTGCCTTAGTGCTTCCAAGCCTGTCCTCACTCGGTGGAATTAAGGGTTATTTCAGCACACGCCAATTTGATTTACAATTGCGGCAAGTGCGAACTGCGGTGCTCCTGTTGACATCCGTTCTGCTTTTTCCCGCCCAATTGGGCGCCTGGCCTGAATCGGCGTACGCGAAGATCTTTCGAGATGCGCAGCGGCCTTTGCCCAAAAGCCTGAGCACCCTTCTGAAGGATTTCGAAAAAGTGTTGCTTCAGCCGTGCAAGCAACGGTCTGTGGAGGATGCTACAAAAACCGCCATTGCCGAGTTGTTGAAAAAGAGTGGCGATCTGGCCGCGGCAGTCGCCGCAATACGTGATGCGGGGTGCGCTGCCGCCGTATTGAATGATCCTCGACTGGATTCCATGGTGGCTTCGCAAGTTAATGAGTTTGCGGTCGTTTTCTACGGCTATCACGACTTAATACGCGCGGGTAATCTGACAGACTTCCTGCGGGTTCGCGCCGAAGAGCGTGAGCGGCTCTTCAGCCGGCTGCGCCGCTCCTCCGAACTACCCGACCGGACGAATGCGATCGAACTGTCGCCGCAGTTTGGAATTGCCTCCATCGCTTTTTCGCACGCTGTCACAGATGTGGCGAATGTCTGGTTCCACATCTGGAAGACCGTAAACGGCGATCTCCGTTAGGAATATCACGGTGAAACGAATCCAGCGTGCGCTCATCAGCGTGTTCGACAAGACGGGTGTTGTGGAATTTGCACGCGGTCTGGCGGACCTTGGGGCCGAACTCATTTCGACCGGCGGAACGTCACGCCTTCTGACCTCGGCTGGTGTTCCAGTTCGCGAGGTCTCGAGTCTGACCGGCTTTCCGGAAATCCTGGACGGACGAGTCAAGACACTCCATCCCCGAATTGCGGGCGGCCTGCTCGCTATCCGGGAGAATTCGCAGCACATGGAGCAGGCCGCTCGGAACAATATCCCGCTGATCGATCTCGTTTGCGTCAATCTCTACCCATTCGTTGAGACGACGCGAAAACCGGGCGTCCACCTGGACGAAGTTATAGAAAATATCGATATCGGCGGGCCCACCCTGATCCGGGCGGCAGCAAAAAACTTCCAGGACGTGGCAGTCGTGACCTCGCCGGATGATTACATGCCTGTTCTGGAAGCCCTGAAGACGGGCAACGGTATTCTGGATCGTCAATCGTTATTCGAGCTTTCAGTTAAGGCCTTTGTGTGCACGGCAAGATACGATGGTCAGATTGCGCAGTACCTTTCGCAAGTGGGTGAGGAAAGCCATTTGCCGCCAAACGTCTTCATGGACTTCGAGAAAATCTCGGACCTGCGGTACGGCGAAAATCCGCACCAGCGCGCCTCCTTTTATAAATGGGGCGGCCAGCCGGCGCATGGGCTGACGGCTGCAAAGCAGCTTCAGGGCAAGGAACTGTCGTACAACAACATTGTCGATCTGGAAGCGGCCTGGAATCTGATTCGAGAATTCAAAAACCCAGCCTGCTGCATTATCAAACACACAAACCCATCGGGAGCCGCCATCGGTCAATCCCTTCGGGAAGCATATTTAAAGGCGTACGAAACGGATAGTGCGTCGGCTTTTGGCTCGATTATCGCTTTGAACGGTCTTGTTGATCGAGATACTGCTACCGAACTTGCAAAGCTCTTCGTCGAAGCGATCATTGCTCCGGGCTATCAGCCGGAGGCACTCTCGATTTTCTCGTCGAAGAAAAATCTCCGGGTTCTGACCGCAGTTTTCGGCGAGAGCGTTAGAGACTGGGCGCGCTACGAAATGAAGCGTGTGACCGGTGGAATTCTGCTCCAGGAAGTGGACGACGAGTTGCTCGGCGGGGAATCACGTATCGTAACGACCCGGCGGCCCACGGATGAGGAACAACGGGATCTGCATTTCGCATGGAAAGTCGCAAAGCATGTTAAGTCCAACGCCATCGTGCTTGCCAGGGATGGGCGGACGGTGGGCGTGGGCGCGGGTCAGATGAGCCGGGTGGATTCTGTAAAACTGAGTGTTCAGAAAGCGCATCCCACAGCCAAAGGGACAGTTCTGGCCTCCGACGCCTTTTTTCCTTTCCGCGATGGCGTTGATGAAGCAGCCAAAGCGGGCGTCACGGCGATCATCCAACCCGGTGGTTCCGTGCGGGACGCCGAGGTGATTCAAGCCGCCGAGGAGCACCTGATCGCAATGATTTTCACGGGTTTAAGACACTTTAAACATTAGCCTCTAATGTATAATGGGCGAAAGTTCTAATTCGTCATGGCGTGCGAGCCCGGCGCTTGGAAAGATGGTTTTATGAACAAATGTTTATTCGTTTTGTTGCTCATGCTGGCCTTCGTGACGATCGGTTTCGGTCAGGCTACGCAGGCGCAAACGAACGCTCGGGCCGAAGCCTATTACCATTTCTCGAAGGCACGAATCCTGGATGAACAGGGGCAAGCGAGCCAGGCGATTGATGAGTACAAGAAGGCTCTGGAGTTGGACCCGAACAATTCCATGATCTACTCCGAGATGGCCGAAAGCTATCTCAAAAACAACCGCTTTCGAGACGCCGTCGAGACCGCGGAAAAGGCGATCCGGGTAAGCCCCGACAACATTGAGGCACACAAGCTCCTCAGCAGCATCTACGTCCAGCTGATCGGGAGGGCGAACGCCCAGCAGCCACCCAGTGCAGACACGATCAACAGCGCCATCCACGAATTCGAGGAAATCCTTCGCATCGACCCCTCCGAACAGCAGGCTTTCCTGATGTTGGGCAGGCTGTATCAGATCAAGGGTGACCGGAGCAAAGCGACCGAAATTTACCAACAGTTGTTGGGGGTTGAGCCGGGATCTGAAGAAGGCGTAGTCGCCTTGGCCAAACTGCAACTCGATGCGGGGAACAAGGAGGAAGCCGCGGGAATACTGGAAGAGTTCATCAAGCAGCGGCCCGAGTCGGATGCGGCACTTGAACTTTTGGGACAGGCGTATTCCGATCTGCAGCAGTACGAAAAGGCGGCAGATGCCTACAAACGCGCCAGCGAGCTGGACCCGGACGATCTCGAACTGAAAAAATCCCAAGCCCAGGCTTTGTTTCTCGCCGATAAGTTTGATGAAGCGGGCAAACTCTACCAGGAACTGGCGGCGGCAGAGCCGGATGATGGTCTTGCATCACTGAGGCTGGGCCAGATCTATCGTCGCCAGATGAAGTACGATCTTGCCCGGCAGAACCTCGAGAAGGCCGCAAAGGCCTTTCCTGATAGTGTTGAGGTTCAGTTCAACTTCGTGTTGTTGGACCGCGACGAAGGCCTCCTCGAAAATGCGCTGAAGCGCACGAACGACCTGCTCAAGAAAACCGAAAAGCCGAGTGCGCGGTACAGCGAGGGCGAGAAACAAAACCGCCAGCTCTTCATGACGCATCAGGCGATATTCAACGGGCTACTTGGTAACTACACTGAAGCCATCCGTGAGTTGACCGAACTCAAGACCTTCACCAAGGATGGACGGTTCGATCTCATGATCATTGAGACATATCGAACCGGAAAGAATCTGGACAAGGCACTCCAGCACTCCGAACAAGTATTGGCCGAGACGCCCGATAACCGGCAGCTTCAGATGATACATGCCGACCTGATCGCCGAAAAAGGCCGCGTGGACGAAGGCATTCGGGCGCTGCAGAGAATGTCTAAGGGGAATTCTAAGGGGAATAAGGAAGACCTCGATGTTCTTTCCGCGATGACCAACATTTATCAACGCGCCAAAAAGTACGGCGACGCACAAAACGTCCTGAATACCGCAATACAACGTTTTCCTGAGGAGGAGCAGGTCTATTTCCTTCAGGGAGCACTGTATGAAAAGCAGAACAAGGTAAGCGAAGCGGAGAAGGCTTTTCGTAAAGCCTTGGAGCTTGATAAAGACGATCCGGCAGTCTTGAATTATCTCGGTTTCATGTTCGCGGACCGTGGCATCAAGCTAAATGAGGCTCTCACCATGACCCAGAAGGCCGTCCAGAGCGATCCAACGAATGGCGCATATCTGGATAGTCTGGGTTGGGCTTATTACAAGTTGAACCGGCTGGACCTTGCGGAAGGATATCTGAAAAAGGCCATTATCTTCTACCACACTGATGCCTCGATTCATGACCACTTGGGCGACCTGTACTTCAAGACCAAGCGATATGAGGAAGCCTTATCCGAGTGGACCAAGTCCCTTCAGTTGGCAACGGAAAAGGAAGAAATCGATCGGGTTAAGAAGAAGCTGGACGATCTGAAAACCAGCAGGGCTGCCAACAAATAATTTTGAACCCCTCCTTATTTAAGGCTGTCACTAGTAAAGACATGGGCGGATGAATACGGTCGCTGTTCGGGCTGAAGAAATTGACTTTGAAGCCGCTGCTCGTGAGCACCGTTCTTTTCTGCTGCAAATCGCCGTCGCTTCGACGCGCAACCCAACAGATGCGGAAGATATTGTCCAGGAGGCGTTGATGCGTGGATACCGCGGAATCAAGCGTTTCCGCGGCGACTGCCCGATTCGAATCTGGTTATCGCGCATTGTGGTGCGCGTCGCGATTAACCACCACCGAAGCCTGGCGCGAAGACTCAAGCGGTGGGTTTTCTTTACGGACCTCGAAGCTGTTCACGAGGACGGTTCGGTTCAAGAATTCGAACCGGCCGACCCGTTGGCTATTTTCGATCGCGAGGCGCTGTTGGACGTCCGTAAGCACGTGAATCGGCTGCCGGATGATTTCCGGGTGCCATTGGTCATGTTGGCCGTCGAAGGGTTGACCATTCCCGAAATCGCGGCAATCCTCGAAATTCCCCAGGGAACCGTGAAGTCGAGAATCTTTTACGCACGCAAACGTTTGAAGGAGAAGTTGAAGTCAAAGAGAAAGAAAAGATGACCATCGATTGTCAGTGGATCTCAAAAAATCTCGAAGCATTGTTTACCAGCGGGCTCACGCCTGAAGAAGATCAGTCTGCTCGCGGGCATATTGAAGGTTGTTCAAACTGCCGTGAAGAAGTTCAGGCACTCCATGCGATCGATCCGTTGATCAAAAACTACTTTCAACGTGAGCTCGCACGAGCCCTCAGCCGGCCCTCCGGTGTCGTTGTCCGAAGGAGAAAAGCCCTCCCCTTGGGACTGGCAGCGGCCACGCTGGCAGGAATTGTTCTGGTTTTGGTACTCCGTGGCCCGGCGGTCAACACTGTCAGTCCGCCAGCGCAGACTCAAACTGTGCCGGCAGCACCCGCGGAGACGATACCGCCAACCATCAAGGCGAACACAGCTGCCGAAGCCGAACGCGCCAAACCTTTTCCCGAGAGCACTGGGGGATCCCTGAATAGACAGCCAGGCGCGGACAGACCAGCAACAACCTCCGTGCCGGGTGGAGACGCTCCGGACTTTCTCGTCACCGACCCCGCAGGCTATTCCCGGAGCCTCGACGACTATCGGGGCCATATCCTGTTGATCGGGGTGTGGAGCAGCGATCAACGCGCTTCGACCTCAAATCTGGAACGTCTCTACAAATCCTTCGGTTCAAACTCGAAGCTTCGAATCGTCGGCGTTTCTAACGCGCGCCAAACTAAGCCCGCCAACACAACTTTCCCGGTAGCGTATAACCAAGGCTCAAAGCTATTTGGCGCAGCGTCTGGTGAGTTTGTGTTGCTCGATGAGACGGGCGCGGTCCGCCTGCGCGGGTCGCTCGTGAAGGATTTCGATAGCCTTCGTAAATATCTGCAAGCCCAGCACCAGAATTAAGGGAACTAAGGGGACAGAGACCCTCACCCGGCCTTCGGCCACCCTCTCCCAGAGGGAGAGGGACCCATATCGAACCCTGTCCCTCTTCCCTGGGAGAGGGTGCCGCGAAGCGGCGGGTGAGGGTCTCTGTCCCCTTAATTCCCTTAGAAGTTTTCTTCCAATTGGCAGATCATTGCGAAACTTGACTTCCGCGCAAATTCGACGGTACTCTCACCTTAACTTTTATGCAGCGGTTCAGCCGGATTTTTTTCATCACCGTGTATGTTGCCACAGCATTGGCTGTGGGAGTTCTGCAGACGTCTGCCGTACTTGAGGATCTGCTGCACTTCGTTAGTGACACGGTGAGCGTTGGCTCCGCGACATCGCATCCAGATACTTATCCGCGTTTCTCGCACGCGAAAAAAATAGATCCGGATATCTCTTTCACATTGGTTCCGTGCATTATCGGTCTGCCGAATCCCGGTCACGAGAGTTTCCATTCCGCTCCCTTCGATATCGAACATCGGCTTTGCGACGAACGCCTTCCTGCCCGCTCACCTCCTTCTCACGCCTGAGCTGTCTTCCGACAACGACTCATTTGAGAGGTGAATCATGTCCCTAAGAGAACGTCTTCGCGCGTTCTGCATCGGGTGCATGGTCGGAACGGCGTGCAGTTGGACCGTTTTCTCCACGCTTATCCTGGCTCTCCCCGATTCAGATCCAATGTATCGGTTGTGGCTCAACTTGGTGTCGGCGGTTTTGGGTGGTGCCGTTGCAGGTTGCATTTCGGGATCAGTGAGGTCGCTAGCGTCACTTGTGATCAGTTGCTGCATGACGCTTCAGCTATACAACCCCGCCTTTGGTCCGAGTGCCATTCCTCCGACCGAAGCGTACGCATCGACCGTGTTGGCAGCATTCATTGCGGCCTATTTCGGGCACACATTGCCGTTCACGCTTTCAGGCTTCAAGGAATTTCGGTGAACTCCAAAAATCAGATGTCTTCAACATTGGACGTGGCGAGTGATGTCATGTAGATGCGCGATCATGTCGATGCTGCTACTTCTGTGCGTTTCGCAGTTCGGTCTACCACAGAATAGGGCAAACTCGTCGGCGGTTCAGGATTCAACCATTAAAGTTGACGTGGACTTGGTAATCATCAACGCCACGGTTACCGATAGAGAGGACCATGCGGTCGCCGGCTTGGAACCCACCTCCTTTCGAATTTGGGAAGATAAGGTCCAGCAACAAATCGCATACGTTTCTGCAGAAGATGTTCCCGCAAGTTTGGGGATCGTTTTGGACATCAGCGGAAGCATGCAAGACAAGATTTCAGCGGCTCGCGCTGCTGCTGTGGCATTTTTGAAAGATGGCATCTCCGAAGACGAATATTTTTTGGTCGAATTCAACGGTCACCCTAGGGTTGCCCAAGATTTTACGAGGAACATTTCGCAGCTTCGGAATCGGCTGACTTCGGGCCGAGCTCACGGGATGACCGCAATGTACGACGCGGTATATCTCAGCCTGGAAAAGTTGAAGGCGGGACGCAATCCCAAGAAGGCGCTGCTTCTGATCACCGACGGCGATGACAACCAAAGCCGCTATAAAGTTTCCGAACTCGCTGAGTTCTTGAAAGAAGGAGATGTCCAGATCTATGCGATCGGCATTGCACACGACAACTCCGAATTGAGTCGCGGAGGTAGCGATCGAGCGGCGATCGAGGAACTGACAGAGCTCAGCGGTGGACGCGCATTCTTTCCGGACTCGGTTCAGGAACTCGAAGAGATTTGTACGAAAATAGCACTCGAACTCAAAACCCAATACGTGATTGGATACAAATCCACAAATCTTACAAAAGACGGTAAGTGGCGGAAGATCCACCTTGAGCTAGACCGGCACAAGCGTCGTCACCATCTCACGGTTCGATCCAAATCTGGCTACTACGCGCCGGTCGACAAGCATCTTCGGCCAAAGATCTCCTATAGGAGCCGAGCCGTGCGCCGAACATAGATTCGCTAAACATGTCCATACCGGGCACACGTTTCCCAAAATGTCGTGGGGACGATACGCTTTGGCGTCTCCTGGCAAAGAAGGAGCATCAAATGACTGCAATTCACGTTCAAGGATTCCGCCGGTCGGCATTACTTGTCTCTGCAGCAATGTCACTGTCGCTTTCCCTGATTTTGGCGTTCGCGGTTCCCGTGCGAGGCAGTACTACAAGAATCAAGATAGGTACTGTTTCACCTGAATACAGGCCTACGGCTGGTCCTGGCTTTCCGGAGCCGGTTTCGATGGCGAGCTTTTCATTTGAGATCAACAAAGAAACGAGCCGCGCCCGTGTCGTTGTGGAGTATACGTATCCAGATCAGCAAATTTTCGCGCTTGAGGGCGGTTTGGGTCCGCAACCCACCGTGGCTCAGCTTCCTGGTCTAACTTACGATTCTGCGGCTAAAACGGTCGTTTACGAATTCAATGGGAAAAGAACGATCTGCGCTATTGTCGGGAAGCGAAAAATGTTGTTCTGGAGTAAGTCCGTTATCGAGCCGACCGGTTCTTGCGTGGTTTCCGCACGCACGACGGATCATGCTGAAGACGATGGATGGAGCATCCATCGGTTCAGGCCATCGACACCGACTTTGAGGTCCGGTAGGATTTTTAAGTGTTCTTAGTGTGACAGCCCGATCTGGTAATCCAGCACGGAACGCTGGAGCTGGTAATCGTACTTCGCGGTGGCGCTCGCGATTTCGGCAGCCGTTTCGTTGAGTTGGGCCTGGCTCAACTCCACGATCGAACTGAGGCCGAGTTCATAACGCGTCTGGG
>WNGH01006530.1_pt1 | contig 15615 bp, 11 predicted proteins | sample 5400631 | NCBI WGS metagenome assembly WNGH01 (sample SAMN13153373, study PRJNA577476) | soil metagenome | isolation source: 115 cm soil or saprolite under Garry oak tree replicate 1 | place: USA:California | collected 2016-06-15
TCAACCAAGACCTAGCTTCCTCCATGCCTCGCGGAAGGGCCCGCTCGTGATCTCCTGTCCTCAATTACTGTAAAGGCCAGATACGGGAGAGTGGACAGCGCGAGCATCAGGATTTGGAACCAATAGAAGAACGGGAGTCCTCCTAGCGTTGGGTCTACGAAGTTATAGATTGGGGTCGCGAAGTTGATTATTGCAGGTACGAGAATCAACAGCAGGAGAACAATTTGAACCCTTTTCAACTGATTCCTAGGGAATCCTCGCACGGCGATGCTGAATTTATGTTTTCATGCGCCTAATATAAGAGACAGAATTCCTCAGCTTTCCCACATCAAGCTGAATGCCACACAACGAACCGCATCTTAGTGAGTGCGGTGGTTCCGGCTCCTTCTCCGTTGAGACTCGCTAACTAGGCTGTGACCTTCACGGTTATCGTAACAGAGTGTGAGAGTGAGCCGCTAGTGCCCATCACCGTGATCGTGTATCCCCGATTGGTGTCTTGTGTAATGCTTTGACGTTGAGTGTCGAAGTACCTGCCCTTCAGGCGTCGGAGTGTTTTTTCATCTCCCACGATCCAGCTACTTGTCTCATCATGCACCCTCGGCATTCCGAGACAACTCAGAGCAGTAGGGTCCCGCAAATACAAACTGGACATGAAGTGCGATGAAACCACCGCCTCCTGTTTCACCATATGGGCAAGTTAGTTCCAGCACTCCCAAGAAAAAGGAACGCCCCGGCGACCCAGCGATTGCCACATATAGACTCCTATATCCTCGCTGACCGTGATCTTATCCGTTATGCAATCCATCTGAGCCTTTTGAGAGAAATAGTATCGACCGGGGCAAGTTTACCTTAATAGCAGGGTCGCGTAAGACCAACCATATCAAAGAGGCATCATCACCCTGTTAAGAATTCGCCTTTTCACCTTCCTCCTAATATTCACAGTCCTCTTTTCACTCGCGCTGCACACCTTCCCAGCAAGAGCCCAGCCTAGTTACACGCCCGGGGTGAGGCCGGGAGACTACGTGACCTACGGCGAGTTCAGCCAGAACAGCACCACTCCCTATCCGCCCTTCCCGGGAAACGTAAGTAGCCTCAAACTCCAAGTTCAGGGCGTCAACAGTCAAACCAACACTGTCAACGCATCATTCGTCTACAACTACAAGAACGGAACACAATCCACTCAACCATTGTCAGGGAATACGGAGACTGGGCAAGGGAACTTGTTCCCGTACCTACTCGCTGGGAACCTGAGCGCCGGGGACCTACTCGTCAAGTCGATATATCCCTACTACCCCTACGTATCCAATGAGACAGTCGAAAGAGTCTATGCTGGCGCTCTACGCTCCGTCAACCTCCTCAACTTAACTTACGCAGTACCCGGAGAGTATGTCAGAGTCGTCTTCTACTGGGATGCTCAGACTGGCCTCGTCCTAGACGGGGCGGAATACGCCAACTCCAGTGGCCAAACGTCATCAAACCTAGCGCTACACTTCAAGGCCACTGAGACGAACGTGTGGGTGTCAAACACTAGTCCCGACTACTCGTTCGACGCCTCGTCACTATCTTCGGATGTCCTGCACGCGGGAGAAGTCACAAGCTTCAGACTGGACCTTGCGAACCTCAACGGCTTCACCGGCGACATCAATCTTGACACCTCACTTCCTATGTCTAACACGACTCAACCACCCGGACTCACGCTGAACCCATCAAGCATCACACTTTCAACAATAGCACCGACGGCCAGCGCTCTCTTGACAGTCTCCACTAACTCCAATACCACATTAGGCCAATACCTGATTAGCGTAAACGGGACGAGCGGATCAATCAATCATCAAGCTAGGCTTCTGGTGGTTGTCGCGCCACCAGACTTCATTATCAACGCCGACCCAGGCAATCTGACCATCTTCCAGGGCACCTCAAAGAATTCAACCATCACAGTCACTGGCAGAGGCGGCTTCACCGGACCGGTCATTCTGCAGGCCCAGACGCAGCCTTTCGGTACACTGGTGACGGCCACTCTCAGCCGGACGGTCGTGATACTCAACACTACAATGACAAGCGCGACATCTACACTATCCGTCGACACTACAAACTCCAGCCCGGGCACGACCTCAGTCTACATCAGCGCCACTAGTGGAACCATCTATAGATCCCTCAACGTCTTCGTCAACGTAACAGGCCCAGACTTCCACATTACCGCAAGCCCTGCCTTCCTAAACATACGACAAGGCCAGACCGGCCAATCGACAATCATCCTGACGAGCGTCCTAGGCTTCGCTGGGACGGTAAACCTCTCGACTAGCGTGTATGGATCCGTTTCAGCGGTCCTCAGCAACAGCAACATCAGCCTCTCATCGGGTGGACAGGCCAATTCAACCCTGACGGTAACAGTCCCCTCGACCACTCCTCCCGGGTTGGCGTCGATCTACGTGAACGGCGTAGGCGACAACGGCCTCAGCCACAGCGCCTATGTGCAACTCAATGTCACTGGACCAGACTTTACTCTCTCATCAAGCAGTTTCTTCATCAGCCTCAACGCAGGCCAGTCCGCAAATTCTACCCTCACACTCTCATCCCGAGGAGGGTTTGCTGGCACAATCATCCTCACCACCACAACGCTCTCATCAGTCCAATCAACAGTCAACCCGTTCAGCGTAACCCTCAACGCCACGCAGACATCTGCCACCGCTCTACTCACCGTCACTGCGCCCTTTGGCACTCCTCCTTCGACCTTTGTTGAGGTGGAAGTGACAGGAACCAGCGGGAACATTGTACACAACCTCTTCATTGAAATCAGCATAACCGGACCGGACTTCAGCGTCTCAACAGACCCGGGCTTCCTCTCGATTCCCCAAGGAAGCACAGGAACGACAAAAGTTCCGTTGTCCAGCATTGACAATTTCTCAGGCAACGTCACGTTGTCCGCGTCGCCGTTCTATCCCGGTTCGTTATACCTGACCGCGACGTTGGGCAACAGCCAAGTCAAGCTCACAGCCGGCGGCTCCGCCAACACGACACTGACGATCCAGACGGCTACGTTCACACCCCCCGGCAGCTACTATGTCCAGATAACAGCCACCAGCGGGGCGCTAACCCATTACAGCCAAGTCTACGTCAGCGTGATCGGACCCGACTTTTCACTATCAGCCTCACCATCATACCTGGTAATGCCCCAAGGGACCAGCACCAACACCACCATAGCTATGACCAGCATAGACAACCTGAACGGTTCAGCCACCCTATTCGTAGCGTTCTCCAGCCCTATAATCGTCTCGCCAAACACCTACACCCTAGCACTCGCAGCAAACTCCACATCCACGGCGACCTTCAAACTCTCCGTCCCCGCAAACACTATCCCCGGCTACTACTATGTGCACATGACCGGCGACCTAGGATCGGTAACCCATGACGTCTACATCCAAATCCAAGTCACCGGGCCAGACTTTACAATATTCACGACACCACCCTCCCTAACCTTACAGCGAGGCAGCACTGCAACTTCCACAATCATCGTCAACAGCCTCAAAGGCTTCAACGGGACCGTCTCCCTAACTCTATTCTCCTACGGTCTCACCGTGAGCCCGACCAACGCCGCAGTAACTCTCACCCCCGGCGGCACAGCCAGCGTTACAGTCACAATCCAAGTCCCCACATCAACGCCCCCGGGGTCATACTTCGTATCTGTCAACGCTAACAGCAACGTTAGCAGCAGTATCATCGCACACTATGCGCAAATATACGTCCAGGTCACCGGCCCAGACTTCACCATTCAATCCAACCCATACTTCCTAATCATCGAAGCGGGACAGTCCGGACAATCCACGATTCAACTAACCAGCCTTGACGGTTTCAGCGGCAACATCACGCTGACGACTAACTACTTCATCGTCGTCGGCGGATCCAATTTCACACAGAGCCCAGTCAACGTCACACTCAATCCCCGCACAGTCACACTGGCCTCCGGTACAACCAGCTCATCCACTCTCGACATATCATCCACTCTAGCCGCTGCCGGCCAGAACTTCACAATCTTCATCACCGCAACAGGCAACAATGAGACACACTACACCCAAGTCTACGTATCCATCGTCGGACCTACGTTCAGACTCTCCGCAGACCACACTTTCCTGGTCATATCTGACGGCGGCTCTGCGACCGCGACCATCACAACAGCAAGCGTCGACGGTTTCTCGGGAACCGTGCAACTGTCAGTTGCCACCTTCTCTACGTTCCGCGTGTCGATCGCACCCCAGAACATTACACTAGGGCCCGGAGGATCCATAAACTCAACGCTCACCATAACCGTTCCGACCGGGACCGCCTCCAACTGGTACTATAGCCTAGTAGTAACAGGTTCGAGTAACGGGACCTCAAGAAGCATATTCATGACGGTCCAGGTCGTTGCGCCTTCCTTCAGCATGAGCGTGAATCCGATATTCACGAGTCTGGCCGCGGGAGCTACTGGCAAGGCGACCCTCATCCTAATAGGATCAAACGGATTCTCTGACACGATCAGACTCTCCTCCTCATCATCTCCCTCCGGACTCTCGGCCGTCATAACACCCACTATAGTCACTCTCAACTCTACAACCACAACCGCAACCGCAGCCATCACAATAACCGTCCCAGCCAATGCAAGTTCAGGCTTCTACAATGTGAACATCGACGCATCAACAAACACGCAATTCGAAAATATCACCATCGTTGTGCAAGTCATGGGACCGGACTTTAGCCTCTCCGCGAACCCGTCAACCTTCCAGATCACCCCCGGCGGATCAGCCAGCTCAACCATCACGATATCTGGCGTAAACGGATTCAACGGAACAGTCCATCTTTTCGGCATCGCCTCAGAGGGACCGGGCGTGGACGTGCTCTTCAGCCCAGTGAACGTTACGCTGACGCCTTCGCATCCGAACGGCATCTCAACCCTGACCATCACAGTCGCGCCCGGCGCGTACGCAGGACCTTACGTGATCACGATCATCGGATCCCTAGTGACCAGCTCGAACACGACCATTCTCGTTCACTACGCAACGGTGGCTGTGACCGTCCCCGAAGTTCCTAATTTCCAGATGCTCGTCAGTACCGGACTCTTGTCCATCGACGAAGGCTCCTCCGGCAAGCTCTTCCTAACACTCACAAGCCTCAACGGGTTCTCCGACAACGTGACAATCACGGCCCAGATCACCGCTCAGGGTCTTACCGTCTCCCCTACCCAGACCACGGTGACACTCACGATGAACAGCACCGTTCAGACCAGTCTCACAATCTCTGTAGGAACGAACACTCCTCCGGCCATCTACAGTCTCGCGCTAAACGCCACGAGCAATGGCATCACACACCCCAACGGCATAGAGATCGCGGTCTTACCTCGCCCACCTGACTTTGCCCTCCTCGCGAGACCCTCCTATGTCACCCTCCTCCAAGACGGATCGACCTCCACCAGCCTGATCGTGTCCGGGATCAACGAGTTCTCAGGTCTCGTAAACTTCACAGCCTATTCCCCTGGCTTTGCACCGGGTCTTGGAGAATCATTTACCCCTCTCAACGTCACCCTCTCACCGTCAAACCCGAATGCCACTCTGACAATGACCATCTCAGCATCCCAAGACACGCCGCCCGGACCGTACAATGTCACTGTCGTCGGAATCAGCTATGCTGGTGGAGGCTTTACAGTCCACACCGTCATGGTAGAAGTGACCGTGCTGGCAAAGCCAGATTTCACAGTCGCTATTAGCCCCATTTTCATGGACGTAGTCCAAGCCACCACGGGCTCTTTCACGATCAGCATGACAAGCAATTACCATTTCTCGGGCAACGTGAGTCTAACCGCTCTGCTGACCCCTTCCGGGCCTACTGCCTCCTTCTCCGACAGCACAGTCTTCATCGGGGATGGGTCGGTCGCAGTCTCCGCGCTGACTGTCGCAGCTGGAAGCAGCCCGGTCGGATACTATAACGTGACAATAGGAGCTGTGGCCGGAAGCCTCTCCCATCAGGTTGTAGTGAACATCTACATCGCGCCGAAGCCTGACTTCTCCCTCGCGACAAGCTCGACCGGCCTGATAATCGTGTCCGGAGCCTCGGCCATTTCGACGGTCTCCATATCCCCGATCAATGGTTTCGTCGCCCCTGTCACCCTCTCAGCGACCGGACCCGCAGGCTTCACCACAAGCTACAGCGTCAACCCAATCTCGGGCGGCTCAGGAACCTCAACCCTAACAGTCGCTGTGGCTGGGTCAGTTAGCGCGGGTAGCTACATTCTGACGGTGACTGGCAGCAGCGGATCCATTACACACTCTGCAACCCTCAACGTCACTGTCGCCGCATCCGCGAAGACAACGTTCGTGGTAACCCAGGTCTCTTGGACACATAGGCTTAGCCTCAGCAAGAATAGTGCCACCCAAACGTTCACATTGAATGTCAAAAACACTGGTATTAGCCCGGCCTATGTACAATTGCTCGCAGCTGGCAATTCGACCGATCTGAAGTCATTCTTCAACGTCGAATCGGGGGTCGCCTTGCTCTCTCCGGGTGCATCAATTACCATAACTCTCAGCCAGCCGTTCAACGGAACAATCATCGGCCTGAAATTTAATTTCACCATCCAATTGTTCTATGGCACCAGCATTGACCCAGCTGGAAATATTCTCAGCCCCCACACTCTCCAGGCGGTCAAAGGCTCCTTCACGATTGTAAAATAGCCTCCAGAGACAGATCCCCCGCAGCAGACCGCAGTCTGAAACTGAATTGAGCGATAGGAGAGGGTTGGGACAAGGTTCCGATGATTGACCAGAAAGTGTTTAGGTCGAGTACTCAGAAGTGTTCGAGATGTGCTTTAGCTTGCTCGTCTCGTTGAGGCTCAGCGACTACGAAGTAATGTCGACGGTTATTGTGACGGAGTGTGAGAGTGATCCGCTCGCTCCCGTCACCGTGATCGTGTATGAACCGATAGGCGTCTTGTGCAATGCCCTCACGCTGAGTGTCGATGTGCCCTGGCCTTCTGATGTCAGAGTAACTGATGAGCTGCTAAACGACGTCTTTGGACCGGACGTCGGTTAGACTGTTACTGAGAGGCTTATGGTTCCGGTGAACCCGTTCAGACTCTTAACGGTGATCAGGCTGGTTCCTGATGTCCCCCGCGGCAGACTCAGGGACGACGGGTTGATGGAGATAGGGAAGTCGGATACGATGACGAGGATAGAAACGGAGTGCACGAGCGATCCGCTCGTTCCTGTAACTGCTACTGTATAGTTGCCGATAGTACCGGAGCTGACTGCAAGTCCGCTGTAAAGAGCAAGCGTAGGCGGCAGAAAAACGCGCGGAGTAAGCCCGGATCGGCAATCCGAACGGGACACAATACGATGCCGAGTTCATGTTTGCATGATCCCGTCAGTCCAGCTGATTAGCCTCTTCTGCGCGACAAACGGATAATTTTGCCCGGAAAGGCTTCAGCCACCGAGTGACCTCTCTTCCTAGAATTTGGAAAAACAAGTCTTTCCCGCGGCACAAGACTGTTCTTCGAGAAATCGTCTCCGGGCGAAAACAGCCCTAGTCTACTATCTTTTTTTCTGTTAACAATTGTTTTTCCGTTATCTTTTCTTTTTCTACTAACTATTTCTCGACCCCCCGGGGGGTATGTCTAAACAAAAAAGGTCCTTCACACCCTTCGAACGTTGCCCTCCGGCAGCACATCGCTTCCTGAAAGCCTATCTATCCCAGACCCGCCCGGCCGTTCTTCAAGAAAATGCTCTCACTAGGCCCGCTCAAGTTCTCGCGAGATCCAGTAAGAATCAATCTGTTGCTCAACCAAGCCTCGCCCGTAATCCTGACCAGCCTGATGAGCCTCGTCATCTTCCACGGCTACCTCCTGATCCAGCAGAGCAACGGCGGCACTGATCTCGTCAGCGCCGACATTCCGAAGAGCCTGATGCTCCTAAACGGTCAGAACCCATACTCCAGACAGCCTTGGGCCTCGCCCTATCCACCCCTCCTGTTACTGACGGTTTCAGGAATTATCCGGCTCACCGGCCTCTTCGCCTCCCAATCTTCCCTAAACCTAATCAGCCAACAAATCAGACTCCTAGGCCTATTCGCAGACGCTGCGGTCGCCCTCATCATCTACCTCTCCCTGCGCTCCCGAACCAGCGACGCTCTTCAAGCACTGATCCCGGGCAGCCTCTTCCTAGCTCTACCCGCCATCAGCACATCTCCTCTCTACTTCTTCCACAGCGACACCTTCGGCTACCCTATCCTAGCAGTCGCAACACTCACATTCGCAAAACACCGATACCTCACCGGAGCAACGCTTCTAGCAACAGCTACGGTCTTCAAGGTCCACCCGGTCCTAGCTCTCCCCCTAGTAATGATCTGGCTGATCCGAACCCAAGGACTGCTCAAGACCCTGCCCAGCCTCATCATGACCACAACAATCACCGGCCTAGGCCTCATCCTTCCCCTCGCGATTCCAGGCTACCAGCAATCCATACTCGGCTTCAACCTCACCAACCAAGGCAACGGAACAACACCCGCAATCATGGGTCTGCTCAACACAATCCTACCCCCGACACTCCAGTTCGCCCCCACAGAACTCTTCACAGACCAAATCTGGATCGCCACAACGGCCACCCTCTACACGATAATCCTCGGAACCGTCTGGACGAAAGCGAGGAGACTCAGCCTGATCGACGTCGTCCTTCTCGGACTAGTTGCCTGGCTCATTCCTCTGAAAATCGTCTACACCCACTATATCGTCTGGGCCGTCATACCATTCCTCATGCGAGGCAGACTCAAACAGACAATTCTCGTAGCCGGACTGCTCCAATTCGCCGACACACTAGCTTACTGGTCATCATCCCCAGCCGGCGGTCCCTTTCCCGGCATCGTCGCCTCCTACGGACCGGTAGTGATGAGCCTAATCATACGGCTTGTTGGAGCAACGGCACTAGTCTCTGTCCTATACTCGCTGAGGAAAAATCCTATAGACGCCTTTCAACATCGAAACTTACTAGCCTCAACTGCAATCTGAACTATCGTACTTAGAGTCAGGGTCGTCCGGTCGCGAGGTAAGTGAAGCCGGCATCTTCAGACTCCCTCCGGGTTCTAAGGTTCCTCGTGTCAAAGAGAACAGGATCAACATTCATCTGAGCCTTCACTTCGGAAAGATCCACCTCGCGAAACGCAGCATGGTTCGTCGCGATCACAACAGCATCCGCACCCTGAGCGGAATCGAGAATTGACCTTGCAGACGTATACTGTACGCTACCCACTTTGATGGTTTCGACAAACGGGTCGTATGCCACGACCTTGACGCCGAGGCGCCGGAAGATCTTCAGCAAATCCACGCTTGGACTCCGCCGCGTATCCTTGACCCCGCCCTTGTATGAGAGACCCCAGAGCGCCACCTTCACTCTCCTGGGATTTTTCTTCACTTTCCGGAGTGCTCTCAATAACCTGTCGACCGTATGCTTAGGCATTCCATTATTCAGAACCTCAGCAGTCGAAACCATCCGTAGCGGGAAGCCTGCCTTCTTCGCCTTGTAGACTAGGTAGAACGGATCTTTAGGAATGCAATGCCCGCCCACCCCTGGTCCCGGATAGTGCGCCATAAAACCGAAGGGTTTCGTCGCCGCCGCATCAATAGCCTCGATAAAATCTACACCCAATATTTCATGCAACACCGCTAGTTCATTAACCAAGGCGATGTTCACGTATCGAAACACATTCTCCAGCATCTTAGTCGCCTCCGCAACTGAAGGACCACTGACCGCTACAACCTTCGCCTGAAGAATCGCGCTGTAGAACGCTGCGCCGAGCCGTGTAGACGCTTCGTCCACGCCGCCAACAACCTTCGGAATACTCCTCACTCCAAACGAAGCGTTACCGTAATCGATCCTCTCGGGAGAATAGACTAGAGCGAAATCGGTTCCTGCTTTCTTACCTCCTCGTTCAAGGATCGGTCGAAAAACCTCTTGAGTGGTGCCGGGGTAGCTCGTGCTCTCGACAATGATCAACTTGTAATCTGTAATCTGGCCAGCCAAGCTCTTGGCAACCGATTTGAGAAACGAGAGATCGGGGTCCCCGTTCTTCTTCAACGGGGTAGGAACGCAGACGATGGCTATGTCTGCCTGGGGAACTGCCTCCGACAATTTCGAGTATGCTTTGATCTTGCCAGACCTGACTAGATCTTGCAGGAGCTCTTCGCTGTACTTGTCTTCGACATAACAGACCCCCCGGTTGATCTGCTCCACCTTGCTCTGATCTACATCGACTCCTAGAACTTTGAAGCCTGCTTGGGCCGACGCGACAGCGAGAGGCACTCCAACATAGCCCAATCCGATAACGCAGACTGTTGCATTCTTCGAGGAGATCTTGTCTGCTAGGAGTGAAGCACTTCCTGCCAACCCTTCAGTAGCCCTCCCGGATCAGGTCTTGAGACTTGGTGACTCCGTCGAAAAGTGTCTCCATGAAAAATACTAGTCTAATTCCGCGTATTTCTTGCTTCGCCGCGCTTCTCGATAATTACCGTTGCGGGTTCAGAACTTACTGCGAGGCGCGCTTCTCTTCGGCGGTCTCTGCCGGATCTTTCTTCTTTTGGGCCGGCATAATCCCGGTTATGACAGTTGTCACATTTGTTGGGATCTGTGGTTCTGGTGTCTGAGAAGGCTGAAGAACGCTTGACCCGGCCGGATCTTGAGGCCTAAAAACGGGCGGAGATCGTTGAACCAGCAATGATCCCGGTTGCTCCCTCAGACCCGTTGGCGGTTGAGGCCTAAGATCATGCAATGGCTGTTGGGGAAAAGGTGCTCCCATCTGGCCCGGTCTCGGACCTATGACAGGCGCTTGACGGTTGGGAGTTAGCTGGTCGAGAACCGAAGCCTTCTGGACTTCTCCCCCCCTTGGAGCGGCACCTGTGGTTGGCTGCTGAGTCCCGGAACCAAGGGTTGGACCAAAGCTCATTCGTCTGTCAGCCATATCGGCTTTGAGAGCAGCCACTACCGGATGAAAGTCCAAGTTCGGCTTAGAGAAGCCTTCAGGCGCCTTAGTGCCCGCCTCGGCTGCTAGCTTGATCTTCGGACTAGAAGAACTAGCTTGATCTTCGGACTAGAAGAACCAACTTCTAGAGAGACTGCCCCGAACCTCTTCTCTCCATGCCTTCTCCTCATGAACATTAGACTTGAGACTGATCCAAGAACGAGCAGAGTACCTAGCGTCCCGATTATCAGACCGTCTGCTTGGAAAACGCCGTTAACATATTCGCGGAGATACATGTTGTTCAGATACTCCTCCACGATCCACAGAGATAGTGAGAGAATGACAAACGACTGGATCATGATTACAATCTTAGAAGCAGACCCATGCCCAGCCGTAGATCCGGTACTCACACTCGAAACCAACCAGCGGCTCCCTCGCGACCACCTCAACCCAAGCACAGATTCTCTGTTAAGATGAATGAAACCAGCGACAAGAATCCTCAGTACCCGGTTTCAGGATCGAAGCGAGAACTGAGACAGAATCGCGGATGAGCCAGTAGAGTATCAAGACTCCTTTTATCCCGAGCCATAAGGACTGAGAGAAGAGCAGAGCCCGATACTCAACCAGACGCGTCTGGTTCTTGCTCCGACGCCGAACGATCCCCTCGCCCATAGCGTTGGGGAACTGTAACCGATCCGAATAGGTTGAGAAAGAAATGAGTGCAGTTCACCACCTAGACCGTAAGAGCCTTGCAAGCGTCCTCGTAGCTCTCTCAATAGCCAGCCTCATAATTCTCTCGTCCGTTGGAAGGACCTCCGCCGCCCCTACCGGCGCTAACTTTGATCATATCGTGAGTATCGCAATGGAGAATCGGGATTATGCGAATGTTTTAGGCGACGGCACTCCTAGCGGATGCCCTTCAGGTACTGCCCCGTTCCTCTGCAGCCTACTTCCCTTGAGCTCCACTATTCCCAACTACCACAGCTACTGCATAGGGAGTAGTGATCCTGCCTGTGCAAGTGCTGGGACTCTTGGCAATCCCCCATGTTCCGCCGCCTGCTACACAGCCGTTACTTCCGGAGCTACCTATGGATCGACGGATGGTCTCAGTAAGGGAAGTATCAGCGCCACAAACATTTTCGACAGACTATCTTCCGCTGGACTCTCATGGACAGAGTTTTGTGAGAGCGGCTGTCCGAGGGGACCGGACCATTCACCGTGTCTACAGTACGCTGACACCGCGAATAGCCTCAGTTGCGTGACGCTGTCAGGAGCGTTGATCGGTAACTCTCAAGTGCTCGGAAGCACGTCGAACTATGTCTGGATAACTCCGACCGACAGTCACAACATGCACGACAACACCGTATCTTCCGGTGACAGCTGGCTCAAGTCGTTTCTGATCGGCTCCGGCTCGATCACGAGTCCAGCATCAGGCTCGCTACTCTCGTCCGGTCTCTTCACCAATCCCAGCTTCCACACGCTACTCTGGATCTGGTGGGACGAGTATGATCCCAGCCCCAACATCCAGTATGGCACGATGATCAGCGAGGGATTCGTATCCACTTCCAACAACTGGGACGAGTATTCCCAGCTGAGAATGATAGAGAACAACTGGGGCCTACCCACCCTGGCGCATGATGCCCAAGCTCCTATCATGACAGACATATTCGGGACCAGTAGTCCTCAATCACTGTCCGCCTCCTTCACCTACACTCCACCTGCCCCAGTCACCGGAACGGCCGTGGCATTTGCCGGCTCGGCGGATTCGAACAGCTCGACCTCAACCAGCACGTGGCAAGTCACAGTTTCAGACTCGCTCCCAACGATTACCTTCCTCTATATGGGCCTCATCGCTGGAGGAGCCATCGGCATCAGCGTATTCCTTGCAAAGTATCATTCTCGCAATCGCAAACTATCTGCCATGTTGAAAAATGCCCGGCAGAAGCAGTCTCGCACCAAATCCGGTCCATGAGGCATGGAAGTCAGGTAGGGGTCAGCGAAGACCCAGATTGTCCTTAGACTCTTCTAGAAAGTGTTTACTCATCGATTCCTAGTTCAGGATAGTGCGGGCGAAGATGATTGAGGAGCGAATAGAGTCGCAATAATTCCCAGAACTAGGGCGATGGCTCCCAGAACAAAATCGATCACGTAGATTCTGCTCGTCCTCGCGAACTTTAGCAGATAGGATATTACAACGATTCCTATCGCAGCGGAGGCTACGACCGCAATCAGAATCCCAGTCGGCTCAACCACCTGTATCGCAGTATCGACCTAGGACCTGTTGAGGATTAGGGTTACGAAGAAGGCGCCTAGTGAAGCGGGAATGTATGCTAGATAGGAGAGTCTGAAGGCTTGTTCAGGTTTTACTCCCATCAGCAGCATTGTCGACACTGTCATACCGGATCTACTCACTCCGGGAAGTGCGGGCTATTCCCTGCGCGATTCCGACCATGACGTAGTTTCTTAGCGTCATCTGGTCGAGGCCAGCTATCAGTCTGAGTTTTGCGCGCGAGTATCTGATGTAGAATCCCGTTCCTATCAATACAAGTCCAAGCAGGACCATTGGGATGCCTATGTTGTAGGGGCTGGTTGAGAGGACCTTGTCTGTCAAATAGTATAGCGGGGCTCCAACCAGACCGGTTACTACTGTTACTACGAGCAGGTAGACGACTAGTCTTCGATCGTGGAAGAGAGAGCGGATGTCTCTCCGGAAGTAGACTACTGCCGAGCCTAGTGATCCGATCTCCATGAAAAGGCCGAACGCGTAAGCTACGGCCAGAGGTAGTGAGAAGAGTAGTGTGGAGGCGAAGAGGACCTGGGTCTTGCTACTGATAGGCAACCATTCCGATACTCCTTGGACGAGGCCTAGGAGGATGGCGTAGAGTTCATTCATTCAAGCGTGCAACCACTTCGTGATTATTCCCGTCGGATCAAGCGTCTCCGCGGATGGACCCGTTCTTAGGCCTTTGGAATCCCACTCCACCCCCGCCATGAGCGTCGTTACTACTGCGTGGGTTACAGTATCCTTTCATTCCGTACGAGCGGCACTCGCTTCATAATCGTAGCAGGAGTAATCGATAGAACGTGGCGGATAAGCCTAGCAAAGTCTGGGAGCCCTACTCCAGGATGGTCAAGATGCAGGAAGAGGACTGGGCGGTTCTAGAATCAGTCTACAACGACTACCGGTACCGTCAAGGGGATCTTCAAAGGACCGAGTTCATCAAGCGATTTGTCGCGAAGGGCGTGACCTCCTACTTGTACCAGCTAAAGTCGAGAACACCTGAAGCGCTGCTGAGGATCGCTCAAGCCAGCACAACCCTCGGAAACCAGCGCTCTCGATAGTCCAAGATCCTAGAACGCTGCAGGATCAATCAGGGATCCGACCATCTCAGCCGTACGACTCTAATTCCATCCTAGCAGCAGGTTACTGCTCAATCTTTTGAGGTCCGGAGTTCTCGGTATACGAGGATTCCAACTATCGTGAGCGCCGCCAGCCCTAATGGCAGAAAATAGGCCTGGAGAGTGTTGGCAATCGCAGTGCTGTTCTGGCCCGCTAGGACCCCGAGATAGACTAATGCGACGTCCCAGACTAGGATTCCAATCGCTGAATAGGCGAGGAAGCGTTTCACGTCCATCCTCACAATTCCTGCGGGAAACGCGATCAGAGTCCTGAGTAGCGGCACGAATCGTGCGAGAAGAACAACGCTCTTCCCATGGGCTGCAAACCATTTCTCAGTCGTCTCCAGACGTTTCTCGCTGAACCTCACAATCCGGCCGTACCGTAGGACTGCTGGTCTTCCGAGATAGTAGCCGATACCATAGTCCACCATTGTTCCCACCATGCTACCAATCGTCGCCACTGCCACCGTAGACCAGAATTCGAGCCTGCCCTGAGATACAAGATACCCTCCTAGAGGCAGGACTACTTCGCTGGGAACCGGGAGCGTCGCGCTCTCCATCACCATCAAGAGAAATATCCCCAGATAGCCGGTCTGGTTGAGAAGATTGACGATAGTGTTGAAGATCAGGTCGGTGATGGCCAACTCTCACATCTCTAACAATAGGTCTGATCGAGTCCCTTGTAATCTTCCACCGACGACTAGTCGTTGAGGGCACATCGATTGTTGCTATAAGCTAACGCTCAACTTTTCAAGCAGTATCCAGCTGATTTCGCCCATTCAATCCTAGTTCCTTCGTCAGACACTCTTGGGTACAGAAGCCCCAAGGACACTCCGGCCAATCCCGAGACTCGGAGCCTTGTCTATCGACTTTTCACGGATACTTCCGAGGACATTCAGGATACGACTCGTCCGCGTGTTGAAGAGTCTCCGGAAACCGTTTGCCCTCTGGCCGTTTATCGCGGCCTTCGCGCGACCCTTCCGCACAGTCGCACGCCACGGCTCAGGACGAGCCCAGCTCGCCCCTAGATTGAAGAGACCATTGCCAGCATGGTCCCTCCTCATCATGCTCCTCGTCGGAGCCGGTGTCGGATTCTACGCCTCGACCATATTCAGCGAAGTCGCAGGGATAGGGCAATCTACTGCTCCGGACTTTACGCTCGGGACAAATCCCGTCTCAATGACAACGTCGCAGGGCAGCCTAGCAGCCTTCACAGTCTCGCTTACAAGTCTGAACAGTTTCGCC
>WNGH01012286.1_pt1 | contig 15606 bp, 17 predicted proteins | sample 5400631 | NCBI WGS metagenome assembly WNGH01 (sample SAMN13153373, study PRJNA577476) | soil metagenome | isolation source: 115 cm soil or saprolite under Garry oak tree replicate 1 | place: USA:California | collected 2016-06-15
ATTCCGGCTCCGTATGCGGACGCAGCCTAAGTGGCCAACCGACATCCACGATTGGTTTTGAGAAGCGTTACAACAAAGCGTTTCGGATCGAGGACCAATCGACGTTTCTTCGCGCCATGCTCGCGGACATTCCGCCCGCTCCGCCGCAAGCGGCGCAAGTCCGGGCGTTCAATTCCGGCCTCATGGCCGCAGAATGACGACCGGCGACCGCGTTCGGAGCGTTAGCCTTGGTTTGCGCGCCAACTGGCAGCAGTTTTCCCTGCTTGTCCTTATCAATGCGTTCGTCGGCGGCATGGTCGGCCTTGAACGGACTGTGGTCCCGCTGATCGGCTCCGAGGAATTTAGAATCGCCTCGACGACGCTGGTGGTCTCTTTCATTGTCAGCTTCGGGGTGATCAAGGCGCTCGCCAATCTCGTTTCCGGCCAGCTTGCCGATGTTTGGGGCCGCAAGCGCGTGCTGGTCATCGGCTGGCTGTTCGGATTGCCGGTGCCATTCATCGTGATGTGGGCGCCGAGCTGGGAATGGGTCGTTGCCGCCAACGCACTGCTCGGCATCAATCAGGGCTTCGCTTGGTCGATGACCGTGATTATGAAAGTCGACTTGGTCGGGCCCAAGTCACGCGGCTTGGCCGTCGGTTTCAATGAATTTGCTGGCTATCTCACGGTAGGCGTGACGGCATTCCTCACCGGCTATATCGCGGCGCATTACGGATTACGGCCGGCCCCTTTTTATCTTGGCATCGGCTACGCCATTCTTGGTTTGGCGCTCTCCGCTTTGCTCGTTCGCGACACGCGAGATCATGTCCGGCTGGAAGCACGCGCGAACGATAAGCAGATCGAACCTGTGGGTTTTTGGAAAATTTTTGCGCTCACGTCCTGCGGCGACCGCAATCTGTTTGCGGCCTGCCAAGCCGGGCTCGTCAACAATCTCAATGACGGCATGAGCTGGGGTATCTTCCCATTGTTTTTTGCGTCGTTTGGACTTGGCGTCGAACGAATCGGCATTTTGAAAGCCGTGTATCCGGCAGCGTGGGGAATACTCCAGGTCGCCACCGGCCCCTTGAGCGATCGATGGGGACGCAAAGGATTGATCGCAATGGGCATGTGGGTGCAGGCAGGCGGCCTCTTCCTCACCGCATTCACCCGCTCGTTTGAATGGTGGCTGGTCGCTAGCCTCTTGCTTGGCGTGGGAACGGCAATGGTCTATCCGAGCCTGATCGCGGCCGTGTCCGACGCTTCGCATCCGACCTGGCGCGCGCGTTCGTTAAGCGTCTATCGCTTCTGGCGGGATCTTGGTTATGCGATCGGTGCGCTGTCCGCTGGGCTCATCGCCGATTTCTTCGGCCTGGCATGGGCAATCGGCTCGATTGCTGCGCTCACATTCGTTTCGGGTGTGGTCGTCGCTATCCTGCTGCATGACGGCCAGCGATGAAGAAGCGGATGCCATATCTAGTTTTTGTGCGACATTTCCGGCTTGCTCCACAAGCAAGTTGTCAAGATGCCGCCCTATCACTATGGCGCCGTTTTTGAACGGTCGGAACTAGTTGCACTCTGCGTGGACAATGCGTTGATGCAGCATGCTGGCAGTCGACGAAAAGGCGCTTGAGAGACGCTCGCTTGCGCGAGATGAGGTGCTATTCAGGCAAGGTGACAAAGTCACCGCTATCTATTTCATCGAAGCGGGGCGATTGAGGCTGGAACGGCGGACTTTCGATGGCCGATCGTTGATCGTAGGAACCGCGCCGGCTGGAGAATTCTTTGTTGAAGCGGCGCTCTTTGCCGACTTCTTTCACTGCGACGCGGTGGCAACGGAACCTTCGCGGGTTTCATCTATCCCAAAGCCACGGTGCTCCATGCGCTTCGCACTGACTCGGTCAGCGCCATGTCGTTCCTGGCGCTTGTCTCTCGTGAAGTCATTAAGCTTCGCCAGCATATTGAGCTGATGAAGGTCCGCTCAGCCAAGCAGAGGGTGACGCTGTACCTCGATCTGAACGCCGAACCTGACGGTCGCACGGTAAAACTGCGAGGTCAGCTTCAGGACATTGCGAGCGAGCTGGGCCTCACGCGGGAAGCCCTCTACCGAACGCTTGCCGGCCTTGAGCGATCAGGCGCGATCAAACGTGCTGGCGATCACATCATGCTCGTGAGATCGCCCAGCAAATAAGCCCCTAGTGCCAGAAGATCACTACGGCTCGCAAAGTAACGCGAAACGTCGAAGCTGATGCACGTGTGTCACCAGCGCCCCAGAAAACCATCTACTGAGCTTGTCTGAAGATTGGAGTCGATTGATGGGAAACCATGAGCCAACGGCCCTCATGATTCTCAAACACATTGGTCACGAAGGCGTCGATGCTCAGCGTATTGCCGTCCTTTCGGAGCAGCTCAACTTTCTCGACGCCAACCGCCCATGCGACTTTCCCGTTCGTGTGAACCTGCGACTCCGCCAATGAGATCATCACCCGATCAAACTGGCCAAAGCGCATTTCCCAGGCTTTCCTCACGCCCTCCCAACCGATCACGACGGTTGTGCTGAGAGGACCGATGAATGTCGCGTATGGTTCGTGCGCCCATACCTTGTCCATGGCGTGAATGTCCCGCGCCGCAATTGCCGCGATGAACACTTCGCCCGCGGTGTTTATGCGACCCACGTCTGATGTCTGTTGAGCTTTGTCCTGGCCCAGTGCGCTACCGGCGGGAAGGCTTGATCCCAGCACCAGCAGCGACATAGCGGCGATGGCGAATGTCCTAGCCCTTTTCATGGCGTTTCCTCCTGACGATCGAGAAATGACGCCGCATCCTAGAGCTGAGCACCGGTCGGCTATATGATTGCAATCATGTGATGTCGATTTTCACCCGTCGATCTTCGAGATATTTCTATACGCACAGTGACGGAGTGGAACGGCCCAGTGAGATTTGATCAGGATCGATGTCGCGTAGTGGTCCGCGCGGACCAAAACAAGAGGAGGAAGGATATGAGCGGTAGAAAGCTTCTTTTGGCGTCGGTTATTGCCGCCAGCGCCGCATTGGTTACGGCCGAGACGGCGGCGGCACAAGGTATGCAGGGCCAGATGGGGTCCGGAACGATGCCAGGCGGCATGGACCGGCAGTCAACGGATCACGGGATGATGCAAGGTGGCATGGGCCACGGCATGATGTGTCCGATGATGCAGTCCGGCATGATGCAAGGTGGCATGATGGGTTCGGGCATGATGGGTTCGGGAATGGTGGGTTCTGGAATGATGGGCTCCGGAATGATGGGCTCCGGAATGATGCCCAGCGGGATGGGTGCATTGTTCGGATCGCGCGTCACGCCGGTAATGAACCTGTCGGTCGATGATGTGCGCGGCTATCTTGCCTCGCAACTTGAACGCCTCAATAACAAGCGCCTGAAGATCGGGGACATCAAAAGTGACGATGGGACCATCACCACCAATATCGTCACCGTTGACAATTCGCTTGTGCAACGATTGAAGGTCGATCGGCACACTGGCGCAATTACATATGAGAACTGAGCCACGCGCGTTGCCAGATCGGCGATATTCAAGCTTGAAGGCAACGTACCGCCGCCCTTAACAACAGGAGTCGCATAAGTCGCCGAACCACGCCTCGAGGCCTTCCTTGACTAAGAACCAGACGATTGCCAAGGAACCAACGCTGTCAATCCACCATGCGCCGACAAGCCATTGAGCCGCGAGGCTCACAACAACCACGAATGACAACCATCCACATGTCACGGCTTCCATGGCATCGGCGCGAAGCGCCCGGCTTCCGATTTTCTCGGCGATAGTGATCTTGCGACGCGCCAAGTAGCGCATGGCTGGAATTGCGATCAGTGCGACGATGAAGCCAGGCCATGAAAATTCTTCGCCGGTTCCTTCCCACAGATGCCACACGGCCGCAGCTGTCACGTAGGCGGCCAAGAGGAACAGCAATGCGCCGCCGATGCGACCGGCGATGCGCTCGGCGCGCTCGGAAAATTTCCGCCCATGGCGTAGTTCGACAGATAGGCGCCACATGAGCACACCGGCCGAGGCCAACTCAATCACGCTATCGAGACCGAACGCGGTCAGCACAAGACTGCCCGCCGTCACGCCAGCGGCGATGGCGACGACGGCTTCAACCGTCATCCATCCAATGGTCAGCCATTCGAGCCGAAAGGCTTCATGAATGAGAGGTGGCCGGTCTGCGCGCGGCGGAGAAACAAACGGAGGCGAGGCACAAGAGTCTGCCATTCGCCAAGCATACGGCGGTCAGGCCCTAATGTCTGCTGCGGGTCAAACGCTACATGAAACTTGAAGCGCATGTCCGGTGTTCTGGCAAAGCGAAAATTCCAAAGCCCCGGAAAACCCTCGCCTACCTCTTCAATGCAAACTCGGGCCTTTGAGAAACTTATTGCGCTCGCCCGATTTGATGCGCAGTTGCAACGTCTCGCCGTCGCGATAGATCGCCATCGGCACTTCGACGCCGGCCTGACCCTGCGCCCAGATGCGGCGGAAGAAACCGGCTAGATCGCGCACTTCCTTGCCGGCGACCGAGAGGACAATGTCGCCCGTGCGCAGATCCGCTTGCTTGGCCGGCCCGCGGTCGGCGAGGCCGACGATGACAAGCCGGTTCTCGACTTCGGTGGCGTAAAGCCCGAGCCAGGGTCGCGGCGGCGCGTTCCTGCGGCCAAACTTGAGAACATCGTCGATAATCGGCTTTAGCAGATCGATCGGCACCATCATGTTGATGTTTTGCGTCTTGCCCCGCTCGGCGGCGTGCTGGAGCTGCAGCGAACCGATGCCGAGAAGATCGCCGGCCGGGCCAATCAAAGCGGTGCCGCCCCAATTCGGATGCGCCGGCGCGGTGAAGATCGCCTCGTCGAGCACGTATTCCCAATAGCCGGCGAATTCCTGCTTGGCGACGATACGCGCGGCCACCGAGCGGTGTCGCCCGCCATAGCCGCCGATTACGACGCGCTCGCCAAGTGAGGCGGCAGCCGAGTCACCGATTTGTAACGACGGCGCATCGAGCTTGGCCAGCGCCTGGACAAGCCCGAAACCGCTCTCCTGATCGTAGCCAAGCACGTGTCCCGGGACCGAGCGGCCGTCGCTCAGCGCGATCCAAATGTTCTCGGCCTCGGTGATCAGATAACCGATCGTCAGGATCAGCCCGTTGCCGCGGATGAAAACGCCATTACCGGCCCGCTCGGTGCCAAGCGTATCGGCCGTGAACGCGTCAGCCGGAACCGTGGCGTGCAAACCGACCACGCAGGACAGCGCGCGCTCGAGATCATAGCCGTAATCTTCCGGCTTTGGTTGTACGGCGGACGGCACTTTCCAATTGCTTACGGACGGCATTCGTCACTTCTCGCTCGCAGCGGCAGGGCGCACTGAGCATTGTGCCGCCGAGTTAAGGTCTCCGGCAAGATACCGACTTTCAGCTATGTGTTGACGGCGCATGCTGCGATCAAGGCCGTTGCCGGCTTGGCTCACGGTTACGCGCCGGATAGGCTCGCATCGAGAAATTCCTTCGACCAGCGCGAATAGTCGGCCTGACGCGTGACCTGCTTCATGAGGTCCGGCGATGCAACAGCTTTGATGCTGGCCGGCGGCGTGCCGGCGCGCAGCGCTTTGAGCGTCTCATGCACGGCATTCACCGCGGCCATGAACGGCAGGTGGCCCTGCAAGCAAACGCGGACATTGCGCGCGCTGAGATAATCCAGATCGTAAAGCTCAGCTCCCGGGCTACCGAGAAAGAGCGGCAGCTTGACCGCGGCGGCGACCGCATCGAGCTGTGCGCGCGTTTTCGCGCCGGCCATGAACAGCATATCGACGCCGGCTTCCTCATAGGCCTTCAACCGCGCGATGGTGTCGGCAACGCCGGTGATCGCCATCGCACTGGTGCGGCCGACGATGATGAGCCGCTTGTCCTGGCGCCCGGCAAGCGCCGCCTTCATCTTGCCGACGCCCTCCGGGATCGGGAGCAGGGCGGTCCCGGTCGCGCCGTAGCTGGTGGGCAGAACGGTGTCCTCGATGGTCAATGCCGCGACGCCTGCGGTCTCCAGCTCCTCCACCGTACGCTTGACGCTGAGCGCATTGCCGTAGCCGTGGTCGGCGTCGACCAGCAATGGCAATTTGCCGGCGCGATTGATCCGATAGGCCTGCTGCGCGAATTCGGTCAGCGTCAGCACCACTACATCGGGCGCGCCGAGCACCGTGAATGATGCGATAGAGCCCGCGAACATGCCGGCTTCGAACCCGAGATCTTCGGCGATGCGCGCCGAGATGGCGTCGTAGACCGACCCCGGATAGATGCAACACGATCCCGCAATGAGGGAGCGCAAACGCTCCCGCCGGTCCGTCCAATCCATGCTGATGCCCCTGCTGCCTAGTTTGCTGCGCGGTGTTCTAACACGTCGCGCGGCGCCGCGCCTGCAGCTCGTCACTGCTTGCTGCAGCGTCAGAAAAAATCTGTCGAGGCGAGAAAGCTATTCAACCTGGCTGACTACTCGGGCTATTACTTGACCGATTACTTGACCGATTACTTGGACGCGGCGTCGACCGGCGCGCCGGACTGCTGCTCCAATTCTTTCAGCTTTTTCTGCAGGAACGGCAGGCTCGCGACCAGCGCGCAATTTGCCTGATCCGTGGCCGCCTGCTTTTGCACCTGAGCCCATCGCGCGTCGGCATCCTGTTTGTTCCAAGGACGCTTGGTCTCGACGTTGAATGCTCCCTGCGAGGCGAGATTATCAAGCGAACGACGATAGTCTTGCAGATTAAGAACGCGATCGCGCAGCTCGAAATAAAAATTGGTGCCGTTCAGCTCGCTGCAATGACGAAGGCCGGACGCAAAATTTCGCTGCGCCATTTGGGCGTCGAAAATCTTAGCCTTGAGATCCTTAAGGGCATTCGCGTTTTGCGCGTGCAGCGGGCTGCACAGAGGCAGTAACAGCAGAGCCGCCGAGAACCCTATGCGTGTCATTTCCCGTCTCCCGTAAAGCCGTGGAAATGTCGATTGATGAGAAATTTTATACCATAAGAGAGCAATACTCACAGTGGTTACCGACTGTTGACCATGCCCGCGAAGTGCCGTCTTGGCGGCCAAATCGCCCGCGGAAACCACTGTTTTTGCCTTGTTCCCGCCTAATGTTGTCTGCAAGACTGGGCGGGTTAGGGACCTTGGGGGCCTGCCGTGCGGTGGATTAGCCTTACGATGGCAGTGGCGGCGCTGGCCGCGTCGGTTGGCGATGCTGCAGCGCAATATTATCCACCCCCGGACTACCAGCCGCCTCCGCCACCAGGTTATGTGGGGGGCCCGGTCTACCGCGATGCTCGCGGCGTCCCGATCAATCCGCGTTATGTTCAGCCGGCCCCGGGCGAAGAGGTCTATGACGGGCCGCCACCATATGGCCGCTCGTTTTTCCCGGCGCAGCCGATGCCCGTTCTTAATGGCGGGCTCATGCAACGGCCGCCCAGCGACCTGGCCGACGTGTCCGGTTCCGCAGATGTGACCGGCACAGTTCGCGGCGCCGCTGTCGCTCCCGAAGCGCTGCCGCCCGGTTACATTCCTGGCGGCAATGCCGCGCCACCGCGCTCGAATTCAACCGTCATCGCCTCTCTGCCGCCGGAAGACCAGCCGGAACAAGGACCGCGCAAGGAACTGCCGGAGCGATTCCGTCGTCAGATCGTCAACTTCACAACGATCGAACCGGCCGGCACAGTCATCATCGATACGCCGAACACGTACCTCTATCTCGTGCTCGGCAATGGCAAGGCCATACGCTACGGCGTTGGCGTCGGCCGCGACGGCTTCACCTGGTCCGGCACCGAGCGCATCAGCGGCATGAAGGAATGGCCCGATTGGCACCCGCCGAAGGAGATGATCGAGCGGCAACCTTATCTGCCTCGTTTCATGGCTGGCGGCGAAACCAATCCGCTCGGCGCGCGCGCGCTTTATCTCGGCAACACCGTCTACCGCATCCACGGCACCAATCAGCCCTCGACCATCGGCAGCTTCGTATCCTCTGGCTGCATCAGGCTCACCAACGACGATATCGAGGACCTCTACAATCGGGTGAACGTCGGCACGCACATTGTCGTGCTGCCGCCTGCAATTCCGTTAGCGCTGGAATTCCGATCGGCAATTTCGATGTGCCGCGTGGCTGCGCTCGTCTTTGTCATTTTTAACGTTGGTTTTCGCCCGACTCAGCTAGGTTGCATGAGTCGGATTCATCCGTTTGGCGGCGCCCTCGCTGTGACCGTGAAGCTTTGTCAGGCGTGATTCTTCGCGGATCGCGCGGGCATTCAGCGAGGTCCAATGTTCCTAAATGTTCGTCTGCTGGTCGTAGCGGTTCTGGATGCGATTGCCGGAATCGCTTGCGGTTTGGGTTTATTCGCGACATTCCGCGTCAATCACGAACCGTTGGCGCGCTTTTCGGAGGGCGGCCCGCCGCTGCAGCTCGCATTCGATAATCTCGCGCCCATGCCAGATACGGCGGCTCCGGTGGCTGCGCGATATCCGCTCAATGGCGCGGCAAAGCCGCTTTCCGCCCCAGTGCTCATTCCGCCGCCGAATCCGGCGCCAGATCCCGCCGAGGCCGGCTCAGTGCCCGGCGAGGGCTCGGCGAACGCTCAGTACAGCAGCGGCATCGCCGCTCCGGCGGATCAAAAAGATGAGACAAGCGTTGCCGTCGTCACGCCTGGCGAGCAATCCACCGGCGCCGCTGAAAACATTGAGACGGGTCAGCACGCAGCCGATGTTGTGGCACCGGTCGAGCAGGCGCCCGACAAGTCTCCGCCGCCAACCGAATCCGCCGGATCCACCGCAACTGGGGCTACCGCCGATTCCGGCGCAACCGACACTGCGGCGGAGAAAATCGCGCTGGCAAATTCGGCTGCTCAAATTGAAGAGCCGGCAGTTAAGCAAACCAAAGCGCGCGCGATCGACGTCGCCAAACCGCCAGCCAAAGCGGCGCGTCCGGCGAAACCAACGCGCCGCGCGACCAAGGCGGTTCGCATCCGGCGAACGCCAACCACCGTGGCGGCGCAGCCAGCCAATGTGTGGACTCAGCCGACCTACCAATGGACCGACGCCACCCAGACGTCGCAAACCGTACGGCGCGTCGTAGTGAAGCGGCATCGCGCGGCGAAGCAAGCGGGGCCGGCCGCGCAATCCAGCTTGACCGGCGCAACCGCCGGCGTCCTCGGCGCCCAATAACAAGATGGCGGGATTGACGCGGGCTGAGCCGGCGCGCTGATAGCTGCCGGTGCCCGCAACGATACGCAAAGAATTCGCGTGATCCCACTGTCCGTCCTCGATCTGTCACCGGTCACCACGGCCACGCCTGGCTCCGTTGCCTTGCATAATTCGCTGGATCTGGCGCGGCTCGCCGAGCGCCTGGGCTACACGCGCTATTGGCTTGCCGAACATCACAATCTGGCGAATATCGCGAGCTCATCTCCCGAGCTCATGATCGGGCAAATCGCAGCCGCCACTTCGCGCATTCGCGTCGGTTCGGGCGGCGTGATGTTGCCGAATCATGCACCGCTCATGGTCGCCGAGCGCTTCAAGGTGCTGGAGGCACTGTTTCCGGGCCGCATCGATCTCGGCCTTGGCCGCGCACCGGGTACCGATCCGGTCACCTCCTACGCGCTGCGCGCAAGACAGGATCCGCGAGCGGGCGACGAATTCCTCGAGCGCTTTCAGGAATTGCTGCTGCTTGAGAATGGCGGTTTCCCGGAAGGGCATCCATTTCGCAACGTGCGCGCCATGCCTGCCGATGTGGCGCTGCCGCCGATTTGGCTGTTGGGCTCGAGCGGTTACAGCGCCGAGCTTGCCGCGGCGTTCGGGCTCGGCTTTGCCTTTGCGCATCACTTTGCCGATTACGACGCGGCGAGCGCGATGCTCAGTTACCGCGAACGTTTCAAACCGTCGGCGACGCTGGCGCGGCCTTATGCGATTCTCGCCACCGCAGCGGTGGCGGCGGACAATGATGCGGAAGCCGAGCGCATCGCGGCGAGCGCCGCGTTGCATTACGTGCGGCGCGCCAAGGGAGAATATCTGCCGCTCGAATCGCCCGAAGTGGCCGCGGCGTATCCTTACACGCCGATCGATCGCGAACGCATGGCCCGCCAGCGCGCTCGCTTGGCGGCAGGAAGCGCGACAACCGTCAAGGATCGGCTCCTTGCGTTGGCGCAGGCGACGCACGCGGATGAAATCATGATCACCAGCATGGTGTACGACCATGCGGCGCGCCGGCATTCCTATGAGCTATTGGCGGAAGTCTTTGCTTTGCCGACTGACTGAGTCGCACGGCCGACAATGTTTGCGCAATTCCGCATGGCAGCCAAACTGGATACGGCCGCCGAATTGGAATGCACTGTTGCAATCGCGCGGCGATATAAACACTGGTGTCGATCTTTCCGTCACCGAAGTTTTGCCGCAATTCGCCACCGGCGCGACACACTCGCGATCTGGCGAAAGCTTATCCGCTTCACTAAGATTGCGGCTGCCGGGCTTAGACGTTTCACGTTGGCTGGGGACTGCATTGGCCACAACAATCGCGCGGCGCGACCAAGCACCGTACCGTGTACCGCGCTGCCAGCGCCGTGCACGCAGTGATATTTTTGCGTTCGGCATTGCACTTGCCGTCGCTATGACCGCAACAGCCGCTCCGGCAGCGGCGAGTTACAGGATCGGATATTGGGGCCCGCGTGTTTGGGCCCCGCATAAGCGAGTCGCGCATAATCCGAAAACCGCCGAGCGCGCCAGCAAAGAACCCGTCGTCGACGTTCCGAAAGGCCCCCTGCAGATTTTCATTTCGATCAATCAGCAGAAGATGCACGTCTACAGCGACGGCGTGCACATCGCCGATACGTCAATAGCGACCGGGGTGCCGAGCTTGCCGACGCCGCTCGGCGTCTTCAGCATCATCCAAAAGCAGGTCTTTCACCGCTCGAATATCTACAGCAACGCGCCGATGCCCTACATGCAGCGCATCACCTGGTCCGGCGTCGCCATGCATGAAGGTCAAAACATCGGCCATCCGGCGTCGCACGGCTGCATCCGCATGCCGCGCGATTTTGCCGTCCGGCTGTATCGCCTGACCAGGCTCGGCAGCCGCGTTATCATTGCCCGCTCGGAACTAAAGCCGGTGGAATTCGCCGACCCGCATTTGTTCGTGCACAAGGAAAAGCCGCCTGAAATCGCGGCGCTGCCGCCGAATAGCGTCGAGACCGCCGCCGCTAAGCCGGCCGAGCTTGCCGTGCATACGAACACTCCTGCGCTCATGCCGCCAGTGCAGTCAGACGTGCTGACGCCGCAGGTGGCCACGCCAGCGATCAGCACCGATGCGAAGGTCGAAAGCGCCGCTCATCCCGCTGATCCAGGCAAGGCCGGCGATGCGACTGCGCCGACGCCTCCTAGCCCAGCGGAGCTGGCGAAAGTCGCAGCAGCCAAGAAAATGCAGATCGCGATATTCATCAGCCGTAAGCGGCAGCGGCTTTATGTGCGACAAAATTTCGAGCCGCTGTTCGATGCGGCTGTCGCGATCGCCCAGCCGGAAGCGCCAGTCGGGACCCACGTATACACCGCGCTTGAATTTACCGGGCCCGACCGCACCACGCTGCGCTGGAATGTTGTCTCGCTGCCCGGTGAGGCGCCGAAGCGGGTGCAATATGTCGAAGAACGCGGCCGCTACGGTGCGCCCGGCCGCCGGTGGCGCCGCGAGGTCGTGGATGACAGGGCGACTGATGCACCGCCGCCGCAAAGTCCGGTGCAAGTCCTGGCCCGCATCGATATTCCGCCCGACATCAGCGAAGCGATTTCCCAGATGATCGTGCCGGGCTCCTCGCTCGTCGTATCCGATCAGGGTCTCGGCGACGAAACCGGCGAGGGCACGGATTTCGTTGTCGTTACGCATTGAGCCGTTAGTCGCGCGAAAGGCCCGCAAGGTGGGTTGAGCGCGACCCAGCGCGCCGATAGGCTCGCGGGCCAGCCAGCGAATGCCGCCATCCGGCTACGCCGCGACGCGACGGAAACTTCAAGGAGGATCAAATTGGGTAAGCCCTTTACATTGACTGCCTCGGACAATTTCAAGCTTGGCGCCTATCGCGCCGATCCGACCGGAAAATCCAAAGGCGGCATCGTCGTTATTCAGGAAATCTTCGGCGTCAATCATCACATCCGCGCCGTCTGCGACCGGCTGGCCGGCGAAGGCTATGCGGCGCTGGCCCCAGCGGTGTTCGACCGGCAGCAGCCGAATTTCGAGTGCGGCTACTCGCCCGATGAGATCGCCAATGCGCGCAAGTTCGTCGCCAATCCGGATTGGGGCGCGATGTTGCGCGACGTGCAGGCCGCGATCGACGAGCTGAAAAAGAGCGGTCCGGTCGCCATCATGGGCTTCTGCATGGGCGGCACTATCTCGTTCCTGGCGGCCTGCAAGCTCAACGGACTATCCGCCGCAGTGTGCTATTACGGCGGACAAATCGCCAAGAACGCGGACGAAAAGCCGAGAGTGCCGACGCAGATGCATTTCGGCGAACAGGATGCTTCGATCCCGATGAGCGATGTTGAAATGATCAAGCAGAAGCGCGGTGGCGATTGCGAGATTTTCGTCTATCCCAACGCGCAGCACGGCTTTCACTGCGACGAGCGCGGCAGCTACAACGCCGAAGCCGCCAAACTCGCTTGGCAGCGCGCCATGGCGTTCTTGGCCAAGCACGTGAAGTGATCGGGGATCGGGGATCAGGGATCGGGGATCAGGGATCAGGGATCAGGGATCAGGGATCAGGGATCAGGGATCAGGGATCAGGGCCGATACCTGATTGCTGATTACCGATCCCTGATTTTATGCCGCGACGCCGGTGCCGATCGGGCAGCTCACGCCAGTGCCGCCAAGACCGCAATAACCGTGCGGGTTCTTGGCGAGATATTGCTGGTGATAATCTTCGGCGAAATAGAACGGCGGCGCGTCGCGGATTTCGGTCGTGACCGGTCCCATCCGCGCGGCCGCCAGCGCTTTGTCATAGGCCGCCTTCGAGGCTTCGGCGGCGGCGCGCTGCTCCGGCGAAAACACATAAATGCCGGAACGGTATTGCGTGCCGACATCGTTGCCTTGGCGCATGCCCTGGGTCGGATCGTGGCTTTCCCAGAAGGTTTTGAGCAGGCGCTCGTAGGAGATTTTCTTCGGGTCATAGACCACGAGCACGACTTCGTTGTGCCCGGTGCGGGCGGAGCAGACTTCTTCGTAGGTCGGGTTGGGGGTGAGACCGCCGGCATAGCCGACCGCGGTGATGTAAATGCCGTTGCCGAGCTCCCAGAATTTGCGCTCGGCGCCCCAGAAGCAGCCGAGGCCGAAGACGGCGGTCTCGTAGCCTTGCGGGAACGGTCCCTTGAGCGGCCGGCCGTTGATGAAATGGTGGCTCGCGGTCGGGATCGGCGTCGGCCGCCCCGGCAAAGCGTCGCCGGCCTTGGGCATGTCGAGGCTTTTCTTGAACATGAACATGGGCGATCTCCTCGCTGGACCCGGCTCAATATAATCCCGTTGGCGGCGCGGCGCAGCCGCGGCCGTCATCACATCCCGGCCACCGAGGCGGGCGGGCCGGTCACGAAACGGGGAGGAGCGCATGTTCCGGCGAAGTGGGTACCGGTTCGCCGATAAGAACATGCGCCATTCAAAGGGTTTCAGTCGCGGCCGTAGCCGATCAGCGGCGGCTTCTTGCGGCCGAGCAGGACCAGCAGCGCGCCGAGCACGCCGAGCACCACCCAGGTTGGCTGCTGCAGCAGCGTCTGCATCACCGGGTCCCACAGCCACACGGCGACGTGGCGCTCGATCGCCGGCTGCAGCAGCAGGAGGCTGTTCTGGTGGATGGCGAACCAGGTCTCCCCCAGCGGCTTGAACTGCACCGCCCCGGCGGCGATCGAGGTGGTGCCGTCGATGACCAGCGCGACGAACGCGCCGGCCAGGCACCACAGCCCGAGGAAGCGCAGGATGAATCGCATGAACTCAACCGTGCCGGACGGCGGGGGAGGATCGACCGGCCCACATATGGATATACCGGCAGGGAGGGCAAGCCCAAGGCCGCGTAGGCCGCGTAGGCCGCGTAGGATGAATTGAGCCCTTGCGAAACCCATCGTCTTCCGCTGGCCCGCAACCAACGCTGCCGCCAAAGATGACGCGCCCCGCATCGCGATGGGTTTGCGCCCGCTTGCGCGGGCGTCAACCCATCCTCCGGACGGCCCTTTGCTTGTCAGTGGCCCAGCCTTGGTATAGTTCGGCCGCGTCTGCTTGCACGCCGCGCGACGGCATCGCGCGATCGGGAGGGATGGCCGAGTGGCTTAAGGCGCACGCTTGGAAAGCGTGTATACGGGAAACCGTATCGTGGGTTCGAATCCCACTCCCTCCGCCAGTACCATGTTCGCCCCCGTTCGCTCCTGTCCGCAAAAGTGCGCATCGCGCTCAGGCGCTCACGCCCCGATCGCTGATCGCCTATGGCATCAACCCGGCGACGCAGGTCCCGGGCCGGGCGGCGGGCTGCTGCTTGAACTTGTGGGTTTTAGGAGCGGGGGGAGCACGCCGTTTGTCAGGTCTTCAAGGGCCCAGCGCAGCTCGTCGATACGCTCGATCCAGACCGCATCGGCGCCGATATCTTCCAGGTAGTTGGCCAGGCTCTCGATGGCCCAGACGTACCTTTCTCTGGTGCGCTCCGGGGTTTCCGGAATGTCCGGGGTGGCCTGAAAGGCTTGGCGCAGGCCGTCGAAAAGTTCAGCCTCATTTGTCGAAGCCGCGGCGGCCGCGGTGGCCACGGCGGCCACGGGGGCCACGGCAGGGGGGGCAGCCTGCACCGGCCTGGCGATTTTCCGCGGGCGTCGCGCTGTCACGCTTCGAATATGCCTGGGCATTACCATCTCCGTGTGAAAGCGCCGGCGGTGAAGGCTGGATCCTTGTCGTTGCTGACCGCATGACCGCCCCGGTGGCGCGGCTGTCGCCATCCAGGTACTACCTGAGCGCATGTTCCGGCGAAAGCCTGCCCCGGACTTGATCCGGGGTGGATACCGGTTCGCCGACAAGAACATGCGCCACTCGATAATTCTAGAGCGTGTCCCGATTCCGAAGGAACGGGACATGCTCTGGAGGCCTTGATTGTCGAGGATGGCCGGCCGGCCGGCGCTCAAACCCTTTCCAGATCGCTTTCCTTCACCACGCGGTCGTGCGGCTCGCGCAGGCTCTTGATCCGGTATTGCACCTCGCCGCCGCCATCCGGAAGCTGCCTGACGACCTTGTATTCGCCCTCGGCCGCCGACTTGTGGGGAAAACCGCGGCACAGGCGGACCGTCTGTCCGGACCGAAATCGCTGTGTCATATCTGCTCCGTTTGTTGGCGTCTCGCCGGGCACGTGCGAGGCAGCAAATCATTGCGGGGCTGTCATAGATTGAAGCGGCGCCGCGCCAAGCGACAGGCGTCGTCGCCCGGGGAGCACGTACGGCAAACGTCGGGCCTCACCGCGTACACGGCGCACGACGTCGATACCCCGACGTCGCCGACGAGGGCCGAGCAGCGATCGCCGTTGCACCGCATGCGCCCGCGTTCGTCGTCGACAAACGCGCGCGGAATTCGCGCAAGAT
>WNGH01027042.1_pt1 | contig 15601 bp, 10 predicted proteins | sample 5400631 | NCBI WGS metagenome assembly WNGH01 (sample SAMN13153373, study PRJNA577476) | soil metagenome | isolation source: 115 cm soil or saprolite under Garry oak tree replicate 1 | place: USA:California | collected 2016-06-15
CAGCTCGACCGTGCTGCCGTGCAGGTGGGTCGAGACCAGCACCCGGGTCTTCTCCGGGCTGTACGCGACGGCGTTGTCCAGCAGGTTGCGCAGGGCCGTGACCAGCAATTCCTCATCGCCGAGAACGGCCAGCCGCCGGGTGCCGGTCGAGGCAAGCTCGATGCCGCGCGCGGTCGCCTTCATCCGGCCGCGGTCGAGCGCCTCGGCGACGACGGTGTCCAGGTCGACCGTCGCCGGATCGGGGATCGGCTCGGCCGCCTGGATCCGCGAGAGCGTGATCATGTCCTGGACCAGGTTCGTCAGCCTGTTCGCTTCCTGGCGCATCCGGCTCGCGAACCGCCTGACCGCCTCGGGGTCGTCGGCCGCGTCCTCGACCGTCTCGGCCAGCAGCGCGAGCGCGCCGACCGGGGTCTTGAGCTCGTGGCTGGTGTTGGCGACGAAGTCCCTGCGGACCTCCTCGACCCTGCGCCGCTCGGTCTGGTCCTCGACCAGCAGCAGCACCAGTCCTCCGCCGCCCACGCCGGCGCCCAGCGGGGCTACCCGGACCGCGAAGCTGGTCGTCCTTCCGTTGAAGCCGCTCGTGGAGATGTCGATCTCTCCCTCGCGGATCTCACCGTCCCTGCGCACCTGACGGGCAAGCGCGAGCAGTTCGCCTACGGCGAGGTTGTCCTCCTTGACCAGCCCGAAGGCACGGGCCGCCTCGCTCGCCTGCAGCACCCGGTCATGGCTGTCGATGACCACCGCCGACGAGGAGAGGACGCCGAGCACCGCGGACAGCCCGGCCGGCAGGCTGTCCGGGCCGGGCTCGTCAGGCTCGGCCGCGGATGCGGCAGTGTCGGCCTGTTTCGTCGCGGAGCCCTCAGTACTCATCGGCGCGCCTCCGGCACGGTACTCATCGGCGCGCCTCCGGCACGGTACTCATCGGCGCGCCTCCGGCACGACGCTCATCTGCGCGCCTCTGCGGACCAGGCAGCTTTCATGGCACGTCTGACCGCAATCACCCCCACATCCACACTTTGATGGTATGCGCAGAGCCGGCGGGCCGGCCTGAGCGGGGCGCTGACCAGCATCAATTTGCGGAGAGTTCACGGGACCTCTTACTGGAGTACATCTTGCGGGCGGCCGCTGGCCGTCGCCCCGCCGCGAACCCAGCGGGCACCATCCGCATTCCCGTCACCTGCTCACCTGCCCTGGTTGCGGACCGCCTCCGCGGCCACGGTCGCCGCCTCGGGGTCGAGATAGAGCCCGCCGCGCGTGACCGGCTGGTACGACTCGCCGAGTTCGTAGACCAGCGGGATCCCGGTCGGGATGTTCAGCGCGACGATCTCGGCGTCGCCGATCCCGTCCAGGTGCTTGACGAGCGCGCGCAGCGAGTTGCCGTGCGCGACCACGATGACTGTCCTCCCGACGGCGAGGTCGGGCACGATCGCGTCGTGCCAGTAGGGCAGCATCCGCCACACGACGTCGCGCAGGCACTCGGAACGCGGCAGCAGGTCACCGGTCAGCAGCGCGTACCTCCGGTCGGTGGCCTGCGAGAGCGGGTCGTCGTCGGCGATCGGCGGCGGCGGGACGTCGTAGGACCGGCGCCACAGCATGAACTGCTCGTCACCGAACTCCTCGCGGGTCTGTGCCTTGTTCTTGCCCTGCAGGGCGCCGTAGTGCCGCTCGTTCAGCCGCCACGACCTGCGGACCGGCAGCCAGGCCAGGTCCGCGGTGCCGAGCGTGGCGTTGGCCGTCTCGATGGCGCGGGTCAGCACGGAGGTATGCACGATGTCGGGCCGCAGCCCGCTGTCGGCGAGCAGTTTCCCCGCGTGCTCGGCCTCGGCCAGGCCGCGCTCGGACAGGCCGACGTCGACCCAGCCGGTGAACAGCCCCTCGGCGTTCCAGACGCTCTCGCCGTGCCGGAGCAGCACCAAGGTCGACATGGACCGAGCGTATCGCGCGGATATGGGCCGTCTCAGCCAGCCCGTGACCGGCGCGAGGCGGGCGGCGAGGTGGCTCGCCCGAAATAGCCTGGCCGGGAACATGACGGCGATCTTTCGGGTTCATCCGTCTCGGAGGTGCATGCCAGTGCCGCGTCGCTACCCGCAGCGAGTCGCGACCATCAGCGTTCACACGTCGCCGCTGGAGCAGCCCGGGACAGGTGATGCCGGCGGCCTCAACGTCTATGTCGTCGAGGTCGCCAGGCTGCTCGCGGCCAAGGGCGTGGAGGTGGACATCTTCACCCGAGCCGTCTCCCGCGACCAGCCGCCGGTCGTCGGGCTTGCTCCCGGGGTGCTGGTCAGGCACATCGAGGCCGGCCCGTTCGAGGACCTGGACAAGTCGGATCTGCCGGGCCAGCTCTGCCAGTTCACCTTCGAGGTGCTGCGCACCGAGGCCGCGCACGCGCCCGGCAGGTACGACCTGGTGCACGGCCACTACTGGCTGTCCGGCCAGGTCGGCGCGGTCGCCAAGGAGCGCTGGGGCGTGCCGCTTGTCCAGTCGATGCACACGCTGGGCAAGGTCAAGAACGCCGCGCTGGCCGCAGGCGACGCCGCCGAGCCCGATGTCAGGATCCGCGGCGAGGCCGAGGTCATCGCCACCGCCGACCGGATCGTGGCCAACACCGACGCCGAGGCGCGCGAGCTGATCAAGCTGTACGACGCGGCTCCCGACCGGGTCGCCGCGGTCAGTCCCGGCGTGGACCTGGGCCTGTTCCGGCCGGGATCGCAGCGGCTCGCCAGGCGCCGGCTCGGCATCGCGCAGAACGCCGTGGTGCTCATGTTCGCCGGCCGGGTCCAGCCGCTCAAGGCGCCCGACGTCCTGCTGAGCGCCGCCGCCGAACTCCTCCGCGATCATCCGAGGCTGGCCGGCCGGCTCGTGGTCGCGTTCGTCGGCGGCCCTAGCGGCACCGGGCGCAACGACCCCGACAGCCTGGGCCAGCTCGCCGCGGAGCTGGGGATCTCGCGCAACATCAGGCTGGAGCCGCCGTGCCCGCAGCCCGACCTGGCCGACTGGTATCGCGCCGCGACCCTCGTCGTGGTGCCGTCCTACTCAGAATCGTTCGGCCTCGTCGCGGTCGAGGCCCAGGCGTGCGGCACGCCCGTCGTGGCCGCCGCCGCTGGCGGCCTGCGCACGGCGGTCAGCGACGGCGTGTCCGGGGTGCTGGTCGACGGGCACGACCCGGCGCGCTACGCGCGCGCGATCGCCGACCTGCTCGCCAGCATCGCCGACCTGCTCGCCAGGCCGGGCCGGCTGGCCCGGCTGTCCCGCGGCGCCAGGAAGCACGCGTCGGGGTTCGGCTGGTCCGCGACCGTCGACCAGCTTCTTGCCGTGTACCGTGACGCTATGAGCGAGGTCGCCGCCACGGTGGACGCGTGACCGCGGGCCCGGCCGAGCCTGGCGCGCCAGGCCGCCAGCCTCCCGCCAACGCCGCCGCTGGAGCCGATGCCGTCGCCACGCTCAGCGACATCCTCGCCGGGCTCGGGGTCAGCTACTCCGAGCCGCAGCCTGGCGCGTTCCTCGTCCGGCTGGAGGGCCAGCACAAGCTGGTCACGATGACCTGGCTGATCGCCGACAGGCACAGCCTGCAGGTCGAGGCCTTCTTCTGCCGTCAGCCCGACGAGAACCATGCCGAGTTCTACCGGTTCCTGCTCGAGCGCGGCAGCCGGATGTTCGGCGTCCATTTCGCGCTCGACCCGGTCGGCGACGTGCACCTGGTCGGCAGGCTCCCGCTGGCGACGATCACGCCGGAGGAGGTCGACCGGCTGCTCGGCTGCGTGCTCAGCTACTCGGACGAGAACTTCGACCAGGCGCTCATGATCGGCTTCGCCTCGTCGATCCGCCGGGAGTATGCCTGGCGGGTCAAGCGCGGCGAGAGCCTGGCCAACCTGCGCGCGTTCACACGGCTGACCGAGCCAGACGGCGGCGGCCAAGCCGCGGTGGCAGGCCAGGCGGCGGCAGCGCGCCCGACTCCCGGCCGAGCGTGATCAGCCAGGCCACGGACGTTTTCCCGGCCTTCGGCACCACGGCCGTGCTGGTCGTGACCGATCCGGCCGCTCTCGGCACCGCGCGCGCGATCGCCGACGCCGAGCTTGCCGCCGTCGATATGGCGTGCAGCAGGTTCCGGCCAGACTCGGAGCTGTCCAGGCTCAACGCAGCCCACGGCGAGCTCACGCCGGTCAGCGAGCTGTTCGCCGAACTGATCGCCGAGGCGCTGCGTGCGGCCGAGGTGACCGACGGTGACGTCGACCCGACCTGCGGGCAGGCGCTGGCCCTGGCCGGATACGACCGTGACTTCGCCGAGCTCGAAGCCGGGGCGGCGACGGCCGGCCCGCCGGCCGGTCCCGTCCCCGGCTGGCGCAGCGTCTGGCTCGACCCGGGCCGCCCGGCCGCCAGGCTCGCCCGCGGGGCGCAACTCGACCTCGGCTCGACCGCCAAGGCCTGGGCCGCCGACCGGTGCGCCCGCCTGGTCGCCGAGGATGCCGGTTGCGGCGCCCTGGTCAGTCTTGGCGGCGACATCGCCGTCGCCGGCCGTCCGCCCGGCGACGGCTGGCAGGTCAGGGTCACCGACGACCACGCCGCGGGCGCCGAGGCGCGCGGCCAGACCGTCACGCTGCGCTCCGGTGGCCTGGCGACATCGAGCACCACGGTCCGGGCCTGGACCGCGGGCGGCAGGACCCTGCACCACATCATCGACCCGCGGACCGGCGAGCCGGCCCGCTCCTGCTGGCGCACGGTCAGCGTCGCCGCCGCGACCTGCGCGGACGCCAACATCGCGAGCACGGCGGCGATCATCAGGAGCGAGTTGGCGCGCCCCTGGCTGGCCGGGGCCGGCCTGCCCGCCCGGCTGGTCCGCGGCGACGGCTCGGTAGCGACCACCGCAGGCTGGCCCGCCGAGCAGGCCGAGTCAGGCTGGCCCGCCGAGCAGGCCGAGTCAGCCGAAGACATTTGCGGCCAGCCGAGGACTTCGTGGTCACAGCTGACGCAGACCTTACGTGTTAGCCGGTGCCGGCCGCGACCAGCGCTGTGCTGGCTCCGGGCCGGGCCGGGCCGGAGCCGGCTCCGGGCCGGGCACTGGCCTCGCCGGTGCGTCAGGACGGGCTGTCGGCCCACCTGGCGCGGGCATGCGCGGTGCGGGCCGAAACGTCCGGCGATTACGATGCGCTAGTGCACCGGTCCGCGGTGCCGGCGATCTGCGGGGAACGCTGACCGGGCTGGTGCCGGCGGTGGTCGTGCGAGCCGTTGCAAGAAGTGAAATCTGTTACGGAGGTTGCGGATGGGGCCACTGGGCGGCGTGCGGGTGGTCGAGATCGCGAGCCTGGCGCCGGCGCCGTTCGGCTGCATGATCCTTTCCGACCTCGGGGCCGATGTGCTGCGGGTGGAGCGGCCGGCGAGCTGCCGGCCGGGGACACGCGCGCCGGTCGATCCGCTGACCCGCGGCCGCCGGTCGATCGGGCTGAACCTGAAGGACCCGGCGGGCGTCGAGTTGCTGCTGAGGCTGCTCGGCTCGGCCGACGTGCTGGTCGAGGGGTTCAGGCCGGGTGTCACCGAGCGGCTCGGGTTCGGGCCGCAGGTCTGCGCGCAGCGCAACCCAGGGCTGATCTACGCGCGGATGACCGGCTGGGGCCAGGACGGCCCGCTGGCGCCGACCGCCGGGCACGACATCGACTACATCGCGATCTCCGGCGCGCTGCACCCGATCGGACGGGTCGGCGAGCGGCCCGTGCCGCCGCTTAACCTGGTCGGCGACTTCGGCGGCGGCGGGATGTTGCTGGCGATGGGCGTGCTCGCCGCCCTCGTCGAGCGGCAGCGGTCCGGTCTCGGCCAGGTTGTCGACGCCGCGATGGTGGACGGCTCGGCGCTGCTGACCTCGTTCATCTACGGGCTGCGAGCAAGCGGCGCGTGGCGGGACGAGCGCGGTGTGAACCTGCTCGACGGCGGCGCCCCGTTCTACGACACTTACGCGACGTCCGACGGGAGGTACGTCGCGGTCGGGGCGCTCGAGCCGCAGTTCTACGCCGCGCTGCTGGCCGGGCTCGGGCTGGCCTGTGCCGGCCTGCCCGCGCAGATGGACGTGGCGGGCTGGCCTGTGCTGCGCGAGCGCTTCACCGAGGTCTTCGCCCAGCGCACCAGGAACGAGTGGGCGGCGTTGTTCGAGGGGACGGACGCCTGCGTCGCGCCAGTGCTGTCACCGGCCGAGGCGGCCGGGCATCCGCACAACGCCGCCCGTGGAGTCTTCGCCGAGGTCGGCGGGGTGCCGCAGCCGGCGCCCGCGCCCAGGTTCGGCCGCAGCGCGGCCGGGCAGCCCGCGCCGCCCGTCCGGCCGGGTGCCGACACCGAGGCCGTGCTGCGCGGGCTCGGGCTCGACCAGGCGCGGATCGCGGAACTGCACGACAGCGGAGCAGTCGCCTGAGCGAGCCGGCGCCCAGGAGGCGAGCGGCAGATACACGCTGATCGCCGAGCCGCTGTTCCTGCTCGCCGACTCGGCCATCGTCGGCAGGCTGGGCACCGCGCCGCTGGGCAGCCTGGGGGTCGCCGCCCAGGCGCTGACCGCGCTGGTCAACGTCTCGATCTTCCTCGCCTACGGGACCACCGCCGCGGTCGCCCGCCAGCTCGGCGCGGGTAACCGCCAGGCCGCGATCAGGCAGGGCCTCGACGGCATCTGGCTGGCCGGCGCTATCGGCGCGGCCGTGCTGGCGGTCGGGCTGCCGCTCGCGACGCCGATCGTCCGCGCGTTCGGCGCGTCGCCTGCCGTCACTGCCGGCGCGGTCACCTACCTGCGCATCAGCCTGCTCGCCGCGCCAGCCATGCTCACCGTCCTGGCCGGCACCGGGATCCTGCGCGGCCTGCAGAACACGATGACCCCGCTCGTGGTCGCCGTCGTCGGCAATGTCGTGAACGTGGCGCTGAACGCGATCTTCGTGCTCGGCCTGCACTGGGGCATCGCGGGCTCGGCCTGGGGAACGATGATCGCGCAGTACGGCGCGGCCGGCGCCTACCTGGCCATGGTGGCGGCCGGTGCCAGGGCGGCCGGCGTCCGGCTCGGCATCGACCTGCCAGGGCTGAGGGCCGCCGCCCGGACCGGCGCCGCCCTGGTGATCAGGACACTGGCGCTGCAGGCCGTGCTGGTCGCGGCGACCGCGATCGCGGCACGGCAGGGCAACGCGGCGATAGCCGCGCATCAGGTCGCCTTCAGGCTCTGGACACTGCTGGCCTTCGCGCTCGACGCGATCGCGATTGCCGGGCAGGCGATCACCGGCAGGTACCTCGGTGCCGGGGACGTCGCGGGGGCGCGGGCGGCGACCGGGCGGATGATCCGCTGGGGCGCCGGCTGCGGCGCCGTGTTCGGCGTGGCGACGCTGGCCGCGCGGCCCTGGCTTCCCGGTCTCTTCGCCGCGGCGCCGCCCGTCGCCCACCTGATGCTCGTCGTGCTGCTGGTGGTCGCGGCCGGCCAGCCGATGGCCGGGGTGGTCTTCGTGCTCGACGGGGTGCTGATCGGGGCGGGTGACCAGGACTACCTGGCGGTCGCCGGGCTGGCGTCCTCGGCCGTGTTCGGCGTGGCGGCGGCAGTCGCGGCAGTGACCGGCGCCGGCCTGCTCGGGCTGTGGTTCGCGATCTCGGCCTGGCTGGCCGCGCGGTTCGTCACGCTGACCCTGCGGGCCCGCGGCTCCCGCTGGCTGGTCACCGGCGCGGTCAGGGCCTGAGGCGAGGGCCGGCGGCCGATCCGTAGATGAGGAACTCCGAGCCGTCCCATCCGAACCAGACCGCCGACGACCGCGGCTGGCCCGCCGGAGTCACGGTGGTCAGCCATATGATCGTCTCCGCGCGGAGCCTGGCATCGGCGGCGTGCTTGGGATTGTCCAGATTCAGCATGGTGACCTCGGCCCTGTGCGTGGTGGCTGGCGAACCGCGCCGATGGCGGGCTTGGGCAAGGGCGAGGGGGCCCGCGCTGGTCACCCACCTGATCAAGACCGGCGTGCGGATGGGCGTCAATACCAGCCCTGAGCCGTTCAGCAACATCATCGTCAGCCTGATCGAGAACCTGGCGGTGGCCGGCATGGTCGTGTTCGCGGTGTTGCACCCGGTCCCGGCGGCGATACTCGCGGCGGCGCTGCTGGTGGGCGGCCTGATCCTGGTGATCTTCCTGGCGTCACGGATCCGCCGGTTCTGGCGCAACCGCCGCGAGCGCCGGCTCGCCCGCCAGGCGGGCGGCCCGCGAACCAGGCCGCTCCGCCGCCAGCCGATGACCTGAGCGCGCTCAGCCCAGGGCGATCTCCACGACCCGCACGACGACCAGGGCGGTCGCCGCGCCGAGGTAGACCCACATCGCCGACATCGCGACCCTGCGGCCGACCGACATCCGCACAGGGGCGAGCATCGCCAGCGGCGGCATTCTCCAGTTGTCCCTGGTCCTGCGGTCGTCGGCGACTCTGAGGAGGTCCGTTCGCGGCCCGGCCCGCCGGCGGCGCAGCAGCAGGAAGCCGCCGGTCAGCACCGCCGCGGTCACGCAGCCGGCCATGATCGCGATGACCTGCCCAGGGGAGATCGTCCCGAACACCACCGAGATCATCAGGATCGCCGAGAGCACGGCGAGGACGCCCACCACGATCGCCGCGAGCACGTTGGTGCCCCTGCCGTTGACCCACGGCCCGAGCACCTCCTTGTCGTTGCACAGCAGCAGCAGGAACACCGTGGCACTCGGCAGCAGCACCCCGGCCAGCACCTGCACTCCCTCGGTGAGCAGGCCGAGCGGGGAACCGGGGACCAGCACGATCGTCGCGGCCACGGCGATCAGCGCCGCGTACATGGCGTAGAAGCCCTTCGCCTGCTTCACGCCGCGGTGCAGCGAGTGCTTCAGGCCGAGCATGTCGCCGACGGCGTAGGCGGTGGACAGGGACACGGCGAACGCCCCGATCATCGAGGCGTCGAGCAGCGCCACCGCGAACAGCGCTCCGGCCGCGTGCCCGGCGTAGGCGGACAGCCCGGACGCCAGCCCCGCCGCGTCGGTGAACTGAGCGTGCCGCGCTCCCGCGAACGCCGCCGCGGTCGCGCCCATCAGCGCTCCTCCGCCGATCACCACCACGACGATCCCGAGCCAGAGGTCAACCTTCTCATACCGCATGAACCGGGGCGTGATCCGCTTGTCGACGATGTAGGACTGCTGGAAGAACAGCTGCCAGGGCGCAACCGTGGTGCCGACGATCCCGATGACCAGCAGCAACACCGTCGAGAGCTGACCGGAGCCGCCCGGCATCGAGGGGATCGCGAAGCCGCGGGCCATCTGGCCCGCCGGCGGATGCGCCAGCACGTACACCGGCACGAGCAGCAGCGAGCCCGCGCACAGGGCCATCGCCATCCGCTCGAACCGGCGCAGGCTCCCGGTCGAGGCGGCCAGCACGATGGCCAGGCTGGCCAGGATGACGGCGACGACCCTCGGCACGCCCAGGTAGCTGGCGGCGAGCGCGATCCCGATGAACTCGGTCACGATGGTCAGCGCGTTCAGGATGAACAGGTCAATCACGCTGAACGCGCCCCAGAACCGGCCAAACCGCTCGAGTATCAGCTTGGCGTAGCCGACGCCCGTGACCGCGCCGAGCCTGAGCACCATCTCCTGGTTCACGTAGAGCACCGGGACAAGGAGCAGGAACGTCCACAGCAGCCTGGTCCCGTAGGTCTGGCCGGCCTGCCCGTAGGTGGAGAATGCCCCGGCGTCGTTGTCGCCGACCATCACGATCACGCCAGGTCCCACGATCGCGAGCAGCGTCTTCAGCCGGGCCGGGACCGACGTCCGCCCGCCGACGGCGTCATCGAGCGAGATCGTGCCGAGAGCGCCCCTGATGTCGCCGATGTCGGCGGAGTCGCGGGCTATGCCGCGGACCGGCGTCGTCAGGCTCTGGGTGGCGGTGGTGGTCATGGTGAGCACCCCTTTCACCGCCGGATGACCGGCGGGATCGGGGGGCACGCGGAACGCGCCGCCAGGCGCGGCCTGCGGTGCGAAGGCTGCGGTCAGGCCTGGCTGGGAGCGACCCCTTGCGGATCGGCTGGACGGCGCGGGCACGTGCCCGGAACGGGCAGGAAGGACGGCGAGCAGGGCCAGTTCCGGCCCGGTCTATCGTGTTCCACGACTCGCCTCCTTCAGCCTGATGCCAGGCATGCCGCGCCCGGATGGCTAGCGCTTGCAGCCAGGCAACGCCGTCACACCTGCCGGGAGGCGGCGCGCCCCAGCGAAACCGGGGCAGGCACCTCTCTCGTTAGAGCTTTGGCACTCCACGGCGTAGCGCGTCCCGATCGTCCGCGTGCGCAGCCACTTGGCCTCACCCCTTAGGCCGGGGAGAGGTGTCCTGATCCGGAGCGTCTCTCGACGGTTGGGATCAGTGGCCTGTGTCCGTGAAGACGCCTCACCGAACGAGGTGTCCTTGTCAACCACCGTCGAGGATGCCCGATCCGGCGCAGAGATGTCAATTCCGCGCGCCGGCTGCCGACGTGGCTGCTGTGGCTTGTGTTGCTGCTGTAACGAGCAACATTCCGCTTTTCCATGATCGTGGATGCTTGTCGACGATATAGCCGAAAATCATCCACGATCCTGCGATCCCGTGGGGCCGGAGGCGCGCGGGCGGCGGGGTCGGTCAGCTTGTGCCTAGCTGGATGGCCTTGACGACCAGCAGGAGCACGGAGACCACGAGGTAGCCCCACAGCAGCAGGATGGCGAGCTTCGTGCCTGGCGACCAGACGACCGGCTTGAGCAGGGCGAGCGGCGGCATCCGCCAGTTCGCCCGCTCGGCCCTGGTCAGGCCCGCGAAGCCGGCGGCCCCGCCCCGCGCGGCCTGCCCAGCCTGCAAGCCAGACCCGGGCCGCCGGACCTGCCCGGCCCGTGCGGCGGCGAACCTGAGCCAGCCGAACGCCAGCCCCGAGCCCGCCGTCAGCCCGACCGCCAGCCAAACCATGACCGTCGCGGCAGACACGCCGGAGAACAGCGTGGTCACCACGAGCGTGCCGGAGAGCAGCAGCAGCAGCCAGATGATCACGCCAGCGACGATGTTCAGCCAGCGCGCGTTGGTCCACGGCCCGAGCACCTCGGGGTCGTTGCAGAGCAGCAGCAGGAACACGCTGGCGCTCGGGAGCAGCACGCCGGCCAGTGCCTGGACCGCGGTGGTGAGCAGGCCAAGCGGCGCGCCTGGCAGCAGCACGATGCCCGCGGCGAGCACGACGACCAGGGTGTAGCTGGCGTAGAAGGCCTTCGCGTCGCGGAACTTGCGGTGCAGCGAGTGCCTGATGTTGAACACGTCGCCGAACGCGTAACTGGTCGACAGCGTGACGGCCGCCGCCCCGACGATGCTCGCGTCGAGCAGCACGAGCGCGAAGATCGTGCCGAGGAAGCCGCTCTTGGCCCTGAACGTTTCGGCGACCCCGAGCGCGTCGGTGAAGTGCCCGGCCAGCGGCTTCCCGGCGACCGCGTACACGGTCGCGATCAGGATCACCGCCGCGCCGCCCACGACGACGAGCGACCCGAGGAACGTATCCGCCCGCTCGTAGCGGATGAACCGGGGCGTGATCCGCTTGTCGATCACGTTCGACTGCTGGAAGAACAGCTGCCACGGGGCCACCGTCGTCCCGACGATGGCGATGATCAGCAGCACGGCGTTGGAGCTGACGCCGCCCTGCACGCCTGGCACGACGAAGTGGAAGGCGATGGGGCCGGCCCGCGGACGCGAGAAGATCACCAGCGGCACGAACAGCACCAGGCTGGATCTGCCGATGAACTCGGTGACGATCGTGAGGAAGTTGAGCAGGAACAGGTCCCCCACGTTGAACCATGCCCAGAACCTGCCGAACCGCTCCATGATCAGCCTGGCGTGGCCGACGCCGGTGACGGCGCCGAGCCTGACGACCATCTCCTGGTTGACCACGAGCACGGGCACGAGCAGCAGCAGCACCCAGAGCAGGCTGTACCCGTAGTCCTGGCCCGCCTGGGCGTAGGTCGCGACGCCGCCGGCGTCGTTGTCGCCGACCATCACGATCAGGCCGGGGCCGACGATCGCCAGGAACGTCACCAGCCGCCTGCGCCAGCCGGAGTACTGCTCGTCCCCCACCGCGATCCGGCCGAACGCACCCTCGATGTCGCCGGGGCTCGTCTCGCCTGCCGACGGTTCCGGCCTGGTGAGAGCCGCGGCCGGGGCCGGGGCCGGCCGGCCGGGATGCCCCGGAGGAGGGTCCCGCCCGGCGGGGTCGGTCACGGCCGCTTGCCCCGGCGGGAGTCGGGCGGCTCGGCCGCCTCCCTGCGCCGCCAGTCCTCGGGCAGCGTCACCTCGAGCACGTCGTCGACCGTGATCAGGCCGATCATCGTGCGGTTGTCGTCCACGACCGGGATGGTGACCAGGTTGTAGTCGCTCATCAGCACGGCGACGTCGACGACGTCGGTGTCGGCGCCGATCCTGACCGGGTCGTCGTCGTAGACATCGCTCAGCCGCGCCGCCGGATCGGCCTGCAGCAGGGTAACCACGGTCGCGACCCCGCACAGCCCGCCGTCCCGGTCAAGCGCGTGCACGCTGGTCAGCGACTCAGGCTCGAGGCTGCGCGAGCCGCCGACGGCGGCGAGCGCCTCGCCCACCAGGACACCGGCGGGGACGGCCAGGAAGTCCATCCCCATCAGGCCGCCGGCGCTCGTCGGGTTGAACCCCATCAGCGTCAGCACCTTGGCCCGCTGGCCGGCGGGCAGCAAGTCGATCACCGGCTGCCTGCGCCGCTGCGGAAGCTCCGAGATCGCGTCCGCGGCATCGTCGGCCCGCATCCGGTTCAGCACCCCGGCGATCTCGGCGTCGGTTCGCGCGCCGAGCAGCCGGCTCGCCAGATCCTCGTCCAGTTCCTCGAATACGTCGGCCTCGAGCTCGGGATCGGCGCGCACCTGGCTCAGGATCTCGGTCCCCTCCGCCTTGGACGCCTCCTCGAGCAGGTCGGCGATCTGGGCCGCCTTCAGCCGCCTGATCCGGCCGAACGGCCCGCGCAGCAGCGCGCTGCTCGCATGCCCGATCAGCGGCTCGAAGTTGACCCACTCCTCGAACACGTGCGCCTGCTCGGGCGGCGCGAGCAGGCGCCGCAGGCCGCGCGCCCTGCGGTGGGTATCGACTCCGGCCAGCACCCACACGCTGCCCAGCTGCCGCAGCTCAAGGTCAACCGCCTTGATCAGGTGCGCGCTCGGCACGTCGATCAGCCGGTGCCCGAGCACATCGGCGCGCAGCAGCACCTCGCCGTGACGGCGCTCGAACTTGCGCAGGTCCAGCCGGGCGCTGGTCAGCTTGAGCACCTCACCGTCGAACGAACTCGCCTGTTCGAGCGGAACGAAAACCTCGCGGCTACCCACGGCGGCGACCAGGCCGGTCACGAGGGGGTGCTCGGCGCCGCGCAGCCGCACGATGATGTCGGCCAGCTTGCCGATCGATTCCCCCCGCTTGTCCGTGATCGGCCGCCCGACCAGCTCGGACAGGTGCAGCACGCGCCCGTTTCCTGCCTCCGGCGCCGCGGCCGCCGGTGATGTGGTCATGTCAACGCAGCCTTTCTGGTCTGCCCCTGCCGTTCTCCTACCCGCTCCGGTGCCGGTCTGCCCGGCACGGGTAGCCCCCGGGCCGCTGGGAACACTGTCAGTGCCGGCGGGCGCTGTGTTGCCTCACCGTGCCGTCGGCGGGTAAACAGGATGATGGCCTGCCGGCCAGCCGGTTATCTAGCCAGCTCGGCGACGAATATTGCGGTAGCGGCACGACCGTGACTTACGGTACGGCCGGGGGGCCGGGTCCCTGGTTCCGGCTCACAGCGGTCACGATGGTATGAAGGCCACGTCCGGGACGCCAGCGAAGCGTCACCGAGGGCCGGATCGAGCGGAGGAACGACAGGCGTGGCGACAGGCAAGCGTACGGGTCTGGCGGCAGGTCAGAACGATCTGGCCGAGAGCCTGGGCTACGCCATCAAGCGGCGCCTGCTCGGACCGCCGCTTGTCAACGAGCAGCTCAGCGAGCAGCGGCTGTCCAAGCCGCTCGCACTCGGCGTACTGTCGCCAGACGGAATCTCCTCGGCGGCCTACGGCACCGAGGAAATCCTCATCGCCTTGCTGCCCATGGCCGGGCTGGCGGCTTTTACCCTGATCCTGCCCATGACCCTGGTCATCCTGGTCGTGATGGCCCTCGTGGTGCTGTCCTACCGCGAGGTGGTCATGGTCTACATCAGGCCAGCCGGGTCGTACGTGGTGGCACGGGAGAACTTCGGGCCCCGGGTCGCCCAGATCGCCGCCGTCGCGCTGCTCATCGACTACGTGGTCACCGTCGCTGTCCAGACCGCGGCCGGCACCGCAGCGGTGGTCTCCGCGTTCCCGGCGCTGGGCGAGTTCCATCTGGAGATGACGGTCGCCGTGGTGGTCCTGATCTCCTACGGCAACCTTCGGGGGATCCGCGAGGCCGGGCGGGCTTTCGCCATGCCAACGTACATGTTCGCCGGCTCGGTCATCCTGATGATCCTGGTTGGGTTGGGCCGCCAGTTGTTCGGGGACTTGCCGAGATACAACCCGCTCGCGCTGCATGACACCTACCAGATCGGCACGGGCACAGCCGGGCTGCTGACCTTCGCGATGATCTTCACGTTCCTGCGCGCCTTCGCCAACGGCGGAGCATCGCTCACCGGCATCGAGGCCGTCTCCGACGCGGTCGGGGCCTTCAGGCCGCCCGAAGGAGTCAACGCCCGCCGGGTGCTCGTGATCGAGGGCGCCATCCTGGCCTTCCTCGTCGCCGGCATTTCCTGGATGGCGCACGCCACCCACGCCACTCCGTACAAGAGCGGATACCCGACGGTGCTCGCTCAGGAGGCCAAGATCATCTTCGGCCACACGCCGGTCGGGGTCGCGCTCTTCTTTTTCGTGCAGGCGGCCACCGCGCTGATTCTCTATACGGGCGGAAACACGAGCTTCAACGGGTTCCCGTTCCTGGCCAGTTACGTGGCCGGGGACGCGTTCCTGCCGCGCTGGCTGCTCAAGCGAGGTCATCGCCTGGTGTTCTCCAACGCGATCATCGTGCTGACCATCGTGTCGATATCGCTGCTCCTGATCCGCGGCGCGTCGGTGAACAGCCTCGTACCGCTCTACGCCATCGGTGTCTTCACCGCCTTCTCGCTCGCGGGTTTCGGGATGGCCCGTTACCACATCAAGCACAAGGAAGCCGGATGGCGGCGAAAGCTCGTGACCAACGGCGCCGCGGGCGGGCTGACCGCGATCGTCGTGGTCATCTTCGCCGTCGTGAAGTTCACCGAGGGCGCCTGGCTGGTGCTCGTGCTCTTCGTGATCGGCGTGCCGGCCCTGATCAGGCTCAACCGGCAGTACAAGCTGGAGGCCGACGTCCTCGCGCGCATCGGCACCGTCCGGGCCGGGCAGCCTGAGCCCACCGCGCCGACCTACTCGCGGCGAAGCGTCTACGTATTCGTCGACGAACTCGACCTGGCCACTCTCGCCGCTCTCCGGTATGCGCGCAGCCTGCGGCCGACCAGCCTGCGCGCGGTGCATTTCGTGCTGGACAGCACCCAGGCCGACCGGCTGAGGCAGGACTGGGTGCGGGCCAACACCGGCGTGGTCCTCGACCTGGTGGAC
>WNGH01016681.1_pt1 | contig 15598 bp, 17 predicted proteins | sample 5400631 | NCBI WGS metagenome assembly WNGH01 (sample SAMN13153373, study PRJNA577476) | soil metagenome | isolation source: 115 cm soil or saprolite under Garry oak tree replicate 1 | place: USA:California | collected 2016-06-15
TCCTTTGGTCAAGAACCCAGCAACACCAAGGGCGAATTCGTGGCGGCTACCTTGTTCTTTGGGCCAGTGGCGTGCTACCAGGGTGGTTGCTGCTAGTTGCTCTGTTAGCTCTGTGAGGATAGAGGCATCAACCGACTTTTCAACACCGTCCCTATACCATTGATATCGGTGTCACTCTGGGTGAATAGACGGATAGACGACGGTTTGCACACCACTGGCACGCCGTTCTATCAGCATGGTTTTGTCGATGTCTGTGTACTTCTGGCTCAGAGTACCATCGGCGCAATACCAGTAGTGACTGTATGGGTTCCCAGCATGTCCGGACACCATATCAGTACCAGGGAGTAAGGTTCTGGCTAACTCAACTGCTTCAGGCACATCTAGATCAACATCAACCAGACCGTCCGCTGGTTTTATGCCGATGTTATCCCCTGGTGTGAAGTCAATCGCGCCGTACTTTTTTTTCTGCCAGTCCTTTTCTTGTGGTGCTTTACTACCCCCCGGCATAGGCACAACAGCATACCCTTTGTTGATGTATTGTTGTGCTGCCTCTATAACCTTTGTGCTACGATGTCCATTCACACTATCCGTCTGTTCAGCGACCACACTACTACGATCATTGTTTGCCACTTACTTAATCCCTTTTCTACCTGGTCGCTTTAATCCAGGTCCTTTGATACGGTTCCACTTGCTCAGGTGCGACTAAGATTGTTGAACCTACTTTGACGACAGAAATTCCACGGTTACGCATCCACAGGTAGAGCGCATTCGTGCGTCATGTACGAACCGATGCGTTCAAGCTGTTCGATTGATATAGAAACCTCCTTATGTGTCCCTATAGCGTTACGTTAATGCTTGGAAAAAATAAGGCTAGGCGAAGTGGCAAGCAAGACCTAGCCAGGAAGGAAACAATGTGAGCGTTCGATGGATTAGTCCAAACGTTCGACATTCAAATAGTACCACATCCAAAGGTCCTGTGCAAGAGCATTCTATAGGACCCGGTACTAGAATGGCACGACCGCACTCCCAGCCTTGAAATAGAGCCCGCCAGTATCGTGAAAACGCAAACCGACTTAGCAGGCTTGGAGCACCGATGTCCGAAGAAAGAGGGGGAACGGACAGAGCTAGCCTCACTCTACCCGTCAAATAAATAATACCGATGCGTACTGGCTGGGTTACACATCAGTACCCTGAGCGTGCAGTAGTCCTAACATTGCCAAGAGAGCTTCTAATAGTCCTCTTTCAATAATTAATTCTACTCTGCCTTAATTGTACACGAAGTCGATCCGCAATTTACAACCCTACGAACGCACTCCCCATGCTGTCTGATGGCTCTTTGGTGTACAGGTTCGACATAGAGAGCTAAAGAATGCACGGCGCGGATAAGCTCATCAATAACGTGCTCCTCCTCCCTTCCCATGGCACATATTGAACGGTTCTTCCCAAATAAAAACCTCCCTACATATCCATGCAAGGAGGCGTGTGGCTGGTCTATGGTCTATGCTGCTAGGATGGAACGCAACTCTCTAGCAAGCTCACTCCAAGATATGACAACTTTGGGGTACTTGCCAGGGCAGTTTCCCAGTCGTCACCAGCAGGGAAGCCCAGGCGAACCTGCGAGGTAAATCCACTTGCCGCGTGGACAGCATAAGTGGGAACGAGAGTCAGCAGCAGAGCAGCCAGCATCATACATGCGGCCAGGATAAGCAGCCGGGTGTGTGTCCTTACACGAAGCATAAAAGACCCTCCTCATCTGTGGTTAGTCTGGCATTAGAGGTGTCATTCAATATATTTGACGATTACTTGCAGCTTCTGTATCAGAAAAGCCTCGGGCTATTCTAAAGTCACCATAACGATGGTATTATCATTGGTCAGACTTACTGTCAGACCAGGTGGTGGTCTACGGCATAGCGTGTGGCAGCCGTGCGTGACTCAACCCCCAGCTTGTTGTAGATGGAGGTCAGATGGGTGTTGACGGTGCGCGGGCTGATGATAAGGCGCTCAGCCACCTGGGCATCGGAGAGCCCCTGGGCCACCATGCGCAGCACCTCCACCTCGCGAGCGGTCAATCCTGATGGATAGGTGTGTGATTGCTTCGCAGGGGGTGTCGCTGGTTGGACCGCCGAAACCGTGGTGACTGCTGTGGCTCGTCCTGGCGCGCCGAGGACTTGCTCGAGTGTCATGGTTCGTCCTTCGGCTCTGGCTATAGCGAACACCTGCTCACCCAGACGAGCGCCTATGGTAGCGACTGCGCGCTCATATCCCACCCGATACACAGGTGGCATGGGTACACCGGCTGTGTTTCGCAGCGTCTCTGCCGCCCCCAGGAGGCGCGCTGCCCAGATGCCCTCTCCCTGTGCTGCAACCACCTCTGCCAAACATCTCACGTAAATAGGGAGATTCCATTGGTCGTCTATTTCTCTTGCGATGGTCAGTATTTCATTATAGTGGTTCCGTGCCGCAGCATAATTCCCGAGACGAGCCTCTATTTGCGCAAGCAGGGAGAGCGACCAGGCCATGTTACCCACGAGGTCTTTACGCTCTTTGGTGAGTTCTCCACAAAGTGCCAGGGCCTCCTCTGCCTGCTGGCGCGCGGTGTCAACATTGTTTTGACTGAGCGCTAGCTCTGCTGAGGTGCTGAGCGCCAGGGCCAGGAGCCATTGGTTAAACCAGATGTGGGGCAGTTCTCCTAAAAGCGTGAGACTTTCATTGATGAATGAATGGGCCTCGGCAAGGTCCCGCTGGAACTCAAAAAGGAGTCCTCCCAAAAACAAAAGCATTTCAGCCACTCCACTCTTATTCCCAACCTCTCGGAAGAGCGACAGGGCTTCCTCATAGCTGGTACGCGCCCCGGTGTACTCGCCCTGCGTCCTGTACAGATTGGCCAAAGCCCAGAGTGACCAACCCTGGCGATCCTTCTTACCCAATCCTCTGTGGAGCGCGACACTCTCCTCCAGCATGGAACGGGCCTCGGTATACTTTCCGCTCTCAGTGGCATACATCCCCAGCAGATACAGACAGAACGCGATCCCTGTCCGGTCTTCCAATCGTTGGCAGAGTACCAGGGCCTCCCCCGCCAATGAGCGCCACTTTGCCTTATTACCCTGCACGAAGGCCAGATCGGCGGCGGCGATGAGCGCTTTTGCCTGTCCTGCCGTGGCAGCTTCCTCCCTTATCGTTAAGCCTCTTTCAATGAGTCCCCGTCCCTCCTCGAGACGTCCTTGAAGGATCCAAAATACGCGCAGTGTGCCTGCTAACCGCAAGCCCAACTCCCTACGTTGTTTACTCTTCCCGTCCTGTACTGGTTCCAGCGACCACTCGAGGATCGCTCGCAGATTGTCGTACTCTTGCTCTAATCGCTCCAACCACTCGTCTCGCGGTAAACCTTCAAGCTCTGACTCCGCCTGCTCTGCCAATGCTACATGGTTCGCTGCAAACGCCTGCTGAGCGGTTTCTATCTCACCGTGTGCGGTCAAGCGCTCCAGCCCGAACTCACGGATCGTTTCCAGCATCGTGAGGCGGGGCTCCGCTCCTTCTTGCGCTGCCTGACGCACCAGGTTCTTGTCGATGAGGGAGGTGAGATCATCGACGATTGGTTCTGCTTCGTTCCCAAGTGCCTTGCAAATGGCCTCAATGGACTCGAGCCTGCAGCCGCCGACGAAGACCGAGAGACGTCGGAAGAAGCGCTGCTCCTCCGCAGTAAGCAGGTCGTAGCTCCACTGGATCGTCTTGCGCAGGGTCTGTTGGCGGGTGGGCACATCACGTGCGCTGCTGGTCAAAAGGGGCAAACGCTGCCCCAAACGGGTCAGCAAGAGCTGCGGAGGGAACAGCCTGATGCGCGCCGCTGCCAACTCGATGGCGAGTGGGAGTCCATCCAGGCGAACACAGATCTCTGCCACAGCCGGGGCGTTGGTGTTCGTCACCTGGAAATCAGGCTTGACTGCTTGCGCACGTTCGATAAAGAGCGCCACCGATTCGTACTGTGAGAGCGCGACAAGATCAGGCAGGCGCTTGGTGTCCGGTAGCGCCAGTGCTGGCACGGGGAACTCGCGCTCGGCGCGCACATGCAGCCCCTCCCGACTGGTGACCAGGACTTTCAGTCGTGGGCAAACGGCAAGCAGGTCCGCCACCTGTATGGCTGCACTCACCACCTGCTCAAAGTTGTCCAGCAGCAGCAGTGTCTTTTTCTCATGGAGAGAGCTTTTCAAATGTTCCAGCGGCGATTGGTCTCGTGCTTCCCGAAGACCGAGCGTGCGCGCCTACCTCTCGCAGGCTCACTCCCTCTGGCAGGGCATGCTCCACCAGATCGCGCGTGGTTTGGGAGAGCAAGACCTGTCCGCCGTGACCAGCGCTCATGATGCGTGCGGCCCGATGCACGTCCAGTCCCACGTAGCCCTCAGCAGAATGCTGCGGCTCGCCGGTGTGCAAGCCCATGCGCACCTGTACCGTCATTCCTTCCGGCCAGGCATGGGTGCAGAGGGCACGCTGACCAGCGACCGCTGCCGCGACGGCATCGGTGGCGCGCGCAAAGGCCACGAAGAACGCATCCCCTTGCGTGTCGACCTCGTGACCATGGAATTCGAAGAACGCGGCACGCAAGAGGGAGCGGCACGCTTCCAGGAGGCCAGTGTAGCGCTCACCCACCTGCTGGAGCAGGCGCGTCGAGCCCTCGATATCGGTGAAGAGCAAGGTGACGGTTCCCATCGGGAGTTCACGCATGCAGCACCTCCTTTTGCCGGTGCACACCACACCCTTGACACACCTGGGCCACTGGCCTCTACGCTGGCTTTGATCGTCTCAGCATCATTATACCTCATCATTCACAGCAGGAAGTGAAGGTATTTCTTCAGTCGACGAATCCGGTCTCCCCGCGCTGTTGATCGGTCGTGCAAGACCCTGATCCAGGGAATAACCTGTCCAGAAATCCTGCCATCCGACTGTTCATGTCGAGAGTGAGTGGTCGGAAATCCTAATAGTGTACTCCCTATGGAGATAGGTTCTTATGCCACGCTCCTCAGCGAACGCTTCCGCAATACTTCGCCGGCGCGAATTGACACACTGAGGCGGTTCCCGGCAGGGGCCAGCGGGCACACCCAGCGAATATTGTAGGCGCACGAAGGGTTATAAGCGTAGTTGAAATCGAGCAAGACGCGCTGCCAACTGCTCGCGCCGGGTACGGGCAAGAAATCGCTGCCTTTGATGGTGTCAACCAGGTAGCGCCCGCCGCCATAACTCTCCTTCGGGCTGGTCGCATCGCGGAAGGGCAGGAACAATCCGCCGCCATAGATATTGAGCCAGTAGAGCGAGAGCGCCACCTGCTGACCATCGACGGTGAAATGTACACGACCCACCGTGGTCATAGCCATCGATCCTTCGGCGTCCATGACTACACTTAGACGCGCTGGTTCGACATTGGTATCGACGTCGACGACGAACCGCAGGTCAGGATTGTAGGGGAAATAGTCCAGACCCTCAAAAGAACGTCGCTGTTCTTCATCCAGGGGTGACTGCGGATGGCGCAGGAACAATTCGTCCCTGGCCTTGCAGAAACGCTGCCAGACAGCAACAGGGTCTTTGCCCGCCAGGATAGCTTGATTGCGATCCCGGTACATAGCGAAAACACGACGACGGTAATCATAGAGGTCCAGGTATTCCGAATCCGGCATCAGGCTTACTCTTGCTCCTTTTCTGGCTGCCTCTTGAGTTCGTGCAGTGTTTGTTGATCTTTCTCCGGGATCATTAGCATAACCTTCTCTGTTCCCCTCGGGCTGTCAGCTCTCCAGGTGGGCATTGACGCGAATCTGGACATTGTTGCGCAGCGCATTAGAAACCGGGCAGCCTTGCTCGGCCTGCTGGGCCACCTTTTCAAAGCCTGCTTCGTCCAATCCTGGCACCTTGCCTCTTGCATCGAGATCCATGGTTGAGATTTTGAAGCCGCCTTCAACCTGCTCGAACGTGCAGGTAGCGCTCACTGACAGCCGCTCCGCGGGTGTGCCCGCCTGGGCCAATGTATGGGAAAATGCCATGGCATAGCACGCGGCGTGAGCCGCGGCCATCAATTCCTCCGGGCTGGTCTTGCCATCCGATCTCTCCGTGCGCGAAGCCCACGTAACGGGCAGTGCCCCCAGTGCGCCGCTCCCCACGCTGACTATGGTTCCACTGCCATGTAGCAGGTCGCCTTCCCACACTACATCGGCTCGTCGCTCTGCTTTTAGCATATGTTCCCCCTTTACTTTATCAAGATACTACAAGCTGCTCAAATCGTAGCAGCCAAAACGGGACTGGCCTCTGCTTGTAAATACACAACTGTTTTCTGGTCCCCAAAAAGTATAGCACTCCAGGCGTCTGCTAACAAGCCGGACCTGTTTCAAATATCGCTCGTGCTCCCATGTCGTCCACGCCCCTCAACGAAGCGACGAGCACCGGTCAGAGCCTCTCCCGACTGGATGACCTCAAGTCCATGCCGGGTCTCGTTGCGCAGCGCCTCCTCCGTGGTGAGCGACCATTGCTCATAGGAGGAGAGACGATCGGAGCGCAGGCATAGCTGCGGCAAGCGCGCGAGGTCGTTTGCCAGCGCGCTTGCCGCCTGCAGCGCCTCGCCCGGAGATACGAGACGATTAGCAAGTCCCATCATGTGGGCTTCTTCCCCCGATACGCCACGACCTGTGAGTATCAAATCAAGCGCGTGGCTGTGACCGATGAGACGAGGCAGGCGGATCGTCCCCCCATCGACGAGTGGAACTCCCCAGCGGCGGTTATACACGCCGAAAACGGCATTCTCGGCAGCAACCCTCAGGTCGCACCAGAGCGCGAGTTCGAAGCCGCCAGCAACGGCATAACCCTCTACCGCCGCAATCACAGGCTTGCTGAGAAGCATGCGCGTGATACCCAGCGGTCCATCCCCATCCTCGGCAACGCGCAATCCCCGCGCTTGCTCCGGCATAGCAGTGAGATCGAAGCCTGAGCAAAACGTGTTGCCCGCCCCAGTAAGTATCGCAACGGAAAGCGCGGGATCCGCGTCGAAGGCGCGAAAAGCCTGTACCAGCGCAGCCGCTGTTGGGCCGTCAACGGCGTTGCGCACCCGCTGTCGATCGATGGTAACGACAAGCACGGAGCCGCTGCGTTCTGTTTTGACGGTGTTCAAGTTGCTATCGGATGCTTTCAAGCTGCCAGGATCAGTGGGCCGTTGATTTAGCTGCTCATAATTATTGCTCATTTCGAATCCTCCTCTTGCATACTATCGCTTCTAAGGTTACACTTTACTCTTGAAAAGTAGAATATTTTCCGGTGAAAAGCGATGTTGCCAGCTAACACTGGTGAATCTTGCGGTCGCCTAATAGGCATCAACCAAAGGCATGGAGAAGCCACGGAGAAAGGACTTTTAAATCACCCTGACGTCAGGAAAGCGTGGCTTGGCATTGCCGCAATGATGTGGTATGGTGTAAGGGTATATTAGGAGCAAGGCAAAAGACAAAGATGGAGAGAACTATGGCAACCGAAGTCCGCGTGGAGACTGTAGTGCTGCCTGGGGGCAAGATAGAGATCAGCACGCCGGAACTCATTCCGGGAAAACGAGCGACAGTTGTTGTCACGATGGAAGACAAAGAATCGGTCGAACAGCATCATGTCATTGATCTGCTCACAGCATTACCCGGACTGCCAGAAAGTGGCAGCGTTTATTTGGATGCGAATGGCTTCATTTACAGCATAGAACGGATAGATCCATACCGGGCCGTGCTTGATACCCTCTGGCAAACCGTTAGTACACGGCAGATTACGGTCGTCACCAGTGAGCTGACACTGCTCGAAGTGCTCGTCAAGCCGCTTAAAGTCGGTGATGCTACCACTGCTACCCTATTCCGCACGGTGCTACAACATACCCCTGAGGTACATATGCTGCCCATCACTCGGCCTATGCTGGAGGAGGCAGCGAAACTAAGAGCAACGCTAGGCCTGAGAACACCTGATGCTATCCATATAGCGACAGCATTGCTACATGGTTGTGCGCTCATGGTGACCAATGATAGTGCTTTCCGTCGCGTACCTGACCTGCCCGTGACGGTGCTCAAGGAACTGGTATCTTAAGGCCTGTTGCAGATGGAGTTTTCTATGCTAGCTAAAAGGCAGCATTTCCTGTGGCCAATCTTCTGCACCCTGATGATGCTGGTGGTGGCTGCGTGCTCTACCAACATCAGCGCCCCTGCCTCATCAATCACCAAAGGGTCTCCACACACCTCATCCTCGACCGCCTCACCGACGCCCAGGTTAGGGGCACCAGGCTGCCGTCCGCCATCACCACTTGATACGTCAAATTTGGGCTTCCTGGAAGCACGAGGTACGGCTACAGGTACGCAGTTATGGGCACTGTTCCTGGGAGGGGTGTCGCCTGCGGGCACTGAGATTAAGATTATCTGGCGAGCAACCGATGTCTCGACCCTGCAGTTCCGTGTGAGTGCACTTGGCCCTCGTGGGCTGCACGTCCAGCCTCTCTTTGGACCGGAGTTGCATTCTGGTTCGGATTGGCAGCGGCCCGGTGGTGAATGGGGTACTGGCTTCCGGTTTCTTGTAGCAGGCTGCTGGGATTTGCATGTCACGGATGAGGATGCGGTGGGAGATGTGTGGATAGTCGTGCCCAGGTAAGGATATACACATGCCACAAACACAAGAAGTGATTCGCCTGTCAAGGCAGGATAACGAGCGTGCATCTGAAATGCTGGCGCGAGCTTTCTATACCGACCCAATGTTGCTGTGCCTCGTCCCTAATGATGCTAAGCGCGCACATCTGCTCCCAGCATTTTTCGGATTGGTGGTTCGTTACTGCCTGAGTTACGGTGAGGTGTATACAACATCGATGCTGAAAGGTGCAGCATGCTGGCTCACGCCTGGCAATACCACGCCTACTTTTGCCCGGATACTACGGACAGGCGTGTACGTCTCACCGCTGGATTTCGGCCTGGCCGGACTACTCCGTATCTTGCAAATCTCGGCCTACACGGATGCGGCTCACGCACGGGCTGTGCCGGAGCAACACTGGTATTTGTGGGCGCTGGGCGTCGATCCTCCTTACCAGGGCCAGGGCATTGGCGGCATGTTGATACAACCTGTGCTAGCTCGGGCTGACGCGGATGGCCTGCCATGCTACCTCGAGACGGAAAACCCAAGGAATGTACCCTTCTACCAGAAGCATGGCTTCAAAGTAATGAGCGAGGGCGAAGTGACAAGCTGTAAGCTGCATGTCTGGAATATGCTCCGAGAGCCACAAAGATGAGCAGCATTTGCAAAAGCGCGAGAAGCTATGAGCCGCATTTCATACCTCAAGAGATGGAAGTCTTTATGGACCTGGAGCACTTTCTAAAAATCCACGCGATCCACATGGCATTAGACGGCATTTGTTTCACCGCAGAAGGCTTCCTCAAGCCCCTTCCGGGAAGTGTTCCTGACAAAATCCAGCGACTTTACCTCGCGCAACACGACAACGGTTTTCTCAGGTGTTTCCGGGAAGACCTGCCCTCCAGCTCCACACCGAGCAAATTCTTAATGACCCCGAAACTATCAAGACTCTCCTGGCTGAAGACGCTCCCTGTGAAGCAATCTGGCAAGGAAAAAGCTACCTCTTCCCAAACACGCTCACTCCAGAAGATTTTCCGGATGTCGTTCAATTGGACGCAACGTACCAACCTCAATTTGAGCAGTTCTCGCCAGGTGAGGCCTTGAGTCCGTGGCCGATGTTTGCCATCATAGCAAACGGGCGCATTGTTTCCATTTGCCAGTCATCGCAAGAAAATGCCTCTGCCGCCGAAGCATGGGTGCGAACGCTGCCAGACTTTCGCAGGCGCGGCTATGCACGGCAGGTCACCGCTGCCTGGGCATACCAGCTTCAACAGCGAGGGATAATTCCTTTTTACAGCCACAAGTGGGATAATACACCATCAGAGGCCGTTGCCCGCAGTCTTCAACTCACCCCGTATGCAAACGAAGTAGGATACTTTTAGGGCATAGAGGAACACCCAACGTATGGATTTACCATCCGGTACCCAGCAGATCAGAGCAATCGTCGAAGAGGCATGCAAAAAGGAAACGAATATCTTCGGCTATGGCATCTGGACACACCACATCGTCTACGTTGTACAATACGGCAGGCTCTTAGCGGAACAGCTTGGAGCAGACGCGGAGATTGTCGAGCTTGCTGCATTGCTGCATGACTACGCAAGTATAAAAGACGAGTCACTCTACAGGAATCACCACTTACACGGTCCTTTAGAGGCAGAGCGCATCTTGCGAGAGCTAGATTATCCCGAGGGAAAGATCCATGCTGTAAAGCAGTGCATCGCGTCCCACCGCGCAAGCATCGACGCGGAGCGGGTCACGCCCGAGGTGGTGTGCCTTGCCAGCGCCGACGCGATGGCGCACATCGACCAGGTGCCTTCTTTGCTCTACCTGGCTTTTGTGCGCTTTGGTATGGGCATCGACGAAGGAACGGCCTGGGTGCGAGAAAAGCTGGCGCGTAGCTGGCAGAAACTATACCCCGAAGCGCAAGCAATGATGAAGGACAGGTACGAGGCAGCGCAGGTATTGTTGCACAAGGTCAGATAGGCGGCAATATGAGCTTTCTGGAAGAGATCAAACAGGCCATAGGTCTGGAAGGAACGTCTCACCGGGCAATGCGGTTGGCATACGGGCCAGGAGCCTTTCAATTCGGTGACCTGCGCCTGCCAACCGGCTCAGGTCCGCATCCCACGGTCGTACTCATTCACGGCGGATACTGGCGGGCGCGCTACGGGCTGAAGCTCATGACAGGACTGGCAAAAGACCTGGCAGCGCGCGGGTATGCTGCATGGAATATCGAGTACCGGCGCGTCGGTAACCCCGGTGGCGGCTGGCCCGGGACCTTCCTGGACGTGGCCCAGGCCGCCGATTACCTGCGAGAAATCGCCCCGGGTTACGCGCTCGACCTCAAGCGGGTTGTGCCCATTGGACATTCGGCCGGAGGTCACCTCGCCCTGTGGCTGGCGGGGCGCCCCCGCATCCCTGCGGGCGATCCCCTGGCAGGCAGCAATCTTAAAGAGGATCTCCATCCTTGCGGGGAAAATTCGGTTCCCGTAGGGGCGAGGGTGGTAGGGAGTGGTGGGGAGGGCCTTTATGGTCGCCCGCTCGTGCCCGCCGGCGCCATCAGCCTGGCAGGGGTTGTTGACCTGGCGCTGGCCTGGCAACTCCATCTGAGCATGGATGCCGTCGTAGAGTTGCTCGGCGGCACTCCAGACGAAGTGCCCGAACGCTATGCCGCCACCTCTCCAGCGGTGCTCTTGCCGCTGGGAGTGCCGCAGGTACTCTTTCACGGAATGGCAGACGTTCATGTGCCCATCGAGGTCAGCCGGACCTATGCGAAAGCGGCCCTGGCAGCCAATGACCCGGTGACCTGCAACGAGCTGCCGGGCGTCGATCACTTCGATGTGATCACCCCGGGCTCGGGAGCATGGGCCAAAACAATCGAAGCGCTGCAGGAACTTCTAGGTCAACAGGCATCATAAATCGATCCCTTTAGGCTGTTCCGCTGTCTCGCTGATTCCAGGCCATCATTTCAGCTATGGTTGCAAGCCTTGCTTGATGGAACGCTGGACTTTGATTGGGAAACAGCTGAGAAAGTGACGTTTTAACTGTTCTTCCGCAACCTTTCTGATTTCAAGCCTAATCATGCATACATAGTTTGAGAAGATCAAACCCAGCTCAGCCATACATTACTTTTTCGATCAGCGGAACTGCAGAAGAGCTTTTACAGATAGGTTTTTCACAAGCGTGATCGTCGTTCCGTAGGGGCGGGAGTGGTGTGGAGTAGGGTGGGGACCCTTGTGGTCGCCCGCCGTACCTCGTGCCCCTTTGCATGCGGCCTCACAAGTAAACTACCCCTGAAAGCTGCGGGAGAGCCCTCTTAAGCATGATATACCTCGTTTCCCTGCGCAAAGATTTGGATCCCTGTCACCTACTTCAAGGGCACCGCATACAATCCCGTCTGGGATACAAGCACCTCGTAGCTTTTCCCGTCTGACGGTAAAATAACCGCGTTGCCATACAAAGCTTCTACAAACGGGGAGAGCCAGGTCTGCGTTTGCGCCGTCTTAAAGAAGTTATCGTCCCCCCCGTTGAGCACAATCACACTGTGTTTATTGTTGCGCTCCAGATTGGGATCGTCATAGCGTCCCTCCAGGCGGGTCAGCTTGTAGCCCGAGTGCAGCCCGACGACATTCATCCATGATGGGAACTTGATGATGTCGCCCTGGAGTTCCCATTCATCACCCATCACGCCATAGGTATTGTCGGAGATCTGATGGCCGTCTTTATCGTAGAGGGTCAATTCGACGCTCATCACATGTGGGATATTAGTAAAGCTAGTGGCGCGTACCACGGCCACCTTGATGTCCCCGGTGAGGCCGAGGTAGCTCTGCACGAGGAAAGTGGCCCACAGCAGCGAGACCGCTAGCAAGATGAGTAAAATGCCGGTGGCGCCGCGTCCCGCCCTTACACGACGGCGGCGTAAATATTTCCTGGATCCACGGACGCGCGCATCCTCGCTTGCATCCTCAGCCCGTTCGATCTCTTCCCCGATGACAATACCCGTGATCATTGAGATGAGCAGGACCAGACCTACAAGGGCAACAACAAAGAGGATGACCTGCGGCCAGCCGAACTGTATTGGTATATTCATCAGGGTCTCCTTACCTGAAACCGGTTCTATTCCTTTAGCACGATATCGATCTTGTTTTTCACTATTATACACGAATCATCGGGCTTCTTGGTTTTGCCCCTGCCACAAATGTCGCATCTCCTCGCATGTTTCCAGCAGCGCCTCCAACGTTCCCTCGGCCTCGAATCTCCCCTCTTTGAGGACAATGATAGAATCGGCAAGCTGCAACATTGTTCTGCGATGCGAGACGACGAGATATGTCCTTACAGGCCCTGCGAGGAGGCGCTGCCACAGCGTATGTTCCGTCTCCACGTCCAGCGCGCTGGACAGGTCATCAAAGATCAACAGTTCGGCGTCCCGCACCAGCATACGAGCTGCCGCCGTCCGCTGCGCCTGGCCGCCGGAGAGCTTCACTCCCTTTGTGCCAATCATCGTCTCCAGGACAAGATACCTTAAGAGACACAAAAAAACATCGGCCATTTGAGCGATGCGCTCTGCTTGACTTTTGCAGTATAATGATGCCGTGAGGAGAACTTCCACCATATCTTCAGTTTAGCAAAACGCGGTATTACCTCAATGAGCTTCACCAATGCGGGCCATTCCTCCCCGCGCATTCATGCCGGGGAGGAATGGCCCTTCCTTATTTGGGGAGAGGGATGGGTGGGGCAAACGTTTGTTCGTTCATCTGTTTTCCTTTCTTGGCAGGTCGTTGAAAATTTGGTAAAATACCATATATGAAAACGGTGATTACCGCAAAACTCAAACTGCATATGACTCCTGAGCAGTTCTCCGCACTACGTGCGACTCAACTGGCATATCGGGACTCGCTCAACTTTGTGAGTCGCTATGCCTTCGAGCATGGCAAGATGAGCAATGCAGTGAGACTACAAGATGGCACCTATGACGACATTCGCGCCCGGTTTCAACTTCCCTCGCAAATGGCCTGTAGCGTGCCCAGGCAGGTTGGGGCAACCTACAAAACGCTCTGGAAAAAGGTGCAACAGAATGCGGCGCAGCGCAAAGCAGGCCTGACCTCGAAACGGTACAAGGGGCTGGACAACGCTCCCACCTATGTCTCGCCCACGCTGACCTACCAGAACCGCAAGGACTACAGCTTCAAGAAAGCGAGCCGAGTCAGCATCTTGACCCTTGCGGGGCGCATCGTTGTTGCCTACACCGGCTCCAACGTACACGTGGCCCGTATCCAACGAGGCACTGGCATTGGAGCGGCCAAGCTGTGGTACGACAAAGCTAAGAAGCGGTTTTACCTCCTCGTGTCCCTGGAAGTGGAGACAGCGGACCCGACGCCAGAAACGCATACCAGCATCGTCGGCGTGGACGTGGGCATCCGTTACCTGGCGGTTGCCTCGACCAGCCAAGGGAAGCCATCGTTTTATGCTGGGAAACGGGTCGTTTCCCAAGCCAACCATTACGCGAGACTGAGAAAGCGTCTGCAAAAAAAAGGCACTCGTTCGGCGACCCGTCGTTTGGTGGCAATCAGTGGACGAGAGAGACGGTTGAAAGCCGACGCCAATCATGTGGTCTCCAAACGCATCGTGACACAGCATCCCCATTCCCTCATGGGCCTGGAGAACTTGACAGACATTCGAGAGCGCACCAGACGACGAACGCGCAAACGGAAGAAGAATGACAAAGGCGCGAAGCCAGTTTCGATCAAGCAGCGCAAAAGCAACCGAGTCTACTCGCAGTGGTCGTTTGCTGAGTTGCACACGATGATTTCCTACAAAGCCTTGTTGGCTGGTTCGATGGCGATCAAAGTGGACGCTCACTACAGTAGCCTCGCGTGCCCGGTGTGTGGACATATCAGTGACGCCAATCGGCCCAACAAAGGCTTGCTGTTCGTCTGTCAGCACTGTCATTACACGCTCCACGCTGATCTGGTGGGTGCCAGAAACGTGGCGATGCGAACGTTGCTTGCTCGACAAGATTGGGCAAGTACGGGGCACTTGTCGGTTGCCCCTGATGTGTCGAACGCTGAAACCAAAGCGGCACGCCTTCGCCGGTATGCCGAACTGCGGTGGAGTTTAGACACAAGCCCTGCGCCTTTAGGCCAGGGTGACTGACTAAGGCGACTGCAAAAACACCCGACACTGGCAAAACGAGAGAAATATGTCCGTCTTTGAAACCATAAAGAAACGTCGTAGCATCGGCAAGATGACCCAGGAACGACCTTCCCGCCAACAGATCGAGCGCCTTTTGGAGGCCGCGACCCATGCCCCTAATCATCATAAGGTGGAGCCCTGGAAATTCATCGTCTTGGCAGGTAAGGCCCGTGAGGAATTAGGTCTCATCATGGCCGCGTCGCTCGCCTCGCACCTGGATGAAACAGCAAGCGACAAGGCGCAGGCCAGGCTGAATAAGGAACGTACAAAGCTCTTGCGTTCCCCCATAGTCATCGCGGTAGTGGCACAGCCCCCGCGACTACCCAATGTCCTGGAGATCGAGAATATCGAGGCCGTGGCTGCCGCCGTTCAGAACATGCTTCTCGCTGCTGAAGAGATGGGGCTTGCCTGCATGTGGCGTACCGGCGACGCGGCCTATGACCCACGTGTCAAGCAGTGGTTGGGGCTGACTCCTGCTGAGCATATAGTGGCCTTCGTATATGTTGGCTTCCCCGCGATTCCCGCGCTCGAACGTGTTCCCACTCCCTTTGAAGAGAAGACAACCTGGTTGGGTTGGGAGGAGTCATAGCGAAAGAAGCATTTCTGAGCGCAACCCGGCGGGGCAGCGAGACCTGCACCGAACGCGCTTCCGTCTCATAGTAGTGGCACCCCTTGCGGGTGCCATGGGGCGTCGCCGGTGCCATGCTGGTGCCATGCCTCGCAGAGCCTGACAGGGGCGTAGGGGCCTATGGCGTGGCTATCGACTTTACGTGCCATGCTGGTGCCATGCCTCGCA
>WNGH01003230.1_pt1 | contig 15596 bp, 16 predicted proteins | sample 5400631 | NCBI WGS metagenome assembly WNGH01 (sample SAMN13153373, study PRJNA577476) | soil metagenome | isolation source: 115 cm soil or saprolite under Garry oak tree replicate 1 | place: USA:California | collected 2016-06-15
ATAGATCACCTTCGTAAGTTCTCCGATAGATAACGCATTCAAAATTGATCGAAGACGATCGAGCGCGCATACACGCAATCAGCAAATTCCGCCCCTTAATGCTTTTTCTCTATGAAGCCGACCTTCCGCAGAGTGAGCAAGCTCAGGCTGATCGCAGCACCTCAGTCCCTGGCGTTATCGGAAGCGGAACGGGCGATCGCACGTGCAGGTCGCGCTGCGGGAATGGAATTTCCACGCCGTTCCGCTGGAACTTTCGCACGATCGCGCAGTTAATATCCGACTGCACCTCCGGATGCCGGCGCGGATGTTCGAGCCAAATCCGCAGCCGCATGTTCCATGCCGAGTCTCCGAATCCCCTATGCAACACGTCGGGAGCCGGGTTCTTCAGGACTTCTGGATGTTCTGCGGCCACCTCCATCAAGGAACGGATCACGGTTTCCAGATCAGACTCGTACGACACCCCCACGTTCACGTCCAACCTGACTTTTTGGTCGCCGTAAGACCAGTTCTCCAGCTTCGAAGAAACAAACTCCGAATTCGGCACGATCACCGCGACGTTGTTCAAAGTGCGAATCGTCGTCGAGCGCATTTTGATTTCCACGACGTCTCCCTCCTGACTCCCCACCATGACCCTGTCCCCAACCTTGATCGGTCGCTCGAGAAGCAGGATAAGACCGGCGACGAAGTTGGAAGTGATGTTCTGCAATCCAAACCCGATGCCGACAGATAAGAAGCCCAGGATGATTGCCAGACCGGTGAGATCGATGCCGATGAATTGAAAGGCTATCACGGCGCCGATGATCATGATGAGATAGTGGGTGATGCGGGTCAGAGTGTATTGGATGCCCTCGTCGATCCTCAGGCGGGAAAAAACATGCGCCTTCAGCAGCCGCTGTAGCAGGTGCGAAGCCATACCGAAGACTGCTATGAATAGGAGAAACATGACGATCGAGGAAGGCGTAACCGCGGTTTTGTTAATTTCAAAGAGCTTGAAGTTCATGAAAGACTCAAGAAACCTGGTAACGTCGGATAGATTCATGGGTTCATCCTTTCTTTCCTTATTGGTCAGAAATAAATAGTACTCTGGAGTGGTAACTGATTTCAGGATCGAATTTCAATAAGCCATATGTCTAGGTTGACGTGTCTACGAACAAAGCACCCGAAATTATCGGCAGTAGACTGAATCCACCTAAGATCGATGTACGCTTCGTAAGGCGCGGGAGATCCGATTCAAGTCGACCTCCCCGGATACTCCCCAGGCTCCGATCTCGCGCCATTCCGCACTACGTGAATGATTGACCGGGGTCACTTTAAAGTTCGCGTCACGTTGACAGGAAGCAGAGCGTCGAATAATTTCTTGCGAGCGGTCGAGGAGCAACATCAAGCGAGCGTGAGGTGCACTATGAAAATCGGGCTAAGCCCGCTCCAAGGACAGGCGAGCTTTGAGGAGACCCTGCGAGAATGCGAGCGAGCCGAGGCAGCGGGATTCGACTCGATCTGGCTCGGCGAGCACCACAACAATCCCATTCTACATCCCGCGCCGCTGATCGGACTTGCCGCCATCGCAAGCCGGACACGCCGCATTCATTTGGGCACGGGCGTTCTTTTGCTTCCGCTTTACCATCCCGTGATGGTTGCCGAAGAAGGAGCGATGGTCGACATGATCTCCGGCGGTCGGTTGATTTTGGGAATAGGCGCCGGCTACGCGCCGGAGGAATTCGCCGCCTTCGGTTATTCGCTCAAGGAGCGCGGCAGCAAATTGGACGAGAGCGCGGCGCTTCTGCACCGGCTCTGGACGGAAGAGAATGTCACCCATCATGGAAGACATTACCGCGTGGACAATGCCACGGTTGCGCCCCGTCCGGTGCAGCGGCCAAGACCACCCATCTGGTTTGGCGCGTGGGCCGAGCCGGCGATTCGCCGAGCCGCGCGTCTGGGCGACGCCTGGTTCGTCGGGCCGTCGGCCAAGCTCGACGAGATTGCACCGTGCGCACGGATGTATCGAAAAGCCTGCGCGGAGAATGGCAAAGGCGAAGGTGAGGTCGCTCTGTTTCGCTACGTTTTCGTGGCGCGGAGCAAGAACGAGGCGGTGAGCGTGGCGGGCGGCCCTTTTATCCAGGCGTTTGAAACAATGTACTTCCGCTGGCCGCACCCGGTCGTCAAGCGACCTCCGGGGCAACTCACAATCGAGCGGCTCGCCCACGACCGGATTATTTTAGGCGATGCGAAAACATGTGTCGATGAAATCAACCGGTTTCGAAGCGAATTAAACGTGAAGCATCTGGTCTGCCGGTTCTCGGTCCCAGGTATTCCCCGTGAGGCCTGCGAAACGTCCCTCGACCTATTCACGCGCGAAGTCATGCCGGCGCTCCGCGCCGAAACGTCCTAGTAAAGTACTTGGTGGGGCGGCAGCATTAAAAATCGCGTGACTCACTCACTTAACTCAGGTAGCTCCACCAGAAGGCGCCCTGCGCCCTGAACCGGTTGGCGGACGTGGAGCCGCTTCTGCACGTACCAGACGCGGGCGGCGACGGGATGGATCACAGGTACTCCGAGATCTTCCTCCACTGGGATCACATCGATGACGCGCCAGGCGCCGGAGCCGAGAAGATAAATCCCTTGAGCGCTGGGATGCCTGAGAAACGATCGCTTGAGATGGTGGTAGATCTCTTCCGTCGAGAGACTGCTCGCCTCACCCGGTGAAGTATCCATCCCTTCCATTGCGAGCACCTCGAATCCTGCATCGGTAAAATAGCTCTTAAAGAGATCATTGAGCTTGTTATCTCGAAAATACGTGCAGCCGACAAATCTCTTGATGCCTAACGCTCGCAGTGCTTCCGCCTGGGTCATGCCGGAGGTGAAAATTGGGACCTTATACTTCTCTTCCCACTGTTGCACGATCTGCTGCTCGCTCCTGTAACCCCGCACCATGAACGGCGGTCCGCCCTCGGGATGCATGAGGTCGACGCCTATTCTAGCAAGCTCGGCCACACGCTCGTTGTAAGTGTCCAGCGCGTCAAGATAACCTCGCTCGGTGTGCTGCTTGATTCCGGCGTAAACTGGAATCACTCCGACGCCTTCGGGAAGCAAGCGAATGAACTCAACCAGTGAGCCCGACTCATACGTGGGCTTTACAACTCCGACGGTTCCTCGCCAATTTGCTTTAGCCATTTCAATCCTCCTTAGCGGAAAGCCTTAAACGCGGCCACTTGTATCTTGCACTGATATTGTCGATGCCTTCGCATATCGAGATGAATGTAAACTCATGAACTCGAAACCCACCGAATGTTTAAATACCGGTAAGTAATTACTGTCTATACTGTCACGTTTTCACCTACAACTGATCTTTGCCCTTTCTTGCTAAAGTTTTGAGATATGGCGTGTTTTTCAAACCGGCACGCAGCTTGCCTAACTCTTAGCAAGTGGCACCACGCCGATCGCGATCGTGTGGGTAGCTGTTTGATTAATGTATGAGCCGTTGAATATATCGAAAAGGGGGAAATAATGAATCGGTTAAAAACACTGTTTTTGGGAACTTTCGTCGGAGGGTCGTTAATTATTTCAGGGGTGCCGGCGCTTGCCCAGGAACTGCGTCAAGATAGGCGCGAGCTGAAAAATGATCGTGGAGAGATTCGCGATGATAAGAAAGAACTGCGGCAGGATAGAAAGGAACTCAAAAAGGATCTTCGACAGGGCGCGAGTCCGGCGGAGATTGAAAACGACCGACAAGAATTGCGCAACGACCGGAATGAACTTCGTCGAGATCAGAACGAGTTGAAGCAGGATCGTAAAGAGTTTCAACAAGACCGTCGAGATCTGCGGTAAGATACACGCGCAATAGACAGCATCTAAATCACTTAAAGTCGTCGGCCCGGCCGTCGGAGATTGGCGGTCGGGTGCGATGATTTTCATCTCACTCAAATCCCCCGCAAATTTACTGAATGAGCCGGTGAAATCTTGGTCGGCAGCGAGCCGAACCTTCTAAGATTAAATAGCCAAACCGAAAATCACAAAATATTTGGTGTCGGGAAAAATACGTGGCGGTCTTCGTACGGAGCGGCGTAGCGAATCTCCCAACATAGTCTGCAAAATGGCACACAAATCGTAGTGCGTAATTTCTACCAGACCGTCACTTTTTCACCGATGATCAAAATCACAAAAATCGCAGAAACGGTTTCTAACCGATGGAAGTTACGGAGCTTTATGCGGGTCGGCACGGGCCTTGCCTCTTTAGCTAACAAGTTGCACGAACCGCAACGAGAACGGGTCAGCAAAATCAAGGAGGTGCAATGATGAAAAATCGAACATGTGTAAGTAAGGCTCCAATCTTGTTGTTGGCAGGGGCCCTTTTTACGTCAGGTTGTGCTGGTGGGCCTCTAACAACCAGAGAAAAAGGCGCCGGTATTGGCGCGCTTGGTGGCGCTGCTGCGGGTGGTCTTATTGGTTCGGCGGTCGGTCATCCTGGAGCGGGCGCGGCCATCGGTGGCGGCCTCGGCCTCGGTGCCGGCGCTCTGGTCGGCGATCAGATGCAAGGTCAACAAAACGATAACTACCGCCAGGATGAGCAGATTCGCAGACAACAACGCGAGATCGATCGCCAGCGATATGAGACCGAGCGCTTAAGACGAAGCGGCGAATATTAACCGTTTGGAACAACCGACAGGGGGGAATCGACATGAATCCAGCGATGAAAGAAAAAATTGCATGGTCGGCCGGTGGAGCGGCGTTGTTGCTCATAGTTGCGCTGCTGATCGGCGGTATTTACACCGTTACACCAGCCAATGGACCGGTGGATACTGCGTACAAGATCAATCGTTTCACCGGCAAGGTTTGGCTGATCAAAACATACGCGAAGCAGGTTGGAGCGGTGCGGGTCCTCGCAGCGCGCCAGGCGGAAGTAGAACCAACGAAAGATTTGAATGGTGATACGGAGGCTGCTGCCGTCGCCATGCAACAAGAGCAAACGAGAAGCGGACGGCGCTAGTTTGCCCGGTAGACCTTGCGGGTTGACGTAGCGTCTAAGGAATCAAAGACGCCAAGAAAGTTGAAAGGATTGTTTATGAATACGAAATTGAAAGCGATTGTTTTTGGAAGTTTGATCGCGGGATCCTTGATGGCTTCAGCGGGACCCGTGATGGCGCATGACTATTGGCACTGGTCACAGCACGAACACAGGTGGGCCCGACGGGCTGATCTGCGAAGCGATTATAGAGACTTACAAGAAGCGAGATGGCAACTGGAATATGACCGTCGTCATGGGGCGAGCCGACGCAGGATCGCTGAGGATGAGGCGCGGATCCGGGACATCGAGCGCGACATTCGTCTTGATCGAAGATATTTAAGCCGGCGCTAAAGCTAACCGCGCTTTTGATATGGCAAAGGCCTGGCTGTCAATACTGGGGGCCAGGCCCTTTAGAGGAGGTTTTATGAATCGTAGGCAATTGAAACCTGTAGTTTTGGGAGGGCTCTTAGCGGGATCGTTGATTGTCTCAGTCGTCCCTGCCCACGCTGACGAGGATAGCTGGTGGAATCGCTGGTGGGGCAGGTACGAACACAGAAATGAGATAAAAAGCGATCGCCGAGAGATCCAAGGCGACAAAGACAAACTTCGTCAGGATCGAAAAGAGCTGTTCGAAGATAGACGGGAGCTCCGGCGGGATCTCCGTAACGGGGCAAGCCGCGACGAGTTCCGCGATGACCTACAGGAGCTCCGCAATGATCGAAACCAGCTCCGTAGAGACCAGGAAGAGTTGAAACAGGATCGTCGAGAATTGCGGCGTGATCTGAGGAGATAACACATCGACAGTCTGGCTCGACCGGCCTGCTCCGGTCGAGCCGTTTTTTCTAATCGTCGAGCAAAAGGGAGGAAGAATGATGAAAAAAACACGAATTACTGGCGTGGTGCTTGGAGTTTTAATGCTCGGCCTGACAGTCTCAGGTTGTGGCACGCTTGTCGGCGGAGCAGTTGGAGCGGGCGCCGGCGCTGGCATTGCAGCCGGTACCGGTCACAGCGCCAAGAAAGGCGCGCTTATCGGCGGTGGCGCGGGAGCGGCGACGGGTGCGATTTTTGACATTTTGCATTGAATCTAATTGGCTTGCGCTTCTCACAAGGGTAGATACCAAACTCCAGAGGCGGGTTTTGATGGACTTGGTAATTATCCCACCGCCCGCTTCACACAACTAAACCTTTATGATAGGCAAAACGGCCGCGCCAAGGATCAAATCGCTTAAGTGTTTAATCCTTTTCGCCGGATTTTTCCCGCCGCTCCGCTTCTGACGACGACACGCGTAATGGTTGAACGTTTAGAGCAGCCTTGACTCGGTCTGGCGTGAAGGGAACCGTGCGTAGCCGAATGCCAGTCGCGTCAAAAATAGCATTGCCTATAGCCGCGGGAATTGGGCTGGTCGTTGCTTCTCCTGCGCCGACCGACGGCTGGTCGGGGCGATTGATCGGCTCGATGACTACATCCGGTACCTCTGAGAATTTGAGAATAGGATACAAGCTCCAGTCGAGACTCGTCACCATCGAGCGATCGAACTTGACCTCTTCTTTGAGCGTACGGCTCGTCGCCTGAATTACATTCCCCTCAATTTGGTTTCGCAGACCGTCCGGATTGATGATAAGTCCGCAATCGTGAGCCACCACGACGCGTTTGACCAGGACTTGGCCGTCTGCCGGGCTGATATCGACCTCGGTGACCGCAGCCACATACGCTTCCGTCCGGTCGTACTGCACAAACGCCACGCCGCGACCGCTCTTTACGCCTGCTGCTTGCGGTGCTTTTTGCGGAGATGAACGCTTCGTCCAGCCGGCTCGCTTGGCGACGGCTTCTAGAACGGCCTTCGCGCGCGGATCGCTTAGATGACGCAAGCGAAACTCGATGGGATCAGCGCCACTGGCAGCGGCAAGCTCGTCCATGAATGACTCGTTGGCGAAGGTGTTTTGAGGTGAACCGAGTCCTCTCAGCGCGGATGCTCTGATCGGGCTTGAGTTCAGCCAGTGGACCGTCACGCGATTGTTTTTGAAGTTGTAGGTATGGTTTGCGTTGCGCTCGGCGCCCGACTGGTTGGGCGTGCCAGCGGACATTCCGGCGAGGGAGCCACCGAGAAGACTTCCCGCGCTGCCGTTCGGACGGCTCGAGTGCGTCGGAGTCCAAACCTGGTAGTCCCACGCGGCCACGTTTCCTTGCGCATCCAGACCGCCCCGCACGTCCATCACCATTGCCGGACCCAGCGGTTCCCAGCCGTGCTCGTCGTCGCGCATCCACTGGACCCGAACCGGCTGTCCGACGGCTTGCGAGAGAATCGCTGCATCGGCGGCGGCGTCATCCGCGCCGTTGTGACCATAACAGCCGGATGCCTCGACAAAAATCACGCGAACGTTCGCGGGCGCGATTCCCAGGAGCTGGGCGATGGTCGGACGCAGTTGATGCGCTCCCTGCGTGCCCGACCAGATCGTCGCGGCGCCGTCTCTCACGTCGGCGAGTCCGCACGATGGCCCGATCGAGGCATGCAACTGGAACGGCCATTGATACGTCGCCTCGAACGTTTTGGCGGCGCTGGCCAGAGCGGCCTCCACGTCGCCGTTATTAGCCGGTGACTTGTCGTTGCTCGGAATCTTCCGGAGCGTGTCATAAAGCTCGGTCATCGGCGGCAGGGCTTTTGGGTCCTGCCAAGTGATTTTGAGATCGCGCGCGGCGCGAATCGCCTGTTCTTCGCGCTGGCAAACGACACCGACAAAGTTTCCTTTCACGACCACTTTAACCAGTCCGGGAATGTCCTTTACCGAAGATTCATCGACGCTCGCCAATTTGGCCCCGACCGCAGAGGGCCGGACGGCGCGGCCTTGAAGCATCCCCGGTAGACGGAAATTCTGCATGTAGATATGAGCTCCGGTGGTTTTAAGGGGAATATCGACGCGGGGCACCGATTTGCCGACAACGGCGTAGGCGCTCGGAGTTTTTGGTTTAATCTTGCCGGTGACGTCCCGACTGAACCGTTGTCCGCCAATCAGCTCCGCATAAGACACTTTCTTCTTTGGGTTGTCTATTGCACTGATTATTCCCTGGCCCACTGTGAGCCGTTCGACAGGCACACTCAAACGGGCAGATGCCATGGAAACAAGCGTCGCTTTCGCTTCAGCCGCGGCCTGGCGCAGCTGGCTGCCGCCGCGCTTGATGGTTTGACTGCCGAAAGTGGGGAGCTGGTCGACCGTATTTGCGGTGTCGCCCTGGATCCAGGTGATCCGTTCAAACGGATAATCGAGTTCGTCGGCTACGATCTGTCGGAGCGAAGTCGAAACGCCGGTGCCCAGCTCGACTTTCCCGGTCATGACGGTAATGCTTCCGTCTTTCTGAACCATGAGCCAAGAATCGAGTTGATTGGGCGGAAGCGGCCCGCCAAAGTTGCCGTCACGCGCCAGCGTTTGTGCCCTCAGTTCGACCGGCAAGCCGAAAGCAACCACTAAGGCTCCGGCGCTTTTGAGAAACTGCCTGCGCGTGATTTCGAGATTAGTGCTCATAAGCGCAATGGGTGTTGGAGTAATCCAGCACTCCAGTCTTTATTACGTCGCACCGAGGCGATTGATGGTTCGACGGAGCTCACCATGAGCGGAGTGGTATACATCAGACTCCGTTTCTAAACCGTTCGTCCTGAGCACAGTCGAAGGATGAGGCTTTTTCAACAGCCCGCTACTCCTCGCCATCAGTGTCTCGCTCTCTCGGCAAAAGTCCAGTCAACCACCGCCTGAGGTTTGACCGACGGTTTCTCCTTGGCCCTAAATGTTCCCACCGAAATCCACTCTTCCACGACTGAATCCGGGACGCTCAGATCGGGGTTAAACTGCTCGCGGTACAAAGCGTAAAATCTTTCGGCGGCGGCGCGGTCGATGTTCAGAAGTTTTTCCAATAACCCGACACCCATCTCGCGCTCGCTTTGAAGAAACAAAATCGCCGCACGGAGTCCTCTTAGAATATGGACGATCTCGTCTGGATCTTTGTCGATTTTTCTCTGCGCCAGGCTGAGTCCCGTGATGGGGATTCTGACCAGCTCGGATAATTGCCGCACCGTCATGAGGGTCCTGAAACCCTTCTGTTCGGCCTTGTATTCAAGCGGGCTGTTCACGACCGTCGCGTCGACGGAACCGCTGATGAGCGCGGCAAAGCGAGCGTCGGGGCTTCCACTGATGGCAGCAAGCGTGACGTCCTTGTTGGGATCCAACCCGCTCCTGCTAAGCGCCGTGTAGACCGCGAAGTCGGCCGAGCTGCCGAATGAATTGATTGCTATCCGTTTGCCTTTTAGAGCTTTGAGGCTGTCGATCTCCGGCTTTGAGACGATGGCATACCCGCTGGACTTGGCCACCGCCGCGACGATTTTCACCGGCAGACCGCGCGCCGCGCCTCCGGCGATGAAAGGCAATATGTTCACATAATCGAGCTCGCCGGCGAGCAACGCGGTGAGCATCAGGTTTGTTCCCTGGAAGGTAATGTACCTGACTTTCAAACCTTCCTTATCAAAAAAGCCACGTTCAGCGGCGACACGAAACGGCAGCGCAGTCCAGTTGGAACCGCCCGTCCAGCCGAGGTTCAAGACTTTGGGATCAGCGGCCGACGCTAACGCAACTGACAGCGCAACAAGCACGCAAGCCGTGAAGAATTCGAGCGGCTTTCGATTCATCGCCGGCCCTTTCAGCGCGCGGCCGCAGCTTTCTTCGGCGCTATCTCGCCAAGATATTTTCGGAAAAAATCCAGGGTGCGCGGCCAGGATGCGGCATCGGCGTCGGGGCGGTAACCGTCCCAACCCTTGCGATTGAAGGCGTGGCCGGCTCCCGGATAGAAATAAAACTCATGGAACTTTCCTAAGCGCGTCAGCTCAGCATCGAGCGTGCGCATCTCGTCGGGAGGAGGGTTCTTGTCGAGCTCGCCAAAATGACCCTGTATCGGGCAGGAGATTTCCGCCGCGTGCTCCGCGGGAGAGCGACCATTACCCCAACCTTTGTAGACCCCGCCGCCGTAGAAATCCACGGCAGCGCGAAACACCGAATTGGCCGCCGCCATCAGGAACGCAACGCGTCCCCCCATGCAGAAACCGACGATTCCCAATCTTCCGGTATCAGCGACGCCGCATCCACGGAGAAAGTTCACCGTAGCGTTTACATCGTTGAGGACTTCGGCATCTCGACGATTGGCAGCGCGTTTGTGGTGGTCGGCGTTAATTTCCGGCGTGTTTCTATGATAAAGATCAGGAGCCACACCGATGTAACCCGCCTCAGCGATCCTCCTCGTCATCTCCTGCGTAAAGTCGGCAACACCATCCTGATTCTGAATGACGACGACCGCCGGAAACGGACCCGGCCCGTCGGGCTGAATCACGTAGAGGTTCATCGGGCTATGATCGACGGTGATTGTTTCCCAAGAAGTGTTCATGATTCCCCTCCTGTCGGATATGCACGATTGTTGTTTGTCTTCATTTATTGCTCTTGGCCTATGGCTGTCAACGGCTTAAATGGTTTTGATTTGCCGAGTGTGGCCCGATGCAAATATACTCGTTAGTGCGAAAGACCTGGAGAAATTCGTCAGGAGAATGATGATGGCTGGCGCAACTAATGACTCTGAATCGCGGGGTGCTCTAACCGGATTGCGCGTCCTCGATCTTACCGCGCGAAAAGGCGGTTATTGCGGCCTGCTGCTCGCCAATCTTGGCGCGGCGGTGATTCTGATTGAAGCGCCGGGCGGCGACCCGATGCGTAGCCAAGGGCCGTTCAAGAACGACATATCGCATCTCGAGGGAAGCCTTTCGTTTGCCGCCTATCACACGAACAAACGGGGCATCGTTCTCGATCTTGAATCGGAAGGTGCTCGACAAAAGCTTTGCGATCTTTTGGCCAACGCCGACGTAATGATCCAAGACAGACCGGCAGGATATCTTGACGGAATCGGTCTTGGCTTCGATTCTCTCAGAGCGATCAATCCCGCTCTCGTACTCACGTCGATTAGCGGCTTCGGTCTTTTCGGTCCCTATCGTGAATTTAAAGCGCCGAACATCGTGGCTTTTGCCATGGGCGGCTTGATGAATCTTTGCGGTCATCCCGGACGCGCGCCACTGGTGGGACCCTGTGACATCGCCTACCATTTGGGGTCGGTCCACGCCGCTTTCGGAACTCTTGTCGCCCTCTACAATAGACGCAGCACGGGGCGCGGCGAGCATGTGGAAGTCTCATTGCAGGATGTGTTAGTCGCGGATCCTTTCTTGCGTCTCATCACGCGTTACAGCGTCTCGGGCGAAATTCAGCAGCGTACCGGCCACAGCCAATCGACAACTGTTGCCGAGACGTACGAATGCAAAGATGGTTATGCGCGTATCTTCTGCAATCAGCCGGATCACTGGAGGCGTCTGGTCGAGTGGCTGGGAAATCCTCCGGAGCTCACGAACCCAAAGCTCGAAAACGTGCAAAACCGCTTTCCGTTGCGGCCTGTCCTCGACCGGATGATCGAAGCGCGCACGATGAACTATGACACCAAGAGCTTTTTCGAAGAATTTCAGTCCAAACGGTTGGCCGCTGCTCCGATCAATTCGCCCAGCGCATTTCTAAATGACGAGCAGACCAGGCATCGCGAATTTCTCGTTGAGGTCAATCACTCCTATCTTGGCCGGCACCGCTTTCCGGGCGACCCCTATAAATTTTCCGAAAGCCCTTGGCGTGTGGAACGCGGCGCGCCGCTTTTGGGCGAACGCCAGCAGGAGATTGCCGGAGAATTCACACATCCGTCGCAATGGCTGGCGAAGGTCGTCGGTCGTCCGCTATCGCGCGCGACCAGCGTTTTGCCGTTTGACGGTGTACGCGTGGTGAGTTTTCCCACCGGTATCGTCGGCCCTGCGCTCGGCAGCCTGCTGGCAGAGCACGGCGCGGAAGTGATTTCCGTCGAAGCCGGCCGCACCATGCGCAGCCCGCAGCGCGGCCAGCGATTTCAAATCGCTTCTGATCTCGAAAGCCATCGCGGCAAGAAGCGGGTGGCCATCAATATGAAACATCCGGAAGGGCTCGCCCTCGCCAAGCGTCTCATCGCCCTATCGGACGTGGTGGCGGAAAATTTCAGCGCCAGAGTCATGGCGAGCTGGGGATTGGATTACCCGCGGATGAAGGAAGTTCGCGAAGATATCATTATGGCGAGCCTGCAGGCCTTCGGTCAGACCGGGCCGCGCCGTGATTTCGTGAGCTTCGGCCCGATCCTTATGGCTTTCTCCGGAATGACTTATCTTTGGCGCGATCCGGAGATCGAAAGGCCGGGCGCGGCTTGCCAGACCGCTTTTCCCGATTACGTCGCACCGTCCTATGGCGCGCTCGCCATTTTAGCCGCTCTGCACTATCGCGCGCGCACGGGCAAAGGCCAGTACATCGACATCTCACAGGCGGAGACGGCCGCATCCATGCTCGGGCCGGCTTATTTGGAGTGGCTCATCAATGACCGCGAGCCGCAGCCGCAGGGGAATTTCAGTCCCTTCGCCGCACCGCATGGCTGCTACAAGTGTAAAGGTGACGATCGATGGTGCGTCATTTCTGTCGAGACGCAAGAAGAATGGATTCGCTTATGTGAAGTGGTCGGGCGCCCGGAATTGGCTTCAGATCCGCGATTCGCCGATCTCTCTTCGCGAGTCGAGAACCACAAAGAGCTCGATGCCCTAGTTGAGTCTTGGACCACGCAGCACACGCCCCATCAGGTCATGCTGATATTGCAGCGGGAAGGGATCGCAGCGGGCGTCGTACAAACAGCGGAAGATCTCTATCGCGATCCCCACCTGCGCGAGCGCGGTTTCGCGCGCGACGTGTATCACAAGCAGGTAGGCTGGGTGACGCGCGTTGGACCATCGGTTCGTCTGAATGAAGCTCGACTTTCCCGCGAGGAAATTGTTCACACCGCGGGCGAAGACAACGAGGCGGTTTTTGGGCAGCTATTGGGACTTTCGACGGAACAGATCAAGGCATTCACTGAGCGAGAGGTATTGCGGTGACAGCTCGTTTACGAGTAGCGCGTGCAAATAACGCTTCGCTCAGCTGGCGCGTTTTTCAGCGATCGGTCTGAAGCGAGAGTTAGGCCAGATACCTTCCAGTCAACAATGACGGACCTATTCCGCAAAACAAGAATGTCAGAATGTTTCTTTTTGTCCAGGCAGGTAAGCAAGCGTCCTTCTAGGGCATGTCTACCGGTATTTGTGTCGAGGATAAGGGCTTTCCAACCAGGGGCCCCAGAGCTATATCAACAGCCTGCCGAAGCCGCTCTTCGTGTTTAAACAGCTCAACCCTGGGAACTGGCTCAAATTTAACACCCTTAAAAAATTCGTAGGAGTACTTACTTAACAACTCAAGTCCCCCAAAGTTCATGTAAAGAGGATTCCCTTGGATGTCTTCGATGCTAACTCTCAAAGACGAGGCCGGTATGTTACCGGCCCACAGCCCTCCCATCAACCGACTTGCAAAACTCGTGGCTTCTTCTTGGACGCCATGCCAATTCGCTGTCATTCCGTGAAATCGCGCTCCAATACGCAAAATAGCCGGCCTAAGGACGGCATGCCCCTCGTATTTGGTGCTTATTTCGCGACGAACGTGTTCTTGGACTCTTTTATATTTTGCCTCGTCTTTTTTACCGCTGATGGGATCGAAGTATCCGCCCACTAGCTCAATCATCTTCTTTTCGACCTGGGCATATTCACTCGCCGGTACTGTCGTGAACCCTGCTTCCCGCAGTCTCGCCTCAATAATGGCGTCAAGCTTGGCTTTGACTGGTTCCATGTCCTCAAGTTCAACAAAAACCTCTACCGGCGTTAAGGCGAGCCTCTTGATCTTCGCTTTAAACTCTTCTTCTGGGATCCTAAAGGGATTGTATACCGTCGTTGCACAGCCGACCACGCATAAAGCTACAGTTAGAACGACCTTTGGTAGGCATCGGCTCATGACTTTTTCCTCCCTTTCCAGGGAAAACGAAGTCGGAGCCGCCGAGCCAAAGGGTACAGGCCCGTATCATTCATCATAAACCGATGCAAGAATGCTTAACGAGAAGGGTGAGTGGACGCAGCTCGCGAGCGCAAGTGAGCAGGCTGGCGATCCAACTCAACCCGATGGTTAGGTGCCCCCTTGCAAATACCATAAAGCATATCGAACACCATAGATCGTCCAGGCAGTGATCAACCAACCAAGGTAGCCAGACCCGACAAGAATAAACAGCCCGAGCGAAAGGCTCCATCCCGCGCGGCCACGAGTCTTAAACGCATACCAAGGAAGCATGATGGGCCAAGCTAACCAAAGGAATAGCCCTAGGTCCAGAATCTGCGGCACGCCTATTCGTTTGGCATCCTTCTGGAGCCACAAAATGATCGTGAGTAGGGGAGCAAACGAAAGGAACAAGGTCACCGCCGGAAATGGTTCGATCTGCATCGCAGCATAGCCGGCCGAAGCCAGTCCGCAGAATATCCCGGTAACCTTCGCGGTCAAAAGAGAGTTATCACTCGTTGACGCAAACATGTGCGGCAAGTGCGCCTAACGAATCAGGCTGAGAGGGCGAGACCGGCGAGCGTAGCGAGCGGCTCGAAGATCCTTCTCAAGCCGATTGTTATGCCCCCCCTACTCAACGATCTTCAGCCGTACTGGCGTACCATCCGGCAGATCTTTGATCTGTCTCGCAAGGTCACCAGATACTCGAATCAGTTCAACCAACGAGAGCGTGGCGAGATTGTCGCCCCCGTACTCACCGCCAAAGACCGTTGGAATCTTAAAGCAGTACTTTCTTCCATCGAGTAACGCTCCGAGTCGTTCCTGAGCTTGCTCTACAAGAGCGCGCATGTACCAGCCGTGAAGGAAATTCTGATCGACCGATAGAGCGTCGAGTTCCTTTCGGTTCCTCACCAAAATCTCACAAGAAAGCTCTTCCGGAGAAATGCGCCAATACTTACCCCGTTTGTCCTTGACTATGAGGTGACCGAAATCGTTCTCTCCGACAATTTCCTCGGCCTCGATTCCAATCCAGCCCCACGCCTGCTGGACCTCTTCAACAAGGGTTGTGGGCATAACGCAAAGGCTGAGCGGACGAGGCCAGCGAGCAAAGCGAGCGGGCCCGAAGATCCGTCTCAAGCTGATCGTTAGGCAGTTCCTTCAGCGTTGGACGTCACGAGAGTGCCCTGCCCGTTGCCTTCAACGGTGCGTAATTCTTTAACCCTGCGAATTGCGTCGTTCACCAGACGCTTCGCTTGCGCCGGTAGCGTTCTCGCCTGTTGACGCACGACTTGAATGCGATCATTCGTGTAGAAGGCGAGGAGTGTGTTGCCGAGCGCCTCATAGTTACGTTTGGTGATATCGCCATCCTCTACTGTCGTATAGCGCGCGATTTGGACAAGCACAATTATAAGTTTATTCACAAGTGCCTCTGGGATATACCTCTGAGCCTTATCTGCACGGACTCGATGCGCTGCGGCACTGATGGCGAGAAACAGGTCGTACCAAAACAACCCATCCGAGAAAAATGGATGATTCGCAAAGTACACTTTATGCCGCCTTACTGTTCTGAGCCCATCCACTGCGAGACTAAGAAGCTGGGGATATAGATCGG
>WNGH01005299.1_pt1 | contig 15592 bp, 17 predicted proteins | sample 5400631 | NCBI WGS metagenome assembly WNGH01 (sample SAMN13153373, study PRJNA577476) | soil metagenome | isolation source: 115 cm soil or saprolite under Garry oak tree replicate 1 | place: USA:California | collected 2016-06-15
TCCTTTGGTTTTCGCGACGGAACGGGGGCGCTGACTTCGCATGTTCTTGGGGTCAAAGAATCAGGTGATTATTTTAATATTCGTCAATAAGGTTGGCGGAGCGATCGTCTCCAAGCCCGAGATCAACACAGCTATTGATCGCCAAGAGAATGGGGTTCCGGAAATTGGTCAACTACGACAAACTGGGAATCGTCTATCCTTACAATACCGCTACATAGACACGTTTGAAACGAAATTGCACCGCTATCTCCGGTTGACACCTGCCGGAGCCGCTTGATAGACGCTGCATTGTAACGGATAGCACCTTTCAAACAGCGGCAGTATGCTTTGAAAAAAAAGGAGACCTTTCATGGCCTATGTGGACTGCGATTCCCATATCTTACCGGACGATGCGTTCGACGACGTAGCGGCGGAGTTCGAGCGCCAAAAACCCCGCATCGTTACAGATACCGAGGGAAACTCGTTTGTCGTTTATGAGGCAAGGCAGAAGAATATCCCTGACTATGCGCGCCACATTCCAAATCCGTTTATGCCGAGGCCTCGCTCCGCGGGCGACGATCCGGAGGTTCGTATCGCCGATATGGTCAAGGCCAAAATCGACATGCAAGTTCTCGTGCCGAGCAACGGTTCATTCTATTACGATGTCGAGCCGAAATTGGCAACGAGCGTTTGCCGCTCGTACAACAATGCCATCGGCAGGATCCTGAAAAAACATCCGGGCAAGTTCATCGGTCTCGCGACCATACCGTTGCAAGACGCGCAACTTGCCGCTGCGGAACTGGATCGAGCTGTGCGCGAACTGGGTCTCCATGCCCCGGTCTGCTACACGAGCGTCAATGACAAAGACCTCGACGATCCAGCGCTCTGGCCTTTCTACGCTAAAGCCGAGGAGCTCGGCGTGCCGATCATCGTTCATCCCGTCAACACGGGGCCCATGGCCGGCGGATGGCGATTGACGCGCCATTATGCGACGCGTGGCTACGGCTTTTGGAGCGCGTTGGGAAATGCCATTGAAAATTCCCTGGCTCTAGCCAATCTGATGTTCGGTGGCGTGTTAGATGCATTTCCCAAGCTTCGATTTTGTTTTATGGAAGGCGGTGGGACGCAGGTGCCTCACCTGATGGAGAGCCTGGCGGCGGTATACGAGGGAGAAGGGGATTATGACAAACTGGGATCGAAGCCGAAGCGGGCGCCCGTAGAATATCTTGATCGCTTGTACTTTTCAGTGCGCACGACGGAAAGCCTGCTGGGCGTTCTCGTCGATCGTTTCGGTTATCGCAGTTGGGTCATAGGGACGGATTATCCGCACGCGGATACCATGGGAAGCTGGCCCAATACCGTCCCAGTGATCCAAGCGCGGGAAGACCTGTCACGCGAAGCTAAAGAAGCGATCCTCGGGGGCAACGCTTTGAGATTGTTCGGGATGAGTTTGTAGTTACTGCTAAGTCGTCTTTGTCTCAGAGTGCCGCCGCGCGCGCGGCCGCCATCCACGAAGGCCAAGGGCCAAAAACATCAAGCCCGCCGTTAACCATGCCGACGCAGGTTTCAGACGTGGATCCGAGAGCAAATCGCCATGTTTTAGAAGGTCGATCCACGCGAACGCGGCGGCTGCGAGAAATAGTATCGCCAGAAGAAGTGATGTGACACGAAAGAAGGGCTTCATGTCAAAAAGTTCAAGCGGTTCAAACCGGCCAAAGCGTTCAAAGCGCGTCGCTCAATCCTTCTGACCCGGATGGACAATCAATGCGCGCACGCTGCTACTCCGACAGCTTCTTCACTCGCTCGATGACCTCGCGCGGCTGGTTCATGACTTCGCGGATCTGCCTTTCAACTTCTGCACCGGTCAGCGTTGCGAGATCGAGGTTGGTCTTCTTTGCCTCTTCGATGACTTCCGGCTCCTTGAAAGCTTTGAGGTAGGCCTCGCGCAGAATGTTGATCCGGTCCGCCGGGATGCCCGGCGCGCCGATCAGAGGACGTCCCAAGGTCGCGGACACCAGCATTACGCGCGCGACGTTGCGACTGATAGTTGGTGTCTTCTTTTTGTCCATTAATTCGTTCAGCGTGGGCGCGTCGGGCAGCCGTGGATCTTTGTTAGTTCCCGTCTGGACGAGGTGCCGGTCGAATCCGTTTTTGTGCCATGTGAAGTACGGCTCGCGGGCAAAGTGGGTCGTGATGCCGGTTCCGCGACATTGAATTTCTCCCTTTTCAATTGCCAGATCGATCTCGGCCCCTCCGGGATAGCCTCGCACGTTGTTGATTTTAAGGCCGAGTGTTTCTTCGAGCACGTTGGCCATGATCGTCGTGAGGTCGGACGTTCCCGTTGCCCCGCACTTGGGAAGCTCGGTGGTTGTGAGAATATCTTCCAAGGATTTCCACGGCGCGTCCGCTTTCATATAAAGCAGCAAATCCCTTTGATCGACGCTGCCGAGCCAAACCAACTTCCGCACATCGAACGTCGCTTCTTTTCGCCCTAACATTTGGTCCAGATAAATCCCGCTGCCCGGCATCCCGACCGTCAAACCGTCGGGCTTAGCGACACCGTAAACATAATTGGTGGCGGTCAGCGATCCCGCGCCGGGCATGTTCTGCACGATGATAGTCGGGCTGCCGGGAATATGCTTGGGCATCTGGCGCGCGAGAATTCGTGCGTACTGATCGTAAAGTCCGCCGGAGGTAAAGCCAACGATGATGCGAATCGTCTTGCCCTGGTAAAAGGGCGTGGATTGAGCGCTGGCCGTAGCTCCGGAAAATAGTTGCAAAGAGCAAAACATCGTAGCTGCGACGACAACTGCCAAAAAACGGATGCAGAATTTTCTCATGGTGAATCCTTCCCTCTCATCGAGTGATAACAGCTTATAAGGAAGTCCGAAAAGGTTATCAAACAGTCAGCGGAGTTTGTCGGAAAAGAAAGATGGTGATTTGTTCCACGCGGGTTTCACATGCTTTAGCCGTTGACGATTCCGTCGCTGCAAGCAGGCACTCACTTATCTCTGCCGCGTTAATCGGCCGATTAAACGCCGGGTCGTGTCCCACGCTCCGACAAGGCCGCCAGGGAGGAAGAGCACGATCAGAACGAAGAGCACGCCAAAGATCAGAAGGTGAAGATCGACCCAGCGAACCGCCAGCACTTCTCTCAGTAGGACGAAGAAGAGCGCGCCCAGCACGGGGCCGTGGATAGTTCCGACGCCGCCGATGAAAGCGATGAGGACAGCGTCGAAGGTCCAGGTGGGAGAAAAGGTATGTTGAGGGTAGTAGCTAACGTGATAGTAAGCGAAGGCTCCACCGGTGAGTCCAACCAAAGCCGTGGAGATCGCCAGAGCCAAGAGTTTATGGCCAAACGCGCCGACTCCTGAAGCTTCGGCGGCCGCCTCGTCCTCCCGGACGGCTTGGATTCCGAGTCCGATGCGAGAGCGAACCAGCGCGACCACGGCAACGCAGAACACCGACAGAGCGAGAGTAAGATAATAGCGCGGAATGATGCTATAGGAGGCCAACGCGGCGGCGGGAATCGTCGAGATCTGCGGCATGAGATTCCCGACCGTAATGCGCAGGATCTCGGCTAAGGCAAGCGTGCCGATCGCAAAATAGGCGCCGCGGAGGCGGAAAGCCGGGGCTCCGATCAAGACTCCGAAAGCCGTCGCCACCAGCGCGCCGGCGGGAAGAGCCAAAAAGAGCGGCGCGCCGCCGACCCAGAGCGTGCGCGTGACGAGCGCTCCGAGACCAAAAAAAGCCGCGTGGCCGAGAGTAATCTGCCCGGCATAGCCTCCTAGCAAATTCCAGCTCTGGGCCAGCGCCACGGCGAGGAATATTTGCACTCCAAGATTGAGGAAGTCATTACGCTGAGTGAAGAGCGGGAGCGCGGCAAATCCGACGGCGAGCAAAATCCCTCCCAGAAATAGTTTCATCCACGCTCTCCGAATAACCCCTGAGGGCGAAGCACTAAAATGATGAGAAAGAGAATGAGTCCCATCACCTCGCGGTATGGCCCGCCGAGAAACGCAACGCTCGTCGCTTCGGCGAGCCCGAGCAAAATGCCGCCGGCGAAGCTGCCAAAGAGCGATCCGAGTCCAGCCAGCACCACGACGATAAGGGCCTTCAGAGTCCATTCGAGGCCGATGGACGGACTGATCGAATAGGAAACGCTGACCAATCCGCCCGCGATACCCGCCAGCACGGTCCCCAGGGCAAAAGCAACAAGGTAAGTCTTTCCCACCGGTATCCCCATGAGGGCCGCAGCCTCCCAATCTTCGGCAGTGGCTCGAATGGCGCGGCCCCAACGCGTTTTTGTAAGAAACAAGTGAAGTGCCGTCAGAATGGCAAAAGCAAACACCAGACTCGCCAGCCGGATAAGCGGGACTGCGAAGACACCGATCCTTACGACAGCGCCGCCGTAGCTCGTGGTCACCGCGCGCTCGTCGGCCGTCCAAAAATGGATGGCCAACGTGTGCAAGATCAAAGTGAGTCCGAACCCGATCAGCAGCGAGTTTTTGATGCGGACTTCCTCATTGGCTTGCACGACGAATTGAAACAGCGCCCCATAGAGCAGCAGCCCGAGCACGAACATGGCCGGCGCGACGTAGAGAAGAGAAAGGAACGGGTCGATCTGCCAAAGCGTGAAGAGCCAGAAGGTTCCGTAGCCCCCCAACATCAAAAGCTCTCCGTGCGCGACGTTTAAGACGCGGAGCACCCCGAACGTTAGTGAGAGGCCGGCGGCTGCAAGGCCGTATAGCGCGCCGACGAGGACGCCGAGGATGAGCTGTTGAGTGAGAATCACGAGGTTCCTCCTCGCGCCAGCGGACCCAAGTAGGCGGCCCGAACGTGATCGTCCTGAAGCAGCTTTTGGCCCTCGCCTTCACCGACGATTCTTCCGCCTTCGAGGATGTAAGCGCGCCGGGCCAGGTGGAGCACGGCATGAACGTTCTGCTCGACGACGAACAGACTCATCCCGTCGCGATGCAGCTCCGCGAGAACGGAAAATATCGACTCGACGATTCTTGGCGCCAAGCCGAGTGACGGTTCGTCGAGAAGCAGCAGCCGCGGCAGCCCCATGAGAGCGCGTCCTAGCGCGAGCATTTGCTGCTCGCCGCCCGAAAGGGAGCCGGCCAGCTGACCTTCCCGTTCGAACAGGCGCGGAAAAATAGCGTGGACCCGCTCGATCTGCGCTCGCCGCTCTGTCTGAGCGCGTCGGGTGAACGCGCCGAGCTCGAGATTTTCCCGGACCGTCATCCGGGCGAAGAGCCGACGCCCCTCAGGAACGAGAGCGATACCGCGCTCGACGATCCGCTGCGGCGGCACAGCGCTGAGGCGCTTCCCCTCCCATAGAATCGCGCCGGCGCGTGGAACCAGCAGGCCGGCGATGGTTTTGAGAAGCGTTGATTTTCCGGCGCCGTTGGGCCCGACGAGAGCGACCATCTCACCGGGTTGAATCGTGAGACTTACCCCATGCAATGCGGTGAGCGCACCGTAGGCAACCTCAAGATTCTTCACCTCAAGCATGGCTTTCTGTTCGCTCCGTTCAAGCAGTTCAAAATGTTCAATCCGTTCAAAACGTCACATTCAGGGATATTTTCTTGAACGGCTTGAACCGTTGTTTAAATCCTCGTGCTTTCTCCGAGATAGACTTCGATCACTTGTGGATCTTTCGCGATGCTGGTGGGCAGGCCCTCGGCAATCTTCTCGCCGGCGCTCAGAACCACGATGCGATGGGAAAGATCAAGCAACGCCCAGACGATATGCTCCACCAGGATGAGGGAAAGTCCTTGCCCTTGCAGCGAGCGGATAAGATTCATCGCCTGCGCGGTCTCGGAGCGAGATAGTCCAGCCATGAACTCATCCAGGAGTAGGAGCTTGGGAGACGTGGCGAGAGCGCGCGCCAATTCGAGCCGCTTCCTCGCCATCACGGGAAGCGTATGAGCGGGCCGCGTCGACAGGCCGTCCAAACCCACTGAGGACAGGAGCTCGGCCGCCTTGCGACGAGCCGCAGATCCGCCTAGCCGCTCACGGCCATAGCCTAAGCCGACGAGCACATTTTCTACGACCGTCAGGCCGAGGAACGGTCGCACGAGCTGAAATGTTCGAGCCAGGCCGCGGCGACAGATCTGATGAGGCGCAAGACCGTTCACGCGCTCGCCGAGAAATCGAATCTCGCCGCCGTCGGGAACTAGGGCGCCACTGACGAGATTGAAAAGAGTCGTCTTCCCCGAGCCGTTCGGTCCCATGACGCCGAGAATCTCGCCCGCCTCCATGGTCAAGGTCACTGACTTGACAGCCGCGACGCCGTCAAAACTCTTTGACACTTTATTGAGAGAGAGAAGGGCCACTAGATTTTCGATTTTAGATTTTCGCTCGATTCAAAATCGGCAATCCAAAATCCAAAATGATAAAATTCCTGCTATCGCTGACTGAAGGGCGGAGCCGGGTACGCAAATGGCGCGGTGGCAAACTCCTTAGGCCAGACTAGTTCCTGTTTTCCTTTGAGCCATTGCTGGAAAAAGACCTTCACCTCGCCGGTCCCATCCGGCCGGAAGCGCACGGGCCCAACCACGGTGGTCATATTTGTCGCCGCGATGGCGTCGCGGATCTTGTCCCGGTCGAGCGCGCGGGCGCGAGCAATTGCGTCGGCCAGGATCTGAACGCAAGCATAGGATGGCCCTACGATCGGGTCAGCCGGGCGATTGAATAATTTCTGATGCGCCTCGTTTAGCTCACCCACCTTGGGATAGCGAGCGGCGAAGTGCCAGCCGGGCGACAGCACAACATAGTCGCCGTCTTTGCCGAGGTTTTGGGACCATACCGGCGGATCGGGCGCGCGGATGATGAGTGAGAATTTGGGATTGAAATCCAACTCCTTCATCTGCCTGACGATCGTCATGCCGTCAGGAGGCGAGGGGAGGGCGAAGACCGCTTCGGCCCCGGCTGATTTGGCTTTCAAGATCAAATCGGAAAAATCTTTGGCGCCCGGGGCATATTCACCGCTCGCTACCACTTGATAACCGCGCTGCTTGGCTTGGCTTTCCCAGAGCGACCCCATCTCCTTCCCCCAGTCGGTTCGTTCGAGGACGAGCGCAACCTTCGTAGGCCGTTGAGCCGCTGGGATCGAAGCATCGAGGAAGACAAACGTCTCCTTCGTTAGGTCGGGAGACTTTGGAAAAGGCGAGAAGAGGTAGCGCAGGCCTTGTTTATGGATGCCATGAAACGCGAAAGCGACACCTAGATAAGGAATTTTATTTTTATCCGCGATCGAGGCGGCGGCAGCATGGAGGTCGGAGCCAAATCCGCCCAGATAGGCGACGACTCCCTGGGTGGCCAAAGTCTCTAGCCGAGCCACGGTCTTGGTGGGATCCGATTCATCATCCAACATGACCAGCTCGAGCCGCATGTTCTTGCCGCCGACGCTGACTCCGCCCGCGCTGTTTACCTGCTGGACCGCGATCTCGTAACCCGCCTTGTTTTGCGCGCCACCGGCGGCGTATCTCCCGGTGAGCGGAACAACGGCGCCGATCTTGATGGTCTGGGCGATTCCTTTGGAGCTAAAGCCGAGAAGCGCGAGCGCTATTGAAACAAAAATCGGACCGATCCGTCTCATGTTCTCCTCCTTACCGGGGTTCTTCGTGGCCGCGACGATAGATACCACGGCCCAGCAAATCCGTCAAAATCAGACTTCTGTCCGGCGCTCAATTGCCTCAGCCCTTTATCAACGCAAGCCCTAACAGGGTGGCGATAGGGCCGAGCGTCGCGTTGATTTTGAGAAGCATGAACCACTTTTGCCAATGCGCACGCAGTGGTTCGGGCCACGAGGGAGTTTCGGCGCTGACTTGCGCCGTTAGCGAGACGATTTTCGGTCCGTATTTGAAGACCTGCAGAGAGTGATGCACGAGCATGGCAATAAAGACGAAAATTTTGACGGATAACATAACCATATAATATCGGCCCAGATTCCCGCCTGATATTTGGTTACGAAGAATCAGATTTACCATTCCGGTAATCATGATGAGCGCAATTCCCGTCCAGGAGACCGCTTCAAATGCAATCCTTCCTTGATTCAACACCTGGATTCCCGCGCCGGGCTTCAGCTCATCGACCGCCGGTCCAAAGACGACCAGAAAAAACGTAACGCCGCCCAACCAAAGCGCGAGGGCTAGGAGATGAACGAGTAGACTAAGCGTCTGCCAAGAACTCATGACGGTAACCGGTGTTTGTTGACAGCGACTTGCTTAACATCGAGGTCAAACCTTTGCAAATCAACTGCAATTGCCCTTGAAATGACCTCGTAGCTATGTTAGCAAGAGTGAAGTTTTCATCTTGAATTCCAAAAAAATCATAAGGATGGTTCGCTAGATGCTCAGCTGGTTACCAGAAGATGTGTCTACGTTTGGTCGAGAGATCGATTCGTTGTTTTATCTTATTTACTATATTACGGCCGTCACGTTCATTCTGGTCACCGTTTTAATGGTCGTATTCCTGATCATGTACCGCCAAAAGGAAGGGCGACGTGCCACCTACACTCATGGAAATACGACCTTAGAGATCATCTGGACGATCATTCCGGCTGCCATCTTGATCGTGCTCTCCTTCATGAGCGTGTCGACCTGGGCCAAGGTGAAACGCTACGCGCCGGACAGCGACTTTGAGCTGCAAGTTACCGCGAAGCAATTCAACTGGGAGGTCGTCTATCCCGGAGCGGACCACCGGTTTGGCACGCCGGACGACGTGAAGTTCGACAATGATTTGCATGTCCCGGTCAATAAGGTCGTGCGCGTCCATCTATCGTCGAGAGACGTTATTCATAGTTTCTTCCTGCCGAATTTGCGGCTCAAGCAGGACGCGGTCCCCGGGCGCACTATTCTGGTCTGGTTTGAAGCCACGAAGCCTGGCAAGTATGAGCTTCCGTGTGCCGAGCTTTGTGGTTTCGGCCATTCTGGAATGAAAGGCTGGCTGTACGTCCACACGCCGGAGGAGTACGCCAAATGGGCAGCGGAAAACCTAACCGCCAAACCGCAGTAAGGCATCCACTCTTTTAGTGAATTCGTGTAAGCATATTGACGGAGGAGCTTGAACGATGAGCGATACAGTAGCCGCCGGAGCAGTGCACGCAGTGCATGCGGACCACGAAGAATTAGGTTTCTGGCGCACCTATGTGTTTTCCACCGACCATAAAATGATCGGCCGACAGTTTCTCTTTCTCGGCCTGTTCATGCTGATGATCGGTGGGCTGCTGGCCATGATGATTCGCTGGGAGCTGGCGTGGCCCGAAACCGCGGTGCCGGGAGTGAGCTGGATTCCTGAGCCTTATATGTACGGGGGGATTATTCCGCCCCAGACCTACAACGCGATTTTTACCATGCATGCGACGATCATGATCTTTTTTGTGGTCATGCCGATCATGGTCGGCTGCTTCGGCAATTTCCTTATCCCGTTGATGGTCGGCACGCGGGACATGGCCTTTCCCAAGTTGAACCTGCTTTCCTTCTGGGTGGGCGCCGTTTCCGGCGTCGTCATGCTGTCAAGCTTTTTCGTTCCGGGCGGCCCGGCAGCCTCGGGCTGGACCGCTTACGCGACCCTCTCGGCCAAAGCGCAATACACGGGCGTGGACTGGGGACAAAATCTCTGGATCATCAGCCTGATCATTCTGGGCGCTTCTTCCTTGATGGGTTCCATCAACTACATCACGACGATCGTCAACATGAGAGCGCCGGGCATGACTTACTTCCGCATGCCGCTCGTTATCTGGTCGTTATTCGTCACCGCGATCCTGTTGCTGCTTGCCCTTCCGGTCTTAACGGCTGCTTTGGCCATGCTGCTCTTCGATCGCACCTTCGGTACCAGCTTCTTCCTGCCGGAAGGAGGGGGCGAGCCGCTCCTTTGGCAGCATATGTTCTGGTTCTTCGGCCATCCGGAAGTTTATGTTTTAGTGCTTCCGGCGATGGGCGTGACTTCGGAACTGCTCTCGACTTTTTCACGCAAACCGATCTTCGGTTATCACGCCATGGCATTTTCCATGATCGCCATCGCTTTTCTCTCCTGGATCGTATGGGGCCATCACATGTTCGTGAGCGGTATGAATCCGCTCCTCGGCACGGCCTTCATGATGACCACCATGGTCATTGCCGTCCCGTCAGCCATCAAGGTTTTCAACTGGCTCGGCACTCTCTGGGGTGGGTCCATTCGCTTGACTGCGCCGATGCTCTTTGCCCTGGGGTTCGTCTCGAATTTCGTCATCGGCGGGTTGAGCGGTATCTTCATGGCGTCCACGCCGGTCGACATCTTCATTCATGACACTTATTACATCGTCGCCCATTTCCACTACGTCGTTGCTGGAATTATCTTTGCGCTATTCGCCGCGGTCTATTACTGGTTTCCGAAGATGTTCGGTCGGATGATGAACGAAAGGTTGGGGAAGATCCACTTCGTGCTGACCTACATTTTCTTTAACGGCGCCTTTTTTCCGATGCATTTTCTCGGAGTGGCCGGTCACATGCGGCGGATTTACAACCCAACTCAATACGAGTTTCTCCAGCCGATGCAGCACTGGAATGTTTTTATCACGGTGAGCGCACTGATCCTCGGCGCGTCGCAGATTTTTTTCCTGTATAATTTTGTCTCGAGCCTGTTCGCCGGCAAGAAGGCCGAGCGCAATCCTTGGCAGGCCAACACTCTGGAATGGACTGCGGCTTCGCCGCCGCCGCACGGGAACTTCGAGGTCCAGCCGGTGGTGTACCGCGGCCCTTACGAATATAGCTCGCCGGAAGTGAAAGAAGATTGGTTGCCGCAGAATAAGCAACTCGGAGCCGGAGCCGCGGCCCGAGCCCATTAGTGTAATTTCATGTCAGCCGCCAGCCGTCCCGCGCAAAATTCGGGGAATGTGAGCGTTTGGCCCCATCGACTCGCTGTCATTCTGGCCTGCGCGACGTTTCCTTTGCTTTTTATCGGCGGTCTCGTCACCGGCAAAGGGGCGGGCCTTGCGGTCCCCGACTGGCCGACGACCTTCGGGTACAACATGTTTTTTTACCCTTGGTCCAAAATGGTCGGCAACATTTTCTACGAACATAGCCATCGGCTGATTGCAGCAGCCGTCGGCGTCCTGACCATCGCGTTAGCGCTGACGTTTTGGCTTCAGGAGCGCCGCTATTGGCTCCGCTGGCTCGGAGCTGTGGCTCTGCTGTTGATTATTCTCCAAGGCGTCATCGGCGGGCTTCGGGTCGTTCTCCTCGAGCACGCGCTGGCGATCGTCCACGCCGCATTCGCGCAAGCCTTTTTTGCTTTAACGGTGAGTCTCGCTATCTTCACTTCAGCGGAATGGAATGATGAGCGCAAAATCGAGCTGATCACGGACGGCGGCCGGCTACGGAGACTTTGCGCCATCACCGCGGGATTGATCTACGTCCAGTCTGTTTTCGGCGCCGTGCTTAGGCACATGGGGGAGCGGCTGGATGCCCATTTACTCTTCGCCGCGTTGGTGACGCTTCATGTCGTGTTCATTCTGGTCCGCGTCATGAGATCGCACGCGGATCGTCCGACGTTCACGCGGCCTAGCGTCGTTCTCTGTTCTCTTTTGGTTTTGCAGCTCATGCTCGGCCTGGCGTCCTATTTCGCAAAATTCACGTCGGCGCTCGGACTCCCCATGGGGGCGCTGGTGGTTTTAACCACGACCCATTTGATAACCGGCTCGCTGATGCTGGCGACGAGCTTGCTGCTGACGTTAAGGGCCTACCGCTATTCCGTAAGCTCAAAGTTGACCGGCGGTCGAAGAGTTTTAACGGAGCAATTTTCATCATGAGTTCGAGTACCGGCACTGTGGCAATCTCTGGGGAGGGCGTTCTTCGCCGGTTTGCGGATTTTTTTGAGCTGGCGAAACCGCGCATCGTCCTCATGGTCCTGGTGACGGCATTCGTGGGCTTTTACGTCGGGTCCGAGAAAATTCCTGACTATCTTCGGCTGCTGCAAATGCTGTTCGGAACGGCGCTGGCGGCCGGCGGCACCTTGGCGCTCAATCAATTTGTCGAACGCGACACGGACGCGATGATGCAACGGACCCGCCGCCGTCCGCTTCCCGACGGGCGCGTGCAGCCGCGCGAAGCTCTATGGTTCGGAGCTCTGATCACAATGGCCGGGCTTGTTTATCTCGCTCTCGCCGTCAATCTCCAGAGCGCGTGGGTCACCGCTCTGATCACGTTGAGCTACCTGCTTTTGTACACGCCGATGAAGCGCAAGAGTTCTCTTTGCATGCTCGTCGGCGCTGTGCCGGGCGCCCTGCCACCGGTCATCGGTTGGGTGGCGGCGAGGGGCGATTTCAAAGTAGACGCCTGGGTGCTCTTCGCCATCATGTTTTTATGGCAAGTGCCGCACACTTTGGCGATTGCTCGGCTCTACCGAGAAGATTTTGCCAAGGCGGGCATTCAATTTCTCCCGGTCATCGATCCCGAGGGGGCGAGCACGAACCGCCAGATCATCAGCCACTGCGCCGCGTTGCTCGCGGTGAGCTTGTTACCGACCTTGCTGGGCCTCGCCGGAGCCGTTTATTTTACAGTGGCGTTTGTGCTTGGCGTTGGCTTTCTCGCGAGCGGGATCAGTTTGGCGACGGAGTCAACGCCCAGCGGGGCGCGCAGATTGTTATTTGCCTCGTTGATTTATTTACCCGTGCTCTTGCTGGTCATGGCGTTGGACCGAGTGCCGTTATGAGTGAGCTCCTGATGGAACAGCCTCGGAGCACTCGGGTTAGGAATCGGCGCGTCGGTTTGTTTCTGGCGGTGCTGATCTTGCTCTATATCGCAGTGGTGATTGCCTTCATCATTGTGTATTGATCCATTGAACTGATAAGCTTGTCTCATGGCAAAAAGCTCGACGGCACGACGGCTCGATGAACCGCTAGTAGGCGTAGAGCAGAAGCAGCCGGCGTTCGGCGGGGGCGAGCCACCCGCGCCGCCAGTGCTGCCAAATGCGCCGGTCGGCAGCAATGCCGCGCTCGCCGTGGCGATGTTCCTCGGCGCGGAGGCGATGTTTTTCGCCGGGCTCATCGGGGCCTATATCGTCTTTCGTGTGGCTGCGCCGATCTGGCCTCCGCCGTTCCAGCCTCGTCTTCCCATCGGCGTGACCGGAGTGAACACGTTGATCTTGCTTGCCAGCGCCGTGACGATGCGTTGGAGCTTGCGAGCCGTGCGAGCCAACGATCGGAAGCAATTGATTCGTTTACTCGCCACCACGGCGGCACTGGGCGGGATATTTCTCGCGATCCAAGGCTTCGAGTGGATTCGCTTGATCCACTTCGGCCTGACGGTTTCAAGCAGCGTGTATGGCGGGCTGTTCTATACACTCATCGGCTTTCACGGCCTGCATGTCCTCGGCGCGTTGATCTGGCTTTTGACGGTCTTCGTCCTGACCCAACAGGGCCGATTTTCGAAGGAGCGCCACGTCGGCTTACAGACCTGCTGCATGTACTGGACCTTTGTCGTCGGCTTGTGGCCGGTTCTCTACGGACTCATCTACCTATATTAGGTGTTACAGGTTGACACTGAAGAATCGTTACGATACTTTTCGGCTACTTGAGGTTAAAAAAGCGATGAGACAGAGAATCATATTTGGGCTTGTCAGCGTGTGGACGGCATACTTCAGCATGCCAACACTCGCATACGCTTGCTCCGTCTGTTGGGCGGGCGACACTGGTCCGACGGCGGACGCTTTTAACTGGAGCGTTATTTTTCTCATGGCGGCGCCTTACACAGTCGTCGGCTCCATCGCGGGCTGGCTTTTTTACACCCATAGGCGCTCGGCTGCCAAACACGAAAAGAAAGAAAAGAATGAGACTGCCAAGGGGCTCGTTCATTTGACTTGGAATCCGAAGGAAAGCGGAAGATGAGTGAAGCTGCTGCAATACACGCGGTAGTAGAGCCCCAGGAATCTCCCCTGACCCCCGAGAGTTGGGGCAAATTGGGGATGTGGCTCTTTCTCGCCGGCGACGCTATGTCCTTTGGCTGTTTGATCGTTGGTTACGGGATTTTGCGTCATGCGAGCGCTAACTGGCCGGTGCCTAAAGACGTGCTTGGAATTAATCTGACCGCGTTCATGACCTTTCTGCTGATCGTCAGCAGCGTTACGATGGTGCTCTCGTTGTCGGCGATCCAAAAGCATGACATGGCGAGATTCAAGAAGTTCCTCGGGCTCACGATTCTCGGTGGGTTGATTTTCTTGGGATGCCAGGCCTACGAATGGACGCATTTGATCACGGAGCGCTTGCCGGAAGTTGGCCTCTCTTTCTCGACGCATCTCTTCGCTACGACATTTTTCATACTTACCGGTTTTCACGGCATGCACGTGACCGGTGGCGTCATCTACAACAGCTGTGTTTTGGCCGCGGTTACGCGCGGCCGTTATGAGGCCAAACATGTGGAGATCGCCGGGCTCTATTGGCACTTCGTCGATCTCGTCTGGATTTTAATTTTTACTTTCGTTTACCTCCTTTAGTCAGGAAACAGGAGTTGTTCAATGGCGGAAACGACACATCCAGAACCTAACTATATCGGCGTATTCTGGTGGCTGCTCATTCTGACCATTCTAGAAATCGCCGTGGTTTACACGCCCATCGCTAAGATGGTCATTGCCGTCATGCTTGTGACCCTCGCCGTGACCAAGGCGGCGCTGGTAGCGATGTACTTTATGCACCTTAAATTCGAGCGACGTACTCTGGCGCTGGTTGCGCTCAGCCCCTTTGTGCTCTGTGTTTTTCTGATATTGATGCTGACGCCTGATATCTTTCCCCATTGATTTCGGTTGCCCAGCTTCCTTCTCTGAACGCGGCGCTGAATTCTCTCAGCGCCGTTTTTTTAATCACAGGATATTACTTCATCCAGTCCAAGCGCATCAGCGCTCATAGGATCTGCATGTTGTCGGCGTTTGCCTGCTCGACGGTTTTTCTGATTTCTTATCTCACCTATCATTTTCAAGTCGGCTCCGTGCCGTTCAAAGGGCAGGGTTGGGTCCGGACGGTTTACTTCGCCATTCTTCTCACGCATACGATTTTGGCGGCGACGGTTGTTCCTCTGGTGATTATCACGCTGGTGCGGGCGCTCAAACAAAGATTCCCGGCGCATCGGCGCATCGCCCGGTGGACGTTTCCGATCTGGCTTTACGTCTCGGTGACCGGCGTGGTTGTCTACGGGATGCTTTACTGGTTGGCCCCTCAACGCTAATTTTAACCCACCAGCCCTGATAGCGTTCGTTGACAAACAATAGTTATTGACGGTACTCAGTTAAAGCGCGGGAGGCCCAGTGATGAAATCCATCGGTATCGTCGGTTGTGGCACCATCGGCCGCGCGCTTCTCAACGCGGTTTACGAGGGCAGAGTCTCTATGCGGGTTGCGGGCATCACAAGCCGTGCCGAAAGCAGCGCGCGTGAGTTTCTGTCCACCCTAAAGAATCCGCCTCGCTATTTGCCCCAGAAGGAGTTGATCGCCGGTTCTGACCTGATCGTCGAAGCCGCGGGTGGTGCCGTCGTGCCGAGTCTGGCTCGGGAGGTGTTCGCCGCCGGCAAGGATCTCATGGTGATCAGTGCCGGGGCGCTGCTCGATTATCCGGAGATCATGGAGCAATCCCGGCAAA
>WNGH01008980.1_pt1 | contig 15589 bp, 8 predicted proteins | sample 5400631 | NCBI WGS metagenome assembly WNGH01 (sample SAMN13153373, study PRJNA577476) | soil metagenome | isolation source: 115 cm soil or saprolite under Garry oak tree replicate 1 | place: USA:California | collected 2016-06-15
TCGACCGGCGCCGCAAGATGCCGGTGACCATCCTGCTGAAGGCGCTCGGCTATACGCCCGAGAGGATCCTGAAGGAGTTCTTCGCGTTCGACGGTTTCCACATCGAGAAGGACCACGTGCTGTTCGAGGTGGTGCCCGAGCGCCTGCGCGGCGAAGTCGCGCGCTTCGACATCAACGACAAGTCGGGCAAGACCCTCGTCGCGAAAGACAAGCGCATCACGGTGAAGCACATCCGCGACATGGAAACGGCCGGCATCAAGAAGATCACCGCGCCCGACGAGTTCATCCTCGGCCGCACGCTGGCGCACAACGTCATCAACAAGGACACCGGCGAGATCGTCGCCAACGCCAACGACGAGATCACCGAGACGCTGCTCGCCAAGCTGCGCGAGTCGAAGGTGGACAGGATCCAGACGCTGTTCACCAACGACCTGGATCAGGGCCCGTACATCTCGCAGACCCTGCGCGCCGACGAGACCGTCGACATGAACCAGGCGCGCGTCGCCATCTACCGCATGATGCGGCCCGGCGAGCCGCCGACCGAGGACGCGGTCGAGGCGCTGTTCAACGGCCTGTTCTTCGCCGAGGAGCGCTACGACCTGTCCGCGGTCGGCCGGATGAAGTTCAACCGCCGCATCAACGCGCCGAGCGAGTACAGCTGGCAAGTGCGCTTCAAGAACACGGCGCTGCCCAAGGAAGCCGAAGCCGACCTGCGCGCCCACTGGAAGAACGCGCCCGAGCTCTCGCTCGGCAAGGTGAGCCTGGAGGGCATCGCCTCCGAAGCCGACGCCCAGGCGGCGGTCGACAAGATGTTCCACGACCTGAAATCGAAAGGCATCGACCGCAACAAGCTCGAGGTCAGGATCGACCATCGCATGACCCTCAGCCCGAAGGACATCGTCGAGGTGATCCGCATCCTGGTCGAGCTGCGCAACGGCCGCGGCGAAATCGACGACATCGACCACCTCGGCAACCGCCGCGTGCGCTCCGTGGGCGAGCTGGCCGAGAACCAGTTCCGCGCCGGCCTCGTCAGGGTCGAAAGGGCGGTGAAAGAAAGACTTTCCCAGGCCGAGTCGGAAAACCTGATGCCGCACGATCTGATCAACGCCAAGCCGATCTCGGCCGCGATCAAGGAATTCTTCGGCTCCTCGCAACTGTCGCAGTTCATGGACCAGACCAACCCGCTGTCCGAGATCACGCACAAGCGCCGCGTTTCCGCGCTTGGACCGGGTGGACTAACCAGGGAGAGAGCGGGCTTCGAAGTGCGCGACGTGCACCCGACGCACTATGGCCGGGTGTGCCCGATCGAGACGCCGGAAGGTCCGAACATCGGCCTCATCAACTCGCTCGCGCTCTACGCGCGCACCAACAAGTACGGCTTCCTCGAGACGCCGTATCGCAAGGTGAAGGACAGCAAGGTGACGAGCGACATCAGCTACCTTTCGGCCATCGAGGAAGGCAACTACGTCATCGCGCAGGCCAACGCCTCGATCGACAAGGGCGGCAAGCTCATCGACACGCTGGTCTCGTGCCGCTTCAAGAACGAGTTCGAGCTCAAGTCGCCCGAGGAAGTGCAGTACATGGACGTGGCGCCTTCGCAGATCGTGTCGGTGGCGGCGTCGCTGATCCCGTTCCTCGAGCACGACGACGCCAACCGCGCGCTGATGGGCTCCAACATGCAGCGCCAGGCGGTGCCCTGCCTGCGTCCGGAGAAGCCGCTGGTCGGCACCGGCGTGGAGCGGACCGCTGCCGTCGATTCAGGGACATGTGTAATAGCGCTGCGCGGCGGCACAGTCGACTACGTCGACGCGAATCGCATCGTGGTGCGCGTCAACGACGACGAGACGGTCGCCGGCGACGTCGGCGTCGACATCTACAAGCTGACTAAATACACGCGCTCCAACCAGAACACCAACATCAACCAGCGCCCGATCGTGAAGCAGGGCGAGCGAATCGCCAAGGGCGACGTAGTGGCCGACGGCGCCTCCACCGACCTCGGCGAGCTCGCGCTCGGCCAGAACATGATGGTCGCGTTCATGCCGTGGAACGGCTACAACTTCGAGGATTCGATCCTCATCTCCGAGCGCGTGGTCGGCGAAGATCGCTTCACCTCGATCCATATCGAGGAGCTGACGGTCGTGGCGCGCGACACCAAGCTCGGGCCCGAGGAGATCACGCGCGATATCTCGAACCTGTCCGAGGCGCAGCTCGCGCGGCTGGACGAGTCGGGCATCGTCTACATCGGCGCCGAAGTCGAGGCGGGCGACGTGCTGGTGGGCAAGGTGACGCCGAAGGGCGAGACCCAGCTCACGCCGGAAGAGAAGCTGCTGCGGGCGATCTTCGGCGAAAAGGCGAGCGACGTGAAGGATACGTCGCTGCGCGTGCCGTCCGGGATCTCCGGGACGGTGATCGACGTGCAGGTGTTCACCCGCGAAGGCATCGAGCGCGACAAGCGCAGCCAATCGATCATCGAGGACGAGCTCAAGCGCTACAAGACCGACCTGGCCGACCAGATGAGGATCGTGGAAAGCGATACCTTCGAGCGCCTGGAGCGGCTGCTGACCGGCAAGACCGCCAACGGCGGCCCGAAGCGGCTCGCAAAAGGCACCAAGGTGACGAAGGACTACCTCGGCTCCCTGGAGAAGTACGACTGGTTCGACATCCGCCTCGGCAACGAGGAGGCGGCGGCGCAGGTCGAGGGCCTGAAGGAGTCGCTCGCCCAGAAGCGGCGCGAGTTCGACGTCATGTTCGAGGCGAAGAGGAAGAAGCTGACCCAGGGCGACGAGCTGCCGCCGGGTGTTCTCAAGATGGTGAAGGTGTACGTGGCGGTGAAGCGCCGGCTGCAGCCCGGCGACAAGATGGCGGGCCGCCACGGCAACAAGGGCGTGATCTCCAAGATCGTGCCGGTCGAGGACATGCCGCACATGGCGGACGGCACGACGCTCGACATCGTGCTCAATCCTCTCGGCGTGCCTTCGCGGATGAACGTCGGCCAGATCCTGGAGACGCACCTCGGCTGGGCGGCGAAGGGCCTGGGCCTCAGGATCGGCGAGCTCATCAAGCAGCACCAGCAGAAGTCGGCCGCCGAGATCAGGAAGCTCCTCGAGCGCATCTACGGCGGCAAGGAAGAGGAGGTGTCGAAGCTGACCGACGAGGAAGCGCTGCAGCTGGCGCACAATCTCAAGGAAGGCGTGCCGTTCGCGACGCCGGTGTTCGACGGCGCGGCGGAGGCCGAGATCAACGCCATGCTGGAGATGGCGGGCCTGCCCACCTCGGGCCAGGTGGCGCTGTTCGACGGCAGAACAGGGGAGCAGTTCGACCGCCCGGTCACCGTGGGCTACATGCATGTGCTGAAGCTGCATCACCTGGTCGACGACAAGATGCACGCGCGCTCGACCGGGCCGTACAGCCTGGTGACGCAGCAGCCGCTGGGCGGCAAGGCGCAGTTCGGCGGCCAGCGCTTCGGCGAGATGGAGGTCTGGGCGCTGGAAGCCTACGGCGCGGCCTACACCCTGCAGGAGATGCTGACGGTGAAGTCCGACGACATCACCGGCCGCACCAAGGTGTACGAGAACATCGTCAAGGGCGACCACAAGATCGACGCCGGCATGCCCGAGTCGTTCAACGTGCTGGTGAAGGAAATTCGCTCGCTCGGCATCGACATCGATCTGGAGAGGTTCTAATGAAAGCGCTACTCGAGCTCTTCAAGCAGGTCCAGCAGACCGAGGAATTCGATGCGATCCGCATCGGCCTCGCCTCGCCGGAGAAGATCCGCTCCTGGTCCTACGGCGAGGTGAAGAAGCCGGAGACGATCAACTACCGCACTTTCAAGCCCGAGCGCGACGGCCTGTTCTGCGCGCGCATCTTCGGGCCGATCAAGGACTACGAATGCGTGTGCGGCAAGTACAAGCGCCTCAAGCACCGCGGGGTGATTTGCGAGAAATGCGGCGTCGAGGTCACTCTCGCGAAGGTCAGAAGGGAAAGGATGGGGCATATCGAGCTCGCGAGCCCGGTGGCGCACATCTGGTTTCTCAAATCGCTGCCCTCTCGCCTCGGACTCGTCCTGGATATGACGCTGCGGGACATCGAGCGCGTGCTGTACTTCGAAGCCTATGTCGTCACCGACCCGGGCCTGACGCCGCTCAAGCGCTGCCAGCTCCTCACCGAGGACGACTACCTCGCCAAGGTCGAGGAATTCGGCGACGATTTCTCCGCGGCCATGGGGGCCGAGGGGATTCGCTCGCTGCTGCGCTCGATCGAGCACAACAAGGAGATCGACAATCTGCGCAAGGAGCTCGAGGCCACTTCGAGCGACGCCAAGATCAAGAAGATCGCCAAGCGGCTCAAGGTGCTGGAGGGCTTCAAGGCCTCCAACATCAAGCCCGACTGGATGGTGATGGAAGTGCTGCCGGTGCTGCCGCCGGAGCTGCGCCCGCTGGTGCCCCTGGATGGCGGGCGTTTTGCGACCTCGGATCTCAATGATCTGTACCGGCGCGTAATCAACCGGAACAACCGGCTGAAAAGGCTGCTGGAGCTGAAAGCGCCCGAGATCATCGTGCGCAACGAGAAGCGCATGCTGCAGGAAGCGGTGGACTCGCTGCTCGACAACGGCCGCCGCGGCAAGGCGATGACCGGCGCCAACAAGCGCCCGCTCAAGTCGCTCGCCGACATGATCAAGGGAAAAGGCGGACGGTTCCGGCAAAACCTATTAGGCAAGCGAGTCGATTATTCGGGCCGCTCGGTCATCGTGGTCGGCCCGCAGCTCAAGCTCCACCAGTGCGGCTTGCCCAAGAAGATGGCCCTAGAGCTTTTCAAACCATTTATTTTTAATAAATTGGAACTGCTTGGGCTTGCTACCACCATCAAGGCCGCGAAGCGCCTGGTGGAGCAGGAAGTCCCCGAAGTGTGGGACATCCTCGAGGAAGTGATTCGCGAGCACCCGGTGATGCTGAACCGCGCGCCGACGCTGCACCGCCTGGGCATCCAGGCTTTCGAGCCGGTGCTGATCGAAGGCAAGGCGATCCAGCTCCATCCGCTGGTGTGCGCGGCGTTCAACGCCGACTTCGACGGCGACCAGATGGCGGTGCACGTGCCGCTTTCGCTGGAAGCGCAGATGGAAGCGCGCACCCTGATGCTCGCCTCCAACAACGTGCTTTCGCCCGCCAACGGCGAGCCGATCATCGTGCCGTCGCAGGACATCGTCCTTGGCCTGTACTACGCCACGCGCGAGCATGTGAACGCGAAAGGCGAGGGAATGAGCTTCTCGGATCTCGCCGAAGTGCACCGCGCCTACGATTCGCGCCAGGTGGACCTGCACGCGCGGGTCTGGGTGCGGATCAAGGAGAAGGACCTGTCGGAGGATGGCGAGGTCTCCGAGAAAGTAGTGCGCCATGAGACGACAGTCGGCCGGGCCCTGTTGTCGGAGATCCTGCCCGCCGGGCTGCCGTTCGCGCTGCTCAACAAGCCGCTCAAGAAGAAAGAGATCTCGCGCCTCATCAACGCCGCGTTCCGGCGCTGCGGGCTGCGCGAGACGGTGATCTTCGCCGACAAGCTGATGCAGTCGGGGTTCGTCATCGCGACGCGCGCCGGAATCAGCTTCGGCGTGCACGACATGACGATCCCGGCGCAGAAGCAGGAGCTCATCAAGTCCGCGGAGACCGAGGTCAAGGAGATCGAGAACCAGTACACCTCGGGCCTGGTGACCGCCGGCGAGCGCTACAACAAAGTGGTCGACATCTGGTCGCGCTGCGGCGAGCAGGTCGGCAAGGTGATGATGGAGCAGCTCGGCTCGGAGGAGGTCGAGAACCGCCACGGCAAGAAAGTGAAGCAGGAGGCGTTCAACTCGATTTACATGATGGCCGACTCGGGCGCGCGCGGCTCGGCGGCTCAAATTAGACAGCTGGCCGGGATGCGCGGGCTGATGGCGAAGCCCGACGGCTCGATCATCGAGACGCCGATCACGGCCAATTTCCGCGAAGGCCTCAACGTGCTGCAATACTTCATTTCCACGCACGGCGCTCGCAAAGGCTTGGCGGATACTGCATTGAAGACCGCGAACTCGGGCTACCTCACGCGCCGCCTGGTCGACGTGACCCAGGACCTGGTGGTCACCGAGGACGACTGCGAGACGCAGAACGGCGTCTCCATGAAGGCGCTGGTCGAGGGCGGCGAGGTGGTCGAGGCGCTGAGGGAGCGCGTACTCGGGCGGGTCCTGGCCATCGACCTGCTGCATCCGGAGACGCAGGACGTGCTCCATGCGGCCGGCTCGCTGCTGGATGAGGACGCCGTCGATGCCATCGACAACGTCGGCATCGACGAAGTGAAGGTGCGCACCGCCCTTTCTTGCGACACGCGCTGGGGCGTATGCGCGAAGTGTTATGGCCGGGATCTCGGGCGTGGTTCGCTGGTCAACGTCGGCGAGGCGATCGGCGTGATCGCCGCGCAGTCGATCGGCGAGCCGGGCACGCAGCTGACGATGCGGACCTTCCACATCGGCGGCGCGGCGTCCCGGACGGCGGTGCAGAGCCACGTCGAGGCGAAATCTTCGGGCACGGTACGGTTTACCCCGACGATGCGCTACGTGAGCAACGCCAAGGGCGACAAGGTGGTCATCTCGCGCTCGGGCGAAGTAATCATCGCCGACGACAACGGCCGCGAGCGCGAGCGTCACAAGGTGCCTTACGGTGCCCTGCTGCTGGCCTCCGACGGTGACCAGGTGCGTGCCGGAAAATCGATCGCCAACTGGGATCCGCACCACCGGCCCATCATCACTGAGTACGCCGGCACGGTGAAGTTCGAGCACGTCGAGGAGGGCGCCACGGTCGCCAAGCAGATCGACGACGTGACCGGCCTCTCGACCCTGGTGGTGATCGATGCCAAGCGCCGCACTACGGCCACCAGCAAGGGACAGCGGCCTTCGGTGAAGCTGATCAACGAGCAGGGCGATGAGGTGCGCATCGCGGGCACCGACCATGCGGTCAACATCAGCTTCCCGGTGGGCGCCGTGATTGCGGTGCGCGACGGGCAGCAGGTGGCGGTGGGCGAGGTTCTGGCGCGGATTCCGCAGGAGGTTTCCAAGACGCGCGACATCACGGGCGGCCTGCCGCGGGTGGCCGAGCTGTTCGAGGCGCGCTCGCCGAAGGACGCCGGCATGCTCGCGGAGGTCACCGGCACGGTCAGTTTCGGCAAGGACACCAAGGGCAAGCAGCGCCTGGTGATCACCGATCTCGAACACCAGGAGCACGAGTACCTGATCGCCAAGGACAAGCACCTGCTGGTGCACGACGGCCAGGTCGTCAACAAGGGCGAGATGATCGTCGATGGCCCGGTGGATCCGCACGACCTGCTGCGCCTGCTGGGCATCGAGGAGCTGGCGCGCTACATCATCGACGAGGTGCAGGACGTGTACCGCCTGCAGGGCGTGAAGATCAACGACAAGCACATCGAGGTGATCGTGCGCCAGATGCTGCGCCGGATCGAGGTCGACGAGCCGGGCGATACGCCGTTCATCCAGGGCGAGCAGGTCGAGCGCGCCGAAGTGCTGGAGGAGAACGAGAAAGCCCTCAAGGCGGACAAGAAGCCGGCCGGCTTCCGCAACATCCTTCTGGGCATCACCAAGGCGTCTTTGTCGACCGACTCGTTCATCTCGGCGGCCTCCTTCCAGGAGACCACCCGGGTGCTGACCGAGGCGGCGATCATGGGCAAGCGCGACGAGCTGCGCGGCCTGAAGGAGAACGTGATCGTCGGCCGACTGATCCCGGCGGGCACCGGCCTCGCGTACCACAACATTCGCAAAGCCCAGGCGGCGGAGCCGGTGCTGGCCGATATCCCGGCGGCCGAAGCGGCGCCGCAGGCCACCCAGGCCGAGGCGACGGCGGGCGGGAGCTAGGAAAGGGCGGCCCGTAACTGCGCCGCGCGGATACTATTTCGGTTCCGGGTCTTTCACGAGGGAGGTCATCATGAGCCGGTGCGCCACTGCCTTTTTGTTTGCAGGCCTTTCAACCCTGTCCCTTTCGCTCTTTGCCGCGCCACCTTGCTGCGACGAGCAGGATTTTCAGGGCATCGGCAAATCTCCCGAGGGCATCAAGATTCAGCTGGTAGAGGTAAAGCGCACCAGTCCACGGGACATACGCGTGTTATGGACGCTTAAGAGCACCTCCAAGATCCCCCAGCTCCTGACCGACGGCAACGGTGGCTCGTGGAGTGACGCCTACAAGCTTTCCTACGACGCAAACCTGCTCGACGCCGCTGCGCGGCTGAAGATCAAGGTGGCGAAGGATGACAAGGGCAACCTCGTCGCCGGGAAGCACACACCGGACCTGCGCGCCGGAGGCATCGTGCTCGGGGCCGGCAAGACGCTCACAACCTGGGCAAAGTTCATCGCCCCCGAGAAAACGACAAAGGTGACGGTCGAGCTGCCCGGAGCGACGATGCCTTGGGAAAACGTCGCGGTTGCGCCGGAATAGCGGCGAAAACGACTCTTTTTGACTGAACGGCCGCCTGAGGGCGGCCTTTTTTTGAGAAGCCAGGAATGGGAAGAAGGATGAGAAATATTCTGCCGGCGCTGCTGGCCTGCGTCGTGGCGCTGCCTCTGCCCGGGAGCGCCGAGCCGCGCCCTCAATGGGAATTCGGGCTGGGGGCGACGGCGCTGCGCCTGCCCGACTACCGCGGCTCGGACGAGAGCCGCAGCTACTTGTATCCCTTCCCGTACTTCGTCTATCGGGGCGAGCGGCTGCGCGTCGACCGCCAAGGTGCGCGCGCCGTGCTGCTCGAGTCGCAGCGCGTCGAGCTCGACTTCAGCCTGTACGGAACGCCGCCCGTCGACAGCTCGAAGAACCGCGCGCGGCAGGGCATGCCGGACCTCGACCCGACGGTCGAAGCCGGGCCGCAGCTCAACTTCACTCTCGCGCGCGAGCGCTCGCAGGAGTGGCGACTGGACCTGAGGCTTCCGCTGCGCGCCGTGATCGCGACCGACCTTCGGCATGCCCGGCAGGCGGGGTATGTGTTCTACCCGCACCTCAATCTGAATCTGCGCCCGGAGCTGCCCGGGGGCAAGTGGAACGTCGGCTTGCAGGCCGGGCCGATGTTCGCCACGCGCGAATATCATCGATACTTCTACGGCGTCGAGCCGCAGTTCGCGACGCCGCAGCGTCCGGCGTACGAGGCGAGCGGCGGCTACTCGGGCACGCTCGGGCTCGCCACCCTGTCGCGGCGTGTCGGCAGGCTGTGGATCGGCGGCTTTGCGCGCTACGACACGCTGCACGGCGCGGTCTTCGAAAACAGCCCGCTCGTCAAACGCCGGCACAGCGTGATGGCGGGGTTCGCGGTTGCGTGGCTGTTCGCCGAATCGGAGCGCAGCGTCGAAGCGAACGAGTAGCGCCTTGCTTCGGCCCGGAAGCCGCCGCGTGTCACATCCGATGCCACCGTCCATGACCTGGGCTGGGCCAGCCGCCAACCATGACAAACCCCGTTCGGCATGTACGTGTCCGAGCTGGATCGGCCCTGGACCGACACGCCGTTCACGTTTCAGGGATTCGTCCTGAAAACCCAGGCGCAGCTCAACACGCTGCGCGAATACTGCCGCGCGGTCTACATAGATCCGGAGCGCGGCCTGGACTCGGGAGAGCACGGCGCGGTCCGCCCGGCTGCCGCAGCCGGAGCGCCGGCTTTCAGCCTGCGCGGCAACGCCGGCCATCAAAGCGCCGCGAGCATCGAAAGCGAGTTTCCGCGCGCGCGCGCCGTCCATGCGTCGGCCGGCGCCGTGGTCGAGGACGCTTTTCGCGCGCTGCGCATCCAGGGGGCGATCGACCACCGCCTGCTGCGCGACGCCGTTGCCGCGATGACCGACAGCCTGCTGCGCCTGCCTGATGCGCTAACCCTCGCCAACCGGCTCAGCACCAAAGGCTCGCGCCTGCTCGCGCGCGCGCTCAATTGCTCGATTTACATGATTGCATTCGGCCGATTTCTCGGCCACCCCCGCGAGCAGCTCGAGCTCATGGGCCTCGTCGGCCTGCTGCAGGACGTGGGCAAGCTCAGACTGCCGAACGCGCTGCTGGAAAAAAAGGGACCTTATACGACCCGGGAGATCGAGCTCGTGCGGACGCACGTCGGGCACTCGGCGGCCATCCTGAAGGCGTGCGAGGGACTGCCTTCGCGCATCGCGGAGCTGGCCCTGCTGCACCATGAGCGCCAGGACGGCAGCGGCTATCCGAACGGGCTGAAGGGCGCCGAGATCGGCCTGATCGGATCAATGGCGGCGATCGTGGACGCATTCGACGCCATGACGACGGCGCGGCCATTTCCGGTTCAGCTCTCCGTGACTCAGGCCTATGGCGTGCTTTACAAGCAGCGCGGCAGCGCGTTTCACGGCGCGCTGGTGGAGGGGTTCTGCAAGTGCCTGGGCGTCTACCCGGTGGGCTGCGCGGTGGAGCTCAACACCGGCGAAATCGGTATCGTGCTCGGGCAGCATCCAGCCCAGCGGCTCAAGCCGAGAGTGATGGTGGTCACCGATGCGGCCGGCAACCCGCAGCGACCGCACAAGCTGCTCGACCTTTCGCGCGAGCCCAAAGCGTCGGCCGAGGAGCCCTACCGGGTGCGGCGCACCCTGGAATACGGCACCGTGCGGGTCGATCCGGCCGAGTTCCTGCCGGCCTGAGGAGCGGGCCGCTTTTCTTTTGCAAAGGTTTGCTTGGCTTTGCGCCGGTCGCGGCCGAGACTATCGACGTTCGTCCATGGTGGCCAAAAAACGGGGAAGGCCATTACGAACCGCCCGATGGCGAAGCTGCCCGCGGGCGTCATCACTACAAGGGCGCCTGCGGGCGCCCTTTTTTTCGCCGGGCATTAGGGCACCGTAGAATCGGGTCCCATGACTTGGTCCATCGTGGCGCGCGATTCCGACGGCGCGTTCGGGGTCGCCGTGGCGAGCCGGTTTTTCGCCGTGGGCGTGCACTGTCCCCATGCGCGCAGCGGAATCGGCGCGGTCTGTACCCAGGCGCTGGTCAATCCGCACTACGGCCCGAAAGGCCTGGACCTCCTTGCCAAAGCTGTTTCGCCTCCGGACGCCGTCAACGCGCTTACCGGTGAAGATGAAGGGAGCAGCCATAGGCAGGTGCATATGATCGACGCGAAAGGGCGCGTCGCGGCGTTTACCGGCAGCGCCTGCATCGACTGGTGCGGGCAATTGGCGGGGGAAGGATTTTCGGTCGCCGGCAACATGCTCGCCGGGGCGCAAGTGATCGCGGAGACCGCCGCGAGCTACAGGAAGAACCGTTCCATGAAATTCGCCGAGCGCCTCATCGCCGCTCTCCAGGCAGGGGAAGCGGCGGGCGGCGACAAGCGCGGCAAGCAGGCCGCGGCGCTGCTCATCCATACCACCGAGGACTATCCCTTCCTCGACATCCGGGTGGACGATCACGGCGAACCGCTCGTCGAGCTGCGCCGTCTTTACGAGGTAAGCCTGGAGCGCTTCCAGCCCTTTAGCGCCTGCCTGCCGAGCCGCGCGCGGCCCGCGGGGATCACGGATCGAGCAGTGATTGAAAGGGAAATAGAGCTGTTCAAAAGAAAAACAGGCAGGTCATGAGCTCGTTGCTGGAAGTGAAAAGCCTTCAGACCCGCTTCTCGGTCGAAGGCGGAGAGTTTCGCGCCGTGGACGGGGTGAGCTTCGCGATCGAGGCGGGGCGCACACTGGGCATCGTCGGCGAGTCGGGCTGCGGTAAAAGCGTCACCGCGCTGTCGATCATGGGTCTCGTGCCGCAGCCCCCGGGGCGCATCGCCGGCGGCGAGATCCTGTTCGAAGGGACCGATCTGTTGAAGCTCGGCCAAGCGCGGATGCGCGCCCTGCGGGGCGATCGCATCGCGATGATCTTCCAGGAGCCGATGAGCTCGCTCAACCCGGCGTTCACCATCGGCGAGCAGATCGCCGAGGGACTGTTGCAGCATAGGAACATCAGCGAAAACGAAGCAAGAAACCATGCGATCGAGATGCTGCACCGCGTGCGCATGCCGTCGCCCGAGCGGCGCTACCACGACTACCCGCACCGGCTCTCGGGCGGCATGCGGCAGCGCGCGATGATCGCGATGGCGCTCGCCTGCCGGCCGAAGCTGCTGCTCTGCGACGAGCCGACCACCGCGCTCGACGTCACCATCCAGGCGCAGATCCTGGATCTGCTGCGCACCCTGCGCGAGGAAACCGGCACCGCGATCATCCTCATCACCCACGACCTGGGCGTCATCGCCGAGCTTGCCGACGAAGTGGCGGTGATGTACGCCGGGCGCATCGTCGAGCGCTCGCCCGTCACGCAGCTGTTCGCCGAGCCGCAGCATCCCTACACGATCGGCCTGCTCGGCTCGATACCGAAGCTGCATCTCGAGCAGGCGCGGCTCGCGGCGATCGAAGGCCAGGTGCCCAACCCTCTGGCGGTGCCGCGCGGCTGCCGCTTCGAGCCGCGCTGTCCGTTCGCCGTCGAGCGCTGCCGCCGTGACGATCCGGTTCTGTCAAGGATAAAAAGCGCTCATGAAGCCGCCTGTTGGCGAGCTCCGTTGTGACCGCCTTGCTTCTGAAGGCCGAGAACCTCGTAAAGCATTTTCCGGTGCGCGCCGGCCTCTTCGGCCGTCAGCGCGGCGCGGTGCGCGCGGTGGACGGGGTGAGCTTCGAGCTCGCCGCAGGCGAGACGCTGGCGCTGGTGGGCGAGTCGGGCTGCGGCAAATCGACCGTCGGCCGCCTGGTGCTGCGGCTGCTCGAGCCGAGCGCCGGCCGGGTGCTGTTCGAGGGCGAGGACCTCAACGCGCTGGACGCGCGCTCGCTGCGCGAGCGTCGCAGGAAGATGCAGATCATTTTCCAGGACCCCTACGGCTCGCTCAACCCGCGCATGACCGTGGGGGACATGGTGCAGGAAGCTTTGCACCTGCATGGTCTTCACCCCGGCAACGAGAAGAAACGCATCCTTGAACTGCTCGGGCTGGTGGGCCTTGCTTCAGAACACGCCAACCGATATCCGCACGAGTTCTCCGGCGGCCAGCGCCAGCGCATCGGCATCGCGCGCGCGCTGGCGGTCGAGCCGAAGCTCATCGTCTGCGATGAGCCGGTGTCGGCGCTCGACGTGTCGATCCAAGCGCAGGTAATCAATCTGCTGCAGGATCTGCAGCGGCGCCTCGGGCTTGCCTATCTCTTCATCGCGCACGACCTGGCCCTCGTGAAGCACATCGCCGCGCGCGTCGCGGTCATGTACCTCGGCAAGATCGTCGAGCACGCGCCCAAACGCGAGATCTTCACCCGCCCGCGCCATCCGTACACCCAGGCGTTGCTGTCGGCGATCCCGGTGCCGGAACCTGCCTTGCGGAGAAAACGCATTATCCTGCAGGGCGATGTGCCGAGCCCGCTCGATCCGCCGTCGGGATGCCGCTTCAGGACTCGCTGTCCATATGCCCGGGCGCGCTGCGCTGCAGAGGAACCGGCTCTCGCGGAGGGCGTAGCATGCCACTTCTGGAAAGAGATTCCGCCGCCGCCGGAGCACGCCAGCTTGATTGCGGTCAACGAGCGGCTCGCGATGCTTCAGGCAGCGTTCCATCCTGGAGGAGGATCCCGATGAAATTCAGCCCTGTGGTCGCGCTTTTCTTCTTTGTTTCCGCCGCGCAAGGCCAAACTCTGCGTATCGGGCTCGCCGAGGATCCGGATGTTCTGGATCCGACGCCGGCGCGGACCTTCGTCGGCCGGCTGGTGTTCTCCGCCCTGTGCGACAAGCTGTTCGACCTGGATGAGAAGCTCAACATCGTGCCGATGCTGGCCACGTCCTACGAATGGTCGGCGGACGGCAAGGCGCTGACGCTGCATCTGCGGCAGGGGGTCACGTTCCACGACGGCGAAAAGCTCGACGCCGCCGCAGTGAAGTTCAACCTCGAGCGCCACAAGAACATGCCCGGCTCGAGCCGCCGCGCCGAGCTCGCGCCCGTGGCGAGCGTCGAGGTCGTCGACCCGCAGACAGTCCGCGTCAATCTCTCCGCGCCCGCCGCGCCGCTGCTCGCCGTGCTCAGCGACCGCGCCGGCATGATGCTGTCGCCCAAGGCCGCGCAGGCGGCTGGCGACAAGTTCGGCGCGAAGCCGGTGTGCTCGGGGCCGTTCCGCTTCGTCGAGCGCGTGGCGCAGGACCGCATCGTGCTCGAGCGCTACCCGGGCTACTGGAACAAGGGCCAGGTTCACTTCGAGCGCATCGTCTACCTGCCGATCATCGACGCCACGGTGCGCCTCGCCAATCTGCGCTCCGGCCAGCTCGACCTGATCGAGCGCATGGCGCCGTCGGACGTGCCGGGCCTGAGGGGCGACAACCGCTTCAAGGTCGCGAAGATCGTCGAGATCGGCTACCAGGGCATCACCATCAACGTCGGCAAGAGCGACCTGGCGCAGAAGCACGCGGCCGGCAAGGACGCCCGCGTGCGCGAGGCCTTCGAGCTTTCGCTGGACCGCGACGGCATCGTGCAGGTGGCGATGGACGCCGAGGCCGTGCCGGGCAATCAATGGGTCGCGCCGAGCAACCGCTTCTACGCGAAAAAATTCCCGATCCCCAAGCGCAACCTCGCGAAAGCGCGGGCGCTCCTCAAGGAAGCGGGCATGCCGAATCCCACCGTGACCCTCATGACGCCGACGAACTCGGACCAGCAGCGCCTCGCGCAGGTGGTGCAGGCGATGGCGAAGGAAGCGGGTTTCGACGTGAAAATCCAGTCGACCGAGTTCGCCACCTCCCTCAACCTGGCCGACAAGGGTCAGTACGAGGCCTACGTGCTCGCCTGGAGCGGCCGCGCCGATCCGGACGGCAACCTGCAGAGCCATCTCGGCTGCGGCGCGCCGCTCAACTATTCCGGCTATTGCAACCAGAGCGTCGACCAGGCCATGGCCGAGGCGCGCGCGCAGAGCGATCCGGCGAAGCGCCGCGCGATATACGAGTCGATCGCGGCGCAGGTGCTGAAAGACCGGCCGATCGTATACCTGTACCACCGCCACTGGCTCTGGGCGCACAACGCCAGGCTCAGCGGCTTTCGCACGGTCCCGGATGGCATGGTGCGCGTGCAGGGCCTGAAGCTGAACAACGCGGGAGGCTAGGAGCGGCGCCCGGGCGACGCACATGGGCAACTATCTGCTGCAGCGCCTGGCGACGATCGTGCCGACGCTGATCCTGGTTTCGATCCTGGTATTCGGGCTGCAGCAGCTCCTGCCCGGAGACGCCGCGATCGTTCTTGCCGGAGAGGACTGCGATCCCGCGGCGGTGGAGCATCTGCGCCAGAAGCTGAACCTGGATAAGCCGCTTCCCGTGCGCTACGTTCTCTGGGCGGGCGGCGTCCTGCGCGGCGACCTCGGCGAATCGCTGCGCATCCAGAAGCCGGTGATCGGCCTCATCCTCGAGAAGCTCCCGGTCACGGTGCAGCTCGCCTCGATGGCGATCGTCATCGCCATCCTGATCGGCGTCACGGCCGGAGTGATCTCCGCGGTCAAGAAAGACACGGCCTGGGACTACGCCGCGAATATCTTCGCGCTGTGGGGCCTGTCGACGCCGAACTTCTGGCTCGGCATCCTGCTGATCCTGTTGTTCGCCGTCCAGCT
>WNGH01005874.1_pt1 | contig 15583 bp, 11 predicted proteins | sample 5400631 | NCBI WGS metagenome assembly WNGH01 (sample SAMN13153373, study PRJNA577476) | soil metagenome | isolation source: 115 cm soil or saprolite under Garry oak tree replicate 1 | place: USA:California | collected 2016-06-15
ATTGGTCGGGCGAGTTCAACTCCTTCTATACACCCTTCGCGCAGTACGGCTCGATGGCGGTCAGCCGCTTCCTGCAGCCAGGCTTGCCGGAGTATCTGTACGCGCTCTCGAAGAGCGACGGCGCGGACCAGACGCTCGCGGCCCAGTACGGCAGCGACCCGACCCGCAACGGGGAGCCCTTCGGCGAACTCGGTCTGGTGACGTCGCAGGATGCCGCCTGGCAAGATCAGAAGGGTAGTTCACGCGATCCACAGCCCGGTAACACCGGTGGTGGACAGGTCGACCTGAGCAATGGCAACGCCACTGCAGGCACCAAGCCGATCTATCAGACGGCCGAGGGTCCCGAGCCGGATACGGCGGGTACGGTGGGCTTCCTCACGGATTCGCAGTTGGCGCCGATCGTGGCGGAGGCGAAGCTGCTCTGGGCCCAGGCGCTCGGAGCCGGCGACAGTCGCCTTGCCGCACTGGACAACGTGCAGGTCGAGGTCGGCAACCTGCCGCAAGACAAACTCGGGGTCACGATCGGCGACCAGATCCTCATTGACAGCAGCGCTGCCGGACGCGGCTGGTTTGTCGATCCCACGCCGGCCGATAACCAAGAATTCCATCAGCAAGGCAACAGCGGTCAACTGGCAGCTCCACCTTCCAGTCCGGCTTTCGGCCGGCCGGACCTGCTGACGGTGGTCGAGCACGAGCTCGGCCACGTCCTGGGGCTTGACGATCTGAACGGAAACGGGCATGCTGGCGGCCTCATGGACGAGCTCCTGGACACCGGCGTGCGGCGCCTGGTGTTCGGTTTGGATCTGCCTGACGCCCAGGTCGGTACGGCGCGGAACGGCTCGAGCGATCCGCTATCGGTGGCGTCGGCGCTCGTTCGGCTCCAGCCGGTGATGATGGTGGCGCCGGACTGGCAGTTCAAACCGGTCGGAAACGGTCAGCTACCGGAGGCTGGGAACGGCTTGCTGAGGTTCGAGCCACTGGCGCAGCAGATCTTCAAGACCGGCGGGGCTACACAATTGCCGGGCGGGAATGGATCTGCGTCCTTCACCGACCTGTTCAGCCGAATTGATTTCTCGGTGGGGACTGGGGCGGCCCAGACGGGGAGCCGGCTGATCGACTGGAACGGGACCGACGATACGGATGGGTCTGGGAACGGGTCGCATACAAACCCGCAATTTCCGGAGTTCCGATACGCCGTGGCGAAGGGCAGGGCGTGAGTATGAAGGGGCAGGGAAGTGAACAACCAGGAGGAACACTCAGGAGGAACACAATGGCCGAAGAAAGGTCTCGTGAAACAACCGGAATGAAAGAGTCCAGCGCCTCCGCCATGCCGGGGGGGCTGAAGATCCGCTGGGATGACTCTAACATGCGAAGCGCCTATGCCAACGTGTGCAACGTGGCGAGCACCCGCGAGGAAGTGGTCCTGCTGTTCGGCATGAACCAGGCGTGGAACGCCCAGCAAAAGGAAGTGACGGTCCAGTTGACCGATCGGATCGTCCTGAGCCCGTATGCAGCCAAGCGCCTATCCACGCTGCTGGGGAACACCGTGCGCGAGTACGAGTCCCGGTTCGGCGCTCTGGACATCGAAGGGCGTCGGTCGGGCGATACGTCGGTGAAGTGAGGAGAGACGGGGATTGTCCATCGGATCGGTATGCCTGAAGGGTTGAGTCCGGATGGATACAGGCTGACGTTCACGTAATCTCATATGGAGCGCACCTCGCCAGGGCTTGAACACGAATCTCAGGCGGTTCGGGATGCGAACACCTCCTCGGAATACCCCCTCCCAGACGCGGACCTCCCTCTTTGGCGACAATTCGCCGAGGCTGTCAGTCCTCACGCTTTCTGCCAGAACTGGCTCGCTCTGCAGTGCCGGTTGATCAACGGCGTGTCCTGCGGCGCCGTCCTGCTCGGCCCGCCTGATACGGGCCCGTTCACCCCTATGGCCTCCTGGCCTAAGGAGGGGGCCAACATCCGGCTGCTGGCTGAGGCCGCTGAGCGAGTGCTGACAGAGCGTCACGGCCTGATCCTCAAGCAGGATTCCATGGATGCCAGCGGCCGTCCGTCGCCAGAGCGGTACCATCTCGCCTATCCCATCCAGGTCGAGGGGCGCCTCCATGGAGTGGTGGCTCTCGAACTGCCCACTTGTTCGCAAGCGACCCTCCAGGCCACGATGCGCCAACTGCAATGGGGGTCGGCCTGGCTCGAACTGCTCGTCCGACGAGATGTAGCTACCCAGGACGTCGCTGCCAGGCGACGTCTGCAGACCGTCCTCGATCTGACAGCGGTTGCCCTGGGGCAAGAGCGGTTTTACGCCGCGGCCGCTGCACTCGCGACGGCACTGGCGACCAGCCTGCAGTGTGACCGGGTCACGGTCGGGATGATCAAACGCCAGCACGTCCGAGTCCTTGCCGTCTCCCACAGCGCCCACTTCGAGAAGCAGACCAACCTCATCCGTCTGATCGAGTCGGCGATGGATGAGGTCCTGGACCAGCACGCGATGGTCGTGTATCCGTCGCCGACAGACGGTCCTACCCGCATCACGAGGGCGCACGAGATTCTAGCCCGCGAACATGATCTTGGTGGCATTTGCTCGGTGCCCATGCACGACGGAGACCGTATCGTTGGAGTCCTCACGCTGGAGCGCCCGCCGGATCGTCCTTTCGACCGTTCTGCGGTCGAGTTGTGCGAGGCCATCGCCGCCGTGGCCGGTCCGATCCTCGAGGCCAGGCGAAGGGAGGACCGCTGGCTCCCCGCCAAGGCCGCTCAGGCCTGCCGGCAGCAGCTTGCTCACCTGGTCGGCCCGCACCATGTTGCCTTCAAGCTCACAGTGGCTGTCCTGGCCGGCCTCGTCCTTTTCTTTTGCTTCGCGAAGGGCGACTATCGAGTGTCGGCCAAGACTGTGCTGGAGGGGGCGATCGTCCGCGCGGCGGTCGCGCCCTTCAATGGATACATCGCCGACGGCCCCGTGCGAGCTGGCGATATCGTCCAGTTGGGCCAGGTGCTCTGCACGCTGGACGACCGGGAGCTTAGGCTGGAACGCTTGAAGTGGCTGAGCCAGTCCCAACAGCTCCTCAAGCAGTATGATCAGGCGATGGCCAAGAGGGAAGCCGCCCAGGTCGAAATCCTGACGGCCCAGCTCAACCAGGCCAAGGCGGAGCTGGCGTTGATCGAGGACCACCTCTCGCGCACCCAGGTGCTGGCGCCGCTGGACGGAGTGGTGATTAAAGGCGACCTCAGCCAGTCGTTGGGCGCTCCGGTTGAACGCGGGCAGGTGCTCTACGAGATCGCGCCGCTCGACGCGTACCGGGTCGTCGTGCAGGTTGACGAACGGGACATTGAGGAGGTGGCGATCGAGCAACAGGGGCATTTGGTGCTCTCCTCGATGCCCACCGAGCTGCTGCCCATGACGGTCGAAAAGCTTACTCCGATGTCCGAAGCCCGAGAGGGGCGGAACTACTTCCGGGTGGAGGCTCAGCTGGGTCACACCCCGGAGTGGCTCCGACCAGGGATGGAAGGAGTGGGCAAGATCGAGATCGGTCGCCGTTTGCTGATTTGGATTTGGACCCATCAGGCGATCGACTGGATCCGGCTGACCTTGTGGAAATGGCTGCCGTAACATGGAATCCCTCTTCAGCGACTTGTGGTACCGGGTGGCCGGGCTGAAGCCCAGGCTGCGCAGCCATACTCAGATTCATCGACACCAATACCGAGGCGAGACTTGGTATGTGCTCCAAGACCTGGCGGCGGGGCGCTTCCACCGCTTCTCGCCGGCTGCGTACGGGATGATCGGGCTCATGGACGGGCGACGGACCGTCCAAGAGATCTGGGAGCACGCGGCTGCCCACTTGGGAGACGACGCGCCCACCCAGGACGAAACCATCCGTCTTCTGAGCCAGCTCTACAGCGCCGACGCACTGCAATGCGATGTCCCGCCCGAAACGGCTGACCTGCTGCTCCGACATGATCGCCAGCGCCGGCGGAAATGGTGGACCCGCGTGATGAACCCGTTCGCGTGGCAGTTTCCGCTTTTTGACCCCGAGTGGTTCCTCCAGTGGGCGCTTCCCCTGGTGCGGCCCCTGTTCGGATGGTTCGGAGGGGTGCTGTGGTGTGGAGTCGTGGGCGCGGCGCTCGTGGGCGCGGGAGTCTACTGGCCTGACCTGAGCGAAAACTTCGTGGATCGCGTCCTGTCTCCTCAGAATCTACTGTTCATCTGGCTCCTGTTTCCGGTCATCAAGTTCTGTCATGAATTCGGGCACGCCTTCGCCACTAAAGTCTTCGGGGGCGAAGTCCACGATATGGGCATCATGCTGCTTGTCTTCACGCCGGTCCCATACGTAAATGCCTCGGCGGCCTCCGCCTTCCGGGACAAGTGGCAACGCATCATCGTCGGCGCGGCCGGCATGGCCGTGGAGGTGTTCCTGGCGTCCCTCGCGCTGTTCCTCTGGGTGAATGCCGAACCCGGCACGGTCCGTACGCTAGCCTATAACGCGATGCTCATCGCCGGGATCACCACTGTCGCGTTCAACGCGAACCCGCTGATGCGTTTCGACGGCTACTACATGCTGGCCGACTTCCTGGAGATTCCCAACCTCCGCCAGCGCGGCGCGGCTTACTGCGGCTATCTGTGCGAACGCTATTTGTTCGGATACCGGGAGGCCGAAGCCCCCAGCGCGACGCGGGGAGAGCGGGCCTGGTTCGTGTCCTACACCGTCGTTTCCTTCGTCTACCGCCTGTTCGTCGTCGTCGCTATCGTGCTGTTCCTAACCGATCAATACTTCTGGCTGGGCATGTTCTTCGCCGGGCTGACGTCGGTCATCTGGATCGGGGTGCCCGCCGTAAAAGGCCTCAACTTCGTCTTCAAGAACCCGCGGATCCGCCGCGTCCGGACGCGGGCGATTGCGACGAGCGTCGGGGCCGTGGCCGTGCTCGCCAGCCTCGTCTTCCTGGTGCCCGTGCCGTGGCGGACCAGGGCCGAAGGGGTTGTGTGGCTGCCCGACGAGTCTTTCGTCCGCACGGGCACCGAGGGGTTTATTGAGCGGGTCCTGGCGCGTCCTGGGATGCAGGTCCGACGTGGAGATCCGCTCATTGCCTGCCGCGACGAAGCCCTGACGTCGAAGGTGAAAGTCCTCCAACACCGCCTACAGGAGTTGCGGGCGCGCTATCATGACCAGGTGCCTAAGGATCTGGTGCAGGCCGAGATCGTCAAGGAGGAATACCGGTACGTGGAAGAGAGCCTGGCCGACGTCCAGAAGCGGGCGGACGAATTGGTGATCCGCAGCCAGGCCGACGGCACGTTCGTCGCTCCGCTTGCACAGGATCTGGAAGGCCGGTTCGTGAAACAGGGCCAGCTCCTTGCTCATATAGTGGACCTTTCCACCCTGACCGTTAGGATGGTGGTTCCGCAGGGGGAGGTGGATCTGATCCGGCAGCAAACCCGCCAGGTGGATGTCCGGCTCGCGGAGCGGCTAGAGCAGACCGTTCAGGCCGTGATCAAGCGCATCGTTCCGGCCGCGAGCGATCAGCTGCCGAGCCAGGCCTTGAGCGTGGCAGGCGGCGGGCAATTCGCACTGGATCCGACGGATCCCCATGGCATGAAGACGATCAAAAAAGTGTTCCAGATCGATCTGGAGCTGCCCACACACGTGCGTGTCGTCAACGTCGGAGGCCGAGCCCTTGTCCGGTTCGACCATGGCTGGGCGCCTCTCGCGACGCAGTGGTATCGAGAGATCCGGCAACTCTTCCTCTCGCGGTTCAATGTCTAGCGCGATCCTTCATGCTGCCGCCTTCCAGGGCCTATACCCGGAACGTCTCCAGCCACCGCTCGGGCGGCTTGATCGTCTAGGCGCCCAGGCGGCGGCCCTGTTCGCGCGCCGTTTCCGCGGGCGGTTGCCGCGCATGGACCGATTCGTTCGTGGGATCGAGGCTCACGGGCGTACGCTGGAGGATCGGAACGATCGGCAACTCCGAGAGCTGACGTGGGAACTGAGACAAGCGCTCATCATGGAGGGGCTGCGCGATCCCCTCATCGTCCAGGCGTTCGCACTGGTGCGGGAGGCAGCCAGGCGCACGGTAGGGCTTCGTCCTTTCGATGTTCAGCTCATCGGCGGACGAGTCCTCCTGGGGGGGAAGATCGCCGAGATGGAGGCCGGCGAGGGCAAGACGCTCACGGCGACGCTGCCGGCCTGTACCCTGGCGCTGATGGGTCTTCCGGTCCATGTCATCACGGTCAACGATTACTTGGCTGCCCGCGACGCGGACTGGATGGGACCCGTATACCGTGCCCTAGGACTCTCCGTTGGTGTGATCGTGCACGGAATGGACCCCGCCATCCGCCGGACGGCCTACGGATGCGACGTCACCTACTGCACGAACAAGGAAGTGACCTTCGACTACCTGAAAGACCGCCTGATCGTGGGCCGGCGACCCAACCGGATTCAGTTTCGCCTCCAGCGGCTCTACGACGACCAGGCCGACGTCCGTCGCCTGGTACTTCGCGGTCTGTACTGCGCCATCGTGGATGAGGCCGACAGCGTCCTCGTGGATGAGGCGAGGACGCCGCTGATCATCTCGGGCTCGGCGGAGGACGGCCTGGAACGGACGGTCTACCACACCACCCTTTCGCTGGCTGAGCAGCTGCAACCTGAGCGTGACTTCACGGTCGACGATCTGGATCGGACGATCCGGCTCACGGACGCCGGTCGTGCGAGTCTCGAGGAGTTGACGGAACCGCTCGGCGGAGTCTGGGTCGGCCGTCGTCGGCGAGAGGAGCTGCTGCTCCAGGCTCTCACCGCCCGCCACCTCTTCCATCGCGACAAGCACTATCTCGTGCGGGAGGGCCGGGTGCAGCTGATCGATGAATTCACTGGCCGGGTCCTGGCCGACCGCTCTTTGGAGCGAGGGCTGCATCAGATGATCGAAGCGAAGGAAGGGTGTCGGCTCGCGAGCCAGCAAACGTCCCTGGCGCGGATCACCTACCAGCGGTTCTTCCGGCGGTATCACTGGCTGGCCGGCATGACTGGCACCGCGCGGGAGATCGCCGGCGAACTTTGGTCGGTGTACCGGCTCGCGGTGGTGCCGGTGCCGACTAACCGCCCGCTCCACCGGCGCCAGTGCCCAGACCGGGTCTTCTCCACCGCCGATACGAAATGGGCGGCGGTGGTCGCGCGGATCGTCGAGTTCCATCAGGCCGGGCGACCTGTGCTGGTCGGGACACGATCGGTGGCCGCGTCCGAAGAGCTCAGCCGACGCCTGACTGCGGCCGAACTGTCACATCAGATCCTCAATGCGCGGCAGGATCGCGAGGAAGCGGCGATCATCGCCCGCGCTGGCGAGCCCGGGCGGGTTACGGTGGCGACGAACATGGCCGGTCGCGGGACGGACATCTGCCTCGCGGCCGGTGTGGCCGAGCAAGGCGGGCTGCACGTGATCGCGACCGAGCGGCACGAGGCCGGGCGGATCGACCGCCAGTTGTTCGGACGGTGCGGGCGGCAGGGCGATCCCGGAAGTTACGAGGTGAGGGCGTCGTTAGAGGACGAACTCGTGACGACCTACACGGGCGGATTCTGGCTGAGGCTGGGTCGCACGCTCGCCAGGGCGGACCAGTCGATCCCGTCCTGGATCGGGTCACTCCTGTTCCGGAAGGCACAACGTGCTGCGGAGCGCCACCATGCACGGATTAGGCGCGACGTGTTGAAACGAGACGAACAGTTGGACACGACACTCGCGTTTTCTGCTCGGACGGAGTGACGGGATTGAGAGCGACCAAGATCCGGCTAGTCTGGATGCTAACTCTGGTCGGCGCGGCCGCCGTGACAGCGGCCGAGGCCCAGACCGCGAACGGCAGTCTCGGCTGTCTCATCGAACCGAACGTCGTGGTGACCGTGAGTTCGCCGGTTGACGGCATTGTGGAGACGGTTACGGTGGATCGTGGGGATCTCGTGAAGCAGGGCCAGGTGCTGGCCACGCTCGAGTCCAGCGTCGAGGAGGCGGTCGTGGCGATCGCGAAGGCGAAGACCGAGCTCGAAGCGGGCGTGAGGAACGGACAGGCGCGCACCGAGCACGGCAAACGCAAACTCCAACGGATCCAGGAGTTGTACAAAAAGGGCAACATCTCGGTCCATGAGCTCGAGGAAGCGGAGCTTGAAAAGAACCTGGCCGAAGTCAGCCTGCTTGATGCAATTGAAAACAAACGACTGGCTTCGCTCGAATTTCAGCGAGCCTCCGCTGCCCTGGCGTTGCGGACCATCAAGAGCCCGGTGACGGGTGTCGTCGTCGAGCGGATGGTCTCCCCAGGCGACTTCCGCAACAACATCGAGAATAAGATTCTTAAACTGGCGCAGATTGATCCGCTCCGTGTCGAAGTGTTCGTGCCCGTCTCTATGCTCAAGCAGATCGCGGTCGGCATGAAAGCCGAGGTGTTGCCCGAGCCACCCCACAGCACGGCCCAGATCGCCCAGGTCACCGTTGTGGATCGAGTGGTCGACGCGGCCAGCGGCACGTTCGGCGTGCGTCTGTCGGTCAAGAATCCGGGCTACAAGCTTCCTGCCGGGCTCAAGTGCAAGGTGCGGTTCCTGCAAAAATAATCTGAGACTGGCTCGAAGGATATTCCTTCCCGATGGCCCACCACCGGCAATGTAACGATGTGGCGGTGTGAATGCGTTTCATCGGTTTGGTCACGAACGAGGCCAGCGGCTCCCGAACGGGCATGTCGCTTCGGCGCTCGATTCAGTCAAAGGAGCTTGAGCAACTATGAGGGCAACAGTCAGGTATTGCGTGGCGGCGTGCATGATGCTGACAGTGGTGGAGGGTGCCTGGCGGACGGCGTGCGGCGCCGAACCGGGGCTGCCGGCCTCTCAGGACGTTCCGGAGCTGCGGCTCAGCCTCAGGGACGCCATTGAAGCGGCGGTGGAGAACAGCCCCAAGGTCAAACTCGTGAAAGAAAAGATCGAAGCGGCGCGGGCACAATCCCTCACCCAGTTCGGAGCGCTCCTGCCGAACCTCTCCGGCTCGCTAAACGCCTCCAACCAGCGCGCGTTCCTCGGGACGATCGGGTTAGCCCCGCGTCGGACCGACCCGTTCGATCTGTACGATGCCCGGGGCAATTTGACACAAAACCTGTTCAGCCTGAGCCTGATCCAGCGGTGGCGGGCCTCCCGCGTCGGCGTGGAGGTGGCGGAGATGGATTCGGAGGTGACGAAGCGGGACACCATCGCCACGGTGGCCCTTCTGTACATGGAGGCGTTGCGGGCAGAGGCCGCGGTGAAGGCCGGTGAGGCGAACGTTGAGCTGAGCCGGCAACTGCTGACGCTCGTGCAAAACCGAAGGGCAGTGGGCGAGGCCACGAGGCTGGATGCTGTCAGGCAAGAGGTGCAACTGGAGAACGACAAGCAGAAGCTGCTGGCCGCCCGGAATGATCGCGATCGTGCCAAGCTTAACCTGATACGAGCTCTGGGTATTCGATTTGCCGTCAACCTGGTATTGACCGAGGAACTAAAACTTATAGAATCGGTTTTTCCCACTCCCCAGATCGCGCTTCAGGTGGCGATGGAGCACCGGGTCGAATTGAAGGCTCAACTCCAGCGTATAAAGCTGGCGAACCTCACCTTGAGTTCGATCATCGGCGAGCGCCTCCCTTCGCTGGCGGCCCAAGGCAACACCGGTCTGGTAGGCAATCACCTTGACATCACCACTCAGACCTACAGTATCGGAGTGGTGCTCTCCATCCCAATCTTCGACGGGGGACAGCGCGAGGCACGGATCAGTGAAAGCCGCAGCCAGATGCGTCAGGAAATGATCCGGATGAAGGATGTCCTGGATCAGGTCACTCTTGAGATTAACGATGCATTGTTGACTCTTGAGTCAGCTCGGGAGCAGGTATCTGTGGCGAAGGAGGGGATCCGGTTGGCGCTCACCGAGGTGGAGTTGGCAGAGGAGCGGTTTCGAGTGGGGGTGGTCACGAGCATCGAAGTCACGAATGCTCAGACCTCCCTTGAACGGGCGCGGGACAGCATGATCGAGGCGCTCTTCAAGTTCAACGCCGCCCGGGTGAATCTCGCCCGTGCACAGGGGCGACTAGAAGACCTCTATTAAGGCAGGGAGATTTGTGGTGGTGCCGAAGCCGGGATTTGAACCCGGACGGGGTCACCCCCGCTAGACCCTGAATCTAGTGCGTCTGCCAGTTCCGCCACTTCGGCACGGTGCGGAGAGTGGGATTATCAGGGATTTGCAAGAAGGCGTCAAGCGCTGTCTGACTGGTGTTTCTACCCATGTGATGTTAGAGTGCGTTGCTGTGGCCGAGACTGGTCGATGAGGCTCGACATCGCGCCCGATCGGGTGGGGAAGGCGTCGGTCCCGGCCGCCTGGGGCTGGACGCTGCTAGTGGTCGCCGTCACGTTCTGGAGAGTCTGGGACATCCCGGCGCGGCTGCCGGACATCAACGACGTAGCTACCACCCACCTCTTTCTCTTCCCCATCTCCCTGGTCTTGTTCTTTCTGCTGAGTTGGCTCCGTCAGTATTACGACGATGAGCAGACGCATCCCGGCCCGCGTCCCTTCGTCCGCTGGCGCGTCACGCTGGGCATCTGGGTCCTGCTCTTCTTGCACCCGGTGTCGTGCGGCCTGTACCCCGCGGTCTTTAACATCGATGACCGGACGGTTGAAGAAATCAGCCGGGCGGTGGGTGCGATGCACGTGGGCATGTCCCGTGCCGAAGTGGAGAAGCGGATTATCGAGCTGAATACGACGCTCCCCATCTCCATGCGGATGGACCGGGAGCACCATCGGAGGTGGCAGGAAGAACTGACGCGGTATCTGTCAGAGACGGACCCGGCCGTTCGGCGACAGATCTGGCCGGACCTTGCACGGGCGACGCTGGTCTTTATCCCCTGGGGGGCAAAACTTAACGACGGGCCGGATCCGACTGCCCGGGAGCAGGTCTTTCTCCGGCGGACGCGGGCGTCCAGCGACATCGGCGTGGACAAGCTCCGGGTCCGCTACACTCCCGCCTTCACCGTGGAGGAAATCGTCTATTCGTCCAACCGCCAGCTCACGGAGGAGCGCACGCCCTGTACCGTCCATCTTAAAGTCCCGGCGCCGCCCGCCGCCAACTTCCCATACCCGTGTCCACGTTAGGAGAGAAGCGCAGAGTGTTGAGGAGAAACGGCGGAGTCGGCCGTCTGCATCGTCCGTTCGACCAGTGGCAAATAGATCCGAAACGTTGTGCCCACACCAAGTTGACTCTCTACGGCAATCTGACCGCCACTTTGCTTGACAATCCCGTAGACCATGGCCAGTTCCAACCCTGGCGTCCTTCCATACTCCTTTAGCCTAAAGAACGGTTCGAAGAGGTGAATCCGCATCTCTTCGTCCATCACCCAGCCGGAGGCGCTCATCGCCAGCATGGCGAACTTTCCCGGGCCGATAAGACCGTGCGAGTGGGGCGGGATCGCCGACACCTGAACGGTTGAGGTCTCAATGGAGATCTTTCCGCCCTGTGGCATCGCATCTCGTGCGTTGGCAGCCAGCTTGATGATGACCTGCTCAATCTGTCCGAGGTCAACGTTCACCCACCCCAGAGCGGGGTCGAGCATTGTAGCCAGTTCGATGTCCTTTCCTATTACCCATTCCAGCACGCCACGCAGGTTGGTCACGAGAGCATTGAGGTCCAATAGCAGGCTGAGTCGCGAGAGAACCGTGAAGATCGTCTCAAAGTCGTGGGCAATCTCTCCCGCAAGTTTTCCCAAAGCTTCCAGCTTCTGAACCTGCAGGGCTTGTTCTTCCAGTTTTTTACGTTCAGTAATGTCTCGGGCTATGAACACAAACGCGACGGGCTGCCCGGTAGGGTCTCGTGTCAGAGAGCCCGTAATATCCAAGGAAAGGACCTTGTCCTCTTTGTTGCGGTAGTGCATTTCATACGCCCGCATGGCCCCTGTGGCCTCTAAGACATCAATTTTCTCCTGCTCCAAGAGGCTGCCTAAAGTCGTGGACACCGGTTTGCCGACCAGTTCCGTCTTCGCATAGCCAAACATTTGCGTGGCCGCTTGATTAGCCACCCTCACGATCCTTTCGGAGTCCAATACGAGCAACGCATCGGCCATCGTGTGGATAATCTGCTCTGCGGCGAAAGCCGGGGTGATCTCCTGCAGGCGATAGAGCCAGACCGCTCTGAACATCAATACGACGAAGCCCAGCACCGGAACGTAACCGAAGGGGTAGACATGAATCCCATAGGCGGGCAGGTAGTCCACTACCCCCAGATAGCCTACCGCTAAGGCGACCAGTAATGCTTTGATCCGCCGCTGATGAATGATCCGAGTAGAACGGCTAAGTTCCGTCTGCAAGAGTCGTAGACTTCCGAACAGCAGGCCGAAGAAGAAGACTAAGAACGGCCAACTAAGAGGTCCGTATCGCGGGTAGTAGCCCCATGTGTAGTGGTACACCCCGGTCAAGAAGTGGTCTGATGCAAGGATGCTACCGTAAAACAATCCCGATAGCGCCAGACTGCCCCAGGCCATAGCTCGAAATTCATGAACGCGCTGGACTATCGCCAACGTGAAGAGAAGGACCAGGCTTGGAATGACGACAACCCCAAGGTGCTCAACCTTGGCCCACCAGAGCGCAAGAGGTTCGCCAAGGGTGGAATAAAGTACCCCCACTAAGAGGAGCCAGATCGCAACGCTCATCGTGAGTCCGTAAAACGCGAGGCTCACCTTCGAGCCACGTTCACGAATGAGCGCCACGACTCCTAAGATTGCAATCGCAATCCCCACCACCCACGGACCTACCGAGTGTGGGCTTACCGCGTAGTTGTTGAGATTTAACACCTCTGTAAGCATGGGCCTCGCTTCTCTGACCTAGGATTGCTCAGTAGAGGCGGTTAGACGGCAGGTATCTACATCGTGGTCCATCGAATCGTCAAAATGCGGTTCGAAGGTAAGGGCGAATAACATCAACTCTGAGAGGTCGCGGTTTAATAAGCTATCCCGTAAATACCTGAATTGGGGAGGGGAAAAGACTTGAGCAGCGGGAGACTGATGCGCTACGCGAGGGTCGGTTTGGCTGGTGTAATGGGAACGCCCGTCAGCGACGCCGGCCAACCGAGCGAAATCCCATACGGGGTGGGCGATGGGGGAGGCAGTTCGTGCGGGTCTCCCGCTAGGACAATCCGTTCGCGCGCCAGGCAGGCGCAGGCCACCAGCAAGGGGAGCGGGATACGGGGGCCCTCGTCGACCACCAAGGCGTCGTATCGGATGGAATGGAAAATGGAATCGCCGATCACACGGACAGGCGTGACGGCGAGGACCCGTTTGGCCTGGAGGAGCGGCATCCGTTTAGTGTCCTCCTCCATGGCTAGGACTTCCCGTACCTTTGTGACGCCCCCTAGGCGCTCGATCTCATCTTTGAGCCCCTCGTACTCGGGCCGCAGTTCCGGGTCCGCGTAGGCTTCCGGCTTGATCTCGTTGATGCGCGTCTGCGCAATCTCCAGCTCGTCCAGGTAGTCCTGCTTCTGCGCCTCGTAGAGCACGCAGTTCTCCTTCATCGTGGCGACGTTACTCCCCACCACCTGCATGCCGAGCCGTTGCCACAGCGGGAGGCGCTCATAGCCCGTTAGGATGCTCTGGAGGCGCTTGATCTCGGCTTGTGCGTCACCCAGGGCGGTGAGCAGGCGCCATTCGAGGTGGCGCACCTCGTCGAGATCCTTCTGCTTTTCCGCCTTGTAGCGGAGGATCGGCGCGAGTTCCAGATACCGCTCCAGTTTGCGGCGCAGACCTGCCTTGTCGGACTGGGATTTGCCCAGGAAGGCCGAGACCTGCGCGTCGAAGATCAGGTCCCGCAGGTTGAGCCCGCCCTCGCTCGTGATGCTGGGCGGGTCGTAGCAGCAGAGGAAACTGCGGTACTGGAGTCCGGCGCCGCGGAGCCCTTTGGCGGCGGCCAACAGGGCTTCGGTCAGCGTCCGGTTGTCGGACGCGATGAGCAGGACCCGTTTGTTGGCCTTGACCAGCTCCGTCACGATAGCGGCCAGCCTGGTGCGGCGCGCCGCGCGATCGGCGTCCCAGATGGTCGTGAGCACGGACGTCACGATCGTGGAGCGAAGCGTCGGGTCCGTCACGGATGTGTCCGGGGCCACCCAGGGCATCAGGCGATCCGCCGCGCTGAAGTGGTAGAACGACGGGTGGTGCAGCATGTCCTCCAACCGGTGATGGAGTTTCTGGAGGAAGCCGGAGGGGTCGCCGGCGCGTTCCTCGTCGGCCACTAGGCGAAGGAGGGCGGGCAGCAGGTCGAAGGCCTTCACTCGTGCAGGTGCTCCAGCAGGCAGAGGGCCAGGCAGCCGAGTTCGCCAGCCGGGTCCATCCGATGGTTCTGACACTGGCGGGTGTGCACGCAGACGAGAGCCGGGCGTAGGCGAGTGGCCACGTCCACCGGCAGATCCCCCACCTGGTAGACCAAGACTCGCCCTTCGTCCGTCGCCGAGAGGATCAGCAACCGTCGGCGCGCGTCGTCTTCGATGATCACCGCCTGAGGCGCTTGAGGGCCGAGACGTCCAAGGCGATAGCCATCCAACATCCATTGTTGCTTAATCAGGTGGGATGGCGGGTGCAACGCGGTGGGACTTAACCGGCGTCGCCACCAGAAGTATGCGGAAAATCATGTTGATATTCTAGCGATGCAGGACTGCGATCACAAGCCGGTGTTCGTTGACTTTCACCCCTTGCTACTGTAGTATTTTCTCTTCTCCCCACAAGACGTTGTAGCAATGAAGGTGATTCTGCGAGAAGACGTGCACGGAGTAGGCAACATCGGGGATATTCTTGATGTTGCTTCCGGCTATGCCCGCAATTATCTCTTCCCCCGCAACAAGGCCGTGGAGGCGACCGGCCGCAGCCTGAAGGCGGTCGAACATGCCAAGCGCGTGATCGCCGAAAAGGCGCGCAAAGAGAAAGCCTCCCTGGAAGAGTTCGCGACGAAGGTCAGCGCCGTCGCCGTGACGATTCCCGTCCAGGTTGGCAAGGACGATAAACTGTTCGGGTCCGTGACGGCCAAGGACATCGCCGAAGCCCTGGCGGCCCAGGGGATCGAAGTGGACAAGCGCAAGATCGAACTGGGCCATCCGATTAAAGAGCTCGGCACCGTGTCGGTGCCGGTCAAGCTCCACTCCCAGGTGACGGCCACGGTGAGCGTGACCGTGGTCAAGAGCGAAGCCTCCGGCGACGCGCCGGCCACAGGCAAGGAAGGCTAACGCATCCATGCCCAACCCGCTGAAGACGACCGATCCCGAGGTCTACGAGGCCATCCGGAAGGAAGGCCGCCGCCAGCGCGAAAAGGTTCTGTTGATCGCGTCGGAGAACTTCGCCAGCCCGGCGGTCCTGGCCGCGCAGGGCTCGCTCATGACCAACAAGTACGCCGAGGGCTATCCCGGTCGCCGCTACTACGGGGGCTGCCAATACATGGACGTTGTCGAGTCGCTGGCGATCGAGCGCGCCAAGCAGATCTTCGGCGCGGACCACGTGAATGTCCAACCCCATTCAGGGGCGCAGGCCAACATGGCCGTCTATTTCGCGGTCCTCAAGCCGGGCGACGCGATCCT
>WNGH01008358.1_pt1 | contig 15581 bp, 15 predicted proteins | sample 5400631 | NCBI WGS metagenome assembly WNGH01 (sample SAMN13153373, study PRJNA577476) | soil metagenome | isolation source: 115 cm soil or saprolite under Garry oak tree replicate 1 | place: USA:California | collected 2016-06-15
GCCTTGGGCGGCGAGACGATGAGGCCGCGCTGGCCTTTCCCGATCGGCGAGAGGATGTCCATCACCCGCATGGACAGGTCGCCGTCTTTGCGCTCCAACCCGATCTTTTGTTCGGGGTAGCGGGGCCGCAGGTTGTCGAAGGCCACGCGGTGTTTCGCCTTCTCCGGCTCCTCGCCGTTGACGACTTCAACCTTCAGGAGTGCGAGGTAGCGCTCGCCTTCTTTCGGCGGCCGCACCTGACCCGTGATCGTGTCGCCGGTGCGCAGATCGAAGCGCTTGATTTGGCTGGGCGAGACATAGATGTCGTCGGGACCGTAGAGGTAGTTCCAGTCGGCGCTGCGGAGGAAGCCGTAGCCTTCCGGCAGGATTTCGAGCACGCCCTCGCCGCGTAGAACGGTGTCGGAATCGAGGAGGGATTGCTCGATGCGGAAGATGAGATCCTGCTTGCGGAGCCCAGAGTAGTTGGTGATGTTCAGGCTCTCGGCCATCGCGTGTAGTTCCGCGACGGACTTTCTCTTCAATTCGGCGATATCCACTTGTGCTTCAACTCCGTTTGCTTGTGCGGCGGGGGAAACCCCGGGATGGGGGATTGGTCCTGGTTGAAAATGGAAACTTGGGAATCCAGCGGTGTGCGAACCAGTGATAGTAGGCCGCCGCTAACGGCGAGTCAAGAGCGGCTGTGAGCCTCACGACATTCCTGCTGGCCTGGCGGACGACCCCCCTCCACGACCGCGAAGTAGTTGATGCGCTTGTAGATCCGGCTCACGCCGGCCCCTCCGCGCCGCTGACGGCAGCCCTCCGCAACTGGCCAGGGAGCTACTACTGGTCGGACGAGCCCGACGGCCGGCACCTCGTGCTCACGCGGCCGAGCGCCCGGCGGCGGGAGGCGTGGGGGGTCCATGCTTTGCTCTTCGCTGCCGTGGTCACGACCACGACACTCACGGGCGCGATGATCGCGGGAACGATCTCGGTGCATCCTGGAGCCTGGGGCGGGGCGGCATTCTTCCGGGGGCTGCCACACGGGCTGCTGTTTTCGCTGCCCCTGCTGGCGATCCTGTTTACGCACGAGATGGGACATTACATCACGGCGCGGCATTACCAGGTCGACGTGTCGCCGCCGTTTTTCCTGCCGGGCTTCCCGCCGCCCTTCGGCATTGGGACGTTCGGCGCGTTCATCAGACTGCGCACCATCGTCAGCGACCGCCGCCAGCTGCTCGACATCGGCGCCGCCGGTCCGATCGCGGGATTCATCGTGGCGGTGCCGATTCTCTGGATCGGGCTGCTGCACAGTCATCCGACCTCGATGGAAAACTTCCACGGGATGGTGGTGCGTCTGGGCGATGATCTGCTGTTCCCTGGCGACTCAATCGTAACGTTACTGCTGCGCCAGATGGTACCGGGGGGGGGCGCATCCGGCGATGTCCTGCTGCACCCGACCGCCTTCGCGGGCTGGTTTGGGATGTTCGTGACGATGCTGAATCTCCTTCCCATGGCCCAGCTCGACGGCGGCCACATCGTCTACGCCGCAACGCCGCGCTTGCATCAGCCTGTCGCGCGTGCTTTCTGGCTGATTGTCATGCTACTCGGCTGGTTCTGGTTCGGCTGGCTCGTGTGGGGATTCATCGTGCTCCTGCTCTCTCGTGGCCAGCTACGACATCCTCCGGTGCTCGATGTGTACCGGCCACTGCCTGCGTCCAGGCGCTGGCTCGCCTGGTTGAGTCTGGTGCTGTTCATCCTCACGTTCGCGCCGGCGCCGTTCCGGAGTTGAGGGGGCGCACTATTGCGTAACTCCAAGCCATTTATAATGTTCTTTAAAACCAGCTAGGATCGGCATGCCTGCCCAACCTGCCCGATACACACCAGCCGCTGCCACTGATACGGTCGTCCACGACCTGCCCCCGATTCGCTTTGACGGACAACCCATCGACATCCGACTCTCCCTACGCCGCACCGAAGACGGCTTCTGGCGCGGCCGCATCCTGTTTGGTGCAGAGGGGACGGAAGCGGAGCGCTCCAGCGCAGAGATTTTCTGCGCCGGCACGGAGCAGGATCTGTGGCAATCGGTGCGCGACCTGCGGGATCATCACCTGCGGGACCTGTACCGCTCACTGCTGTAGATGCCTGAGCAGAAGTCGCTGTCCAAGCTGCGGCACGACCTCTCAAACCCTCTATCGGCGATTCTCGCCGAGACTCAGCTGCTGCTCCTCGCGTCGGAGAAGTACGACGCCGAGACGCTCGCTGGGCTAAAGCAGATCGAGGACCTGGCGCGCAAGATGCGTCAGCTGCTGCAAAACCTCGAGTGAGTCGGCGGCATCGCCCTCGGTATTGTCCGCCTACGGCGTGGTGGCTGCCGCGCACCGTCGCTTTCCTTATTAAGGGCTCTGCGGTTCGTGATCCTCGTCATAGCCGTTTCGGTCGCACGGTCGTAAATCACACGCTACCCCCGTCCTTGCGGGGGTTTGTGCCTCGGGCATCTTAGGACCCCTACACAAGCGGGAGTCCCGACGTTGGCTGGTCGCACGTACCTGCTCGCAGGAATGAGCGGCTTGATCGTGGCCTGCGCAGGGGGGGCCGGCGGGGGGCCACGGCTCGCGCCCGTCACGCCCGCCGAAATCTCCGCGCTCAAAGCCCAGGCAGCACAACAACCCGGCGATGTTCAGATTCGCTTCCGCCTCGCCGCCGCTCTCTTGGCGGCCGGACGATGCGATACCGCAGTTATCGTCGCGAAGTCGGGCCAGTTGCAGGCACCCGGCAACGCGTTAGGGCCGATTGTGATCGGCCGCTGCCAGGAAAAAGACGGCCGTTACGACCTCGCCTTTGCGACGTACACTGACTTCGCGAAGAAGAACCCGCACGCGCACGGTATCGCCGCGGTGCGGGCACTGGCCGAGATCGCGCTCCGGACGCAGGCGACGCAGACCGCCAAGCTGGCATTGGCGCGGGAATCGACCTTGACCGCGCTCGCGCCCGATCCCTCGACCATCGCGGTGCTACCGCTGACGATCGCGGGCGACTCCAGCCTACAGCCCTTATCGCGCGGGCTCGCTGAGCTGCTGACGTCCGATTTGGCCCTGGTGCGCAGCCTCCGGCTCCTGGAGCGCGTGCAGATCGGCGCGCTGCTCGACGAGCTGAAGCTGGGACAGAGTGGCAGGGCCGACGTTCGTACCGCGGCGCGGGTAGGCCGGCTGCTGCGCGCCGAGCGGATGGTGCAGGGCGTCGCGGCGATTACACTGAACGGCCCGGTCCGGATGTCGGCAGCAGTAGTACGCGGTGACGGCAATGTGCGCTCCGGCGCGGAGGCAAACGGGACGTTTAAGCAGCTCCTCGATCTGGAGAAACAGCTCGTCTTCGGTCTGGCGACGGAGCTGGGGATTCAGCTGACAGAGGCGGAGCGACAACGTATCCTGCGGCAGGGTCCAAAGAACCTGGCCGCCTTCCTCGCCTACAGTATGGGACTCGAGGCGCTCGATCGCAGCGATTATCGCGCGGCCGCGGCGGCGTTCGGCGCCGCGACGCGGGCCGATCCAACGTTCCAGCAAGCGCAACAGCAGCAACAGGTGGCTGAAGCTGCGCCTGTCGTAGCGGCATCTGCCGGCGACGTCGTGACTGTGGCTCAGGCGGCTCCGCCCGTCGTTCGCCAGCCCGCATCACTCGGCGCGCTACAGCAGGGTACGCTCGACGTCTCCGCGACAATCGGCGACGTGGTCCAGACCGGCATCACCACCGTGGCAAGCAATCCCACGCCGGAAAGCCAGGGCATCTCGAGCGTCCTCCAGGCGTCAGGCGTCCTTCGGATCATTTTCCGCCTGCCGTGACGTGCGCGCGCTGGTCGTTGGGACTCCTCGTGCTCCCTGGAGCGCTTGTGGCTCAGGGCGCGACGACAGTCGCACGCACCGGCGTCACGTTCGAATCCTATGCCTTCGGATCCGGACTGGCATTCAATCGCATCAGCGAGCTGACGATTCCGGTCAGCGTCACGCAGCGCATCGCCGGTGGCCGGCTTGTCCTTGACCTCGGCACGGCCTTTGCCCGCGCCTCCGTCAGCGAAGCGGGGGGTGGGAGCGGTAGCATCACGCACGCGGGATTGGTGGATACCGATGTGCGCGCGAGCTACAGCGTGATTCCTGGAAAACTGCTGTTCAATGTTGTGGGCACGATCCCGACTGGCGCGACGGCCGTGGCCGACACGACGATCCCGTTGTTCGGCGCGACGGGTACCCATCTCTTCGGATTCACGACACCGAGCTTCGGCTCGGGTGGCGCCGTGTCCGCCGGTTTTTCGTCAGCCCTCGAAATGGGGCAGAACTGGGCAGTGGGGGCGGGCGCGAGCTACCGCTATGCCGCGCGTTACGTGCCCGTCCAGGGCGGGGACGAGATGAGCCCAGGCGGCGAGCTCCGCGCGCGCATCGGCATCGAGGGGCCGTTCGGTGGCGGGAAGTACTTCCGCGGCGCACTGGTCTACACGACGACCGCGGCCAACGACCTTGGCCCGAGCGGGCAGAGCACGATCGGCGACCGCGTGCTCGGCTACGCCACCGTGCCGGGCGACGCTGTCGCCGATGCTCGAATTCCGGCATGAGCTGACCGGGCCTGGCCAGCGCATGGAGCTGCTCGGGTACCTGCTGCGAGCGGGCACGGACCTGCGTTACCGGCTCAGCGATCGCGCGGCGGCGGTGCTGCAGGCGCAGCTCGCTTTCGGCACGCTCCACGATGCGGGCACGAGCGTGTCGATCGTCGGTCCACGTCTGGGAGCTCTGATCGAGTGGATGAGGTGAGTGTTTCCGAACGGCGCGTGAGGCGTTTGTGTCTGCTGCTGTGTGTGGCAATCATCGCAGGATGCAGCGGAGATAACGGTCCCTCCTCGACGATTACCTCGGTCGTGATCACGGGCGATTCAACGGTCGCGCTTAACGGCACGCAGCAGCTCACGGCCACGGCGCTCGCGGGGCGCGTGCCGATCCTGACCGGCCTGACGTTCGTCTGGATTTCCTCCGACAGCACGTTGGTTCGCGTATCGCAAACGGGGCTCGTGACGGGTGTGCGGCTGGGCGGCGCCAGCATTACCGTCACCGCAGTCCCGCTGGTGAGCGCGCCGGTTTCGAGCGCCCCATACGCCATTCGCTCGCGCATCGCCAGGATCGTCTTTCAGCCATTCGACATCGCCCTGGACTCGCTCCAGGATACCAGCATCGTCACTGCCGACGCGCGCGATGCCCAGAACACATCTGTGCCCGGTGTCTCGATCACCTGGCTGTCGCGCAACACCGGAATCGTGACTGTTGCCGACAGCGGCCCTCATAAGGCGATCGTGACTGCAGTCGGCAACGGGACGACCGTCATCGTCGCTACGGGCGACGGCATCTCCGACTCCCTGACGGCGACCGTGCAGCAGGTCGGTCCCTCGGTGTCACGATCGGGTGGCCGGACCCCCGGCTTCGCGATACCCGTTGGCGAGGTAGAGCACCAGAAAAACCGCCGAGGCCGCGCTCACGCCGTACTTCCATGAGGCCGGCGCCGGCGACGTCGACAACAACCCTTCGATCGTTCCCGCAATCGCCAGCAGCGTGACGACCGCCCCGATCATCCGCGCTGCGATGCGGCCCTCCACGACCAGCGCGTCGCGCCGCGTCCGATCGCCTGGTGCGATCATCGCCTTGGCCAGCCGAAAGCCCGCCCCCGCCGAGATGAAGATCGCGGTCAGCTCCAGCACGCCATGTCCGAGGACGAACGTCAGCAGATAGCTCAGCGCCTGATAGTTGCGAAACAGTCCCAGCACGAGCCCGAACATCATCCCGTTCGCAAACAGCAGCCAGGTGGTGAGCACGCCGGCCGTAAGGCCACCGACAAAGGTACCGAATGACACCGTGATGTTATTGGTGATGATCAGCGCGGCCACCTGCGGACGCTCTTCCTTACTCGTTTCGGCGTAGCCGCGTCCCTCCGCCAGATTTTCCGCCGCGGCCTCCGCGCGGGCCACCATGACGGGCGACAGGAGCTCCTCCGCGAGCGCCGGCCGCTCGCGGATCATGACGTAGCCCACGGCCGCCGGGACCGAGAAGAGCAGGAAGGCGAGTAACACATACTGCCACGACTGCACCACGGCTGCTGGGAAGTTGCGCAGGATATAATGCCGCAGCGGCGTTCGCGGCTTCCCCCGAGCGCGATACAAGGCATTGTGCCCGGCCGTGACGACCCGCTCCAGGTACGCGATGACGCGCGGATCGACCTGATAGGTGCGCGCCCGCGCCAGATCGGCGGCCACCTCGCGATACTGTGCGGCGAACGTCGGGATCTCCTCCGGTGCCAGCGCGCCCACGCCGGAGCGCTCCATGCGCAGGGCCGTCGTGCGGAACGCTTCCCAACCATCCCGTTTTTTCTGCACAAATCGCTCGGCCGGCACCGTGATGCGGCCAGCTGTGCCTGCCTGCGCGCGTGACGCAAACCGGCTGCGCCGCTTGCGTTGCTCTTCGGCGAACACGGTGACGAGATAGCTCTGCAGGTCCGGTGTGCGGCGTGGTATGCGCGGCTCGAAGCGTCGCACCAAGTCGGCGGTGATGCGGGCCTGGACGTCAGGTGCCAGCTCATTGAGGCGTCCCAGGAAGCGGTCCAACAACCGGAACTCCTCTTCCGACAGGTCGGGGGGGCCGGTCTCGACCGCTTCTGCAGCTGCTTCGGGCGCAGGCGTGCCCGGCAGGCCGAGGGTCCAGTCGGTGGGCCGGTCCCGCACGACAATCGTGCCAGCGGCCATGTCACCCAAGCGCTTATTGCTGGGATGCAGGGCAATCGCCAGGAGCGCGGGAGCAAACGGCAGCGCGGGGAAGTAGCAGTCGATGAAGCGAACCAGGTTCCGGACCACCGCGGCCTGCGTGGTGAGCGACCGGCCCGTATCCATGACGACGCGAATCCCAAGCAATTGCTTTCCCGGCGTCCGGCCGCCGTTCAGCGCCTCGAACAGCGTGAAGTATCCCCAGACGAGGGAGAACGTGAGCAGAATCAGTACCGCGGTCACCCAGCCGCGCGCCGTGCCGTGCGGCGGGGTGATATCGCTGGCGATCGTCGTCCCGCCCAACCAAAGCAGTAACAATCCGAGCAACAACAACAGCAGATCGAGGAGCCCGGCAGCCACGCGCGACCCCACGCCCGCCAGCTCGAACCGCACATCCACGTGCTCCGGCGTCTCGACGCCGTGGTGCTGCCGTAGATCGAGGTCTCGCGCGGACGCCGTCATTTCCTCATCTTAGCGCAGAGGCCTCACCCACGCAGGGAGCGAACCATTACCTCGAGCACCGGAAGTTCCAACGTCAGGCCGATGCAGCTCGGCGAGATCCTCGACGGCAGCTTCAGCATCTACCGCCGCCACTTCGGCCTGTTCATGCGGCTGAGTTTCGTGCTGATCTGCGCTCCGGCAGTCGTGGTCGTGTACTTTGCCACGCGAGCGTTCTCCAACCCGATTGGAGCCACGAACTGGGTACAAAACCACATCGCTGCGACGATTGGGTTCGGGCTCGTGGTCCTCTTCGTCTGGATCGCGATCAGCCTGCTGCTCAAGGCGGGAACGATCCGCATCATCTCGGATTCGTATCTCGGCAATGAGCCGTCGCTCGGGGCCGCGCTGCAGTTCGCGACCGGGCGGATCGTGCCGCTGCTGCTCGTGGCCATCGCCAAAACCCTGCTCATCTTCGTCCTCTACATCGCCGTCGTGATCGGCGTCGTGGTGATGATGGCCGTGGGGCGGCTGTTGGGCATGGGCGGGTTGTTTCTGTTCCTCGGGTGCGTAGGCGGGATCTGGCTGTTTGCGTACGTCCTGTGTGGCTATGGCCTGACAAGCATGGTCGTCGTGCTCGAGGACCTGTTGAGCGCCTTCGATGCCTTCGGCCGCTCGGGCGACCTCACACGAGATTCGCGCCTCAAGGTTTTCTTTACATGGTTGGTGATCGCCATCTTTACCAATATTCTGCCGTCCATCGTCGTCTTCGGCATCGGTCAGGCGGTTGGTCCTGACTCACCGGTGCAGCCGTTCCTCAGCGTGGGGACGATCGTGCTGGGTGTGGTCCTGGCGCCCATTTTGCCGTGCGCTCTCACGCTCCTGTACTACGATCTCCGCGTCCGCCGGGAGGCGTTTGACCTGCAGATTTTGAGCGAGCAATTGGGGACCCGCTGACCACGAGCTGGTTCCTGTTCCCGCAAGCACCCACCCTGCCGCCGCCCGCCGCCGCCGACTCGCTGCGGCGTGTCCTTGGCCGGGTGTTCGCCGGCCCGGAGTATCAGTGGGTCGAGCAGCAACGCCTGCTGTCGTGGATCGCGCGGCAATGGCAGCATCTGAAAGACTGGCTCGACCAATTCTCCCAGAATCATCCGGTCGGGTACAACATTCTCCTCACGCTCCTCGTCGTTGCGCTCGTCGTGCTGCTGGTGCACATCGGCTATGTCATGTGGCGCATCGTGCAGCCGGTGGCGCGAACCGGTACGCGCCCGTCCTCCAACGTCGGCGTCGTGAGGAACGCGCGGGCCCACCTCCAGCGGGCCGAGGAGCTCGCCGCTCTTGGGCGGTACGTCGAGGCGCTGGCGCATCGCTTCGTGGCCGCGGTCCTGGAGCTCGACGAAAGGAAAGCACTGCGCTTTCACGTCTCCAAGACACCCGCCGAGTACGTGGCCGAGGCGCGTCTCGACGCGACCGGTCGCGCCGCCTTGGCGGCCTTGGTCGCCGAGTTGTATCGCCACCTGTTCGGGGCCGTCCCGTGCGGCGAAGCGGAGTACCACTCCTTCGGCGCCGCCGCGCAGGAGCTGGCGCGCGGACCGCATGTCGTACCGGTTTGAGATCGGGCTGGCGCTGCTGTTCATGGTGGCCCTGGGCGTCGTCGTGTGGGCGGGCAGTCGCCATTCGCGCACTGCGGAATTGGATTTCCGCTCTTCGACGTTCCTGACCGGCCCGCGCGGCAGCAAGGCGCTGTACGACATTCTCTCACAGCTGGGTCGTCGCACGGAGCGACGTCGGGCCAAACTCGACAATCTCACGACAACGCGCGCGCGCCGGCCGGCGATTCTTGCGGTGCTGAATCCAGTGATTCCGCTGACCGACGCGGAGCTCGAGCAGGTGGTGCGCTTCGTGCGCGGCGGCGGCGCAGTGGTCGCGAGCGGCTGGGGCGGCGGAATCACGCAATGTCTGGGATGGCGTATCCAGCCGGAGTTTCGCCCGGACAGTATCGCCGTGCGGTCGCCCCCCCCGGGGGGCGCCCGGCTGCCGCGGGCCGCGCACGTGCTGGCCCCGCTGGAACGCGACACCAGCGATCACCGCGACCTCCAGAGTCTGGTCAAGGGCGGGGACGAAGCGGGCGCTCCGGGGATTTGCAGCACCCTGGCTCCGTTTGCCACCGACACGATCGTCGCGGCGGTGAACAACCGGCCGGTGATCATGCGCCTCTGGTTTCGCGGGGGCAGCACCGTCACGCTCGCGGCCGATCCCGGATGGCTCACGAATCGCGTGTGGCGTGACACGGACGTGCCCCTCGTCGCGCTCCCGCTGTTCACGCCGTCGCGCGAGCACCCAGGACGCGTCGTGTGGGATGAGTACCACCAGGGATTCGGAGAGGAAACGGGACCCTCGCTCACGGGCCAGACGTGGAGCTGGTTACGACACTCGCCGGCGGGTTGGGCGATCCTGCAGCTCATGGCCGTTGCGCTCGTGTGGCTCGCGACGACCGCCGTACGCTTCGGTCCCGCGCTGTCCGTGATCGAGCGGCGACGCCGCTCGCCACTCGAGCACCTCGAAGCGCTCGGCGCCGGACTCGAGAACGCGGCGGCGGCCGATACCGCCGTGCAAAGACTCGCACTAGGGCTGCGCCGTCGTCTCAGCCGCACCGGGGCCAGGGCAGCCTACACCGCGAACGGTGATGTGCTCTCGTGGGTCGAGAGTCTGGAGCTCGCGGTGCGCGGCCCTCAGGGCCGCGCCGCCGTGCGCCGGCTGCACAGCTTACTTACCGCACGCGATCGCGACGCGCAGCGCGTGCTTGACACCGCCCAAGCCGTGGAGGACGTGTGGGAGGAACTGCGCCCGCGCAGGACGCGCAACGCATCGTAGCTGCTTTACGCACCGTGGTATTGGGGCAGGAGGCGGCGACGCTCGAAGTGCTCGTCTGCCTGCTGGCGCGCGGCCACATCCTGCTCGAGGGCGTCCCGGGTACCGCCAAGACGCTACTCGTCCGGACGCTCGCACTCGCGCTCGACGTGCAGTTCGGGCGGATCCAGTTCACTCCCGACCTGATGCCGGCCGACATCACCGGCATCACGCTGCTCACGGGAACCCACGAATTCTCGTTTCGACCCGGCCCGATCTTCGCGGACCTGGTCCTGGCGGATGAGATCAATCGGGCGCCCGCGAAGACGCAGGCTGCGTTGCTGGAAGCGATGCAGGAACGCACCGTCACGGTGGACGGCAAGAGCCATCCCCTTTCGCCGACGTTCACGGTGTTCGCGACGCAAAACCCGATCGAGTTCGAAGGCACCTATCCGCTGCCGGAGGCCGAGCTGGACCGGTTCATGGCAAAAGTGCTGGTCGGCTACCCACCCGCTGACATCGAGCAGGGGATCCTCACCCGCTACGTCGGCGGCTTCGAAGCGGATCGCCCCACGACCTATGGGGTGAGTCCCGTCGTCAACGCGGAGGGTCTCGATCTGTTGCGCCAGCACGTCGACGCGGTGCGGGTCGAGCCCCGCATCACGGGATACATCACGGCGATCGTGCGCGCCACCCGCGAAGCGGCCTCGCTCACGTTGGGCGCCAGCCCGCGCGCCGGCGTCGCGCTCTTCAAGGCGGCACGGGCCGCGGCGCTGCTCGACGGTCGCGATTACGTCATCCCGGACGACGTGAAGCGGCTGGCCCCCGCGATCCTGCGGCATCGCGTCAATGTCGCGCCCGAGCTTGAGCTCGAGGGCGTCACCGCAGATCAGGCGCTGAAAGCGATTCTGGATCGCACCGAGGCGCCGACCGCCTGATGCTGCAGCCCTTGCTCCTGCCCAGCGCCGTCATCGCCGCGTTCGTGGGCCTATGGTACGTGCTCGGTAGCACCGCGGGGATTCTGTGGACTCCCCGTGCCCTGCTGATCGCAGGTCTGCTCGCGCTCGCCGGCGTCGCCGGGTTCTGGGCCCCGTGGAGCTTCGACGTGATGCTGCTCGCCGACCTCGCGTTAGTCGTGTTGATCTGGCTCGACGCGACGCTGGCCCAGAGCGTCGCCGTGACGCGCGAGCCGCTCCCGGCGCTGTCGGTGGGCCATACGGGCGAAGTCACGTATCGGTGGACGAATCCGGCGCCCCGCCGGGCACGGTTGCAGGTACGGGAAGTGCGGCCCGACATCCTCGGTGGCCCGCAGCCGCCGCGGGCGGTGCGGATTCTCCCGCGGTCGACGACACATGAGCGCGTGGCGGTGATTCCGCGACGCCGCGGCCGGGAAACTGGGGGCGGCGCCGGTGGATTCGTGCTCGACAGCATCGGCCCGCTGGGCCTCGGGCGACGTCGCGTGCGCCTGCCGTTGCCGTGGGACGTCGTGGTCTATCCCCCCCTCGTTTCGGTGCGACTCCGCGCATCCGTGGCCGAGGCGTTGCGGCGCCGCGATGCCGGCAGCAAGCCGATCCGGCGCATCGGCGAGGGACGGCTGTTCGAGTCGTTGCGCGAGTGGGTGCCGGGGGACGATCTGCGACACATCGATTGGAAGGCGACCGCGCGCCGTGGGGGCGCCAAGGTCATCACGCGGCAGTACGAGGCGGAGCGCCGCCAGCAGGTGCTGCTCGTCCTCGATACGGGCCGGCTGATGACGGCGGAAGTCGGTGGCGTGGCGCGCCTGGAGTTCGCCGTGCAGGCCGCGCTCGAGCTGGCCTATGCCGCGGCCCAGCATGATGACAACGTCGGGATCATGACGTTCGCCGACGGCGTCCACCACTTCGTCGCGCCCGAGCGCGGCCGCGCCGGCGTGCGGCGCGTCGTAGACGTGCTGGCGGAAGTCGAGCCGAAGCTCGTCGAGCCCGATTACCCCGGCGCCTTTCGCTATCTCGCGGCGCGCAACCGCAAGCGCGCGCTGACCGTGCTCTTCACGGATGTCATCGACCGCTTCGCGTCCGATGCCCTAGTCGCGAATGTGGCCACGTTACGTCCCCGCCACCTGCCACTTGCGGTGACGCTGCGCAACCCCGAGCTCGATGCCGCGGCCGCGTTGCGGCCGGCAGCGGCGCACGACGCCTTTCGCAAAGCGGCGGCCGAGGAGCTGTTGCATGCGCGGGAGGAAGCGTTGGGACACATGCGGCGGGCGGGGGTGATCGTGATTGATGTCACACCGGAGCGCGCGGCACAGGCTGTGGTCACGAAGTATCTCGACCTGAAGCGCCGAGGCTCGCTCTAAGTGTGTTATAGTATGGGCGGTCCTCACGCTCATGGATTGGCCTGCATGCGCGGTCTCACCCGAGCTACCCCCATCGTGACCCTGGCGGCGGCGCTCAGCGTTACCTGCGCCTTCCCAACCGATAAAAGCGACAAAGTCTTCGTCACCCTCGAGGGACCCTCCCGCGTCGTGCTCCGCGGCAAGGAGATGTCGGTTTACGCTCGTGCGTGGCACGTGATTGGCACGGATACACTGCCCATTACGAATGTGGCTTTCGCGTTTGGGACCGGGAGCAGCACGACCGCGACTGTCCAGAATAACGGCGGTGGTTCTGCCACGGTAACTGGCGTGAACAGCGGCAACGTCCACATCACCGCGCGCGCGATTGCATTCGAGCAGGCGCCGGAAGGCGACCTCCTGCTCCGCGTGTCGAATCCGCTCGAAGTGGACAGCGTGCGGCCGGCGATCGTGCGTTTCGGGGACACGATGACGGTCTACGGTGTGGGGGTCGATTCGATCTTCATCGCGTTCCTCGGCAACGCGACCCAGCTCGATTATCCATTTCCGGGCATCCTGGCAACCCGGACGCGTGACTCGCTGGGTTTTTCCACCGCAACCTTCTGGGTCACGCCGCCGGCGCACACCGACAAGCTCTCTTTCATAGGTCCAGGGGTGTTTGGGAATGCACCCGACACGACCAAGGTCATTCCGTTCGATGTGCTCGAGCCGAATGAAACGGCGCCCCGCACTATCAATCTTGAGGCCCCACCCCGGATTCCGTCGATCCCGCAGATCAAGTTCTTGAATCCGGCGCTGGCATTTGAACCGACCAAGCGCGACTCGCTCGGCGTCGACTGGTATCGCTTCACGCAGACCACGGCACGAGATCTCACGATCATTCTCAGCGCCCCCGACGTCCGCGGCACATTTTCCACCTTCCTCTCGGACTCGCTGGCGTTCGTGCCGGCGAGCGCGCCGAATCCGCCGACCTATAAGATCGGACCGAACAGCTGGACGATCGGCCCAGGATCGCATGCCTGTAAGGGCTTTGCATTCGAGCCGCCTGAGACACAGCCCGAATCGACGATTGTGGCTTTGCGCGGTATGCCGGCCGGTCGGCTGCACGCGCTGGCGCTGTATTCCCAGCCGGGGCGGTACGGCCTTGGGGTGTTCGAGGGATACATCACGAGCGATCCCACCGTGCCGCGCGACGCGCACGAAGAAGATGATTTCTGCGACGCGGCCGACGCGCGCGGCCTGGCGGTGGCAATGCCGGGCGGCACGTTCCGCGACACGCTGACGATCGATAACGCACACGACATCGACTGGATTCGGTTTCGCGTCACAAGCCTGTCGACCGTGACCATCAAGAGCGCATCCCTCACCGCCGCGACGGCGGTCGACTCGAGCGATATCGACTTGTACCTCCTGACGGTTCCGGGCGGCGGCGCGAGCTCGACGTTGGACATCCTCAATCGATCGGATTCCGCGGGCTCGTCGGAGGCGATGACGACGCTCCTGAACCCGGGCGATTATTACCTCGTGGTCGTGGACTTTCAGGGCGTGCCGGTCGCATACGACCTCTGCATTTCGGACGGTGGGTGCCTGACGTTCCCCTCGGCGCCGGCCCGGGCCAGCCTCCGCAAGGGCCTGGCGGCTCCGATGCTGCACCGGATCCAGGCCCCATGACGGGCGCGGCAGGCTCCATGATGGAGTGTCTCAAGTGCCACACCCCGCTACCGAGCGGGAGCAAGTTCTGCTACGCCTGCGGGGCGGACGTGACTGGTGGCGGCACGACGGGTGCGAGTGCAAGCGCAACCGAAGGCTTGATGCAGCGGCTGCAGCGGCTCGTGGAGGGGAAGTACAAGATCGAGCGCTTGCTCGGCAAAGGCGGGATGGGCGCGGTATTCCTGGCGCACGACCTGACGCTCGAGCGAGAAGTCGCCATCAAAGTCCTGCCCGAAGCTCGACCATACCAACATCATCCCGATCTACCGGGTCGAGAGCGAGGGCGGCCTCAACTATTTCGTCATGAAGTACATCGCCGGCACGTCGCTCGAAGATGTGCTCGATCAGAAGCAGCCGCTGACCATCGACTACATCCAGCGCGTGCTGTGGGAAGCCGCGTGCGCCCTCGGCCACGCGCACCAGCGCGGCGTCGTGCATCGCGACGTGAAGCCGGCCAACATCATGTTCGACCACGACGGGCGCGTGATGCTGACCGACTTCGGCATCTCGAAGGCGCTGCAGGCGGCGACCGGCTTCACCGGCACCGGGATGATCATCGGCACCCCGCATTACATGGCGCCGGAGCAGGCCAAGGGCGGCACAGTGAACGGACGCGCGGACGAGTACTCGCTCGCGGTGGTCGGCTATCGCATGATCACCGGCGAGCTGCCGTACACCGGCGACTCCGTTCACACCATCCTCTATAAGCACATCTTCGAGGAAGTGCCGAGCGTCAGTGCGAAACGCAGCGACACGCCGCCGTTTCTAACAGCGGCGATCTCACGCGCGCTCTCGAAGGAGCCCGACCAGCGCTTCCCCACGATGGAGGAGTTCGCGACCGCGGTGTGGCCCGAGCAACCGGTTGCGGTGCCGAAAGCGGGTGCAGCGAGGAGCCACCGGAGACCCCCGCCACCCCCGACCCGCACGGCGACAGCCGACGCGCCCACGGAAGTGACCAGCGCCCCAACCACGCCGATCCCCCGTGCGGGCATGAAGATCCCGGGGGAGAGGAAGAAACGCTCCAACATGGGCATGCTGGTTGGCGCGCTCGTCGTCGTCGTCGCCGGTGTGGGTGGCTATCTCGCGCTGGGCAGAAAGGGTGAGCCGGCTGCGGCTCCCACGCCGCCGCCGGCCGCCTCGGTCGAAACAGTCCGCGTCGCCCCGAATCCTCCGCCCCGCCGAGACGGGGGAACGACAGCCGGCGTCAGGCAGCCCCGCCGCCCGCTCCTCCCGCCGCGGCCGAAGGCACGATCACCGTTGCCGCTGACCCGTACGGTCAAGTCTTCATTGACGGCACCGATGTCGGTCAGACGCCCGTGGTCGACTACTCGGTGCCCGTGGGGAGGCACACGATTCGGGTCGAACGCGCCGGTTACAAAACGGTGAACGAGACGGTGCAGGTGTCGGCCAACAATCCCGTACGCAAGCGGTATACGCTGCTTCCGGAGTGACACCATGAACGCTCGGGTCGTCTTGCTTGCGGTG
>WNGH01005174.1_pt1 | contig 15579 bp, 17 predicted proteins | sample 5400631 | NCBI WGS metagenome assembly WNGH01 (sample SAMN13153373, study PRJNA577476) | soil metagenome | isolation source: 115 cm soil or saprolite under Garry oak tree replicate 1 | place: USA:California | collected 2016-06-15
GCCGCGCTCGGCGGCGTGATGCTCACCATCATCGCCGCGGGCCGGGCGGCGGCGCACGGCCGGCCCTGGGTGCCGGGCCGGCAGGAGGCGATCATCGCGCTGCTCGCGCTCATCGCCTACGGGGCGGCGTCGCGCGAGCACCGCGAGCGCAACGCGTTCACCTTCGGGCCGATCGTCGAGGTGGCGGTCCTGTTCGCGGCGATCTTCGTGACGATGGCGCCCCTGCTCGAGATCCTGAACGGCTGGAGCCAGGGGGCGCGCACGGTACTGGGGATGCGGTTCGGGGTGACCCACCCCTGGGAGTTCTTCTGGACGACGGGGGCGCTGTCGAGCGTGCTCGACAACGCCCCCACCTATCTCGCCTTCGCGGCCGCCGCGGCCGGCCTGCAAGGCATCCCGCCCCACGGGCCGTTCATCGGCACGCTCGCGCTCCACCCCGAGCCCGCTCGCCTGCTGGCGGCGATCTCCACGGGAGCGGTGTGCATGGGCGCGAACACCTACATCGGCAACGCGCCCAACTTCATGGTCAAGGCCATCGCCGAGGAGAACGGCATCAAGATGCCTTCGTTCTTCGGCTACATGGCCTACAGCTGCGGGATTCTCCTGCCGCTGTTCGTGGCGATCACGGTGATCTTTTTCTAGACCCGAGCGGCGAATGTTTCACCACGCCGTCCGGCGCGTTGTCTCCCTGCCGCAGCGTGACGACTGCCGTCTGCTTCCACCCGAGGTCCATCTCGACCACCACGTGGCTGCGGTCGCGCGCCATGCGCCAGCGGCGCGACGCCTTTGGCCCGCTGCCGGTCGCCGCCAGCGCGGCGGCGACCACCGCCTGCGGGAGATCGCTCACCGCGGCGAGCTGGGCGCACGTGGCGCAGCGCCGGGCCTCCGCGCTCACGTCCGCGGCGCACACGCTGCGGCCGCAATGCGCGCACGCCGCGCGGTGGGTCTGGCACACGCCCTTTCCACAAATGGGACACGCCCCGACCTCATCCGCCGCGAACAGCGTCCCGGACTCGAGCGCGCAGGCGGCCCGGTGCCGCGCGCACACCAGCCGCTGCGACTGGTCGGTGCGGCGCAAGTGCGGTGAGCAGTGCACTTGTCCATCGACGGCGCAGACCCCCTGATGCGCCGTGCAGACGGTCTTGCCGCAGCTGGCGCAATGCGCCACCTCGTCCACGCCCACCGGCTCGTTCGTGCCGCCCTCACAATGCCGCAGGCACGCCGCGCACAAGCGACGGCTTCCCTTCGGCGCCGCCGCGTGGCTCCGCTCCGCGTGCCGGTTGCACACGACCCGGCCGCAGCTGCCACACGGCGCGAGGCAGGCGGAACAGGCCGTGTGCCCTTCCCCCTCGCTGCAGACACCCTCGTGTGCCGTGCAATGCTCGAGCCGGCATGAAGGGCAGACGCGCACGTGCTCGTCACAGGCCGGCTGCGCATCCACCCGACACTGGGCGATGCCGTGGTCCGCGCAAAAGTCCTCGGCGCAGACCGAGCAGCGATGCGAGCACGCCTCGCAGGCGCAGTGGTCGTGCCGGCAGATCACCAGGATCGCGGGTGGGCGGCCGCAGTGCGGGCACGCCATGATCCAGGGAGCCGCACCGGCCGAGCCCAACGGCCGCTGCGCGCTGAACGTGGCGCGACGCTTTCGGGGAGGAGCCGCCTCCAGCTGCCACTCGGCGCGCTGGATCAGGACGGCGGCCTCGATGAGCTGCAACGGGTGCACGACGGCCTTCACCTGGCTGCGCCTGATCTCCTCGGTCCGGCGGCGCTCGGCGAGCGCGGTGACGGTCTCTACCGCTTCCGGGTCGGACTGCTCTTTCAAAATCGACTCGAAGTAGCGGTCCAATCTCCCGAGCTCGGCGGCAAGCTCCCGCTCCGCCAGAGCGCGGCGCGCGGCGGCGCGCTCGGCGGACTTGTCGCGGAGGTGGCTCAGCAGGAGCTCGAGCACGCTGAGCCGCCCCACCGGGTGCACCGCCGAGCGCGTCGTGCCCAGCCGTGCCGTGCCGTCGCGCACGGGAATGGTCAGCTCCACGTCGCCGGGATCGCTCGGTGTGGGGAGCGCCGGCGCGATCAAACCCAGCGACAGGCGCGCCCCGCGTGCGCGGATCGCCTCGATCAGCTGCGAGAGAAACGGGCTGCCCAACACGGCAATCTCGGCGTCGGGATCGCGCTCCAGCGCGTCGAGCGAGAACGCGACGCGCAGTGAAGCGCGATCGCGGAAAAACGGGCGTTCCGCCGGCGGCACACTCAGCTCGGCGTGATCGGGGCCGAGCGCCGCCTGCTTCACAGCGGCGAGCCTGCAGTAGCGCTCGAGCAGCGGCCTTAGCCCCGAGTCCGCGAGCGGCTCGGCGTCGCGATCCACGTCGCGCGTCGGGGCGGCCGGTTGGGCGCGAGCCTGGCGCCGGGGTTTGCGCTGGACGCCGCGTCGGGACTTGCGGCGCTTCACGCGGCCTCCACCGCGATGTCCACCAGCGCGAGGGGCAGACGTTCCACCTGCGCCACGAGCGTGATGGCGCGTCCGGCGCTGGTCAGCCCGGTGAGCTTCACCAGCTCGCCGTAGTCCGAGTGACGGCCCGCCGGCTCGAGCGGCGGCGTGACGCCTCCGATCGGCTCGATCGACTCGAGGGCCTCGAGCAGCTCCGTCACGTGCACGCCGAGCCGGCGGCGCTTCGCCTCCCAGCCGGCGGCCTTGACCACCCGGCTCGTGCCCAGCCCGAGGCGCAAGCGGCCGGGGACCGACAGCGTCTCGAACCGGCGCTCGAGTCGCATGGCGTTGTCGTCCGGCGCGATGAGAGAGTTCAGCTGTTCCTGCTCCTTTCCCACCGCGCTGCTCTGCTCGATGTCGGCGCCGATCACCTCTACCCGGCGCGCGAAGTCCGCCTCGCTCTCGGCGGCGAGCCACTCTTTCGCCAGCCGGCCCTCGAACTGCTGCGCGCCGCCGAACTCCCCGAGTATCAGGTCCAGCTCGCCCACCACCAGCTCGAACAGCTTGATCTTCCGGTCGAGCAGCTGGAGGATGTAGGACTCGATGGTTCCCGCCGCGGCGAGGTTCACGATGTGGACCTCGCGCTTCTGCCCGATGCGGTGCAGCCGGCCGATGCGCTGCTCCACCACCATCGGGTTCCAGGGCAGGTCGTAATTCACGAGCACGTTGCAGAACTGCAGATTGCGTCCTTCGCTGCCGGCGCGGGTGGCGATCAGCACGCTGCGCTGGTCCTCGTGAAAGGCGCGGATGCGCTTGTCCCGTTCGGCCGTCGCATGCGCGCCCCAGTAGACGATGGGCTGGCGGCCCAGCTTCTTGACGCGTTCCTCGATCAGCTGAATCGTCGGGCGGTGATCGCTGAAGACCACCACCCGGTCCGGCGTGTCCTTCAACAGTCCGGTCAACACCTCCAGCTTGGCGTGCGTCTTGATGCCCTGAGCCCGCTTGGCGAGCTGTCGCGCGATCGTGCGGTAGGCGGGACTGATATGCTCGCCCTGCGCCAGGTGGTCGAGCGATTCGGCGAGGGCTCGCGCCGAGGAGCACAGCCGCTGGCGCAGGTGAATCACCGCGAGCTGCACGATCCCCTTCTTGGTCCGCTTCCGCCCGGCCCCATCTTCCGGTGCTTCCTCCCCGGCCGGTTGAATGAAGCCCTCCCGATAGAGGCGGCGCAGGAAGTCGGTGGTGCGGTCGTACAGGTCCGCCTCGGCGCGCGTCAGCTTGACCTCGGGGTGGCGTGGCCGGCGTGGCGGCAGGTCCAGGTCGTCCACCACGCTCGAGCGCCGCGTGCGGATCATCACTTCGTGCGTGAGCGCGCGCAGGCCTTCGGGGTCACTCGGTTGGCGGTGGTCGCCCGAGACCAGGTGTTGGGTTTTGAACTCCTGCCACGTGCCGAGCTGGCCGGGCCGAAGCAGGGTGATCAGGTTGTACAGCTCGCGCAGATCGTTCTGCAGCGGCGTGGCCGTGAGCAACAAGATGAAGTCACGCTCGATCTTCTCGATGAACCGGTACGTCGCGCTGCGCTCGCTCTTCACCTTGTGCGCCTCGTCCACGATCACCAGGTCCCAGCGGTGTCGCAAGATCTCCTCGGCGTGACGGCGCGACCGCGCCCGGTCGTGCGACACGATCGCCCTGGTGATGGCAACGCGGTGCCAGTCGTCCGGATCGGTCGGGGTCTCGAAGCGCTCGAAGAACTTTTCCTCTAGCTCACCCTGCCACTGGCCCACCAGTGAGGCGGGCGTGAGGATCAGCGCGCGCCGCACGAGCCCGCGGATTGCTAGTTCCTTGTAGATGATGCTCGCCTCGATCGTCTTGCCGAGACCCACCTCGTCGGCAAGGATGGCGCGGCCGCCCATGTCGCGCAGCACCCGCTGGGCCACGTCGATCTGGTGGGGCAGCTCCTTGATGGCGTTGGCGTCGAGCGTGATGAGCCGATCGAAGCCCGGGACCAGGGCGACACGCTCCGCCTCGCGCCGCAGCTCGTACCAGGCGCCGTCGGCCGGCGGTTCCTGGAGCTGATCGACGAACAGCTGCAGGGACCGCTCGTCGACGGCCCAGGAATCATCGGGCTGAGGGTTGGGGAGCGTCACGCGGCGGCTCGAGAAGTCGGGGGACGCAATATAGGGAATTGGGGGCCCGGGACGCGCCCCCCGGGGTCGGTCGGGCCGTTGACGCCACCACCAACGCTCGCAACTTCGCCATCGATTGTATCATAGGTGTGTGCCGCGCCGCGGCCGTGAGGGGCCTGGCGCCTGTCAGCGCTTCACCCACCCGCTCTAGGTGACGCACGATGGCAACCGCGCCGAAGATCCTGGTGATCGACGACGACAAGACGTTCACGGCCATGGCGGCCTCGCTGCTGCGCAGCGCGGGGTACAGCCCCGTCGTGGCATTCGACGCGATGCAAGGGTTCATGTTCGCGCAGCGCGAGTCGCCCGCGCTGATCCTGCTCGACTTGAGCATGCCGGCGGGCGGCGGGATGCAGCTGCTCGACAAGCTGCGGGATTCGCGCAAGACTCAGAACGTCCCCGTCATCGTTGTGACGGGCACCGGCGGCCCGGGGGTCGAGGCGGATACCAAGGCGAAGGGCGTGATCGCCGTGATCACGAAGCCGGTCGACTCGAAGGCATTGATCGCGCAGGTGAAGCAAGCGCTCGAGGCCGGACACACCTAGGGTGCGCCGGAGTCGGACCCCTCAGCCCTTTGGTCGTGCTTGCGCCGCTTGTCCCGGTAGAGCGCCCGGTCCGCGCGGTCGAGCAGGCCCGCGACCGAGCCCAGGCTGCCCGCCTTGTGCACTGCGAAGCCGAGGCTGATCGAGAGCTGGTAGGGCCGCCCGGCGCGGCGGTTGAACTCCCGCACCAGTCGCTTCATCCGATCGGCGAGGACGCCGGCGCTCTCGGGCCCGGCGTGGCGCACCAAGACCGCGTATTCGTCGCCGCCGATCCGGGCCACCAGGTCCGCGTCGCGAAACGCCCGCCGCAGCAGCGCGGCGGTGTCGCGCAGCGCGCGATCACCCACCGCGTGGCCGGCGGTGTCGTTCACCCGCTTCAAGTCGTCCAGGTCGGCGAACACCACGAGCAGCGCCTCGTCGCCGCGCCGCGCCACGCGCAGATCCCGGGTCGCGAGCGTCAGGAAGCCCCGCCGGTTGTACAAGCCCGTCAGCTCGTCCACGAGCGCCAGGTCGAGCAGCGCGGCGTGCAGCCGGTTGCGCTCGATCGCGTGGCGCAGCGCGCGGGCGAGGCGCGCGCCGTCGAGCTCGCTGTTCACCAGCACGTCCTGTGCTCCGGCGCGCACGGCTTCGAGCCCGTGACGCTCAACATCCGCGTCGGAGAGAAAGAGGAACGGCGTGGCGGGCGCGAGCGCCCGCAGTTCGGTGAACGTGGCGAAGCCGCGGCGGGCCGAGAGCGACATCGCGAGCAGCACCACGTCGACACCACCGCGCGCGAGGCGAGCGTGCGACTCGTTCGGCGCCGCCGCGGCGACGGAGAAGCGATCGGGCGCCGCGCCGTTCAGGAGGTCCCGCACCCGCAGCGCTGCCTCGTCGCGGTCGCTCACCACCAGCACAGCGAGCTCGGCGTGGTGCCCGGGCTCCGCCTGGCGCCGGCCGGCGGGCTGGCGTCGATCGATCGGCTGGCGCCGCTCGGCCTGATCGCGTCGTTCCTGCTCGAGCGAAATGAGCTCCAGGCGGCGCTCGCCGGCGCGACGTTCCAAGTCGGTGCGGCGCGGCGGTAGCAGACGCCGCTCAGCCGCATGGTGCTGCCCGCGTGCTACCACGCATCACCCTCTTGTGCGCACTGTTGCAAGATGGAGTCGCGGCCCCGACGGCACAACCGGCGACGCCGCAGTCAGCAGCCGCGCCGGCACGCTCGTATTTCTCGTGGATGACCTCGCGGTCCTTCATAAGGACCGCTGCATTGCGGGAACTGGCGCTCGGAGAGACGCTCGTGGTGGACAGAATTCGGCACGCGTTCGGCTGGGCGCTCGCGGTACCGGTGCTCTGGGTGAGTACCCTCGTGTATCCGGTCATGGGCCTGGCGTATGTGCTGGCGCTGGGCGCAATCGACACCGTCGGACATGTCGCTCGCCGATGGCGAGCCCACCGCGGGACTTAGCCCGCCAAGCAGTCCCGCACCCCTATCCATCCCTCGCCACTTGGCAGAGCGGTCTGCAGATTAGCGCTCGTACCCTGGCCGGGGAGTGCGTCGTGGAACCTGCTGCAGTGTCGCCGTTCGCCGCCTGGGAAAGCTTCTACGTCATCATCGGCTCCTCGGGCGCGGCGCTGACGGGCCTGCAATTCGTCGTGATCGCCCTGAGTGCCGAGGGGCGTGCGACGCGCACCGCGCAGTCGGTCGGCGCCTTCGGTACGCCCACGGTCGTCCACTTCTGCGCCGTCCTGCTGATCGCGGGGATCCTGAGCATGCCATGGCACGCGGTCTCGAGCGCCGCGCTCGCGCTCGGCATCTGCGGCGCAGCAGGGATCGTGTACGCGCTCATCGTGGTGCGGCGGGCGAGCCGGCAGACGGCGTACGCGCCGGTGCTGGAGGACTGGCTGTGGCACTGCGGCTTTCCGTTCGTCGCCTACGCGGCGCTGCTGGTTGCATCGCTCATGCTCCAGCGTGATCTCCCGCACAGTCTGTTCGTGATTGCCGCGATTGCCCTGCTCCTCTTGTTCATCGGTATTCACAACGCGTGGGATGCCGCGACCTACGTTGCGATGCAACGGCCGGAAGAGCAGGCTCCTCCCGACCAGCGCGCCAAGTAGCCTAGCGGTGGGAGGCACCATAGGCGATGACGACCCCGTCGTTCGCGACCGAGCCCCGGCCGATCATCACCCGCCTCCTCGTCAGTCTCAACGTGGCCGTCTTCATCGCGACCGCCGTGGCCGGCGTTTCCGTGATCGACCCGTCGGGAGAGGCCTTGCTGCGCTGGGGAGCGGACTTTGGACCGCGCACCCTGAGCGGTGAGCCGTGGCGGCTCCTCACCTCCACGTTCCTCCACTTCGGCATCATCCATCTGGCGCTCAACATGTGGTGCTTGTGGGCGCTCGGCACCCTGGCGGAGCCGCTGTTCGGGTGGGCGGCGTTCCTGCTCTTGTACCTGCTGAGCGGGCTCGGCGGGAGCGTGCTGAGCATGCTGGTGCATCCGATGGTGGTGAGCGCAGGGGCTTCGGGCGCCGTCTTCGGTGTCGCGGGAGGCGTGATCACGTTTCTGTTGCGGAGCGACGGGCTCAAGTTTTCAGTACCAACGAAGACTTTGGGGAGCGTGGTAGGGTTCGTCGGCTACAATCTAGCCTACAGCTTCGCCCGACCCAACGTTGACATCGCGGGTCACATCGGGGGCTTGGTGGTCGGCCTCCTCCTGGGAGCGATGTCCCAGCGCCGCGTCACGGACGACGCCGCACGTTTGACGGTGCCCTCGCTGACCGCGGCGCTCGCCATGGCGCTGGTCATCGGCTACGGAGCGCATCGGGCGCAACGCCTGCACCCGTCCCTGGCGGCGCTCGGACGGGCCGAGCGGGACGTCACGGCCGGCGCGTACGACCGGGCGATTGCAGAGCTCGACTCGGCACTCGTCCGCGATCCGGACCTGGTCGAGGCCCATCGTCTCCTCGCCCGCGCCTACGCAGGGACCCGGCGCTGGCAGGAGGCCGTCGCGGAGCTCGACACGGCCATCCGCCGCGTTTCAGACGATCCCGGTCTGCTCTTCGAGCGAGGCAACGCACAGCTGGAGCTCGGCCACACCGACCGCGCGATCGCCGACTACGCCGCGGTGCTCCGGCTCGCGCCGCGCGCCGCGGTTGGCCACTACAACCTGGGGATAGCCTACGCGCGCCGCGGCGACGGGGACAGCGCGCGCGCGGAATTCGAACGTGCGCTCGCGAACGCCACTAATGACACCTTGCGGCGCGACGCACAGAACGCGCTCACGCATCTGGCGCGAGCGTCGCCCCCGCGTTTACCAGTTGGGAGCGTGGAGCCGCCGGCGACCGAGCTGGCTGGCGGCGACGCGCAACTGCGCGACCGCCTGCGAACCCAGCTCGCGCAGGCGCAAGATTCGCTCGACCGTGGGCGCTACACGGCGGCGGCCGTGACGTTGCGCGCGGTCGAGCGGGAGGCCCGGGGTCTCGCCGCCCGCTATCCCGACAACTTGGACCTGCCGCGACTCGTCTCGGACAGCCGCCGTTCGCTCGCTCGGGTGCGCGACGCCTGTCTGGCGGAGCAGATCGTCGCCGAGCGGCGCGGTGCGACTCCGCCAGCGTGCCCGTGAACTCGGTCGCGCTCGCCGGGCTGCTGTTGGTGACGAGCTGCGGACGCCTCATCGCCCAGGCGCAGCCCTTCTCCATCGGGGACATCGAGGACCTGCTCGGCAGCGCTGTCAGCGAGGTCCGCATCCTGCAACTGGTCCGGCGCGACTGTCTGCTCTTCAAGCTCGACGCAAAGTCGGAGCAGCGCCTGCGAGATACCGCGGGAGCGAGTGCCGCGTTCATCCGAGGATTGCGCACGGTGTGCTTCGCCGGGGCCGCCCTGGAGGTCACGAGCGAGCCTGCGGGGCTCGAGGTATGGCTCGGCGACCGCCGGGTCGGCACCACCCCGTGGAGCGCGGAAGTGGCGCGCGGTATGCTGACCGTTGGGGTCCGTCGCGGCGAATGGCGCGACAGCGTCACCGCCCGACTTCCGGTTGACCGCATGGTCCGCGTGCACTTCAGGACCCCGCGCGACACGCTGGCGTGGCCCATCGAGCCCGAGCGCGAGCGGCTCGCCGCGGCGCTCGATCGATCTTTGGAGTGGACGCCGTCCCGTCCCGAACCCGTCGGGCCGGAGCCGTTCGCAGGTAAGCCCCCGAAAGGCCGCCGGATCGTGGGCGCCGTCGTGGGAGCGGTGGCGGGAGGCGCGGCCGGATACGCCATCGATCCGCACAGCGACTCGCTCGTCGCCGACGTCGCGGCAGGGAGCGCCGTGTTCGGCATCGTCGGGTGGTGGGTCGGCAAGAAACTCGATGACGCGGCGTACAATCGCCGGGTGAGGGACTACCAACGGCGCGAGACCGAGCACGACGCCGGGGTCGCGGCCTGGCACGAGCAAATGGACGCCGAGCGCGCCGTGGTACTCGACCGCCTCGTCGACAGCGCCGTGGCGGCGGAGCGCGCGCGCACGGATTCGTTGCGCGCGCTGATACGAGTCGAGAATGAGCGCATCCGCGCGCGGAACCGTGCAGCGCCTGGGCCGAGCGTGACGGTGGAACGGCTGCCGTAAAACCGGGGGGAGTGGCCCTCGGGCCGTGGCGATGTTTAGTTTCGAGTAACGGTCGAAAGGCGGCTGCCATGATCGTGCCGCTGCTCGTGTTGCAGTTTCAGACGACTCCCCCACCGGCGCCGGCTCCCCTGGATGTCGCAGGCCGGGGGGATAGACCGGTGCACGTGTGGCTCGGCTCCGCGAGCCCGCTCGCGCGCGGCTCCGCGGTGCGCGTGTACGTCCAGGTCGCCAGCGACGGTAACCTCGTCGTGCTGCAGCGGCGCACCGACGGCCGCATCGGCGTCCTCTTCCCCACGAGCCCCACTGGCGCGCCGTTCGTGCGCGCCGGAACGTACGAGATCCACGGGCCTCGAGACGGGGCGGCGCTCGTCGTCGCCGAGCCGGATGGCGAGGGAATGATCCTCGCCGCGCTCACGACCGATCCGTTGCAGGTCGACGAATTCGCGCGGCAAGCCGATTGGAATTCCGACGCCCTGATCCCCTCGTGGAGCGGGGCGGACGCGGAAGGGGCGTTGAGCGACATCGTGCAGCGCATGCTGGGTGACGGGACGTTCAACTACGATCTCGTGACGTACACCGTCGCTCCGGCGGTCTTCGCTCAGCAGGACTCGACGCCGCAATACGTGCCGTACTCCACGTGCGTGGACTGCACGTTCATCGGGACCGAGTTCGTCGCGGTGGCGCCATTCGTCGGGTGTGACGCCTTCACGGGTGTTTGCTTCGGCTTCCCCCGCTTTCACCGCCGGTTCGAGCGCCGGGAGCCTGCGGCGCCTCCGCCACAAAGCGTGCTCGCGCTCAACCTGCGACCTCAGACGACCGAGGTCCCGGTGACCCGGAGCCGACCCGCGCTGATCCCCAAGGGCAACCGGGCGAACCCCGTGGTCGAGCCACGACCACGCCCGCAAGTCCTGCAGCGTCCCGTCGCGCGCGGTCCAGCCGGGGCGACGATCGCGACTCGGCGCCGGGTTGCCGAGCCCACGCCGCTACCGGCCACTCGCCCGACGATGCCGGCACCGCGCAGCCACGTGCGCTACACGCGGCTCTCCCCACCGACCCCGAGTGAGGACATGCGCCGCGGCGGCGTGACCGTCGTGTCTCCCGGCGCCGTCAGTGTCGCCCGGGGCGCGAGCGTTACCGTGGCGACACGGCCGCGCAGCGCCGTTGGGACGGCCGCGTCGAGAGGGGAGGCGCGCGTGACCGGCGCGGCAGGGGCCGTTGGCGGGGGACCGCCGAGTCGCGCGAGTATCGCCGCGCCGGCAGGAGCGCAGACGCTCGCGCTCCCGCATGCCACCTGGCAGGCCGGCGGCGGCCGGACGGCGGTGGCGCGGGGCGGTGCCAGGCGCCACTAAGCGGGCACCGCGACACCACGTCTACGTAATCGAGCTTGATCCCGCGGTGCTCGGGCATGCCAAGTTCCGCGCCGCCAATCCCAACCACGACCCCCACAAGCCCCCGCTGTATGTGGGGATGACAGGGCTCGACCCCGCGACGCGGTTCGAGCGCCACAAGTACGGGGTGAAGGACAACGCGTACGTGCGGCGCTACGGCGTGCGGCTGCGCCCCGATCTGTACGCCGGACTCAATCCCCTGCCCTACGCGGAGGCGCAGCACATGGAGCGCGTTCTGGCGCGGGAGCTCCGCAACGACGGCTACGCGGTCTGGCAGAAATGAGTGGGGCTCGCGCCGCCGCGCGCGCGCGGGCGTGAGGTGCTAGAATCGAGGGTCCCCATCCCGACGGTGCCCATGCCGCCCCTGCCCGCGCGTCCCTACATCCTGAACGAGCTCACCTGGAAAACCGTGCGGGACGCGCGGTTCGAGGTCGCCGTACTGCCGTGGGGCGCGACCGAGGCGCACAACCTGCACCTCCCCTACTCGACCGACAACGTGGAAACCGAGCGGATCGCCGCCCTGGCGGCCCGGCACGCGTCGGAGCGCGGCGCGCGCGTCGTGGTGCTGCCCGTGGTCCCGTTCGGCGTGAACACCGGCCAACTCGACATTCCGCTGTGCGTGAACTTGAACCCGAGCACCCAGGCGCTAGTGCTGCGGGACGTGGCGACGGCGCTGGCGGGTCAGGGCGTCCCCAAGCTCGTAATCCTGAACGGGCACGGCGGCAACGATTTCCGCCAGATGATCCGCGAGCTGCAGCCCACGGTGTCCCTGTTCCTCTGCACCGTCAACTGGTATCAGGTCGTGGACCAGAAGCAGTTCTTCTCCGACCTGGGAGATCACGCGGGTGAGCTCGAGACGAGCGTCATGCTCCATGTCGCGCCCGAGCTGGTGCGGCCCATGTCCGAGGCCGGCCCGGGGCGCGCGCGCCGGTTCACGATCGCGGCGCTCAAGGAGGGGTGGGCCTGGGCGCCGCGGCGCTGGCGCCAGGTCACCGACGACACTGGCGTGGGGAACCCCGCGGCCGCCACGGCGGAGAAGGGACGGAAGTACGTGGAGGCGGTGAGCGAGAAGATCGGGGGCTTCCTGGTGGAGCTGGCGCAGGCGGATGCGGCGCACATGTACGAGTGAGGGCACTCACCGCGCCGCCGCCCGGAACACGGTGAGCTTCTCCTGCTGCTCCGCCGAGAGCACATTCTTGATCTGGATCAGCAGCGTCATGTGGGCGCGCTTGATCTCACGCTCCACGCCCAGCACCTCGTCCACCTGCGCGAGCGCGGCGGCCTGATCGACGGCCGGCTTCCCGAGCAGCGCGGCGAGCCGCTGCGACTGCTCCTGCATGCGCCACTGCAGGTCCACCACCTTGGTCTGAAACTCCTGGATCGCCTTGGTGATGCCGGCGCGCTGCTCGGCGCGGAGCCCGATATCCTGCTGGTGCTGCATCACGAGCTCCGGGGGGAAGAGCACGCGCGCGAGCGGGTCCTCCGGAGGCTGGGGGGACCCGAGGGGCGGGGGCTGCTGCTGGGCGTTCCCCGCGGCGACGGCGAACAGCGCGAGCGCCGCAACGAGAGGTAGGGCGAGCGTCTTCACGGAGTCCTCCGGTCTAATAGGGTCGATAGGTTCATCCGACCAAGGTCCGGCACGGCGCGCAACAGCGCGTCGCCCGGGAGCACGAGCAGAAAATCGGTGGGCCCGTTCCAGCGCACGTTCGCGAGATCGACCGTCATGCGGTGCCGGTGGGGCCGGGTGAGCAGCAGCGCGACAGCTATGCCGGCGACGGCGACCGCCGCGGCGACGAGCCCCCCCGTGCGGTGGCGCGGCCGGGCGGCGCGCCGGGCGCGTGCCGAGGCGAGCGTCGCGTCGAACGGCCGCGCCGCCGCGGCATCTTCGCGACGCAACGCGCGGAAGCGGTCCCCCAGGTCGGAATCGGTGCGCTCGATCATTCGGGTTCTTCCTTCAAGAGCTTCTTGAGCGCGGCCTTGCCGCGCTCATAGTGGGTGCGCGCGGTGCCGAGCGAGACCCCCGCCACGTCCGCCGCCTCGCTGATCGTCAGCTCCTGGTAGAACACCAGGTGGAGCACCTCACGCTGCCGCCGCGACAGCGTAGCGAGCGCCGCCTCGAGGCGCCGGCTCGCGTCGCCGCGCGCCAGCACGGTCGCGGCGTCGGGCCGGCCGTCGGGAGCGTCGCCCAGGGCGGAGAGCGGCAGCAGCCGCCGCAACGCGGCCCGGCGCCGCAGCTCGGCCGCCGTGTTTCGCACCACCGCGAAGAGCCAGGTGCGGAAGCTCGCGCGCCCGTCGAACCGCGCCCGCCCGTCCAGGATCTTCAAGTAGCTCGCCTGGAGGGCGTCCTCCGCGGCGGACCGGTCGCCCGCGCAGCACGCGATCGCCCAGCCGAAGGTTGCTGGGTGCAGGCGAGCGAGCTCCAGCTCCAAAGCCTCGGGCGACATCGCGCGTTCGGTGGTGTCAAGGATTGGTGTCTCGGGGGAGGATGGTATATGACGACCGCAGTTCCTCAGGAGTCGCGCGACCACCCGACGGCCGCGCGGGCGAGGAACAGGACCTCGCCCGCAACCTCCGGAAGCTTGCGCCTCGGGCCGGCGAGGCTGTCGAACGTCTCGAAGCTCGTCAGCGTGTAGAGGAGTTCCTCCGCCTGCGCCCGCTCCTCGGGCGCGGGCCGCCCGTACCGCTGCCCCAGGCGCTCCACGACGACCCGCACGACCTCGCGACGGCGGGCGTTGCGCGCTTCCACCGCGTCTCCCAGCTCCGGATCCAACACACCCAACGCTCTCACGCGGCGGATCCACAGGCGCCCCGCGTCCCAAAACCGGGCGAACGCCGCGACGACGTCGGCCAGGGAATCGAGCGGATCGGGCCGCTGGAACGCGGCGGCGAGGTGGGCCGGCAGCTCGCCGCCGGCGGCGAAGGAGTCGAACAACGCCTCGAGCAATCCCCGGCGCGAGCCGAACTGGTGGTACACGGTCATGCGGGCGACCCCGGCCCGGCGCGCCACGGCGTCGACGCTGAAGGGCTCACGGACGGGGGCTCATGAAACCCTTGCCAGGATTCCTACGTTAACTGTACATACTGTATATCTAAATCTAACACCCGGGAGGTCCAGATGTCCGTGTACGCGATTGCGGTATTCCTGCACATCGTCGGCGCCCTCGGCCTGTTCGCCGCGCTCGGCCTCGAGTGGGCCAGCCTCTACAATCTCCGCCGCGTGCCCACCGCCGGGCAGGCCCGCGAGTGGACCAAGCTGTTGAGCGCGCTGCGGTTCGTGGGCGGCCCCTCGACCCTCACCATCCTCGTCACCGGCATCTACATGATGGCGACCCGCTGGGGCGGCCAGGGATGGATCGGCGCCGGCCTGGCCGGTCTCGTGCTGATCGCCGTCGTGGGTGGCGCGCTCGGCGGCCGCCGGTCCGCCGCCATCGCTCGGACCGTGGCCGGCGAGACAGGCGCGATCTCGGCGGGTCTGCGCCAGCAACTGCTCGACCCGGTGCTGTTGCTCTCGGCCTGGCTCAGAACGGCCCTCGGCTTGGGCGTGATCTTCGTCATGGCGATCAAGCCCGGCACGAGCGGGTCGCTGGCTGCCATGGGTGCGGCGCTGGTGCTGGGGCTCGCCGCCGGCTTCCCAGGCTGGAGCCGCGGCCGCCGTGCCGTCCCGGCATCGTAACCGAGACGAGATCGCGCTCTAGAGGGCGCGCCGCAGCGCGGCCGCGAGCGTCTTGGCGTCGCCCGGCTCCTCGTGGGGACGGCCGTTGATGAAGAACCGCGGGGTGCCGGTCACGCCGCTCTCGATGCCGCTCACGACGTCCTGCTTCACCCGCGCCGCGTGGACATGGGCGTCGAGCTCGCGCCGCACCCGCTCGGCGTCGATCCCCAGCTCGCGTGCATACCGCACCAAGTCCTCGTCCGCGAGCGCCGCCTGCCGCTGGTACAACAGATCATGCATCTCCCAGAACTTCCCCTGCGCGGCGGCCGCTTCCGCGACTTCCGCCGCGTGCTGGGCGTGCGGGTGCTCCTCGCTCAAGGGAAAGTGCCGGAACACGAACCGCACCTTGGCGCCGACCCGGCGCAGCACCTGCTTCAGCTCCGGGTAGGCGCGGCCGCAAAACGGGCACTCGAAATCGCCGTATTCCACGAGGGTTACGGGGGCATTCGCCGGTCCCAAGGCGTGGTCGCGCGGGCCGACCAGCGGTGTGAGCAGCGGCAGGTCAGCCACCCCGCTACTCGTGCAGCACCTGATGCACCGCGGCGATGGCGATCGACCCCTCGCCCACGGCCGATGCGACGCGCTTCAAGCTCCCGGCACGGACGTCGCCGATTGCGAACACCCCAGGGAGACTCGTCTCGAGCAGATGGGGAGGCCGGGCGAGCGGCCACCGTGCCGCGGCCAGATCCTCTTGCGACAGATCCGGTCCCGTCTTGATGAACCCCTTGGCGTCGAGTGCGAGGCAGC
>WNGH01013566.1_pt1 | contig 15564 bp, 16 predicted proteins | sample 5400631 | NCBI WGS metagenome assembly WNGH01 (sample SAMN13153373, study PRJNA577476) | soil metagenome | isolation source: 115 cm soil or saprolite under Garry oak tree replicate 1 | place: USA:California | collected 2016-06-15
TGTCGACGACGGTGCGGTGTGGGAACAAGCCAGCCGCCTGGATGACGTAGCCCATCCCGCGACGCAGCTGCGCGGGCGCGACCGTGGCCGTATCGCGATCGTCGAGCCAGATGTGGCCCGCGGTCGGGTCGATCATCCGGTTGATCATGCGCAGGCTCGTGGTCTTGCCACAGCCGGACGGTCCGACCAACACGGTGATCTGGTGCGAAGGGGCCTCGAAGCTCAGCTCGTCGACGGCAACGGTGCCGTCGGGATATCGCTTGGTGACGGATTCGAAGCGGATCACCGGCTGTCTCCTCCTGGTAGCTGACAGAGCCCGGTCTCTGCCTGCCGGGACGTGGCGAGCGCGCTGATCCGTACGAGCCTGGCACACACCACTGACGTCGGCTACAGCCGCCGCCTCACGTCACGCGACTGTAACCATCAATATAGGGATAGGAGAGGTTCGGGTGACTCCGGTGACTCCGACTAGTTACTCGCGAGTAACGCTCACTAGGCTGAGGCAATTCGCCCGGACCTGGGAGAGAGATCGTGGCGCTGCGCCTCACCATCGCCTTGCTCATGCTCGTGCTGACGGCGGCGATCGCCGGCCGCCGTATCGCCTGGCTGGTCAAGCTGATCCGCTCCGGGCGGCAGGCGCCGGGACGCTGGGACGGTATCGGCGAGCGGCTGCGCGCCCAGCTCGTCGAAGTCTTCGGTCAGCGCCGGCTGCTGCGCTGGTCGGCGCCGGGCCTCGCGCACTTCTTCACGTTCTGGGGCTTCGTCATCCTCTTCGCGACCATCGTCGAGGCGTACGGCGCGCTCGTGATCAGCCAGGACTTCGCGTTCCCGTTCTTCGGCCATGCCCGCTGGCTCGGGTTCCTCGAGGACTTCTTCGCGGTCGCCGTGCTGCTCGCGCTGGCCGCTTTCGCGATCATGCGGCTGCGCCAGGCGCCGGCTCGTCGCCAACGAGCGTCCCGGTTCTACGGATCGCACACGCGCCCGGCGTGGGTCATTCTCGGCATGATCACGCTCGTCATCGTCACACTGCTGCTCTACCGCGGTGCGCAATACAACACGGGCCACTTCCCGTGGGGACGGTCGAAGGCGCCGTTCGCGTCCTATCTGGTCTCCCGCGCGCTCGGCGACGGTGCGTACAACCAGGGCGTCGAGACGTTCTTCCTGCTGGGGCAGATGGCGGTCGTCTTCGGCTTCACGATCATCGTGGTGCACTCCAAGCACCTGCACATCGCGACCGCGCCGCTGAACGTCACGACGAAACGCCTGCCGGACGGGCTGGGGCCGCTGCTGCCCGTCGCCGACGCCGAGGGCAAGCCGATCGACTTCGCCGACGTCGAGAACCTCTCCGAGGACACCCTGTTCGGCAAGGGGAAGATCGAGGACTTCAGCTGGAAGGGCTATCTCGACTTCGCGACGTGCACCGAATGCGGGCGATGCCAGTCGCAGTGCCCGGCCTGGAACACCGGCAAGCCGCTCTCGCCGAAGCTGGTGATCATGGACCTTCGCGATCACCTGTTCGCCAAAGCCCCTTATCTCATCGAGGGAAAGCCCCTGCCGTCCGATATTGCCGTCGAGCCGAGCGAGCCCCATACGCCGGAGTCCGGTTTCGGCCGGGTTCCCGGATCGGGGCCGGATCAGGCGGCGCGGCCGCTGGTAGGAGACCTCGCGTCCGGCGGCGTCATCGACCCGGACGTGCTGTGGTCGTGCACGACGTGCGGCGCCTGCGTCGAGCAGTGCCCCGTCGACATCGAGCACATCGACCACATCGTCGACATGCGCCGGTACCAGGTGCTGATCGAGTCGTCGTTCCCGTCCGAGGCCGGCGTCATGCTGCGCAACATCGAGAACAAGGGCAACCCGTGGGGACTGGCCGAGCGCGCCCGCGAGGAGTGGCTCGAGTCGCTCGATTTCGACGTACGGCGAGCCGTGCCGGGCACGCCGCTCGACGCCGACGTCGAGTACCTGTTCTGGGTCGGCTGCGCCGGCGCGCTGGAGGACCGCTCGCGCAAGGTGACCCGCGCCTTCGCCGAGCTGCTGCACGCCGCCGGCGTCGAGTTCGCGATCCTCGGCGCTGCCGAGACGTGCACCGGCGACCCGGCCCGGCGGCTCGGCAACGAGTTCCTGTTCCAGATGCAGGGCATGCAGAACGTCGAGACGCTCAACTCGATCACCCGGGCGGCACCGCTCAAGATCGTCGCTACCTGCCCGCACTGCTTCAACACACTGGCCAACGAGTACCCGCAGATCGAAGGCCACTTCGACGTCGTCCACCACACGCAGCTGCTCGCGCGGCTCGTCGACGAGGGACGACTTACCCCGGTCGAGCCGATCGACAAGAAGGTGACCTACCACGATCCGTGCTACCTCGGCCGACACAACAAGGTGTACACGCCGCCGCGCGAGGTGCTGGGCTCGATCCCAGCACTGCGCTCGCAGGAGATGCATCGCTGCAAGGAGCGTGGCTTCTGCTGCGGCGCGGGCGGGGCGCGGATGTGGATGGAGGAGAAGATCGGCAAGCGGGTCAACATCGAGCGCACCGAGGAGGCGCTCGGCCTGGACCCGGACCTGATCTCGACGGCCTGCCCGTTCTGCATGGTGATGCTCACCGACGCGGTGACCGCCAAGCAGGCCGACGGCAGCGCCCGCGACGACGTCGCCGTGCTCGACGTCGCCCAGATCCTGCGCCAGTCGCTGGGCTAACCGCCCCGCTTTTGTCCGCCCAGCGTCATATAGCCACCTGGGCGGCGAAAACCAGAGCATGGTCGTCCTTGACAAAAAAAATTGTCGGTGAGACTCTCTCCGGCATGTTCGACGTGACGGTGATCGAGGACGCGGCCGCGGCCGAGGCGTCGCTGGATCCGATGCGCGCACGGATGCTCGCCGAGCTGGCCGAGCCGCAGTCGGCGACCGCGCTCGCAGCGAGGGTGGGCCTGGCCAGGCAGAAGGTGAACTACCACCTGCGGGCGCTGGAGCGGCACGGGCTGGTCGAGCTGGTCGAGGAGCGCCGCAAGGGCAACATGACCGAACGGCTACTGCGGGCGACCGCGGTGTCCTACGTGATCTCGCCGGCGGCGCTGGCCGCCCTGGCGCCCGACCCGTCGCGCTCGCCGGACCGGCTCTCCGCGCGCTGGTTGCTCGCACTGGCCGCGCGCCTCGTGCGCGAGGTCGGTGCGCTGATCACCGGAGGAGCACGTTCCGGCAAGCGGGTCGCGACGTACGGCCTGGACGCCGAGGTTCGCTTCGCGTCCGCATCCGATCGCGCCGCGTTCGCGGCCGAACTGACTCACGCGGTCATCGCGCTGGTCAGCAAGTACCACGACGAGACCGCAAAGCACGGGCGCGATCACCGCGTGATCGTCGCCGTCCATCCGAGCGTCAAGGCCCAGCCGGTCGGGACCGATCCGAAAGAGGTTTGAGATGACCCACGAGTTCAAGCTCGAGCACGAGGTGGAGATCGAGGCGACGCCCGATCAGGTGTGGGAGGCGATCGCCACCGGGCCGGGAATCGACTCGTGGTTCATGGGACACACCGAGTTCGAGCCACGCGTCAACGGCAGGGGGCGATGGGCGATGGGCGACTTCACGCAGGAGTCGACGGTGACGGCATGGGAACCGGCCAGGCATCTTGCATACCGGGGCGACGAGAACCCCGACGGGACGTTCATGGCGTTCGAATACCTCATCGAGGGACGCGACGGTGGCACTACGATGCTGCGCCTCGTCCACAACGGCTTCCTCGGCGACGACTGGGAAGCGGAGTATGACGCGCTGCGCAAAGGCAACCCGATGTACCTGCGCAAGCTCACCACGTACCTCAAGTACTTCGGCGGCAAGACGTCGACGCACAACATCTTCGCGCCGGGACCCGAGGTCCCCGAGGATCGCGCGTGGGCGGAGTACGAGCGCGCGCTCGGCCTGACCGATACGCCGGCCGTTGGCGACAAGGTGCGGTTCGCCATCGAGGGAATCGCGCCCGTCGACGGGGTCGTCGAGTTCGCCAGCCTGCCGACATTCGTCGGCGTACGAACCGACGACGGCATCTTCACGTTCATGCACGCGATGGGCTCCGCTGTCGTCGTCGAGAACCACAGCTTCACCGACGACGTCGACCACGAGGCTACGGAGCGCGCCGTGCAGTCCTGGCTCGCGACGTCCTTCACCTAGCCACCCAAAGGAGAGCACCATGCGAAAGATCGTCTCGTCCCTGTTCATCTCGCTCGACGGCGTCGTCGAGTCGCCCGACCAATGGACTCCGGCGTACTGGAGCGACGAACTCGGCGAAGCGATAGGCGGGCTCATGGGCTCGTCCGACGCGATGCTGCTCGGCCGGATCACCTACGAGGAGTTCGCGCCGGCCTGGTCGTCTCGCGAGATGGCCGACGATCCCGGCGCCGACTTCATGAACAACACGCCGAAGTTCGTGATCTCGAAGACGCTCGAGTCAGCCGACTGGACGAACTCCACCGTCGTCCGTGGCGATCTCGCCGAGGAGGTCGGCAAGCTCAAGCAACAGTCCGGCGGCGACATCACGATCAGTGGCAGCGGCACCCTCGTGCGTTCGTTGCTTGCCGACGGCCTCGTCGACGAGCTGCATCTGTTCGTCCATCCCGTGGTCGTCGGGCACGGCAAGCGCCTGTTCCCGGAGGGCGTCCCCCAGCAGGCGCTGAAGCTCGCGAGCGCCACAGCGTTCGGCACTGGCGTCGTGCACCTCGCCTATCATCCGCAAACGGCGGCGAGCGCCGCCGAGCCGAGCCAGTCCTGAGGGAGCGCCACAGCATGTCGTATCCGCAGCTCCGGTACTCCCGCGACACCGGTGAGCCGAGCGCGCGCTACCGCTCGCATTCGGAACCGCCCGACCTGACGTACTCCACCGGCGGCACCGTGCACTACCTGTCCACGACAGCGACCACCGGCGGCGAGTTCGGCCTGTACCGCTGGAACTTCGCCCCGAAGACCAGTGGCCCGGACGCCCACTTCCACAAGACGATCTCCGAGTCGTTCTTCATCCTGTCCGGGACGGTCCGCCTCTACGACGGCAAGAAGTGGGTGGACGCGACGGAAGGCGACTACCTGTTCGTACCCGAGGGCGGCATCCACGCATTCAAGAACGAATCCGGCGAGGCCGCGTCCATGCTGCTGCTGTTCGCGCCGGGTGCCCCGCGCGAGGAGTACTTCGAGACGCTGCGCGACTGGGGCCAGGGCAAGACGATGACCGACGAGGAGAAGGCCGAGTTCTTCGTCCGGCACGACACCTACTGGCTGTGAGGCCCCTCGGGAATGGTCGGCACCTCAGCCGGCTGATCCGGACTTACGCTCTTGGGCGTGACGGGGACCGCGGCTCGGGTGGTGCCGATACCGCTGCTCGTCCATATGCGCCGAGCGCACGATCACATCGACCGGCACTACCGTTCGCCGCTGGACCTCGATGAGCTGGCTCGCGTCGCCGGTGTGTCCAAGTACCACTTCGCCCGATGCTTCGAGGCGGCTTATGGCGAGACACCGATCCGGTACCTGACCCGTCGCCGCATCGAGCGCGCCCAAGACCTCTTGCGCGCCGCCAACCTGACGGTGACTGAGGTGTGCATGTTCGTCGGGTTCTCCAGCCTCGGCTCATTCTCGTCGCGGTTCAGCGCGCTGGTCGGCGAGAGCCCGACGGAGTACCGCGACCGGTGGGCAGCTGACGGCGAACCGCACGTGCCCGGGTGCTACCTGTTCATGCGCGGGGCGATGGATCCGGGCGGCACGACCGGTCGCTCGTCCAATCGCGCAATCTGAGAGAAGCGCGGGCCTGCCGCGACGACATAGCGTCGCTCGCATGATTACCAACATCTCACTGGCCACCGTCCACTGCCTCGATCAGGAGAAGGCGCGCGACTTCTACGTCGACGTCCTCGGCTTCGAGCCCCGCGTCGACATCACGGCCGGCGAGGGCCTGCGCTGGGTGACTGCCAGCCACCCGAGCCAGCCCGAGCTTCAGGTCACGTTCATCACGCCGGGGCCGCCGCTCGATCCTGAGTCGGCCGAATTCCTGCGACGCCAGCTGGAGAAGGGCGACTGGGGCGGGCTCGGGCTACGCGTCGACGACTGCCGAGCGACGCACAAGGAACTCGTCGCCAAGGGCGTGACGTTCGTGCAGGAGCCGGCCGACCGTCCCTACGGCGTCGAGGCGATCATGCGCGACAACTCCGGCAACTGGATCGTGCTCGTCGAGCCGAAGGAGTTCACCGCGCAGGACATGGCCTGACGCGGCCGGCCCGCCTGACGCCATCCACTGCCTGGAACGGTTCTCATGAAGCGCGCTTGTGCTCTGCTCACATTGATGTAGGCAGAGCACAAGCAAGCCACAGCGCCCACCCCAGGCGGATCGCGGCGCACCAGGCCCTGCTACCGCGCCACTCCGTCGTCGAGGACGGGCTTGACGTCCACGATCGGCGTGCCGTCCAGCGCCTCGAGGTCACGCATCTGTACCCGCGGGCCGTCGATCGCCAGGATGGTCACGCGGTGCAGCCCGATCGGATTGGGCCGGTCGGGCGAGCGAGTGCTGAACACCCCCGTCGGCGGCCTGGTCAGGTCGCCGCGGGGGTGGACCACGAGGGTGTCGCGTTGCCCTCGGTCGAGCCAGGTCAGCACGATCACGTCGCTGCCGACCTGCAGATCGCGGATGCCGTCGAGCACGTCCGGCTCGAACACGAGCCACGCGTCGGGCGATCCCTCGTCACCTTGCTTCGGCGCGGCGGCACGATCCACAAGCGGCGACTCGACCCGGCCGATCGGCTGCAGCTCGTACACGCGACCTCCTCGACACTCAGTCGGCGCGCAGCGACAGGGTCAGGCACGCCGCGCCGGCAAGTGCGGCCAGCGTGCGCACATGGTTCCAGGCCATCCATCCGCTGAAGTAGTGGGCCCAGGTCTGCGCGGCTTACGGGGCACGTGGTAGGCCGCAGTCACCGCGAAGGCGACGAGGTAGAGCGCGACGCCGGCCAACTGGTAGACGCTGGACGGCTGGCCGAGCCGCCGGAACGCCGACACTGCGAGTACGACGCCGGCGATCGCGGTGCCGACGAACGCGGTCATGAACCAGGCCGTCGGCGCGGCCTTGTTGATGGCATTCATCGCGGAGATGCTCTGCGTTGCGGGCAGTCGCCGCAGGGCCGTCATCACGAAGCTGGAGAACGCGAAGAACACGCCGGCGTTCAGGCCCGCGCCGAGCGCGGTGACGATGGTCAGGACGCGTGAGTAGCTGTCGATCATCGGACGCCTCCGGGCGCTGAGTGTGTTGGTCATGGGCTCAGTGAAGTGGCTGCGTGCGAGACGATCCATAGCTGGATCGCTCGATTCCATGCGTTTTCGTCTACGCTGCCTGCATGGACGCACTCACCGGACTGCTTCGCGGGCCGAGGGCGCAGGGCGCGTTCCTGCTGCGCTCGGTGATGAGCCCACCGTGGTCGATACGCATCCAGGACGAGGCGCCGCTCACCGTCGTGGCGATGGTGCGCGGCCAGGCGTGGATCGTCGCCGACGATCCGGGCGCCGCGCCGCAGACGCTGCATCCGGGCGATGTGGCCGTGTTGCGCGGCCCCGACCGGTACATCGTCGCCGACGATCCGGCGACCGAGCCGCAGATCGTGATCCATCCCGGCCAACGCTGCACCACGCCCGACGGCGAGAGCCTGGCCGAGGCGATGGATCTCGGCGTGCGCACGTGGGGCAACAGTCCGCTGGGCGCGGCGATGATGCTGACCGGCACGTACCAGGGCGCCGGCGAGATCAGCCGAAGGCTGCTCGGCGCGCTGCCGTTCCTGATCGTCCTTCGCGCGGACGAGTGGGACTGCCCGGTGATCCCACTGCTCGCCGACGAGATCGTCAAGGACGAGCCCGGCCAGGAAGTCGTCCTCGACCGGTTGCTCGACCTGCTGGTGATCTCCGTGCTGCGCGCGTGGTTCGCGCGCGAGGGCGTCAAGGCTCCGACGTGGTACCGGGCCCACACCGACCCGATCATCGGCCGCGCCCTGCGGATGCTGCACACCATCCCTGGACGGTGGCCGGCCTGGCCGCCGAGGTCGGCGTCGCGCGCGCCACCCTGGCGAGGCGCTTCACCGAACTGGTCGGCGAGCCGCCGCTGTCGTACCTGACCGGCTGGCGGCTGGCGCTCGCCGCCGACCTGCTGCTCGAGCCGGGCGTCACCGTGGGCGGCGTCGCCCGTCAGGTCGGCTACGGCAGCCCGTTCACGTTCAGCACGGCGTTCAAGCGCAGTTACGGGGTCAGCCCGCAGGCGCACCGAGCGAGGGCGTCCGCCTGAGCGATAGCTGGATCAGGAATCCACGCTGCCGATGACAACGGTGGCGTTCAGGTCATCGGACGTGGCCACCCGGGCGGTTAGGCCGTGCCGGGCGAATGCCTCGACAGTGCGCGGCGCTTGTCGGTCGCTCGTCTCGACGAGCAGGTGCCCGCCGGGTGCGAGCCAGCGGGATGCCTCGGCAGCGACCCGGCGCTGGACGTCGAGCCCGTCCGTGCCGCCGTCGAGGGCAACCCGAGGCTCGTGCACGCGCGCCTCCGCAGGCATCAGGCCGATCTCGTCGGTGGGCACGTAGGGCGCGTTGGCGACCAGGATGTCGACGCGTCCGCGCAACGCAACGGGTAGCGGTTCGTACAGGTCGCCGACGTATGCGCTACCGCGGATGTTGCGGCGGGCGCACCGCACGGCGGCAGGGTCGATGTCGACGGCGTGCAGCTCGATCCGACCGACCGCGACGGCCAGGACGGCGCCCACCGCGCCCGAGCCGCAGCACAGTTCGACGACGATGGCGTGCGGCCGGGCAATGGCGGCGGCCTGGTGCGCCAGGAACTCGGTGCGGCGCCGAGGTACGAACACATCGGGGTCGACGAGTATCCGCAGCCCGTAGAAGTCCGCCCAGCCGATGATGTGTTCGAGCGGTACGCCGGCGACCCGCTGATCAACCATGGCCGCGAGTTCAGCCGGTGTGGGGGCCGCGCCGACGAGTAACTGCGCTTCGTCCTCGGCGAAGACGCAGCCGGCAGCCCGAAGCCTCGCGGCGATGATCGGTACAGCATTAGGTGACTCGAGAGCAGACAAGAGAGCCTTTCGAAATCCCGAAGGGCGCTCTCGCGGTCTGCTAAGTGCGCTGGACCGCATGGCCGTGAGGTGAGAGCACCCGGCCTGACATGGCGGTAATGGGTCTCACCTCCTCGGCGCGTCAGCTGCTGGCTGGAGACCGCAACGCTACCCGAGTCCGTCCCCGGCAGTACTCGTCTGACCGGACCACGATTCGGACGCAGAACTGGATCTGTTTCGGGCACTCCGCCGCCGCATAGCGTGACGCGTGCCCGGGCAGCCGGGTGGGCGATGCGCTTTCCGGCACCGGACGGGCAGCAGTTCAAGTTCGAGGAACTCGGGGCCAGCGACATCCAGTTGCTCGGCCGGGCGACCTACGAGGGGTTCGCGGCGGCGTGGCCGGCGATGGAGGAGACGACCGGCGAGTTCGGCGAGCGCATGAACGGGATGCCGAAGGTGGTCGTCTCCACGACGCTGACCGAGCCGACCTGGAAGAACACCACGGTGATCTCCGAGGACGTCGCGGACGAGATGTCGGCCCGGATGTGCTTCTGCTCGTCTACCGGCCCGTCCGCACCGCCGACTGAACGCTCAGCGCAGCAGGTCGGCGACCGCGCCGATGCCCGGTCCGATGGCGCGCTCGCCGACGTTGCCGAAACCCAGCACCAGTTGTGGCGGCGTCGTCGCACCGTCGGCGCGCGACAGGCTCATCCCGTAGAGGCCGACCGAACGCCGCAGGGCCGCGGCCACGACCGCATGCTCGTCCGCATCGTCGGGGAGGTGCGCGACGGCATGGAAGCCGGCCGCGAGCCCGGTCAGCTTGACGTGCGGCGCGTGCTCGGCGAGCGCCGCGGCGAGGGCGTCGCGGCGCCCGGAGTAGGTGGCTCGCATGCGGCGCAGGTGCCGGTCGTAGCGGCCGGACTGCAGCAGCGTCGCGACCACCAGCTGGTCGACGACGGACGTGCCTCGATCGCTGATCAACTTCTCCTCGGCGAGCGCGCCCGAGAGCCCGGCCGGTGCCAGGATCCAGCCGAGCCGGATCGCCGGCGCGAGGGACTTGCTCGTCGTCCCGATCAAGAACACGTGATCGGACGCCAGCCCCTGCACGGCGCCGACGGGTTCGCGGTCGTACCGGAACTCCGAGTCGTAGTCGTCCTCGATCACGACGGCGTCGTTGCGGTCGGCCCATTCCACCAGGGCATGACGCCGGTGCGGCGCGAGCACGACACCGGTCGGCGACTGGTGGGCGGGCGTCACGACGACGACGTCCGCGCCGCTGGCCGCGAGCGCCTGGACGTCGAGCCCGTGGTCGTCGACCGGTACGTGAGCGACTCGCAGCCCGACGGCACGCGCGGCTCTGATCGATTCGCTGGTGTCGACGTGGCCGGGTCCCGGGTCCTCGAACGCGACGCAGCGTGCGCCGGAGCGATGCAGGACGCGCAGCACGAGGCCGATCCCCTGCGCGTACCCGGTACAGACGACGATGCGTGCGGGGTCGGCCACGGCTGCCCGCACGCGGCCCAGATAGGCGGCGAGGACGTCGCGGAAAGCCGCGTTGCCACGCGGGTCGCCGTAGTCCAGGTCAGCCGATGCGACGGTCCGGCACGCCTCGCGCGTCGCCCAGGCCCAGTCGCCGCGCGGAAAACTCGCCAGGTCCGGCGTCCCGCTACGAAAGTCGGCTAGCAGGCGCGGCCGCGGCGGGGCGGGCGTTGGCGGCTCGGTCGCAGCGGTCGGCACCGGGTAGGCGCTCGACGCGACCCGGGTGGCCGAGCCGACCTGGCTGACCAGGTAGCCCTCTGCCTGCAACTGCTCGTAGCACTCCTGCACGAGACCGCGCGAGACGCCGAGTTCGCGGGCCAGTTCCCGCGACGACGGCAGCCGCTCGCCGACGTGCAGGCGACCCGTCCGGATGGCGTCACGCAGGCCGTCCTCGAGCTGGGATCGCAAGCCCTGACCGGCCGCGCGGTCGAGCGTCAGCAGCACGCCTGGACCCAAACCGGACCACTGAATCGCCATGGAATCGGACCTTATCACCGGCCAATTCCGCTCCTAGCGTCCAAGCTATGCACGCGACGACCGAATCCCGGACCACAGACCACCGCACCGGCGAGCCGCCCCGGCCACGCCTGCTGACCGCCGCACTGGCCCGCGTACTCGCAGCGTCATTCGGTGCGCTGTCGAGCTTCTACCTGCTGCTGTCGGTGACCCCGATGCTGACCACGTCGGCCGGCTCGGCGGGCATCGTCACCGGCGTGCTGATGTTCGGCGGCGTGCTGGCCGAACTCGCGACGCCGCGCCTGATGGCTCGGCTCGGCGTCCGTCGCGTACTCGCCATTGGCCTCGTGCTGCTCGGCGCGCCCTCGCTGCTGCTGATCGCCTCGGACCGGCTCGCGGTGATCGTGGCCGTGTGCGCCGTCCGCGGGCTCGGCTTCGGGCTCACCGTCGTAGCGAGCGGTTCGCTCGTGGTGTCCCTGGTGCCGGCCGAACGCCGTGGCGAGGGCCTCGGCGTCTTCGGAGTCGTGGCCTCCGCGCCGAGCATCGTCGCGCTGCCGGCGGGCGTGTGGCTGGCCGGGCATGTCGGATACCCGCTGGTCTTCGCACTGGCGGCGGTTGCTGCCCTCGGCGGGCTCGCGGCCCAGATCGGATCGCGGCGCCCGTCCGAGGACGACGCGTCGGCCGAAGAGCCTTCCGGCCTGCTGGACGGGCTGAGCTCGGGCAGCCAGATACGGCTGGCCCTCGCGTTCCTGGCGACGACGGTCGCCGCGGGCATCGTCGTCGCGTTCCTGCCGCTGGCCGGCGTCTCCAGCGCGGCGGGCGCCGCGGCACTGCTGGTGCAGGCCGTGACCGCGACGGTCGGCCGGTGGGCTGCCGGGCGTTACGGCGACCGCAAGGGACACCGCAGGCTGCTCGTCCCGGGACTCATGACGACCGCTTTCGGCATGGCTCTGCTGGCCGGGGCGGCCAACCCGGTCAGCCTGATGGCCGGTACGGCTCTGTTCGGCGCGGGGTTCGGCGCCACCCAGTGCGTCACGCTCGCGATGATGATCGAGCGGGTGGATCGGTCCGGGTACGGCATGGTCAACGCCGTCTGGAATCTCGCCTACGACCTGGGCTACGGCGCCGGTCCGGTCGCGTTCGGCGCGGTAGTCGGACGTACCGGCTACCCGGTCGCCTTCGCGCTCACCGGCCTCATCGTGCTGACGGCACTCGTCCCTGCGTTGCGCGACCGTCCGCGCAGTCGGCGCGCGCGGATTGCCGCCGTCGCGCTCGCTCAGTGACCGCGGAAGGCTTCCTCGAGCCACCACGAGCCACGACCCGCGGTGACCTTCGCGTCGATCAGCAGTGGCGTAGCGCGCGGCCCGTCGAGCCAGGTTCGCACCGCGGCAAGATCCGCGGCGCGGCGCACCGTGACGGCGTCGAGGCCGAACCCGCGCCCGATCGCCGCGATGTCCGTGGACGGGAACCGCACGGTCGACAGGTCGTGGCCGTCCGGGCCGAAGTGATGGACCTCGGCGCCGTACGCGTCGTCGTTGTAGACGACAACCACCATCGGCAGGCCGAGTCGGCGGACGGTGTCCAGCTCGGCGACGCTCATCAGCGCACCGCCATCGCCGAGTGCCGCCACCGGCAGGCGATCCGGCTGCGCCAGCGCGGCGCCGATCGCAGTCGCCAGGCCGAGCCCGATCGACTGGTAGGCCTGGGTGAAGCAGAAGCCGCGCTCGTCGGGTACGGACAGGAACATGCTCGGGTAGCCCATGAAATTGCCCGAGTCGACGCTGACCACGCGCTCGGCGGGAAGCATGTCGTCGAGCGCGATAGTCAGCGTCCGGGGATCGATGTGCTCGGCCGTCGAAGTGTCGTCGTACGCGACATCACGCCACCGCCCGCGGGTTTCGATGCTGGCTCGGACGTCCCCGCTCCGGTAGCCGGGCCCTGCTCGGTCGCCGATGGCATGGGTCGCCGCACGGGCGGTCGCCGTGACGCCGCCGACCACCCCGAAGCTGATCTCACGGTGGACGCCGAGCGCGGCCGGGTCGAGGTCGACCTGCACGAGCGTCGCGTCCGGGCCGATCAGCTTGCCGTGTCGCGTCGTCCACATGTTCAGCGCGCAACCCCACCCGACGATCAGGTCCGCGCCGCTGATCAGCTCGGCTGCCAGCGGTGTGGCGAAGCCGCCTGACACGTCGAGGGCCCACGGGTTGTCGCGGAACAGCCCCTTTGCGACGGCGCTGGTCGCCAGCAGTGCGCCGCACGCGTCACCGAGTTCGACGAGGGCATCTCGGGCGCCGCGGGAGCCGCGGCCGGCGATGAACACCGGACGCTGAGCGCGGACGAGCGCCTCGACGATCAGCGCCAGGCCGGCCTCGTCGGGCGGCGGATCGGCCGGACGCGGCTGCGTCGGTACCAGCGCGTCCGGCGCGTCGGCGGCTTGCACGGTGAGCGGCAGGTTGAGCACGACCGTCCGGCGCTCGTCCCGTGCCGTGAAGTACGCCCGAACCGCGGTGGCCACCGCCTCGTCCGCCGACTCGACACGCATCGCGACCGCGCCGACGGACGTTGCCAGCGCGTCCTGGTCGACGTAGAAGTTCGACTTCGTCTCGGTGACGTCGGCGGCGAGCGCCACCAGCGGGGTGCGGCTCTTGGCTGCCTCGGCGATGCCGGTCAGCGCGTTGGTCAGGCCAGGGCCCTGGTGCACAGAGAGCGCCGCCACCGTGTCGCTCATCCGCGCGTAGGCGTCCGCCATGGTGGCTGCGCCGCCTTCGTGCCTGGCGGCGACGAAGCGAGCACCCCCGTCGATGAGGGCGTTGGTGACGTGGAAGTTGCCCGAGCCGACCACGCCGAAGACGTGGTCGACACCGAGCTCAGCGAGGGTCTTCCCGACCGCACGCGCGACGATCATGGTCAAACTTCGACGAGGGCGAGCACCCGGGCCGGGCTGCCCGAGCCGCCGACGATCTTCAGCGGCGACACGACGAGGATCGCGCCGGTTGCCGGCAGCTGCGCCAGATTCTGCAACTGTGTCAGGCCGTACTTGCCGGCACCATGCATCAGCGTGTGGCACGGGAACATGGGGTCGAACCCGGCGGCGGCACCCGCGTCGGTGCCGACGGTCTCGACGCCCAGCCCGACCACGGGCGACTGCTCCGCGAGCCAGTGGGCGCACTCCACCGACATGCCTGGCGTGTGCGGGCCGTCCTCGTCCGCGTTGAGGAACGCCTCCTGCGAAGCGGACCGAGCGTCCCACCCGGTGCGGTAGAGCAGCCAGCCTCCCGCGGGCAGCGGACCGTGCTCGCTCTCCCAGGCGCGGATGTCGTCGACCTCGAGCAGGAAGTCCGGGTTCGCCGCGGCCTGCTCGGAGAAGTCCAGCACGGCAGCCGGCCCGACCAGCCGACGCGGCGGCGCCGAGGCGACGTCCTCGCCGTCCTGGCCGGTGATCCAGTGCTTGGGCGCATCGAAGTGCGTGCCCGTGTGCTCGCCGGTGCGGAAGTTGTTCCAGTACCAGGCCGGACCGCGGTCGTCGTAGTGGCTGATCTCTTCGAACTCGAACTTCGCCGTCTGCCCGAACTGTGGCGGGAGTTGCAGCGTCGGGGTGCCGCTCGACAACGGCGCCGTGAGATCGATGACCTCGACGGTGCCGGACGCTAGTGCCCCGGCGAGCTCGGTAAGGACCGGCATGCTGGCTCCTTAGGCAGGTGGAGGCATCGCGCACGCTACCGGTCAGGTCGCATCCGGCGTCAGCCGCCGACCTGGATGAGCAGCGCCTGTCCGGGATTCAGGGTCGGCATCGGCAGCCCGCACTCGACGAGCACCGAGCCGGGCACGATCAGCTGATCGAGCACGGCCGCGTCGACCCAGCCCGGCGCTGCGATCTCGTGCGCGGACGGCATGCCCAGCTCGGTACGGATCCGGACGCGGTACTCGCGGGACTCGTCCAATCCGGGTAGCGGAACCCGGCCGGCGTGCGCCGCGGCCGACGTGCCGAGGCGGGCCCAGCAGTACACCGCCTCGGACCGGTCCTGGCTGACGACCCCGTGCAGCAGCGTCTCGTCGTCGTCGAGGTCGCCGCGAACCACCGCGCCCGAATGCAGCAACGGCCGCAACTCGCGATAGAGCGCGGCCCATGCCGTCAGCTGCGCGATCTCGTCCGTCGTGCACCGGGTCAGGTCGATCTCGATCCCGGGGTGCCCGAACAGCGCCGTGGCCAGCCGGAACGTCAGCGACGTGACTCGCGCCGTGGTGTGCGACGTGAGCGTCCCGACATGCGCGCCGATCAGTTCCGGCGGCAACAACTGGGCGGTCCATCGCTGGATGTTCTGGCGCTCGTACGGGTCATTGCAGTCCGATGCCCACACCCGGTCGGTGCGCTGAAGGATGCCGAGGTCGACCCGCCCACCACCGCCCGCGCACGACTCGATCTCCAGGTTCGGATGCCGTTCCTTCAACGCGTCGAGCAGCCGGTACAGCGCCTCGGTCTGTGCGTGGACGGCCGG
>WNGH01036236.1_pt1 | contig 15556 bp, 15 predicted proteins | sample 5400631 | NCBI WGS metagenome assembly WNGH01 (sample SAMN13153373, study PRJNA577476) | soil metagenome | isolation source: 115 cm soil or saprolite under Garry oak tree replicate 1 | place: USA:California | collected 2016-06-15
ACCACCAGTTTAGTTACAGCACGCTTAAAACCCGACAGGCAGAGCCAACAGTACCGTACTGAGATCTGTATAGGTCCACTTGCCACCCTTGGGGAACCAGAGCTCACGAATTTGTCGATCATCGCCGACGTACGCCACCTGTTTTGCTTCGCCCGCCGACCAGGCAAATCCATCAATAGCCACAACCGGGGTGGTCGGCGCATTTGCCTGCTGTGTCAGGTCCACACGTTGCCACGTTTTGCCAGCTTCGACAAACAACTCGTGAATATGGTTGTCTAGACCGACATAGGCAACTTGTTTTGTATGACCTTCCGGCCAGGCATAACCAGTGATAACGTCGGTAGCAAGAGGAGCACCCGTGAGCATACTCAGGTCCGTATGTGTCCATCTATTGCCTGCTACCAGGGACATTTCATGGATATGGCGATCTTCACTGGTGAACGCTATTTGCTTGCAGCGTCCCTCCTGCCATTCGTACGCTACCATGATATCTACTGCTCGCGGGCCGTTCGTCATGGCTGTCAGATCCGCGTGTTCCCACGACTTGCCAATTTCCATATACATCTCATGGATATGGCCATCCTGACTAACGTATGCCACTTGCTTACTGCGTCCCTCTTTCCATCCGTAGCCGACCATAAAGCGGCTCCCAGGCAGAGGGGCAGCTGTGATAGCAGTGAGGTCTACGTGCCGCCACTGTCCCCCCATCTCCACGTATAACTCGTGGATATGACCATCATCCCCTATAAACACGACCTGTTTTGAGTGTCCCTCTGACCAGCTGTAGCCTGCAGTCACCAGTCGAGCTGGAGGAGCACCCGTAATCGCGCTTACATCCGCGTGCTGCCACCTTCCTTCTGGCTGTACCCACAATTCATGAATGTGACCATCCATGCTAAGATAAGCCACCTGCTTCGTACTAGATTCCGGCCAGGCATAGCCAGTGATAAATCGACTGCTCGCGGGAGGAGCGCCAGCAAGCGTCGTCAGGTCTGCATGCTCCCACCTTCCCCCCATGCCAACAAAAAATTCGTGAACGTGGTGATCCTGACTCACATAGACAACCTGTTTCGAGCGACCTTCAGGCCAGTCAAACCCAACTAGTGCCTTCATTCTATGTTCCTTCTTTCCACCGTGATATAGTGTTGAGGTAATGCAGTTTAACAAAATAATCCGGGCATCCGTAGGGGCTGATTTATCGTGCCCATCGCCGATTTATCGGCCCTCGGTGGCTGTTCCAAAATCCAGCTTAAAAAGTTAAATCCCATTATCCCAACATTGCTTCTTTATTAAAGGTTTGAAGAGTTCCCCACACAAATTTAGTGTATATTCGATCTGCAAAATACATATTTCCACTTTCAAATGTACCTTGACCAGAGCGAGGAGTTCAAAAGTTATCCCACTTGCGCTGGCTCGTAAGAACAGGTAAAATCGATAGTATTCAAACCATCGAGAAATTGGAGTAGATAGCTATGAATACACCCCTACCGAAGACGACTTCACCAATGACTTCGCAGCTTACTCACGATGCCATCCCCCGGCGTTTGATCGTTACCGCTAGCGTAGTTATTTTCGCGATACGCGATTGGTCGCTGTGGATCCTTTTGCGCCATGGTCCATGGGGGCCGCCTATGCGGCTGGTACTTGGCTCAGAATCGGTTACGGACTCGGTGGAGCGTACGATGGAGGTGTTATTGATGTGGCCAATTGAGGCTTCGATGCTGCATGTGAAGGCGGGCTGGCTGGAGCAGCAGGTCTACGTGTGGGGAAGCATGGAGCAGGGCGCTGCCGTTTCTCTCATTCATACTCTTCTCCTACGCGCGAATCGTGATGAATTGCGTCCTAATCTACATACACAACCCGTGCCAAGCTTACAGGTTGAGTGGGCAGCGGTGGAAGAGATCGAATCTGGCCGCCACGTACTTGATCCAGAGGCTCGCCCGGTGCTAGAGATGGCGCTGCATACCCTGCGCTCCCAGGTACAGCGAGACCCTGAAATTGTCTTGAGGTACCTGGCCGATATGGGCAATATGAGCATCATGCCTGATCGCGGCATAGATTGGTGGCGGCAGGATACAAATGGCTCTCCGGGTAAGGATACCCGGCCCATAGGAGTGCTTAGAGAACCTGTCATAGGCGATGGCGTGCTGACATTGGCGGAGGCGACGTTACTGTATCGTGCGTTCTTCCCCCTGGATGAGCAGATTGACCTCTCGAATTTGCGACGGCGCTTTCTCGCGACGAATCGGCTTGAAGCATTGGATGAAGAGCGCCCGGTGCGCGGGAGAGAGCTGGACTGGCGGCGCATCAGCCGGGCATATCACTATCGAAGCTCGTCTACATGAGCATATCAGGGGTGCAGGCTGGAGACGCGCGGTCTCCTTTTGCTTTTTCGTCCTATCGAAGTTCGTCTGCATGGGAATATCAGGGGTGCAGAGGGCTTTGCCCCCTGCCGGACACGTTGTTCTACTTTAGCACTTGGAAAACTAAAAGTAAATCAGGGGTGCAGGGGGCGAAGCCTCCTGCCGGGGTACGGGGAACGCTGTCTGGGGGACAGTGTGTAGGGGCCCCCGTTCTATTCCTTTGTATGAGCATATCAGGGGTGCAGGGGGCGAAGCCTCCTGCCTGGCGTCTGTGATGTCATGCAACGCATCGACGTGATCCTGAGCATATCAGGGGTGCAGGGGGCGAAGCCTCCTGCCGGGGTACGGGGTGCCCCCGTTCCTTTCCTTCCCTCTCAGCGGGCCGCAGGCCCGCCAAAAGCAGTATGAGTGGATCTCAAAGGAGATACTATGGCAAAAGTGACAACAGGTACCGGCGATACTGGCTATACCGGGCTGATCGGAGAGCAGCGAGTTCCAAAATACGATCCACGCCCGGATACCTTTGGGACCGTCGACGAGGCGACATCAGCTCTGGGATTGGCCCGCGCTGCAACTAAAGACCAGAAAGTAAAAGATTTAATCCTGGGTATCCAGCAAGATCTCTATCTCTTGATGGCAGAGTTGGCAACTCCACCTGAGAACTACGAAAAGATGGGTTTCCGCGTGACGGCTGAACATGTACACCGCCTGGAGCAGCAGGAGGAGGCGCTCAAACGCGAGGTAGAGATTCCCAACAAATTCGTTATACCTGGTGATACGCCCGATGGAGCGGCACTTGACCTCGCTCGCACCATCATTCGACGTGCCGAACGTATGGCCGTGAAATTGCTTCATGATGGCGTTATCGAGAACAAAGAGCTGGTGGTCTATCTCAACCGCCTTTCCGACCTCGTCTTTATCACCGCTCGTTACGTGGAGGTGAAATCGTCGCTGGCACACCTGCCAGATTGACTGCATAAGCGAAACCGAAATCCACTCCTAAAGCAGGGGTGCAGGGCCCGATACATTCCTGGGCATGGCGCAGCTTATCAGGCGAAACCGAGATCCACTCCTAAAGCAGGGGTGCAGGATGCAAAACACAACCTATCCCGGGCTCACGGCTCAGGCGAAACCGAAATCCACTCCCCAAGCAGGGGTGCAGGGGACGCAGTCCAAGCGGGCCGCAGGCCCGCCAGAAGCATGAGGAGTTGATGTCAGATGTGAAACCTTCGACAGGGGTTCCTGGCAACTCCCCTTTGTTATACGCTAAACTATAGGGTTAGAAAGGCAACAGCGCAGCACGCAATGAAAAAAGATTCGAAGCCAGTTCCTAATCAGCGGCTGAGAGAGGAGCGTGAAATCCGTGGATGGTCGCAGAAATACGTAACAGACCAGATAGGCGTTGATCCCTACTACCTTAGTCGCTGGGAGCGCGGCACGGCGACCCCCAGCCCTCACTACCGCCAGAAGCTCTGCGCTCTCTTTGGCAAGAATGCCAAGGAATTAGGCCTGCTGCAAGACGAGCGCAGCTCAAGCAGCGAGCAGTTGACCAGCGAAGCTGCTGTAGAAGGCATTGCCCAGGTAAAAGGGTTATCACTGTCGGCTGCTTTGTCTGCCATTCCTGCTTCGAAGACGGCGGTGCGCGACCCGGCTATTCCCCTTCCTGCCGCAGAAATTTCACAACTCGTCGGTCGCGATGAAGCACTTTCTCAGCTCAAAGCGCGTTTGTGCAGTGGAGAGAACTCGTTGTCCACGGCGCTCAACGGCTTGCCAGGAGTTGGCAAAACTGCGTTAGCGACAACACTGGTTCATGACCCCGAGGTCTCGCATCACTTTCGCGATGGTATCCTCTGGTCGGGGCTTGGACCGCAACCTGATGTACTGGCACTGCTGGGCCGTTGGGCCAGATTGCTTGGTATTAATCCCACTCAAGTAGCTGGCCTGACCAGCATTGAAAACTTGACAACGGTGCTGCGCATTGCTACTGGCATGCGCAGCATGTTGCTGGTGATCGATGATGCCTGGTATATCGACCAGGCATTGGATTTCAGGGTGGGCGGACCTCACTGCTCTTACCTGCTGACGACCCGCTTTCCGTACGTTGCGCTGCAATTCGCGGCTGAAGGGGCAAAGGTAATCCAGGAATTGAGTGAACATGACGGCACAAGGTTATTGGCACAACTGGCGCCAAAGAGTGTCATCAACAACCCACCAGCAGCCCGATCCCTGGTACGCTCGGTTGGTGGTCTTCCACTGGCCCTCACTATTATCGGTAAACACCTGCGGGCACAGTCCCTGAGTGGTCAACCACGCCGGCTGCAGGCCGCCATGGAGCGATTGCGCAGTGCCGCAGAACGCCTGCGCTTGAGCGAGCCACAAGCGGTGCTGGAACGCTCGCCCAATTTGCCTAAGGGCATTCCCGTATCGCTGCAGGCAGTTATTGGGATCAGCGATCAGCAGTTGGATGATCAGGCAAGGCGGACATTATATACATTAGCGGTCTTTCCTGCCAAGCCGAACAGCTTCTCTGAAGAGGCTGCGCTGGCAGTATGCCAGGAACCTGTTGAAGTGCTCGACACATTAAGCGATGCAGGCTTATTAGAAAGCGGCGAACCAGATCGCTATACGCTGCATCCCACCATTGCCGACTATGCAAAGCTACGCCTTGCTGATACTTCCCCTTATATGCGCATGGCCGAGTACTTTGCCAGCTATGTAGAGGCCCACCAGAAAGACCATTCTGTACTTGAACAGGAAAGCAGCAACTTATACGCGGCGGCCAATATTTTGTATGATCTTGCGCGGGCCGCAGCCAACAAAGGCGATATTGTCGAGGCGAAACGACGCGCTCTGCAGGCCTTAACGATCTTCGAGGTTCTTGATCATACTAAGGCAAGCGAAGTAAGTAAGTGGCTGGATGCACTTTAGATTATCTTTCGGGACAAAAAGAGGAAAGCTATGGAAGAAACACCCCGTCCACCGATGATCATGCCGCACCTGGTTGGTCGAGCAAGCCAGCTTGCAACCTTGCAGCTGCTTGTTGAGCAGGCAAAACGCGGCGAGGGACACCTGGTCCTGATCAGTGGGGAAGCAGGCATCGGAAAATCACGCCTGGTGGCTGAGGTAAAAACCTCTACCACGTCGCAGGGGTTTCTTCTATTGCAAGGCAATTGCTTTCCGACTGATGTGACCTATCCCTATGCGCCGTTGCTCGACCTCTTACGCTCCCTCTTCGCGTCACGCCCGGCTGCACCACTTGCGACTGAGTTGGAGCGTTTAGCTCGTGACCTCTTTCCCTTGCTGCCTGAACTCGTCCCCGATCAGGCGATGCCACTGCTGCCCCTCGAGCCCGAACAAGAGAAACGCCGTCTCTTCGCAGTGCTGGCGAACTTTTTCCTCCGCCTGTCAGCATCCTCCCCACTCCTTCTCATCATCGAAGACGTGCATTGGAGCGACAGCACCAGCCTGGACTTTCTTCACACGCTCGCGCGGCGCACGGTCTCTCAACCTCTTCTTCTGCTGGTCACCTACCGCCAGGATGAAATGCGTGCAGAGTTGAGCAGCTGGCTCGCACAGCTCACCCGCGAGCGGCTGGCCGAGGCGCTCCGGCTCGTGCCTCTTTCGCGCAACGAAGTCGATACGATGTTGTCGGCCATCTTTGAGGAGCGACACACCAGTTTCGACATGCGCCGCTTTCTGCACGGGGAACTCCTGGATGCTCTCTACACTCTGACGGAAGGCAACCCCTTTTTCGTCGAAGAAACGCTCAGCGCCATGATTGCCGCCGGCGACATTTTCTACGCACAGGGCTACTGGAATCGCCGATCACTGCCTGCAGCGCGCATTCCGCACAGTGTTCAGGATGCGGTGCAACAACGGACACAACACCTGGGGGAAGCGGCCAAACAGGTGTTGACCCTGGCCGCGGTCGCTGGGCGGCATTTTGATTTTGCCCTTCTCCAGCAGCTCACCGGCTATGATGAGGAGCAGCTCCTCAAGGTCATGAAAGAATTGGTGTTTGCTCAACTCGTGGTCGAAGAATCCACCGAACAGTTCGCCTTTCGACACGCCTTGACCCGGCAGGTCATTTACACGCACCTCCTGGCACGTGAGCGCACGAGAGTGCATCGCACTATTGCCGAGACCATGGAGCAGCTTCCTCCTGCTGCCCTCGATGCGCATGTGGAGGACCTGGCCAATCATTTTTATCAGGCCAAAGTCTGGCAAAAAACAGTGGACTATGCGCAGCGCGCCGGAGAGAAGGCATTACGACTGTACTCGCACCGTGCCGCCATCAACTATTTCACCTGGACGCTGGAGGCTGCTGATCACCTGTCCCTCCCTCCTACATTGCCCTTGTATCGAGCACGTGGGCAGGCCTATGATACGCTTGGCGAGTTTGAACACGCACAGCGTGATTACACCCAGGCATTAGATGCGGCTCGCACTAAGCATGATCGCGCGGCAGAATGGCAAAGCGCAATTGACCTGGGGTTTCTGTGGGCGCAGCGGGACTACACGCGGGCAGAAACCTGGTTTCGCCAGGCGCTGATCCTGGCGCAGGCACTGGAGGATCCTGTGCTGCACGCGCGCAGCCTCAACCGCATCGGCAACTGGCACCTGAACGTGGAGCAGCCACAGGAGGCGCTGCGCTACCACCGGGAGGCGCTGGCCATATTCCAGCAGCTGCATGATGCACGCGGAATTGCTGAGACGCTGGACCTGCTGGGGATGACCAGCTACCTTGGTGGCGATTTGAGCGGGGGCACGGCTTACTACCAGCAGGCGATCGCGCTTTTTGAGGAACTCGGCAACAGGGAAGGACTGACATCAAGTCTGGCAACGCTCACCATGTGCGCTTCGACCTACCATACCGATGCGCTCATCGCAGTCGCGAGTTTGGCCGAGGTATTACCGGATGCCGAACGGGCGGTCAAGGTCGCCCATGAAATTGGTCAGCGTTCAGCTGAATCCTATGCCCTCTTTCAGTTAGGACTCTGTCTGGGGTCGCAAGGAGAATATACCCATGCATTGGCTGAATGCCAGCAGAGTTTGCATATCGCCGAAGAGATTGAGCATCGCCAGTGGCAAACGGCAGCCCACGCCATGCTAGGGGGAGTGTACAGTGGTTTGCTTGCACACCGGCAGGCCAGGGACCACTTTGAGCAAGCGTTGGTCCTCGCTCAGGAGACGCACTCACTCTTCTGGACTCGTATGGCTACGGGCTATCTCGCCTCCGTCTCTATCCTGTTGCACGATTATGCTCGCGCCGGGGCGCTACTTCACACTGCGCTCAGCCCCGGCACAGCCATACAAACCATGGCGCAGCGCATGCTCTGCTGCGCATCCGTGGAACTCGCACTCGCGCAGGGACAGCCCGCTCATGCCTTAAATATTATCGATCGGTTGATGGCATCCGCTGCACAGGGAACTGAGGGACAAAACAGCCTGCGTGTCTTGAAACTGCGCGGCGAAGCGCTGGTCATGTTGCAGCGGCCGGTCGAAGCCGCAGTTGCCTTCGAGGAAGCGCAAGAGATTGCCAGGACGCAGGGGGTGCGACCAATGCACTGGCGCATATGTATCGCCCTCGGCAGCCTCTATCAAGCCCAGGGGAGGAACACAGAAGCTGAGCAAGAGCCTCTTCATGACAATTTTCTGCAACTGGCGAGGGCCATGTTACCCCATTCCCGTCCGCTCTCACCCAAGCAGGCTGACAAGCAAGCTTTCGGGGGACTGACAGCGCGTGAACGCGAAGTAGTGGCACAGATTGCGCAGGGGAAATCCAATCGCGAGATTGCCGACCTCCTGGTGCTGAGCGAACGGACCATCGAAACCCACGTGAGTAATATCAAGTTCAAGTTGAGCTTCACCTCACGTATCCAGATTGCAAGCTGGGCGATCGAAAGAGGATTGAGGTAGAGGCCAAATAACCTCTTACAAGCGATCTCGAAAGGCGGCAATCTGCGCGCTATGTTCGCGCTTGTGTCCATAGTACATGTACACAATGACATCATCCAGCGCATAGTCCATGCCGTACCATGCAAGTGTTCCAGTCTGGCGGAACTGTTCTGGGCGAATCTGCGCGGCCAGTGACATCACCTGCGCGTGTGCGTCATTGAACTCATTGAGAACCTCTCTCACTGTTCTCCCTCTGCGTCTCTCCACCTCGGTGTCGTTAAACTGGCCACCCAGCTCGGTAAATTTGTCCAGGTGGGGTGTCGGGAGCCTTCTGACAAACCCGGACAGAACATCTACCAGGACCTCTTCATAGGAAGCCAGGTGGGCGATAATGTCCTTGACCGACCAGACACCACATGCTCCTGCTTCCTCCCAGGCTGCTTCAGGAAAGCCCTCGGTAGTCTGGAACACCGTCTGGTGGCCGTACTTCAAAATGTCCGTTGCGTTCATTGCTTGTTCCTTTCTCTCTGTTTCAGCTCCGCTGGCCAGCGGGCAACATCGACCTCTCCTCTGGTCGATAAACGCAGGGCTACACAACTTAGCGCAATCCTGCGAATAGATCGTCCTCAATCCTGCCTCCACCGTTTACCAGGCTGAAGGCACGGTAATAACTCTGGGTACCCCACAACGTTTCGCGCTGCTCTTGTGATAGATCTTCCAGCACATGATAAGCGGGAAGTTGTGTCCGGTGGCAGGAAATTGCGCGCGCGACTGTGTGCGAGTAGCTCCACGTATCAATCCTGGTTGTCACGGCCCATCCTGGCCAGGTGACAATACCTCGCTTGACACCATTGATATGCATGACTAGATCGCCGAAGACGGATTGATAGACACCAAACACTTCCATGGTCTCGGCCATATAATACAACTTTGAGACGCTATGCGCGGCCAGGTCACGATGGTACGGGGAATCCTGGTTGGCGGCCTCAACAATTGCGGCTGTTGTGAACTGGCTAATGGCAATATGATCCGGGTGTCCATATCCTCCAAATGGCCCAAAGGTGATTACCACCTCTGGCCTGACAAGCCGCAGGTATCCGGCAATCTTAGCAATCGCCTCGGCAGGATGCGCCTCATCAAGATCTCCATCCAGGTAATCCAGAAAATAGACACTATGGAGACCAAGTACATTGGCGGCTGCGCGTACCTCGGCCTCGCGCAGCTTCCCCAGCGTCTCCAGGCCTGGATATTCGCTCTCTTTGCCGGGCCAACCACGTTCGCCGCGAGTTGCAACCACCAGATGGATCTCGATTCCCTCGGCGGCGTACTTTGCCAGCATCCCGCCGTTACCGAGTGATTCGTCATCGGGATGGGCCAGAATAGCCATCAATTTCTTTACCATAGCAGTCACTTTCCATTCTGTGAACCGGTTTTCTTTTGCCGTGACTTGAAGTAGACGCCAGTATCGGAACGGTTCCGGCTGACTCTCTCATTGTAACTGGACCGCGTCGCAAAACCATCGTGGTAAGTACGGAGAAATTGGATATGGCCCACGTAGATAACCGGCAGAATGACACGTAGAACTGAAAATCAGAATATATTGAAGAAGTGATCCTCGCAGAGCTGGGGTCCCTACCTGAGTGAACGCGCCTGGGGCACAGTACGTGAGGATTATAGCGCCGCTGGCTGCGCCTGCCGGATGATACACACCTGCCGTTATAAATCCGTTCGCTCGTCGGGCTGATCCCTTTATGCGCGGTGGAGACCATCGAACCACATGTGCTCGATGCCCTGCATCGTTTTACCTACGTTCTGCATACCAATGATAGCAATGTGGAGACCATCGAACCACATGTGCTCGATGCCCTGCCGAGGTTTAAATATCACCTGACCTGGTTTCTGACCTACCGGCCCGACCTCACGCGGCTGGTATCTCACTGGCATCTGGCAGTTGCCAGTGAGCGCCCCCTGCTGGCTCTGGTACGAGGTCATCATATGAAGCAATTGCTCAAACGCATGCTCGACCCCGCCGAGTTTCTGAGCGACTATGGCATACTCTCCCTGAGCAAATACCATGCCGATCATCCCTATGTGTTAAACGTCGATGGCACTGCGCATACTGTACGCTACGAACCAGCCGAGTCACGCACGGAACTCTTCAGCGGCAATTCCAACTGGCGTGATAACCTCTTGTTTCACGAGTTCTTTCATGGCGATACTGGAAAGGGCCTTGGCGCGAGCCACCAGACGGGCTGGACGGGACTGGTCGCCTCGCTGATACAACAACAGGGTGTCTATAGCATGGAGGACAGGGCAGCGATCTCGAAGACTGGGCATTTGCAAACTGCGCCTTTAAGCTACGACTTACCGGAGCGGAGATGAGACAGGCAAACCGCTTACTCCTCTTTATCAGAGCCCTTTTCAGCACTGCTCACGATGCCCTTGGGTGGTTTACCCATTGTGCCTACCGCTGACCAAAATGTGCATTAGAGAAGCTTTGTACTAAAAGCGTTTGCTCTTCAATCTTTTCAGCTCACAGTTTTTGGCTGTTATCTCCCCGTTTGAGGGTAAATTTTGGAATTAAACTGGTGGAATGTTTCCAACTATCCTATCGGCAAGCTAAATCTCTTTATCAGCATAGACAACTCTTAAAAGGGCCATTTTAACGTCTTTTCTGGATAACTGAGCAACCAATCCACTATATCGTTGGGAATGATGCACAAAAACTTCTGACCTCACCCACATTTCTAGCTCATCGAGACCAATAATCTGGTAGTGGCTAATCGCAGGACAATGCTGCTCACATGCTCGAATGAATTTCGTGCGGAACTGAGCATTCACTTCAACATTTGTGAGAAGAACATACGCACCAGGTTTCTTGTTTTGAAGCAGTCGATGTAACTCACAGGGGTGAGCTTGAGAAGTGCATGTGTAAAGTGCAAGCAACTGTCTACGAGCTTCCTTCTGACCTACACGGGCCGTTACCTTATGCTTAAATTGAAAAATTACCAGTTGATGCGGCTGTATGAGCTCTGTCAATAAGGCACATCCTGTTTCAGGATACCATTCCCCTAGTATATCGTCGATTTCCCCATCAATGCCGCCATCTGACCCCATTCCACCCAAAAGAAATCCTTTATAGCGAGACCCCAGGAGAAGACCACACAGTTCAGTAAATCGGTCAGGACCAAGATCATCACATGCATAGATAAAAGCTGGTGTTGCCATACATCCCCTTTTCTCTTGTCACCTTTGGTGGAATCTTTCTAATTATCCTGTGGCTAAGTGGTCTGTAATCGTAGCTCTGTGAAACAATCTCGACAGCATACTTGTGTAAATTCTACTAGTTTAATTCCCAAATTGATAGTTTGAGCATGCGAGGTGAGTGTGGTTTGACTCATAAGTTGGTTCTTCCCACGGGATGCGCAACGAGTTGTATCTCAGAAGTCGAACTGGGGTGAGAGCGTCCTTCATTGCTCTCACGTTTGCATAAGGCAGAGAGAGCCTTTCCTCACGCCAAACAGAGGGAAAGCTGAGCTGATCGGATGGGGCCGAGGTCGGCAGTCTTCCTGCCAGACGCATTCTAACACATGGGTGGGTCAGCGTTTGGGGCCACGGCCCATGATGCTGTTCATGACGCTTCCTCCTTACACTAGGACCAGTAAGGGCGAGGTGCATGAGCTGGGCCTTGGAGTGAGGAACTGCTCTCACAGAGCTCTTTCTGACCCCTTGTCAGAAAAAAGCGAGAGCATTGAACGGGCCTGTGAAGACACTTCAGCCGAAGGGACAGCTCGTTGCGCATCTCGTGGGAACTCCGTCAGGTTTGATAAACACTGCCCGCTTGAATGGATCAATCTCTGATGATATACTCGTGATAAAGCAACAGTTTAAGATACCCCTTAACTCACAAGATGAGAGGTCAGATGGAAGGGATTTCATTGTTCACTTCCTCTAAAGGAATAGGTGCGTCTCCTCAAGTATTATTGGTTCATCGCTTGCTGATCTCGTCAAGGAAGGGAGAAAGAACTGGTAGCAGGAGATCAGCTCGGAACACAATGTTGTAATGGGTGGCACCAGGCAAGATGGCGAGTTGTGATGGGATGAGGTGTTCACCATTCCAGCCAGCATCCTTCAAGCCACCGCCAAAGAGGTTGAAAAACGCTACCGCATGGGAAGGAGGAAGACCATCAGAATCGCCAGCGATAATCAGCGTGGGGGTTCTCAAAGCGGAAACACGCTCTGTCCAATCATAGTCCTGACCCATGGCTTCCACCATTTTGGCGACAAATCGAGGGAAATCTTCTGGCTTTGGCGCAACACGCATATAGGCATCATAGATGGGAGTACTCATAAAAAACTCAGGGGCGATGGATGTCATGCCTGTTTGCATTTCGGGATGCCAGCCAGTACGTTTGAAAGGTGTGGAGATCACCACGAGTTTGTTGACACGCTCTGGATGGCGAATGGCGGTCTGCAGAGCCACGGCACCGCCAAGAGAGAATCCAAGCAGGTCGGCTTTTTCGAGTCCGAGATGGTGGATGAGGCCAGCGATATCGTCAGCCATTTGCTCAAAACGGATGGGGCGGTCCGTGAGGGCTGTGCGCCCGTGTCCATAAAGATCGACACCAATGACCTGATACTTCTCAGCAAGCGCGGGAGAAAGAGCGGCGAACATCTCAAAGGTCCCAAAGCCACCGTGAAACATGATCAAAGGCTTGCCAGTTCCATGAATCTCGTAGTAAAGGTTGATTCCGTTTACAGAAGCGTATTTTCCTGTTGGATTGTTCGTATTGGTTGTCATGAACAACTACTCCTTTGGTTTCAGTTGTGAGAACACCTCAGCTATTCCCTGCTATCTCTGGGCGAAGCCGGGCAATGCACTCAACGCTCTTTCTTCCCTTATCATTCTTTTCGAAAAGAGAAAAATCGGAAGAAGAAAGCAGCCCCAAATCAAAAAGAGGAGCAATTGGTGCACTATTCGCCGCTGTCAACGGCAACATGTGCAATCGCTTCCCGTACCCAGGTAGGCCGGTAGGGGAAGCGCTCAACCTGCTCGCGCGTAGTGACGCCGCTGAGTACCAGTATTGTGCGCAGGCCGCTCTCGATCCCTGCAATAATATCGGTATCCATGCGATCTCCAATCATCACCGATTCCTCGGAATGCGCGTTGATGGCGCGCAGGGCAGTACGCATCATCAACGGGTTCGGCTTGCCGATGAAGTAGGGCTTGACGCCCGTGGCCGCGTTAATCAACGCGGCCACAGCCCCGGTCGCGGGGACGATTCCTCCCTCGCCAGGACCCATTACATCGGGATTGGTGGCAATGAAACGCGCGCCAGCAGCCACGAAGCGGATGGCGCGGGTAATGCGTTCAAAGCTATACATGGTCGTCTCCCCCAGTACCACGTACTCAGGGTCCTGGTCGGTCAGGACATAGCCTATATCATGCAGCGCTGTCGTCAACCCCGACTCTCCGATAACATAGGCGCGTCCGCTGGGCCTCTGCGCGTGCAGGAACTGCGCGGTAGCCAGCGCGGAGGTGAAGATCGCTTCCGGGGGCACATCCAACCCCATATAGGACAACCGCACCTGCAGGTCACGCGGTGTGTACAACGAGTTATTGGTAAGAATCAAGAACGGAATCCCTTGCGTTCGCAGGCGCTCTACAAACTCGGCTGCGCCAGGAAGAAGCTTCGCACCCCGCACGATGACTCCATCCATGTCGATCAGGTAATTCTTGATACCGTCCATGTACATCTCTCCATTATATTCTGCCTCGCGCACCTCTTAAGCAACCTGTGTACCCTTCTGCTGCTCCGTCTGATTATCATCCATCCGAGCTGTGTAACTGTCGTAATCAGGGGAAAAACGCCGGTAGGTACTTGACATCAATGGCGATGCAATCATGAAATCGGCAGAAGCTCGATTGCACGCAACAGGAATATTCCACACCACGGCGATCCGTAAGAGGGCCCGCACATCCGAATCGTGTGGCTGTAAGGTGAGCGGATCCCAGAAGAAGATCAGCAAATCGATCTCGCCTGCTGCGATCTTTGCCCCAATCTGCTGATCACCTCCCAACGGCCCGCTTTGCAGCCTGTTTGTTTCGATACCGAGTTCATGTTCCAGCAGTTTGCCCGTGGTTCCTGTTGCTCTTGTTATGTTGCCTGCCTCCGCTTACTTTTTATGAGCAGCATCACTGGGCCGCTCATCCCCCATTGGGACAGGTACCGTATGCCGCTCACAGGTAGGCACGATGCGCCATTCTCGCTCAGACACCGCGTAGGCGATGGCGGTCGTGGCTTTCTCGTTACAATTGTGATAGACACATGGCAGTGACGGATAGAACGTTATCTGTCGAAAGTTATCATTCATTATTTTACCTCACATTTGTGAAGAAACTACTTTGTCATTACAATTCGTTGACAACCGGTAATATCGTGCAGTATACTGCACAATTATGATATTACCGCGAAAAAGCGTGCAATGTCAAGTAGCTTCAAGGAGAAAAACGCGATGTTGACCGCAGAACGACGACGTTCGATCATACACACCTTGCAGCGCGACGGCAAGGTCCTCGCCTCGGAGTTGAGCCGGACCCTACATGTCTCAGAAGATACCATTCGGCGTGACCTGCGCGAACTGGCCGCTGGGCAGCAGCAGGTGTCAGGAGCCAAGGTTGCTATCGCCCGGGCCGCCGTAGGGCTCATCCGCCAGGATCAGGTGATCATCTTGGATGGAGGCACCACGCCTTTACAGGTGGCGCTGCATCTGCCATCCGATCTTCGCGCCACGGTGATCACGCACAGCCCGCCCATCGCCTTGGCCCTGGCAGAGCACCTGCTAATTGAGGTCATCCTGATCGGGGGGAAACTCTATAAGCGTGAGCTGGTGACCACCGGTGCGGCAGCCGTCGAGGCCTTTCGGAACATCCGGGCCGATCTCTGTTTTCTGGGCATAAGCAGCGTGCATCCAGAGATCGGCATCAGTACCTTCGATCTCGAAGAAGCCTATGTGAAGCGCGCTATGATCGGGAGCGCGGCTGAAGTGGTGGCGCTGACGTCCGCGGAGAAGTTGGGTACGGCTTCGCCCTACATCATCGGACCCCTCAGCGACCTGACGCACCTGGTGACCGAGCGCTCTGTCTCTAACGAGGTGCTGGCTACCTACCGGGCGGCAGGCCTTACCGTGGTGCGCGCCTGAAACGATCCGATCTCATCAGGCCACGCGCTGCTGCGGGGCGCTCGATCCTCGTACCACTAACCGCCCCTTCAGAATCACCTGGCGTGTGGGGC
>WNGH01003245.1_pt1 | contig 15554 bp, 12 predicted proteins | sample 5400631 | NCBI WGS metagenome assembly WNGH01 (sample SAMN13153373, study PRJNA577476) | soil metagenome | isolation source: 115 cm soil or saprolite under Garry oak tree replicate 1 | place: USA:California | collected 2016-06-15
ACTTTGCTACAGATTCTGTCGGTCACCCTTTTCGAGAAGATGCCCTTGCAGCAAGCTTTTCCGGGCAGCGATTCCAGTTCAGACAGTATTAGTATCAACAACCAATTGAATCTCTTCGCGATTTAACCGGACAGCAGTGCACCTCCCTAAATTATCAGCTTTCGATTCCGGACGATTGAAGATGCGAAATGCAATCCCCAAACCCCCTTACCCACCGCCACAACCACTCGGAATCTACCACTGTAGCAGTAATCTCGTAGGCATCATCCAGTTCCATCACATGCTGATCCGCCGATAACGGCGACTCCAGCAAATGACAGCCCGCCGCCTTGTCGATGTGGAAGGAAATGCGAATTTGCTGACCCTCGCCGAACCCAAACCGCCCGTCATCATCGTACTTCTGCAAGTCGAATTCCTTTGGCCGCTCGAAGCTCAGCGTCAGGGCACGGGCGGAAAGGATGCGGTGGATCGCCAGGCTGCGCTCGTTATCGAAACCTTTGTAGCGGCAAACGAGGTAGAGCCGCGGCCCCTGCTGGGCGAGGCCGAGCGGCATCACCTCGATCGTGGCACGCGTGCCTACCGCGTTTTTGTAATCGAGTTCGAGCCAGCGGTTGGCGTAAAGGGCGTTGCTGACTTCCTCGAAGACGCCGGGCTTGATCTTTGGAGGCAGCAGCGGCTGCGTTTCACTCACGACGCGCACCTTGGATAGCCACTCGCGCTCGCGCCTGGCGTTGGCGTGAGGGTCGAGGTTGGTGCGGGCCTGGGCGAAGAAGCCTTCCATCGATTTCATCAGGTTAGCCGGCAAGAGGTTGCGCAGATGTTGCTCGGCGAGGGTAAGCAGCAGCGATTCCTGTTCGCTGAGCATCGGCAGCGCCAATCCTTTGGCGCGCTCCTTCCAGCAGTAGCCGTAGGGCTTGTTTCGGTCATCGCGCTCGATATCGAAGTGCTCGGTGAGCATTTCAAGCTGGCGCTGAATGGTACGCAGGTCGCGGGCAAAGCCGGTGCCGGTGAGCTGTGCGTGCAGTTCGGAAGCGGACACCTTGCGCTTGCGCGGGATGCGCCGCAGCAGTTCGAGCGCGAGGAGAACGGTTGCGTGGGTGTCGGGGCGCTTGGACATGGTGGTCAAAGCCCGAGATCAGCTCGCCCGGAGAATAGCTGCCAGACCCGTACCATGGCGTAGGTATCGAGCCCGCAATAATCGAGCAATTGGCGCTCGATCTCGGCTTTCCGGGACGGTGGGGTGTCCGGGTGAATGGCTTCGAGGTAGGCGGCCATCGCCATGCCGCCATCCTGCACACCGTCGAGCGCGTCATAGCGCAGGTCAGGGGCGATGGTCGGTAAAAGATACTTGATGCTCCAACTGCCTTGCTGTTCGGGGTGGTAGTAATGTTCGCGGGCAATCGGCAGGAGATCGACGAGGCGCTCGTTGATCGCGAGCAGCGGGCGTGCCAATCCGGGCAAGCGTTCGGCCAGATAGCGAATGCGACCGCTTTCGAAACTGGAGTAGACGTAAATCGGACCACGCTCGCCACACGCGGCGATCAACGCCTCGGCAATCTTCCTCGACGGGTCTTGCCCGGACAGGTCCAGGAAGGCTTGCTGCGTCAGCTTGCCGGTGCGCGTAAGGCGGTGCAGGCTGAACTGGAACGGAATCTGCGTATTCGGGCACGTGCCTTTCCAAATTGGCACGGTCAGCATGATGGTCTCGAAGTCCAAGAAGTAGCCCGGAAGACTGTATGCCATGAGCGCATCTGCGGCGCTCGCGGCGTCGAAATAGACGGTGCCGGCCAGAGTGTGCGCCTTGACCCTGTATTGTTTGGCGGTCAGGCACTCGTCGGGTACTTCACGCAAGTCGGTTGCCGCTTCAGCCTCAATCAAAGCGAGCAATTGGTCGTTTTTGTTGGGCAACCAGCTTACGGGATATTCTGCAGTGACCGTATCACGTTCGCAGTAGTCGAGAAACGCGCAAGGGTAGGGATTGGAACAATGGGCGCCGGTTTCTATCTCGGGCTCCTTGCGCTTGCGGGCGATGACTTGAGCTGCGGCAATCCACGTCCTCACTTCTTGTTCTCGCCCGAAAGCTTGCTCGGTAAAGTCAACCTCCTTGAGGAGACCCTGGTAGTCGCCTCCACCGAGATAGACCCACTGGCCGTCGATGTGTGCCAAGGCAACCGAATCCACTGGGACGCCGGCGGCGCGCGCGATGAAGGTCTGGATGGCGATGTCGTCTGCGTGGGTATCCTTTAGCTTCGAGGCAGATTTGACCTCGACCATGCGCCACACCTGCCTCCCTTTCCTGCGTAACGGCAACATCACGTCGACATAGGCACGTGCGCCATCAGCGGTGAATCCGGCCTCGAACAGCGGGCGCGACGAATCGATCAGGTCAGCAGTACGGGCAATTACTTCGTCATACCCTTCGACATTCGGATCGAACACCACGCCTTTGCCCTTTGGGTCGTAGATCTTCTGGGCGATCTTGCCGACTTCATGCCCCACCTGAAATCTGGCCTTGGTCTGAGCGCTAGGCTCTGGACTTTCTCGGCCGTGAATTTCCAGCCATAACCGTTTTGGGCACTGGCGATAGGCAAGCAGTTTCGATTTCGAAAGATTGCGCATAGTGATTTCCTTTCCTCGCTTCCGTTGCCGTCTCACCGAGGCGGCGAAATGCGTTTTTCAATCGTTTGACATTATTCAGGCCACTCCCATCGCCACCAATATCATCGCCAAGGTCGCTTCAGGAGCGTGCTTTAGTAAACTTTAGGCCATTATCACACGTACCCAATGGTCAAACGAACCCGATGCCGGTCCGACCACCTTCCTTTAGTGCGCAGTCGGCGTCGAGGGCTGCAATCAATGCGGCTGCGGATTCGATAGGACGGAAGCGGTGCTGGCGGATGACGGCGGCAAAGTCCCCGGGGGTGAGTTTCGTGAGTCGGTTGAGTTGCGCTCGTAGTCCCGGTTTCGGTTTCGGTATCGTCAAGGCAGCGCAGTGGCGGAGCAGCAGATTCCACGCCTGCTCCGGTGTCAAAAAATCGAACTTCACCTTGAGGTCGAAACGGCGCAATGCGGCCTGATCCAGCCCGTCCATCAGATTGGTCGAGGCAATGAAGAGGCCGGCGTAGCCTTCCATCTGGGTCAGCATCTCATTGACCTCAGTCACTTCCCACGACCTATGGGCGCCGCGCCGATCCTGGAGGAAGCTGTCGACTTCGTCGATAAGTAAAATGGCACCGTCGCGCTCGGCCTGCTGAAATGCTTGGGCGATGTTCTGCTCGGTGCCACCGACGAACTTCGACAGCAGATCGGAAGCCCGTCGCGTCTGCAGAGGCATGCCGAGGCAGTCCGCCAGCCAGCGGCCGTAAGCGGTCTTGCCGGTGCCCGGCGGGCCGTACAGGCACAGCCGGCCTTCCCGGTGGCGAGCCAGTCCGTCTGCGACCTGGGCCAGATCGGCATCGGCATGAATGAAGGCCGGATCGTAGGTTTCCGGCAGCCGATCCGGGTCGTGGTGGCGGATCGGGCGATGTCCCTGTGCGACTAGTGTGTTGCCGATCAGGTGCTCGATAGCCTGAGCGGAGTTCGTATTACCCAGTTCCTCATGAATGGAACGCACGACCGACGCTGCCCTCGTCACCACCGCCGGCGCCAGCTCCTCCGATTCGGCGACGCGGGCCACGGCCGGTGCATCGAGCATGTCGCCGCAGGCGTTGCGGATGATCTGCTGGCGCTGCCGCTTGGACGGCACCGGCAGTTCGATCACCACGTCGAAACGCCGAATGAAGGCTGGATCGAGGCAACGGATCGAGTTCGACAGCCACAGGGCCGGTACGGGATTGTCTTCGAGCATGCGATTGATCCACGCCTTGCGTGTCTGCGCCGTGCTCTTCTTGCCAAAAAAGCTGTCGCCGTCGTTGAACACGTCTTCGGCTTCGTCGAATACGATCATCGCCCGCCGCTGGGCGAAAAAACTTTGCGCGGCGCGAAACGCTCGCAACCGCTTCTCGCCGCTAACGGGGTCGCCGTCGCCATCTTCGCTAGCGACTTCGAACAGTTCGCAACCCACGTCTGCCGCCAGAACCCTGGCCAGTTCGCTCTTGCCGGTACCGGGATCGCCATACAGAAAGATATTCACGCCCCGCCGCTCAGAGGCCAACGACTGGCGCAGGTAGGGCCGCAGGACCGCAAGCGAACGATCGATATGCTCGTAGTCACCGAGAGAGAGCGACGGTGCCGCCGCCGGTGCCACGATGTCGCGCAACAGACTGAGCGGGTCAGATTCGGACGACAGGATGTGATCGGCGAATTGATCGGAGAGCAGGTTGACCTTGCCGCGTAGGTTCGACGTTCCGCTACGATCGACGGTGACCAAGCCTGAACGGGCCAGAACCCCGTGGGCCGAGAGGGATTCGCGCACCTCGCGCTCGGGTAGATCGAGAAGCACGGAGAGCACATGGAAGACCTTGGTCGAGGAGATCTGGCCAAGCCATTCGGAGGTGTCGTTGAGCAGGCGTTCGTCGTAGATCAACACCATGAATTCGAGAATCTTGGCATCGTTCGCCGACAGGCCGACCAGGGAGGACAGGCGGGTAATGTTCCTTTTCAGGCAGACGGGAACTCCGAGATTCCGCAGTTTCCTCTCGGCCAGCTTATGCAGACGGCGCAGGTCGGCAAGCACTGCCTTCGGCTCAAAGTTGCGGGAAGTCGGATCCAAATCGGTATCGTCGTCCCAATCGAGACTGCCGGAACTGCCATCGTCGGGTTCCCCGTCAATCCAGCGACCGAGCCCCAGTGCCACGGCCAGCATATCGTTGCTGAAACTGTGGGTACGGATGAACTCGCGATGGGCGCCGAGGGGGACCAGGAGCCGTAGCAGCCACAGCCTAATGATTTCGGGAATATCGGAATTCGTGCGGGGATTTTGGTTGTGGCGACATGTGCGCATGAGGGTCTCCTGTTGCTATGGAAATCATTCTCCGCAACAAGGCGACGAAACGTGTCGCACCGACGGCGAATCATGCGCGATACATTGTGTCGTATTGAACTGTAAGGTGGTCGAAACTTGGCGGTGAGGCGCAGCAGGTCTTGAATGCGTGGCGAGTCAGTCTGCACGGGGGCAGCCTGTGATATTCACTCAGGGTGAAATGACATGGACGTATTTGAATCGGCGCTTGATCGGCAGCAGCACTGTGGTGTGATTAGTGTCGTGATGAGTAACTCGCGACGGATTACCTTTCCGAAGCCACTTCATGAAATTGACCTGCCCTATTATTTCGTCGAAGTGACTTCTTGCGAACGCATTTCGGCGGACCATGGACTGGCGATTTTCAGCTCCGCATTACTTCGCTGCCCGGACTCGGAAATAAGGAAATACGTGCGCGTGCTTTCTGAGCATGGCACGTATCGACCGACTATCCCGAAGGCGACTTGCGAGAAATATTCACTTTATCCGGGCGAGCGCCTCTGGATAGTACATTGGGGTACCTGCCTTGAGCTATGGCCGGAAGCCGCATGGATTAAGGCACAACAAAAAGCGTTCGATAACTTTGCCGATGATCTAAAGAGAAACGACCGTTGCAATTGACAAGGTCCGGAATGTCCATCGAGGCCATCTTCCAACTTTCCGGGCATCAGGACGTAGTCAGCTCGATGCTGAAGGTGTCGACAGGGATAGTCCGTCCCGTCTTCGGACGAGCACTGTAACGCCGGCGGTGGGACAATCAATTTGCCATCAACTGGCGCGGCAACCAGCGCGACACAGCCGGCACGGCAGAAGCATCTCGACGCCATGGCCACCGAACTGGACCGGGTCAATCGAAAACTGGATGCGACCTTCGCCAAACTGGCACGGCTGCGCGCCACGAGCTCGGTTGCCGAACGGACGGCGGCATGAGCCTGATCACCAAGATTCTCGATCGCCTCTCCAGTATCGCCATCGTGCGCGAGAAGCTGGCCGAGACGGCGCAAAAGGCCGATCGCCTGGCCGATGCCGCTCTCGATCACGAGCGCCGCCTGGTGCGGGTGGAAACCACCGTGTTCCCTGCGCCGGCCGCTCCGCGCAAGCGCTTGCCGAGGAAGCCCGGCTGACGGGGACCGGATTATCGACAAGCCTCAACAACCAAGCCTAAGCGCCGACGAGGCTTAGGCGGCACCGTGGCGGCACTCAGGCGCCGATCGTGCTGGCCAGATGACGGATGTCCAAGCGGTACGGCTAAGGGTCGGCGCGCAACTCTAAGGAGCCGGCCGGACCACGCCGCATTGCAATCGCCGGTTCAGTCCGGCGCACAGCAGCCTCCCTTGCCGTGTTCCTGGATCGGCGGGCAAGGCACGCTGCCGAAGGAACAGAAGACGCAGCAGTCGCCGGGTCTGGGCCTGAGCAAGCGGTGGCAGCCCGCGCATTCGTAGAACCACTGGCAGGCGTCGGTGGGCATCGCTTCGAGCCTGGCGAAGCCGCAGTGCGGGCAGGTCAGCAGCGATTCGAGAACGATCGCGTTCATCGCCGTGTCATTTTCGCAGCGTAGACGGATAGCCGGCCTCGGCGGTCGCCGCGGTCAGCGCTGCGGGCCGGACCCGATCGGGGTCGTAGCTGACGGTGGCCGTCTTCCTGTCGAAATCGACCTTGACGGCGCTGACGCCGGCGATCTTCTCCAGCGACTTCCTGACGGTGACGGGACACAGTCCGCAGCTCATGTTCCTTACCTCCAGCGTGACCGTTTTCGGAGCGGCGGCCGGCGCCGCGACAGACAGGGCGGCGAACAACAGAGCGATCAGTCGTTTGCGCATCGCATATCCTTTCAGTAGAACAGCGGGCCCAGCGACGGGACGGCCAGCAGCCCGAGCAGCAGCGCGGCAACGATCCAGAAGGTCAGCCGCTGCCGCCTGATCGCGCCGGGACGCGCGCAGGGCGTCGCCGCGGCGCAGGCCGGCGGCAGCAGATAGAGCCGGCGAAAGGCGAGACCGAGAAACAGCAGCGTCAGCCCGATGAAGACGGGGCGGTACGGCTCCATCGCCGTCAGGCTGCCGACCCAGGTGCCGCCGATGCCGAGCGCCAGCAGCACCAGCGGCCCGACGCAACACAGCGACGCGCCGATGGCGGCCAGTGTGCCGGCGACGAGCGAGCCCTTTCCGTCCAGTGGTGCCACGTTTTTTCCTCGTATCGAGGTGCCCGAGTGCTATGGTAGATTCCGTACCAAAGTACGGAGTCAAGGGCAAGGCGATGGCGGCGGAACTGAGCATCGGCAAGCTGGCGGAAGCTGCCGGCGTGAACATCGAGACGATCCGCTATTACCAGCGGCGCGGACTGCTCGATGAACCGGCCAAACCGCCGGGCGGCCAGCGGCGCTATGCGGCGGAGCAGGTCCAGCGCCTGCGCTTCATCAAGCGGGCGCAAGCGCTCGGCTTCACGCTGGCCGAAGTGCGCGGACTGCTGACGCTCGACGAAGCCTGCGCGTGCGCCGAGACGAGGGCAGCGGCGGCCCGCAAGCTGGCACTGATCAAGCAGAAGATGGCCGACCTGGCCGCCATGCGGCGCGCCCTGGACGAACTGGTGCAGCAGTGCGATGCCGGCGGCGGCGGCGCGGCCTGCCCGATCATCGATGCGCTGTCGCGCGACTGATATTCCAGGACGCAGGCGACTCAAACGAGCGACAAGATTTCGACATTCAGCACTTGTGTCGGCTTCGGCTTGCTCTCAAGCCGACGGCGCGCGGAAACATCAGCCATTTTGATGCCGCGCAACATTTTGCCAACTGGCCGTGCTAGCTTCTCCGCTTCAAATTCAACCCATGCAGGAGTGCCGGTCATGAAGGATTCACAACACGCCGATTACACCAGCCCCGACCTGTTCGAGGGCATGTTGTCGTCGCTGCAGCAGCACATCGACCCGTTCGGCATGATGACTTCGATACTCAACGCGCAGATGGCGTGGCTGATGCATCCGCAGGAGTTGTCACATGCGCTCATCGCCATTTCCGGTGATGTCGTGGCGCTGCAAAGACAGATCATGCGCCGCGCCATGGGCGTGTCGAACGAGGACGTCGTCAAGGTGCAGGAGGGCGACGCACGCTTTGCCGATCCGGTGTGGAGCGAAGATCCGACCTGGGACGCCCTCAAGGAGTCCTATCTGGCGATCACGCATCGGATCGAGGACATGCTCTTCGAGACGCCGGGGATGGCGGACAAGGAACGTCGCCGCGCCGCCTTCTGGGCGCGCGAGTGGCTCAACGCCATGGCCCCGACCAATTTCTTCCTGACCAACCCGGTCGCCATGCGCAAGTACGTCGAGACGCACGGGGAAAGCCTGGTCAACGGTGTCAGGCATTTCATGCGCGACGTCGAGGCCAAGAACATCCGCATGGTCGAGGCCGACGCCTTCACGGTCGGCACCGATCTGGCGACCACCCCCGGCCGCGTGGTGCTGCGCAACCGCATGGTCGAACTGCTCCACTACACGCCGACGACAGCCGCGGTGCGCCAGACGCCGATCGTCATCATCACGCCGTGGATCAACAAGTTCTACATCCTCGACCTGACGCCGAAGAAGAGCCTGGTCAAGTACCTTACCGACCAGGGCTACAGCGTCTTCATCACCAGTTGGAAGAATCCGACCGCCGAGATGGCCGACGTCGGCTTCGACGACTACCTGCTCGAGGGTGTCGATCAGGTGGTCGGCGCGGCGCGCGCCCTGTGCAAGTCGCCGCAGGCGCACCTGGTCGGCTATTGCATCGGCGGCACGCTGGTGGCGACCTACATGGCCTGGGCCAACCGCCACTACGGCGCGGCGCAGATGCCGGTGGCGCACTGGACCCTGTTTACGTCGCTGACCGATTTTTCCAAGCCGGGAGACATCGACGTATTCATCGACGAAGGCGCGATCGACGCGCTGGAACAGAAGATGGCCCAGACCGGCTATCTGGCCGGCGACGACATGGCCACGAGTTTCCGCCTGCTGCGTTCGAACAGCCTGGTCTGGCACTACGTGGAAAAGAGTTACCTGTTCGGCGAGCCGCTGCCGCCTTTCGACGTGCTGTTCTGGAACATGGACACCACGCGCATGCCGGCGGCCATGCACGCCTACTACCTGCGCGAGATGTACCTGCACAACAATCTGATGAAACGCGATGCGCTGAGCATCGCCGGCGAGCCGATCGACCTCGACTGCATCACCCAGCCGCTCTATACCGTCGGCGCCGAGGACGACCACATCGTCCCCTGGCGGCAGGCCTACCGCATTCGCAAGTATGTCAACGTCAATGCGCGGGTGCGCTTCGTCCTGTCGACCTCGGGCCACATCCTCGGCATCGTCAATCCGGTGGTCGATCCGCCCAAGCGCAGCTTCTGGGTCGCCGAGCCCGAGCGCAACGAGCACTTCGAGCACTGGCACGCCCGTGCCGAGAAGACGCCCGGTACCTGGTGGAACGACTGGCTGGCCTGGCTGTCGCCGCAATGCGGGACTATGGTGCCGGCGCCTAAGGTGAACGCCAAGACCTACCCGGACCTCGGCCCGGCGCCGGGGAGCTACGTTTTCGAGAAATAGGCGGGTAAGGGAGGGGGTCGGCCGGTGCGCAAGATTGGCTTATCGGATCTGCTGTCAGAATTACGACTGACACATCCGGCCTGGGAAAATACCGCGGTGACCGGCAGGTCCCAGCCATCAGAGACGCTGACGAGGCAACGGAGTTCGCCGTACAGGACGTCCGGCCTATACTCGACCGCCGACGCTCATGTGCGAATGCGCTATGATTTTTGGCCGGCCGCTGCGGCCAGTCATTTCAGACGATACCGGCCACTCGGCAGCGATCGCTCGCAATATGACGAATAGGCTTTTGCGACCCAGCCTGTGCGTCACCATCATTGGCAGCGGACGATACTTAGACCCTGCGCCACGTCGGCTTCGGCAGCACATCCCCACCGGATCAGATTGGCGAGCGTGAGGGCCATAATCCATTTGGACTATCGCGGACGTTCCAGTACATTAGCGGACATCCGCAGCATGAGTGGCGCCTAAGAACCATGTCCAACCCCTTCTTCGACCATCCGATTCTCAATTCTCCCTACGAATGCCCGTCGAAGCATTGGGAGCTTGACGAGACCGGGCAACCGACGCAGATAATTCTCGAAGCCCGACGCCGGGCACAGTTCTTCTCGCCGATTCCGAAGCCCAAGAAGCGCAAGGGCGCGGCCACGCAGAGGGGCTTCGATTTCGATGAAGGACTCGGGCTATCAACCAGCGAGCAACAATACGACCCGACCTCGATCATCAATGAAGTGCGCGGTCATGTGGAATCCTGGCGCTCGCTGCCCAACCCCAATCAGTGGCAGGTCACGCCGGAAACGGCCAGCCTGCTGCGGCACTGGCGCCATCACGAGTTCAGCGAGGTCCGCCCGTTCTTCTGCCAGGTCGAGGCAGTCGAAACTGCAATCTGGCTGATCGAGGTTGCAGCGCAATCGAAGCACGGCAAGCGCGTTCTCGACCACGTGGCTGCCGCGAACGAGGACGCCAATCCCGAGTTGCTGCGGCTGGCATTGAAACTCGCCACCGGCGCGGGCAAGACCACCGTGATGGCCATGCTCATCGCCTGGCAGACCATCAACGCCGTGCGTCGTCCGGCGAGCAAGAACTTCACGCGCGGCTTTCTGATTTGCGCCCCCGGCCTGACCATCAAGGATCGCCTGCGCGTCCTGCAACCGAACGACCCGGACAGCTACTACAAAGGCCGCGAACTGCTGCCGGGCGACATGCTCGACGACATGGGCCGGGCCAAGATCGTCATCACCAACTACCACGCCTTCAGGATGCGCGAACGCATCGAGTTGTCCAAGGGTGGGCGTCAATTGCTCAAGGGCCGCACGGGCGAAGAACCCGATACGCTCGAAACGGAAGGCCAGATGCTTCAGCGCGTGATGCCCGACCTGATGGGCATGAAGAACATCCTCGTCATCAACGACGAGGCCCACCACTGCTATCGCGAAAAGCCGAAAGACGTCGACGATGAGGACTTGAAGGGCGACGACAGGAAGGAGGCCGAGAAGAACAACGAAGCCGCGCGCCTCTGGATTTCCGGCCTCGAAGCCGTCGGCCGCAAGCTCGGCGCGGGCCGCGTCATTGACTTGTCCGCGACGCCCTTCTTCCTGCGCGGCTCCGGATATGCCGAGGGCACACTGTTCCCCTGGACGATGAGCGACTTTTCGCTGATGGATGCCATCGAGTGCGGCATCGTCAAGCTGCCGCGCGTACCGGTAGCGGAAAACATCCCCGGCGAGGAGTTGCCGGTATTCCGCGACCTGTGGAAGCACATCGGTAAAGACATGCCCAAGAAGGGACGCGGCCAAGGGGGTGACCTCGACCCGCTCAAGCTCCCGACGCGCTTGCAAACCGCATTGCAAGCGCTCTATGGCCACTACGAGAAAACCTTCAAGCTCTGGGAGGACAAAGGCATCAAGGTGCCGCCCTGCTTCATTATCGTCTGCCAGAACACCGCGATCTCGAAACTGGTGTACGACTTTGTCTCCGGCTTTCAGCGCAAGAACTCCGATGGCAGCACTACGCCGGAAAACGGGCGCCTGCCGCTGTTTCGCAACTTCGACGAACATGGAAATCCCCTGCCCCGCCCCAACACGCTGCTTATCGACAGCGAGCAGCTCGAAGCCGGCGACGCGCTCGACGAAAATTTCCGCGCCATGGCTACCGACGAAATCGAGCGCTTCCGCCGCGACATCGTCGAGCGCAGCGGCGATGCCCGAGCCGGCGAAAAGATCACCGATCAGGAACTGCTGCGCGAGGTCATGAACACCGTCGGTAAGCCCTACCAACTGGGCGGCTCGATCCGCTGCGTCGTATCGGTGTCGATGCTCACCGAAGGCTGGGATGCCAATACCGTGACCCATGTCCTCGGCATCCGCGCCTTCGGCACACAGTTGCTGTGCGAGCAGGTCATCGGCCGCGCGCTGCGCCGCCAGTCCTACGAACTGAACGAGGACGGCCCGGACAAGGGTCTCTTCAACGTCGAGTACGCCGATGTCTTCGGCATACCCTTCGACTTCACCGCCAAGCCGGTCGTTGCCCCGCCGCAACCGCCGCGCGAGACGGTGCAGGTCAAGGCCGTGCGCCCGGAACGCGACGCCCTCGAAATCCGCTTTCCCCGCGTCGAGGGTTATCGCATCGAGTTGCCGGAAGAACGGCTGAGCGCCGACTTCAACGACGAGTCCATCCTGACGCTCAGCCCCGACCTGGTCGGCCCGTCCATTACCCGCAACTCCGGGATCATCGGCGAAGGGGTGGACATGAGCCTCAAGCACCTGGGCGACATACGGCCCTCGACGCTGGTCTTCCATGTCACCCAGCGGCTGCTGTACACGAAATGGCGCGACCCTGGCGAGGAACCGAAACTCCACCTCTTCGGCCAGCTCAAGCGCATCACCAAGCAATGGCTCGACACCTGCCTAAAATGCAAAGGCGATACTTATCCCGCGCTGCTGATGTATCAGGAACTGGCCGACATGGCCTGCAACAAGATCACCGCCGCGATTACCCAACGCTTCCTCGACGAGCGCCCGATCAAGGCGCTGCTCGATGCCTACAACCCCTCCGGCTCAACCAGGCACGTCCGCTTCAACACCTCGCGGGCCGACCGCTGGGAAACCAGTTCCAAGTCTTGCCACATCAACTGGGTGATACTCGACAGCGACTGGGAGGGCGAATTTTGCCGCGTCGCCGAATCGCATCCCAAGGTTCGAGCCTATGTGAAGAACCACAACCTCGGCCTCGAAGTACCTTATCGATACGGCTCCGAGATGCGCAAGTACATTCCGGATTTCATCGTGCGCGTGGACGACGGCCATGGCGACGAAGACCTGCTCAACCTCGTCGTCGAGATCAAGGGCTATCGGCGCGAGGACGCGGTGGAGAAGAAATCCACCATGGACACCTACTGGGTGCCCGGCGTCAACCATCTCGGCACCTATGGCCGCTGGGCCTTCGCGGAATTCACCGAGGTCTATCAGATCGAGGCCGACTTCGCCAAGAAGGTCGAAGCCGAGTTCGACCAGATGATCAACCAAGCCGTCGTCGCCGCGGCCTGACCCGCAATGGCAGCAATCACTCCCAAGCCGGAAGATCTCGCCCCGCTCGTCGTCGCCATCCGTGGCGAAAGAGTCCTGCTGGACGCGGACCTCGCGGAGCTTTATGGAGTCGGAACAAAGGTTCTGAACCAGGCCGTAAAGAGAAATCTCGACCGCTTCCCGGCGGATTTCATGTTCCAGCTCACACCCGAGGAATGGGAACGCTTGAGGTCACAATTTGTGACCGCATCGGCCCAGGCAAACCCCATGCGGTCACAAGTTGTGACCGCATCGCGGCGCAATATCAGAGCCTTGCCCTACGCATTCACCGAGCAGGGCGTCGCCATGCTCTCCAGCGTGCTGCGCTCGCCACGCGCGGTGGAAGTTAACATCGCCATCATGCGCACCTTCGTGCAACTGCGGCGCCTGATGGATTCGAATCGCGACCTCGCGCGCAAGATCGAGGCCATGGAAATGAAATATGACGAGCAATTCGCCGTGGTCTTCGATGCCATCAAACGATTGATCGCGGACGACCAGGCGCGCAAGGCCAAGCCCAAGCGGCCCATCGGTTTCCTTTGATCTGCATTCCCCCTGCCAGAAACGTAATCCACAGAAAACATGGCCAAGACCCCCACGACCAAGACCGTCGAAACGCTCAAGCACGACGCGGCCACGCGCAAGAACATCCCCACGGCCGAATACCAGTCCGTGCTGGATAAGGAACAGCAGAACCCCAGGCAGATTCGTTACCCGCGCAACACCGACCTCGATCCGCAACTGGTCTGGCGCGGCAAGGATGAGCAGGACTGGTCAGATCTCGTCGTCCACGCCCCGCCGCTCTACATCCAGGAAAAGGTGCACCCCAAGGCGCTGATCGACGACCTGCTGCGCGAAACCAGAGAGCGCCAGCACGAGGCCGGACAGACCACGCTCGACCTGTTCGCCGATTTCAACGGCATGCCCAAGGGCGCGGACAAGACCGAGTTCTACCAGCACGAGCAGAACTGGTCGAACCGCATGATCCTCGGCGACTCCTTGCAGGTCATGGCCAGCCTCGCCGAGCGCGAGGGCCTCGCTGGCCGCGTGCAGTGCATTTATTTCGACCCGCCCTACGGCATCAAATTCAACAGCAACTTCCAGTGGAGCACCACCAGCCGCGACGTGAAGGACGGCAATGCCGGCCACATCACCCGCGAGCCGGAGCAGGTCAAAGCGTTCCGCGATACCTGGCGGGATGGCATCCACAGCTATCTCACTTACCTCCGTGACCGGCTTACCGTGGCGCGCGACTTACTGACGGAATCGGGTTCGATCTTCGTGCAGATAGGGGATGAAAATGTACATCGCGTCCGGGCGTTGATGGATGAGGTCTTTGGGGAGGATAATTTTGTTTCACAGATCTCGTTTAATAAGAACTCGGGCTTGGGCGCAGTATTGTTGCCAACCGCCAACGACTACATTCTGTGGTTTGGCAAAAACAAGGACGCATTGAAGTTCCGAGACCTAAAAGAGATCAAGACAGCCGATGAAGACAGCATTGGCCGGTATACGAGTGCTCTTCACACCGATGGCAGGGTCATACCCCTCTCCCAAGTGCCGGAAGGTGACAATGCGTGGCGGGTCTGCACCTATAGCGATTTAACCAAGCCCGGCCCTGGCAGTCGCTACGAAGTTCAAGTCGAAGGCGAGAAGTTCAGTTCTGGACAGCGATGGTGGGGCATGACTCCGGAAAGTATGGCTCGTGCGATCCTCTCGGGAAGAATCAAGAGAACCGGCCGGAGCATTTCCTTCATCAGGCTGCTTGAGGATTCTCCAGCTTTCGGAATCAATAACATCTGGACCAACATCGGCGGGGTAATGAGTAGGTCCGATCCGAAGATATATGTTGTTCAGACATCCACGACAGCTATTCAACAATGCGTCCTGATGTGCACCGACCCAGGTGATCTCGTGCTCGACCCGACCTGCGGTTCCGGCACCACCGCCACCGTCGCCGAGCAATGGGGCCGCCGCTGGATCACCATCGACACCTCGCGCGTGGCGTTGGCGCTGGCCCGTGCCCGCATCATGGGCGCGCGCTATCCGTATTACCTGCTCGCCGATTCGCGTGAAGGCCAGATGAAGGAAGCCGAAGTCACGCGCACCGCGCCGAGTTCGCAGCCGGTGCAGGGGAACATCCGCCACGGCTTCGTCTATGAGCGAGTGCCGCACATCACGCTCAAGTCCATTGCCAACAATGCGGAGATCGATGTCATCTGGGAGCAGTGGCAGGCGAAGCTGGAGCCGTTGCGCGAGCAGCTAAACAAGGCACTGGGCAAGAATTGGGAAGAATGGGAAATTCCTCGCGATATCTCCGCCGATAGGGGTAGGGATGAGCTCCCGCCCACCCCTCCCTCCGAACCGTGCGTGCGGTTTTCCCGCACACGGCTCTCCAGTCGGTGATTTCCTCATCGGGATTGGCTCGCCAGCAACCGGGCTTCTGTCATGGTGAAAAG
>WNGH01010430.1_pt1 | contig 15554 bp, 14 predicted proteins | sample 5400631 | NCBI WGS metagenome assembly WNGH01 (sample SAMN13153373, study PRJNA577476) | soil metagenome | isolation source: 115 cm soil or saprolite under Garry oak tree replicate 1 | place: USA:California | collected 2016-06-15
CGCGGGACGCAGGGCGAGACGTTAACACGGCACCGACTACGGCGCCAAGGGGCAATCGTTTACACGGCTGGATTTTGCGAGGTGTGAGGGGATCGCGATCTAGATGCCTTGATCCGCGTTTCGATCCAAATAGTGTGTCTCACCGGCCTCGATGAGGTGCACCGCGGCGCGCTCTGGCGTGACGTCGCGCTGGGGGGAGCCGAGAAGTTCGTAGCCAACCATGAATTTCTGAATCGTTGCGGAGCGCAGGAGAGGAGGAAAGTAGTGCGCGTGCAAGTGCCATTCTTCATAGGTGCCGCCGTCAGTGGGTTTCTGGTGGAATCCCATAGAATAAGGGAAAGCAGTCTCAAACAAATTGTCGTAACGAACGGTGATGCGACGCATGATGTCGCCCAAGAGATCCCGCTCTTTCCCGCTGAGTTGATCGATCGAAGCGAGATGGCGCTTGCTCAACACCAGCGATTCGAACGGCCAAATGGCCCAAAAAGGCACGACCACAGCAAAAGCGTCGTTCTGGCAGACAATGCGGACATTTAACTGCAGCTCCAACTGCAAGTAATCGCACAGCAGACAAGAATGCTTTTCAGAGTGATATTCCCGGAAGGACTCCAGTTCCCGAATTGGAAGGTTGGGCAATGAACCATTCGCCCAGATTTGGCAGTGCGGGTGGGGATTGCTGGCGCCCATCATCTCGCCGCGATTTTCGAAAATCTGCACATGGCGAATCCACGGAATCTGCCCGAGTGCGGAGTACTGCTCGACCCACCCGTTCACGACTCCGGTCAATTCTTGCAGGCTCATTCGCGGAACAGTGAGATCGTGACGCGGAGAAAAACACATCACGCGGCAGATTCCCTGCTCTGCCGTTCCCACCAGCAAGCCCACCGTATCAATTTGGAGAGGCGCGACCTCCGGCAGCATCGCGGGGTAATCGTTGTCAAAAACGTAGGTTTCCGTATACCGCGGCGTCTGTGCTCCGCCCGCGCGCCGATTTCCCGGGCACAAATAACACCCGGGATCGAAAGTGACCGCGCGCGGATTCTGAAGCTTCTCCACTCTCCCCAGCCACGGGCGCTGGGTCCGATGAGGAGAGACGAGAACCCACTCGCGCAGAAGCGGATTGAAACGCCTGTGTGGGGCTCGATTTAGCTCGTCGAAACTCATGTCCAAGATCGAAATTTGTCGGACTCCAGCAACTTCCTGGGTTCCCGTCCCCCGCTAGTTCCTGTCACCTGGCAGGCCTGTTCTCTTCGAGCGCCATCTGTTGCGCGCCTTCGGACGCCGGAGAAACGTAAATCTCAGGAGTCAGACCTGTCTGGGAGGAATATTCCGCGGCCACCTTCCTTGTGAAATCGCTCACCGCCGCGGACTCCACCAAATTGATGGTACAGCCGCCAAATCCTCCCCCCGTCATCCGGGCGCCAATCAGGCCAGGCTGCGCAATTGCGATTTCGACCATTAGATCGAGTTCTCTGCAGCTAACCTCATAGTCGTCCCGCAGGCTACGATGCGAGTCCTGCAGCAACGGCCCCAGCGCTTTCGAGTCTCCGCGGTGAAATGCATCGACTGCGCTCTTCACGCGCGCGTTTTCTGAAATGACGTGGCGGCACCGGGCAAAGACCTTCGGCGAAAGGTTGCCACGATGAGCTTCCAGTTGAGAAAGTGTGACGTCACGAAGCGCGCGAATCTCCGGGAGAAATATGCGTAGGCTTCGAACGCCTTCTTCGCATTCCGCGCGGCGTGCATTGTACTCGCCGGAGGCTAGTTCGTGCCGGACCATGGTGTTGCAGATCACCAACTGGAGGTCCGGCGGAAGTCTCACGAACTTGTGTTCCAGCGACCGGCAGTCCAACAAAAGCGCATGTGAGGCGCGCCCATAGCAGGAAACAAACTGATCCATGATCCCAACGCGGGCGCCCACGAATTCGTTCTCCGCTTTTTGGCACAGTTGAGCCAGTTCTGCCCGATCAACGGCATGCCCGCTGTGGTTGAACAACGCAAAACCAACGGCGACTTCAACGGCGGCCGATGAACTCAACCCCGCTCCGAGCGGAACTTCACCGACAATATAGATATTTGCTCCTGTGAGCGATTCTCCCTTTTGACCGAGTGCCCACGCCACGCCCAGAGGATAGTTGGCCCAGTGCTTCTTCCCTAAGGGTGTCAAGGAATCGAGGCCAGCCTCGACTGTTTCATTGAAATTCTCGGAATGGATGACCAGCTTGCGGTCACGGCGTGGCGCTGCGGCCACCCAGCAATAGAATTCAATCGCGGCAGGCAACACAAAGCCGTCATTATAGTCGGTGTGTTCGCCAATCAGATTCACGCGGCCTGGCGCACGGTAAATGCTCGCGGCCGTCCCAAAATGCGCCTTGAATCCGTCCAGAAGTTGGAGGGGTGTTTTCAACGACGGCTATTATCCCAGATTTGCTTTGCATTCAGCCTGAGAATTTGCGAGCGAAATCCGGGGAGTCGCGGGCGTCTTGGGAGTTGCAGTTGGTTGCGGTACCCTTCCGTGGTGTATAGCTCCAGCAATACGTGCAGCTCGGGAACATGAGGCTCAAAGCTTTTCTCTCTCGACGGGTAGCGACACCGCACGGAATCAAAGCGGCGGCTGTGCTCGTCCAAGACGGACGAATCCTCGATGTTGTATCACCGGATCAACTGCCCGCGCAGATTTGCACGGCGGACTTTGGCGAGGCCGCCATCCTGCCGGGGCTGGTGGACTCTCACGTCCACATCAACGAACCCGGGCGCGCGGAATGGGAGGGATTCCGGACGGCCACCCGGGCCGCCGCAGCTGGCGGCTGCACGCTGCTCGTGGACATGCCACTCAACTGTTTGCCCGCAACGACGACGGTCGCTGCACTCGAAGCGAAACGCAAGGCCGCGGACGATCAGTGCCAGGTAGACTGGATGGCGTGGGGCGGTGTTGTAAGCGACAACCAGGAGCACATCGAAGACTTGGCAACCGCCGGCGTCCCTGGTTTCAAGTGTTTTCTCATTCACCCGGGCATCGATGGCTTCACGATGGTCAGCGAGCGGCAGCTCCGCGCGGCCTTGCCTCATGTCGCGCGGACCGGCTTGCCGCTGCTGGTTCATGCGGAATTGCCGGGACCGGTGGACGTCGCAACACAACGATTGGCGCATGCGGACTGGAGCAAGTATGAGACGTATCTGCAATCGCGGCCGGATGAAGCGGAACTTTCTGCGATTCAGCTGATGATCTCCCTCTGCCGCGAATACCATTTCCGCCTGCACATCGTACATCTGGCGACGAGTTGGGCACTGCACATGTTGCGCAGTGCAAAATCAGAAGGACTGCCCGTGAGCGTTGAAACTTGTCCGCATTATCTACATCTCGCTTCTGAGAAAATCCCGGACGGCCAGACACTTTTCAAGTGCGCGCCGCCGATCCGCAGCCGGGAGAATTGCGAAAAACTGTGGCAAGGACTCCGCGAGGGGGTCGTTGATTTGGTGGCCACGGATCATTCTCCCTGTCCGCCGGAGATGAAGCGGCTTGACGAACGAAACTTTCGAACAGCATGGGGTGGAATTTCCAGCCTCTCCCTGGCGCTGCCGGTCATGTGGACGGAGGCTAGTGGCCGCGGATTCACACTGCTAGATATCGCGCGGTGGATGGCGGAAGGTCCAGCGCGGCTTGCCGGATGTGAGTCGCACAAGGGCCGCCTTGCCAAGGATTTCGATGCCGACTTCGTGGTGTTTGAGCCGGAAGCGGAGTTCATTGCCAGAGAGGAGCATCTTGCCTATCACCACCGCGTTTCACCCTATCTGGGTGAAAGACTTCGCGGTGTCATCAAGGCAACCTATCTGCGCGGAAAGTGTGTATTCGCCGATGGGAAATTTCCTGGCGAGCCAGGCGGGCACGAAGTGCGCCGCTAACAAACTGATGGAAGATTCATATAGACATTTGAAACTGCTGCTCTTTCCTGCAAAATGCTGCCTGTAAAAACCTTTATAATCGTCCGCGATCATGAAGCTCCGCCCGTAGAATCCGTACGGGAGGCTTTCCACCGCTGCGGACACGTCCACCTGATTTGTTGCACGAAAGAGTGAGGTCGGCAAATTTGCAAGAACGTCACATCGTCGGGGCTTCAGTGCCGCGCAAGGAAGGCTGGGACAAAGTCACAGGAGCTGCATGCTACGTCGATGACATGGTTCTGCCCAGCATGCTTTACGGCGCAACCGTACGTAGCAACATAGCGCGGGGAAAGTTCGGAAAGATTTGCTTTGATCCGAGCATTGCGTGGGACCAATTTGTCTTGGTAACAGCCAAAGACATTCCGGGGAAAAACTGCATCTCCTTGATCCTGGACGACCAGCCTTGCCTGGCCGCCGAAACAGTGAATCATCCCGAAGAGCCGATTCTGCTTCTGGCGCATGCAGACTGTCGCATGCTTCGTAAGGCCGTTGATGCGGTTTCTATCGAGTACGAGCCGCTCCCGCCCGTGCACACCATGGAAGAAAGCGAGCAGCAATCCACTATCATCTGGGGCACCGACAACGTCTTCAAGAGCTACCTGGTTGAAAAGGGCGACGTGGACACCGTCTGGAAGGAAGCCGCGCACATCGTCGAGGGCGAGTATTTCACCGGCGCGCAAGAGCAACTGTACATCGAAAACAATGGAGTCATCGCGGCATTCGATCCTGAAAATGGAGTCACCGTGTGGGGCTCACTGCAGTGTCCGTATTACGTTCACAAGGCGTTGATGGCGTTGTGCGGCCTTCCGGAAGACAAGATTCGCGTGGTGCAAATGGAAACCGGAGGCGCGTTTGGAGGAAAGGAAGAGTATCCGTCCATGATCGCGGGTCATGCGGCGCTGCTCTCGATCAAGTCCCGCAGGCCGGTGAAAATCGTTTACGACCGCATGGAAGACATGGTTGCGACGACGAAGCGGCATCCCTCGCGCACGCGTCATCGCACCGCCGTGAGCAAAGATGGACAAATTCTCGGAGGCGAGATCGAGTTCACCATCGATGGCGGAGCCTACGCGACGTTGTCGTCGGTGGTTCTGTCTCGCGGCACCATTCACGCCGGCGGTCCTTATTACTGGCCGTCTGTGCGCATTCGAGCGAAGGCAGTGGCAACAAATACGCCGCCACACGGAGCCTTTCGCGGATTCGGTGCGCCGCAGAGTCTTTTTGCCATGGAACGGCACATGGACCACATCGCTCAAGTCGTGGGAATTTCTCCGGTCGAAGTCCGCCGGAGGAATTTCCTGAAACCCAGCCAGACGACAACCACAGAACAGACTATCCGGGAAGACATTGACCTGGATCATTTGCTCGGCCGGGCACTGGAACTCTCTGACTATGCCGCGAAGAAAGCGCGCTTTGCGGAAGAAAATAGAAACGGAATGCGCAGAAAAGGAATGGGGATCGCCGCTTTTTTGCATGGCGCGGGATTCACGGGCTCGGGCGAACGCTATCTGAATTCTCTGGTAGGCGTGGAAGCCGGAGCAGACGGCGGTGTTCGAGTGCTGGCGTCCAGCGCGGAATTTGGTCAAGGAACCAATACCGTGCTTTGCCAAATTGCGGCCGAGGCGCTGGCACTTCCCTATGAAGGTGTGGTGATCGCGCGACCGGACACGACAGTGGTGCCGAACAGCGGCCCGACGGTGGCTTCGCGCACAGCGATGATCGTCGGAACACTGGTTCAGTCAGCGGCGAAGGGAATCAAGCAAACCCTGATGAAAACCGGCCTTCTGGGTGACCACTACACTCCTGAACAATTCCGCGCCTCCTGTGGGGAGTTCATCCGGACGCACGGCGCGCTGAAGTCTTATGCCCGGTATGAAGCGCCTGGCGATGTCTACTGGGACGATGAAAAATATCGCGGCGAAGCCTACGCGGCCTTTGCCTGGGCCGTCTACGTTGCAGAGGTCAGTGTGGATCTGACAACTTATGCTGTGACTGTGGATGACTTCGTCGCACTGCAGGAAGTCGGAAAGGTTCTTCACCCGGTTCTGGCCAAAGGTCAGATCACCGGCGGAGTAGCGCAGGCGATCGGCTTCGCTCTCTATGAAAAGGTCGTCTGGCAGAATGGCCGCATGATCAACAATCAGATGACCAACTACATCATGCCGACTTCCGCGGATCTGCCACCGATCCGCGTGTTTTTTGAGCAGCTTGGCAACGTTCACGGCGCCCATGGCGCCAAGGGCATCGGAGAGTTGCCCATGGATGGCCCTGCGCCGGCGATCGTGAACGCCGTGGAAGAGGCGATCGGTGTTCGATTCCGTTCGATTCCGCTGCTGCCTGAGGATCTATTTGAGGCTCTGCAGCCCGAGCCTCCTAAGCAGCAGGGTCCTTCTTCGACGCGAGGGACCACATGAATCCATCACCGGGAACTGGCACGAAGTGCCAACTTCTGTTTACCGTCAACGGCGAGGCCAGGAAGGTGCTCGCCCATCCTATGGAAAGACTGTTGGATGTGCTGCGGAACGACTTGGCATTAAGGGGCACGAAGGAGGGTTGCGGCGAAGGTGAATGCGGTTCGTGCTCCGTTCTTCTGGACGGCATGCTGGTGAATAGCTGTCTGGTTCCCGTGGCGCAAGCAACCGGCGCTAGCATTGTTACCATCGAAGGGATGTCGGCGCATGCCTTAATGATTCCCCTCCAAGAGGCGTTCCTTGAATGCGGCGGCGCGCAGTGCGGCATCTGCACTCCGGGAATGATTCTTGCCGCCATGCATCTGCTGGAGAAAACACTGGAGCCTGCACCGGCAGACATGCGCGAGGGACTCGCAGGTAATCTTTGCCGCTGCACAGGTTACCAGCAGATTTTCGAAGCGGTGGCCATGGCGGCGCGGCGCATGGTTCGAAAATGAGAGCCGATCCAGCCGAATTCAGGCTCGTTTCGCCCGGCGATTTGCAGGTCGTTCTTTCGCTGCTGGCAAGCGAGCCGACCGAGTGGCTGCCTATCGCAGGCGGGACCGACCTGATGGTTTTGTACTCTGCCGGAAAACTGCCCAATCGAAAATTGGTCAACATCTGGAATATTCCCGAGCTTCGACAAATCGAAGTTTTTCCGGATACCATCCGCATTGGCGCCGCTTGCACGTATACGGCACTACGCGGCCATGATGTCGTTTCACGGGAATTCCCCTTGCTGGCCGCCGCTGCGTCATGGACCGGCGGGATCGCAAATCAGAATCGCGGAACACTGGGAGGCAACATCGCGAACGCGTCTCCCGCCGCCGATTCCCTGCCCGCGTTGCTTGTCTACGATGCGGAAGTGACGCTGATTTCGGTGCGCGGGAACCGCCGCGTAGCTTATCGAGACTTTCACCAGGGCTACAAGCACACAGCTCTGGCTGCCGACGAATTGATTCGAGATATTTCACTGCCGCGCCGATTCTCAGGATATGTTTCCCATGCGCGGAAGGTCGGGGCCCGCAACGCCCAAGCCATTTCTAAGGTTTGTCTCGCCGCGTTGGGGATAATCGCGAACGGCACGATTCGGGATGCGCGTCTCGCGTTAGGAAGCGTTGCGCCCATTCCGCTGCGCTTGAATGAAACGGAGCGCTCGCTCGCCGGAAAAAAGATCGAGCCATCGTTGATCGGTGCTGTTCGACAGAGCGTGGTCAGGGAGATTCGTCCCATCGACGATATTCGCTCTACCGCGCGCTATCGGGCCGCCGTGGCTGCCAATCTCGTCGTCGAGTTTCTTGAAAAGCTTGCCGCTCCAAAGAACCCGCGCATGAGCGAGGTACTCGCTCGCTGGAATGGGTTGCCGCAGGAGGAAGCTGTTCTCGAGATTCTCCCTTGCTGCGGCTCGAAATCTTGGGCCGCAACCATGGCCTCGAAAAGGCCGCTGCACGAAGAGGCGGCACTGCTTGCGGCCTCCGATGAAGCTTGGCGCGGTCTCGGCACGACGGATTGGCTAGAGGCCTTTCAGAGTCACCCGCGAATCGGAGAAATGCCTGCGGAAGAGGCTCAGTCTTCCTCGTGGTCGGCGCAAGAGCAACAGAAAGCTTCCACAGCCGATGAAGCCTTGCAGATGGCTCTGAAGTGGGGCAATCGCGAGTATGAGCAGAAGTTCGGGCGGATTTTTATTGTTTGCGCGGCGGAAAAATCGGCCAGCGAAATCCTGGAGATTCTGCGCCGCCGGCTGCACAATGATGAGGCAACCGAACTCCGCGAGGCGTCTGAGGAGCAGCGTCAAATCATGCACATCCGCTTGAAGAAATGGATCACGGGATGAGTGGAATTTCCACACACGTTCTGGATACAGCACAGGGCAAACCCGCTTCAGATGTGCCGGTGCGCCTGGAACGACAAGATCCTGCCGGCAAATGGTCTTCTCTCCGTTCCGGGCAAACGGACCAGGACGGAAGATGCCGCCAATTGTTGCCGGAAGGTGCAACGCTCACGCAAGGCGTGTATCGCCTGACGTTTGACACCTCTAGGTATTTCGCCGCTTGCGGCGTGGAGGGATTCTATCCCGTGGTGGAAGTCACATTTCAGGTTCGGGACGGAGAGTCGCAATTTCATATTCCCTTGCTGCTGAGTCCCCACGGATACACGACGTACCGAGGAAGCTGAGATGAGTTCTGCGATCCGAGAATGGCTAAACCTCACGGTGCGGTGGTTTCACGTTTTCGCGGGGATCATGTGGCTCGGGCAGACCTACTACTTCACGTGGCTGGACGGCCAGTTCGAAAGGCTCGAAAAGAAAGTGGCGGCGAGCGAAGCAGCTTCGGCGGTGTGGATGGTGCACAGCGGAGGGTTCTACTCTGTCGAGAAACAAAAGTTGCTGGGCGTTGCGCCCGGGGAAGCGTTGATGACCTGGCTGGGCGGCATGGTTCTCCTCGTGCTTGTGTATTACCTGGGGGATGGGCTTATTGATCCGGACGTTGCGGACATTCCCAAGCAAGCGGGCGTGGCGATCGGATTCGGTACCCTGGTGGCGGGCTGGTTCATTTACGATCTAGCCGTGCGTTCACCGCTCGGAAGGTCGCAGGCGATGTTCGCGGGATTTGGTGTGGTGATGACGGCGGGTGTGGCTTGGGGATTGATGCACGTGTTCAGCGGCCGCGCTGCGTACATCCATGTGGGAGCGATCTTCGGCACCATCATGACCGCGAACGTGTGGTTCTCGATTCTTCCCGCGCAGCGCAAGATGATCGCGGCGGCGGCAGCGGGTGAGAAGTTCGACCCGTCGCTGGGCGCGCAAGCGAAATTGCGGTCCAAGCACAATGCGTTTATGGCCGTGCCGGCTGTTTTTTTGATGCTGAGCAATCATTTTCCCGTTGCGACCTACGGGAACCGCTACGGCTGGCAGATTTTGCTGGCCCTCGTTGTAACGGGCTGGGTGGCAGCGAAGCTTATCCGGGAGTTCTGAGTCCCACGAAGCGTGTGCTCGAGCAAAGGTAGAATCCAGTGCTGACGACCAGCGGTTTTGCAAATCTAGCGGAAGAGGTTACCGTACGCTGCCGGAAGCTTGCGTTGTTTTCAGAACACGCAGGCTCGACGAAACGGACGTTTCTTTCGGCGCCGATGCGTGATTGTCACTGGGAAGTTTCTTCCTGGATGAAAGCCCTGAGCATGACCGTATCGGTAGATGCAGTTGGCAATTTGCGGGGATTTTATCCTGGGACATCGCCCGGAGCGCCGCGAATCCTGGTTGGATCGCATCTGGACACCGTGCCAAATGCCGGGGCCTTCGATCGGAAGCCGCGCACTGGTTGGCCAAATCGACCAAGAACTTCTCGACCGCAAAGACGGTGATGGCATATCCGTTCGCAAGGCGATTCAAGATTTTGGGTTGAACCCGAATGAGATTTCCAAAGCGGCGTTCGGAGATGATGTCTTGGCATATATCGAATTTCACATCGAGCAAGGGCCGGTGCTTGAACATTTGGGGCGGCCACTCGGAGTCGTGGAAGCTATCGTTGGCCAAAACCGTTTGGAATTTACATTTTCAGGGCAAGCGAACCACGCCGGAACGACACCCATGAATCTGAGGCACGACGCACTGGCCGCGGCTGCGGAGTGGATTCTCGCAGTAGAGAACTTGGCACAGCGCACTCCGGGAATCGTGTCGACCGTGGGATTCCTTGAAGCAAAGCCCGGCGCGACGAACGTGATTGCCGGAGAAGCGCGCGCCATGCTGGATATTCGCCACGCTTCAGATGGTGCGCGAACTGAAGCTGTGGACCAGTTGATTCGGCAAGCCGACTCGATCGCCGCGCGCCGCGGTGTGACCTTGAGGTGGCGGGCGCTCCTTGCCCAGCATGCCGTGGCGATGGATCCTTTCCTGGTGGCGCAGATCGGGCATGCCATTCAAAAAGCTGGTTGCGAGCCCCATCGCATGGCCAGCGGCGCGGGCCATGATGCCATGATCCTGGCGGAAAAAATTCCCGCAGCAATGATTTTTTTGCGAACCCCCAGGGGCATCAGCCACGACCCCTTGGAATCGGTGTATCTCGACGACGTCGCGAAAGCGCTGGAGTGCGGGCTTCATTTGCTCACGCAGCTTGCCACCTCGCGGGAGTTTCTCCGGAAGGACATGCCGTGCATAACCTAGGTCAAACGCGCAGCTCTCGTCAGCGCAACCACTTGCTTCTCACTCCCGACACCTTTGTGCGCACCGCTCTGCCCGGCATGAAGAATGCCTCCGCGGTCGTTCACATTGGCCCCGCGCTTGGCGCGGCGTTTGCCGAATACACCGCCGAGCTGGAACCGCAAGGCGAATTGGCCCCCGCCGCCGCCCAGCGATTCCTCTATGTGATGGAGGGAGCCATTGTCCTGGAAGCTGGACAGAAACGACACGGCCTCGGCATGCGCGGTTACGCGTACTTGCCCGAAAACCTGCCGCATCGCGTCCTCGCCAAGGAAAAGAGCCGCGTCGCAGTGATTGAAAAACGATACCAACCACTGGAGACTGCCAAACCGCCACGCCTGCTGGTATCCAGCGAAGACGCCGTTTCTTCTCACACTCTCGATGATGACCCCGATCTGCAGGTCAAGTGTCTGCTTCCTGACGACCCAAGTTTTGATTTTGCTGTAAATACCATGGTGTACCGGCCTGGCGCTTCGCTCAGCATGGTGGAAATGCATGTAATGGAGCATGGACTGATCATGCTCGAAGGAAGCGGCATTTACCGGCTCAGCGATTCCTGGTATCCCGTCGCGGCTGGCGATTTCATCTGGATGGGGCCGTGGTGTCCCCAATGGTTCGGAGCCCTCGGAAAAGTGCCTGCCAAGTATCTTATTTATAAAGACTGGAACCGGCATCCTCTCGGCGACGCGAAGAAATGAAATTGGAAATTGATCAGCACCGCTTGCTTGCCGAACTGGAAACGCTGGCCTCTTTTTCGGACGCGGCGCCGCCTGCGGTCACGAGAATCGTTTTCACGCCGTCGGACTTGAAAGCTCGCACCTGGCTGATCTCACGTTGCGAGGAGGCCGGGCTCACGGTGCGACAGGATGCCATTGGAAATATTTTTGCCCGCTGGAACGGGGCCGATCCTGCGGCGCCAGCCGTCGGCACAGGCTCGCCTCGCTCGAACTTCTTGCGTTTGCAACCGAAGAACCAACGCGCTTCGGCATCGGCTGCCTGGGAAGCCGGTTACTCTCGGGAACTCTTTCCGCGGACGCCGCCGGACGCTTGACTGATGGCGACGGCGAATCGCTGGACGAGGTTCGCAGAAACGCCGGCCTCAACGGAAATCTTCAGGATGTGAAACTACCGACAGGCTATTACAAGGCGTTCCTTGAATTGCACATCGAGCAGGGCCCGCTCCTCGAACGCACCCAGACACCCCTCGGAATCGTGATGAGCATCGCAGCGCCCGCCAGTCTTCGCATTTCAGTCGAGGGAGCCGGCGGGCATGCCGGTGGAGTGCTCATGCCGGACCGCAAAGACGCGCTTTGTGCGGCCGCCGAGCTGGTTCTAGCCATCGAAAACGCAGCGCGCACGAGCGGAGCTGGCGATACCGTCGCCACCGTCGGTGTCTGTGAAGTTTTTCCCGGAGCGGTGAACAGCATTCCCAGCCGCGTCCACCTGACCCTCGACATCCGCGACACCAATCAAGCGCGACGCGATAGCGTTATGCAATTGATCGAGAGCGCATGGCAAAATCTTGCCGCGAAACGTCAAGTTTCGATTCGGCCGAAATTGCTCAATGCCGATGCTCCGGCGGATTGCGCGCCCGAGGTGCGCACAGCTTTAGCCGATTCCTGCCGCAAGCATGAATTCGCGTTTCTCGAAATGGTGAGCCGCGCCTACCACGATTCGCTTTTTATTTCGCGCATCGCCCCGACCGGCATGCTCTTCATTCCTTGCCGCCATGGTTACAGCCATCGCCCCGATGAATACGCAGCCCCGGAAGATATCTCCCGGGGCACGCTGGTGCTAGCGGAGTCACTGGCGAAGCTGTCCGCTTGAGCCGCATTTCACTTCGACCGATTGAACGGGCCGTATCCTTCCCGCATCACGTGCCCCCTCAGGCAAGCCGGCTTTTCTCAAACAAAAATGTGCGCCACTATAGGCAGAGAGTAACCCGGCGTCAACGGCAGAATCGCAAAAGAATTGCCCTCATGCGCGGCTCGCCAAAAAACAATTGCTGGCCGCCTACGGCTGATGTGGAAGCGCGGATTCGCGATCACCCCAATGTTCGACAATCTCCCGCACCACCTTATCGCCGAGGATCTGGGCCGCTTCCAAAGCAGGAAGTAAGCCGAGTAGTTGCCGGATACCATCGTCTTCAGGCTGTCGGTCACGATCGTGCCCGGCGGCTCGCGGTCGTAATTGCTTACCGTGCGCAGCACCAATACGCGCTGCAAATCCACGCGACTGGCTTGACTCAAGAAGGTGAGCGCCTGCATCGTGCCGGTGTCTTCCATGGCTGAAATCATGTAATTCCCTTTGCCGCCAGTGTAGTAGCGCGTCCATGCGTTGGCCCACTCATTCATTTTTGAGCCATGCCAGAAGGTACTCGACGAGAGCGTGTCGCCCCGCGTGACGAATGGTGGCCTCAGCGCATTCGGAAATCCGGCGAAGCGTGCCCGCGAACTGCGCAAGGAATCGGAATCGGGAAGCGCTAGATCCTTCGTCAGGCGGAACGCCCAGCCAACAAGTTCCGGATTGAGCGTGTAGACCTCGCCCTCAAGCTCCTTGCGTACCGGTTCTTCGTAGGGGGTCGCCTTGCGCAACGGCACATAACCCGTGGGCCAACTTTCCGGAATCTGGCGCGCGTCGACCTCGTAAGCCAGATCGCCGTCGAGAACGTGATCCGCCCAAACCGCCGAGCCCAGCGACACGTCCAAGGGATCTCCTCCGCCGATTCCGGCGACAATCCAATACGCTTTCGATAAGTCGAATCGCGGGTCCAGACCGGCGGCCATCACCGATGCCGCTGCTTTGGCCGTTCCCACGCCAGTCAAGATGCCCAGCACGCCGTCTTTGTTCAGGCGCACATGGTGATACCCGGCGGGCAGCGGGATGATTTGATCCAAGTGCTCGCGCTCGACCCAGAGTTGATATTCCCCTGGTGTATCCCCGGTGTCCTCACCGCGTTCGAACATGGCGACCACCACCACCTTGATGCGGATCGGTTTGCTGGGTGGCGCGCCTTGGGCAAGAAGCAGTAGCGGAGAAATTCCGAGCTCGATCAACAACAGAACGCCCCGCCTAAGCAACCTGCTCATCAAATCCCCCAACCTTTTGATCTGTTCGATCTGCCTGATATGCTGTGCTTCGCGCGAATGAGACTCTATATCACAGGTCACTGCCGCAAAAATCCGATTGTTTCGTCGCCAATCCGATCGTGCTGCGATTTCCTGGAGAAATCCTTTTTTATGAAAAACTCAAAAATGAATCGTTTAGGAAGCCTCACCTTCTCCAGATCTTACCGTGTTCTAGTTCTTTTGTTGCTCTTCGCCTGCGCGGCTTGGGCACAAACCAAGACCCTCGGTTCTGCGGTCGTACCGACAAATTCTGAGCAGCGCACCGAACTCGGGCTGCAAGCCGCGAGGCAGAATCTGCGCAGTTTACGCAGAATCCTGGATTCGCGCCGCAGCCGAGGATCGTTTGTGCGTGGATCTTCGGAACCTCGCTTTCTCGAAGCCGCAATCCTCTTCCGACAGCGGCTCGGACCAACCTGCTTGCGGAGAGGGTAGAGTTCCCGCAGCCGAGGCGCACCAAGACCAGCATCTCTTTGACGCTCTGGTGGATGCTTTCTCCATGCGCGGCTTCGTGCCCTCACCGGGAATATCGGGGCACGATCACTTCTTCGATACCTTTGCGAAATTCGGCGGTACCGATCATCGCCATCTTGGCGAGTGGATCGATGAGGTCGCTACTCGCGCTGCCGCACAGAATGAGCAATATCTCGAGCTGATGCACACGCCCGACTTCAGTCACACTGCCGCTATCGCCAGAGAAACTCGCTGGCGTGATGATTTCAGCCAATTGCGCGATGAATTGCTGGCTCGCGGATTGCGCGACGACGTGGCGCTCGCCAAGACCGGCCTCGACCAGGCTGAAGCCCTCCGCCTGAAGCGCGAACACTGTGGACAACCCGATGCGGCGTCTGCCTGCCACGTGCAGGTCCGCTATCTGTGCCAGGTTCTGCGCGGATTCTCCAAGGAGCAGGTCTTTGCACAAGCGCTGCTCTGCTTTGAGACGGCGTCGGCTGATCCGCGATTCGTGGGCATCAATTTAGTCATGCCCGAAGACGGCTACACGGCCATGTCCGATTACGCGCTGCACATGCGCATCGTCGGCTTCCTTCACGAGCGGTACGCAAAAATCCACGTGAGCCTACACGCGGGCGAGCTTGCACCGGGTTTGGTTCCTTACGAAGGTTTGTGCTGCCATATTCGTCTGGCCGTCGAGCAGGCTCAGGCGGAGCGCATCGGTCACGGCGTCGACATCATTTACGAGAATCAACCGCACGCGCTTCTGAAAGAGATGGCCGCGAAACATGTACTGGTGGAAATTAGCCTGACAAGCAATGACGTGATCCTCGGTGCGAGCGGCAAAGATCACCCCTTCTCGCTCTATCGGATGTTCGGCGTCCCCGTGGCGCTTTCGACCGACGATGAGGGCGTGTCGCGAATTGACCTGACGCATGAATACGTCCGCGCCGTCCTGACCTACGATCTTCACTACGCCGACCTCAAGCGCATGGTTCGTACCGGACTGGAACATAGCTTCCTGCCCGGCGCCAGCTTGTGGAGCGCGCCGGATGTGTTCAATCGCGCCGTTTCCCCATGCTCACACGACTCTCTCGGCACAGAAAAACCTTCGACCAATTGCGGGGACTTCCTCAAGTCCAGTGAGAGAGCGCAGCAGCAATGGGAACTGGAGCGCCGTTTCCGCGCATTTGAATCGGAGTCTTGACTGTCACCTCAGGCGCGGACAGTGTCCTAACTTGACCGGCACGTCAATCCGTGCCGAAGCCCAAGGCTGTCGGATGCTTCGGCTGATAAAGGCCGACCTCGCCTCCACCGGGAAGCCGTATCTTCGTAATTGAACCCCATCGTGCTTCCTGAACCTCGGAGCACTTAGCCCCCTTCTTCGCG